>Ga0208338_1000036_pt1 | contig 64105 bp, 45 predicted proteins | sample ForSoiNitrogNN91_FD_187858 | JGI IMG/M metagenome (GOLD analysis project Ga0208338, IMG submission 187858) | Forest soil microbial communities from Browns Valley, California, USA, that are Nitrogen fertilized - NN91 (SPAdes) | ecosystem: Environmental > Terrestrial > Soil > Temperate forest ...
AGTGATCAGTTGAGCTTCAAGAAAACCGCTCACATGCCTACCGCGTAGCGGTTTTGTCCAACAGCGATTCTGTTCGGGAGCGCCGCCAGGCGCTGTAGTTGGGAGAACAGAATCTTCTGTTATCAGATGACCGTCCTTATTGAAGCTGTTTGTGCCGAAACCCTCTAGTTTGAATACGATCGCAAGTGCTTTTCTGCGGGATTAATTCAGGTGGGCAGATTGTTAGCGTGGATTAGGGGTAACTCTAGAAAGAGCGCGACTAATTAGCGACTATCGCGTCGTCTTCTTTCGAGCAGAACATGGAGCTGGATCTGCATGTACGATAAATTGAGACATGAGCCATGCTTGCAGTTGGGATAGAAAACGAATTGGGCCAAGTGTTTGTAAGGTCTTAAAACGGAAGGTCAGCTTGAGAGCTGGCCTTTCGGTTGGGCGAGACATTCAGCCTCGTAATCCGTTTTTCACGAGTGACGAACCTAGGGCGAGTGTCAGAAGTGTCACGTGGTAACACGTGACGCTTTTGACACTCTAACTTGGCGCTCAAAATCGATCCAAAGGCCGATGCTATGAACTCAACAGAGGCCAACCAAACCTCGACGGTAGTTTGTGAGTCAATCTAGGTGCCGATGTTTGGGCAAATGAGGACGCGACTACAGCGAGGATCATCACCAGTGAAAACTCAAGAGTTATCACGGCGAGACCCGCCGACGAACGCAAGAGAGTTCTACATTACCTTGCCCACATTCATCGAATAGATTGATAAAGAGTCCCCTGTCAGTTTCTGTCACAATCGCTCTCATTGTTAGCTTCTCAACGCATAAAATTTTTTCGCCAGCCAAGTGCAAAGCACTTGGCTGGCAGTGTCTCAGGGAAAGGTCGATTAGATCAGCCAACTGCCAGCACTCGCACTTGCTGGACAAGCGTATTTACGGCGCGAGACTGGCGTTAAGAGGCACCACGTACTCACCACTAATTTTGATACCCGCATTGAGCAAGCAGCAGGAGACGAAACGCTACCGACCATCGTGCTTTCTTCAAACCATCGCGTGCCAAACGCTAGCGACTGGCTCATCAAACTTCATGGGAGCTTTCTCTAGAAACGCGGCCGTAACGTCACGCCACATGCCACGCTAACTCAATTGGTAAGCTTTGTCTCCGGTTTGAACGGTTCCCATGGTTCCTCGACTGGTTCCGCGCGATTACAGCCGGCAAACACTTGGTCGTCATTGGCTATTCTGCTTCCGATAGTTTTGATGTTGTTCCGCTCATCGAGAATGAAACAAGAGTAAAGACAGTCATTGGGCTCAGCTATCAACTCAATCTGCGCGCTGTGCGCACGCGACGTATTCGCAATGCGACGACTCAGACTCCTTTCCCAGCTAAACGAACTGTCGATTTCGCAGAGAATACGCTGCAAGCGTCTTGCGACGCAGTGCGGCTCGTATTTGTGATGTCTACCTAGTTAAAGACGAGCAGTGTTCAGAGTTTCTTGAGAGCCACAGTTAATCTTCCGAGAGTGACAACGACGGCACTGCTGGACGGGCCGTCGACGGGGACGCGCAACCTGAAACTGTTGCGCCAAACCCTATCCGAGAATCCGCTCGATGCGTTACAGCGACGCGTGATTCTTGGGATGATAGATGACAGCCTGTTCGGCGAAGCCTGTGCGACAGATGTTGAAGCACGGCTGTCAGAAAAGGCAAGAAGGCCGTGTTCGTAGAGTAAGGTTCGCTCCCTTCGGGGCCCACAGAACATCGAGCCGATATCGCGTTTAAGCGCGGTCAGCCCGACTTGGCAAATGAAGATCCTGGAACGGTCCGCCGTCAAGAGCGCTGATGCCGATCAACTGTTGCTGTTGCTGCATCATTTCGAATTTCGATTTGGTGAGCGCAGATCTGCAACGCCTTGTTCGCGCAATTAGCAAAAGTGAGCCCGCCAGCAAACGCACGGGTTTCCAAGAGTAGGTTTTCTGCCCCAAAAGTCGACTAATCGTTAAGCATTTAAGAGGTATAGCGGCACTCTGTTGTGGAGATGTTTTTCTTTAGAAACTATCTACCAGAAGAGGTATCATCTACCCTTAAATCACAAGCTGGCTATTGCACTACGTTTAGAACTGCTTAGGTCGACTCTCAATCGCACTAAATGGCCAAGAGTACGGGTGAGCCAACTGATTCATCTGCACGTCGCGAAGATTCTATGCCTGCAGGAGTTGAAGAAGCTTTAATCGGACAAGTTGCTGAGCGCGTAATTCCAAGTGGAATAAATTACGTAAAAGCTTGGTGGTCCGGAAAAAGAATGTTGATTCTCGGCCCGGCCCGATCAGGGAAAACAAGTTTCATAAACTATCTGGAATCGGACATTCTATTCCCGGAGAGAAGAAGCACAATCACAACAAAGGTGAAGAAGCGCAAAACTTTCGTTTTTTCTCTCGGTGAGAAACGAAAAGTCAGAATACCAATCTGGAAACCTCGGGATGTTCCCGGCCAGGTCTCTCCGAAAGAACACGTATCGTACGTAGAGCGTTATGAACCCGATTGCATTGTCATCGTTCTTGACGCGACGAAATTCTTTTTGGACCCAGGTCATAAAGCGGAATCTTCACTCGAATGGCTAAAGGAGTTTTGTCAGTATCTAAACTCCCTGCTGATAAGAGATCCTGGTCTAGCCAAGAACATTGATTCAATGGTGGTCGTGATGAATAAGTGGGATAAGATACCTTCCAAGAACGATAAGGATGACGAAGTGAACAAAGAGGCTTTCGCCTTATACGTTCGTGATGTCTTGGATCAGTACCTGAATAACGAGTTTTATCGGAAAGATGGATCGAATGTGGTCCATATCATACCGTGCGCACTAGTCGAGAGTAAGTACCAAAAAGCGCTCGCTGATTATGCGGTGAATAGCGTCGCTTCCTCGTTGAGGGAATAGCTATGTTCGATAAAAGCGCAGATGCCGACAGTCATATATCCGAATCACTTCGTCTAATGTGCGGCGAGGAGCCGGCAAGGGATCTGCTGTTCAGGGAACACGCAATGCTTCTTCGGTCAGGTCAAATGTCCGGCCTCGTAAACAGAATTCTACTTATCATAATTGTTCTTCTTGACATCGTTTTTGCCTCCCAGTCGACTAGGATGAATGTCGCGTTTTTCGTCGTTGGTCTCGTGACCGCTTTGCTTTGGTATCTTCAAAATGGTTTCGTTCGCCAGAGTGTAAATCGCCTTGAGGAATTGATTATCGAGACATATACAGAGCGCCTAGACGACGACGAACAGTCAGAGCGCGAGATTCATCTGAAACCAGTTAAAACAAGCAACGAAGTCCCCTCTAAGAGGATGAAACAAAAAGAAACCTGGATAACCACCTATATTAATTGGCGACACGATCGGTGGAAGCATAGCCGGTATGAACTGGCGCAGAAACTCGAACCCCCAGCTTGGTTGTTAATCTTGATCAGCGTAACTCTTAGCAGACTTTTCTTTGGATAAGAATCATCCAATGGTGATTCTACTTGGCCACAAATGTCCCAGCGCGCTGATCAGATCTCGTAAACGCGCTCCGTTTTGAGAGTTTTGGGGCAAGCGACTTTTGAGGCAAAGCCCTCAAGAAGGGGTTTTGTTGATTTGTGACTTTGTCGGCGTTGGTAAAGATCTGTTTTCCGCGGTGAGATAAATTGTTGACTGTAGGTTGGGTGAGGGCTATTATTCGGGCTTCCCCAAAGCGCACATCGTTCGATTCCTCAATCATAAAAAGACGACTTAGGATTCAAGTTTCGAGAACAGCATACCTGCCGTAAGAAAAATCTTGTTCTTTTGTCTTTGGTGAGTTTGTCATTGGACTCCACCGGCGGCAGAGATCCGGCCTTGTTGTGAGATACCCGACATTCGATCCCAAGCTGACGAGAGAGTGTAAAGTACCACAACTACGCCTGCTGAGACCACAAATACATACCAGGACGCACAAAGAGCTGCCGCTAATTTCTTATGTAACTTTAGCGCTTTTATTTCTACTTTTGGGCTGAGGTGTTTGGTCGGCTTTGGCGTTATGAAGCGAGCACCTCCCGCCTTGAGTAAACTCAGGGCTTACAACGAGTCAAATTGATTTTTGGGGCAGAAAGGCAGTTTGCCCCAAAGTCATCCAATAATCCGACTCTTAAGGCAAAGCCGTTAGTGTTTCAGTATCTGCGCCGCTTTACGGGAAAACACGTGTTTGTCGAAAACTACATGCCGGAATCCGCTGGTGCACAAAAGGGTTGACAAGTCTTACCCTCGGTCTGTAAGGTTTCGTGTAGGCTCTGCTATCCTCCTGTGGAGTGTGCTCCCACTATGTTCCACCAATCGAGAGTTCTCACGACGAATGCTGCTTTAGTTGCACTTTCTTGTGAAAATTATCCAAACCTGAGTTCCGCTGGTATCAGTCCGACACAATCAGCTTTGTTGTCACCGTTCCGGATGGGATTTGTTTTAGAGCGACCTAGCTCAGTCAGTTTGGGAACGAGAGCCAGTTTCCACGGTTCCCACAGTTCGCATCATTCGCACCATTCGCATTCTTCTCATTGCTCAGGCCGCTAGTTTGGTAAATCCACATCTGTAGGTATTCGAGATTATGAGTAACAAACCCAAGATTCTTACAACTCTAGCCGCGTTAATGGGGCTTTCAGTCCCGGCGGACGCGAGAATATTAAGCACCGTTAGTGATTCGCTCGACGAGTCAAACATAAGTCTCGATGCGTCAAATGTGAGTAATGACGCACAACTACCGTCACCGGTCGCTGGTCAATTCCAAACGCAAGCCGCATTCGGTAAGAATTTCGAATTCATCCTGGAACGTGCGGGAGATGGTAGCCTTCTATTACAACATGGTTCCCACAGTTCGCATTCGTCCCATTCCTCGCATTCATCTCACGGTTCGCACGCTTCTGGATCACACGGTTCACATGCGTCTCACGCATCCCATGCATCGCACAGTTCCCATCATTCAGGCAGCTAAGCCATTACGAGGTTCTGGTGGAGGAAACGGAAATAACTTTTGCTCAGGCAGCTTTTTCGATCGAAGCGGTTAAGAATGCTGCATATCGAATGGCAAGAGTTCTGGATAGTCACATCCAAATCGTTGGCGATCAAATAGTTTGTAGTGTGCGTCCTCGAGCTGGGCAGACCTTGGATTCTTTGATAGTCGAATTCCGACGCGAAGTTGTAGATCACGATCTAAGAATTGAGATCCGAAAACAAACAGAAGGTGTGCGCAATCTGATCCTCGCACATGCGTTTTCCAAAACAGGTATTGTGACAAGTGAGTAAGTTCCATCCTCTCACGTTCTACTCAATCGACAGACCTCGCAAATACTCTCTTCTTCCATTCAAATTTGAGAGGCTCGATACGACGAGAACTATCATCAGCAATATGGCTGGCGAGTACCTAATTCTCCGGCATGACGACGTTGAGAAAATGGTCCGTGGTGCTTTGTCTCCAGAATCTCCCGCTTACATAGAATTGCGTTCAAGGCATTTTCTTACTGACGAATTAACGACGAGATCCGCACTTGAACTTTTGGCGCTTAAGGTACGGTCTCGATACCGTCGGATTCCTGAATTTACAGGTCTTCACATTTTCGTCGTTACGCTCCGTTGCGAACACAGTTGTCCCTATTGTCAAGTCTCCAGGCAGTCGGAAAATAGAGCTGCTTATGACATGACGGAACCGACCGCAACGGCCTCTCTGGATCTCACGTTTCGTTCGCCGGCAAAAGCGATCAAAATCGAGTTTCAAGGTGGCGAGTCACTCCTGAATTTTTCTTTGATCCAAAAAATCGTCTTTGAAGCAGAACAGCGAAACAAAGTGGCTCAAAAAGATCTACAGTTTGTCATTGCGACAAATCTTGCCGTTGTAACGCCAGAGATGTTGGAGTTTTGCGCTGAGCACGACATCAATATCTCAACCTCGCTGGACGGACCAAGAAACTTACACAATAAGAACCGACCACGACCTGGTGGGGACAGTTATGAGAGGGTGAGCTGCGGGATTCGAATAGCGCGCGAAATTGTGGGACGAGATAACGTTTCGGCTCTTATGACCACAACGGAGGACAGTCTGTCTCAGCCGGAAGCAATTATTGATGAGTACTTACTACAAGAGTTCCACGAAATCTTTCTACGGCCGCTTTCTCCGTATGGATTTGCGATGAAGACAAAAGGCTTTGCTTCCTACAATGGAGATCGCTGGCTTAATTTTTACAAGAAAGGGCTCAAATACATTATCGAACTCAATCGCAAAGGCATCGCATTTCGCGAACACTATGCTGCCCTAGTTCTGAAGAAAATGCTTACGTGCGATGATCCCGGCTACGTTGATTTGATGAACCCAGCCGGAATTGGAATTGCTGCAGTCGTATACAACTATGACGGTGCAGTGTATGCATCCGACGAAGGTAGAATGCTTGCCGAAATGAAGGATTACACGTTTCGAATCGGCAATGTAAACGAGAACACCTATGAAGAGATTTTTCTGAACGACAACTTATTGACAGCTCTGCATGATTCATTCACATTGAGCGCTCCGAGGTGCTCTGAATGCGCTTTTGAGCCGTACTGTGGAGCAGACCCCGTCTTTCACCATGCACAATATGGCGATTACTTGGGCCATAAATCCGAGTCTATGTTTTGCAATAAGAACATGGCAATCTTTAAATTCCTGATCGACAAGATGGACCAAGATCCTTTTGTAAAGGATCTTTTTTGCATTGGGCTAATAACTGATATGTTGCAACTCGGCGGACGTGCTCTACGGCTTCAAGGAGCAGACGAAAAGATCCAAAGAATCTTTCGACTATCTGACGATGCGGAACTGCCTTTCGCTTTGCGTCCTCGCCGTGCTTACTTAGTGCGAAAACCTACCAAGGCACTCCCCGTCGGATTCGCGGCCTACGTCGCTTTGCCACCAGCACTCGATGACGTGATAGTCCCGGACGACGCAATCGTCGTTCATTTGCCGGATGCGTATAGCTATCTCGCTTCGGATGATATCGTTCGAATCAATTTTGCCGAGCAGACAATTAAGGTGCTGTTTCGAGCCAAATCCCCTCATAACTTTTTGCTAGTGACGGAGCATGTAACAGTTACTGTCTCATGTGCTCGCAACCTCCAAAAACTATTGAGGATAGTTGGATACTTGACGAGCTCCGTGAAGTCATTACTTTAATTCCGCCCGACACTCATGAGTTGGGATTCACTGGAGGTGAGCCGTTCTTATTTGGTGAACGATTCCTCAACATCTTGAGCCTCGCGAAGAACATGCTTCCGCGTACTGCTATTCATATTTTGTCAAACGGCAGATTGTTTTGTGATAAGAATTTCGCGGAAGGGTATGCTCGAATTTGTCACCCCGACATGATGGTCGGTATCCCGCTATATTCTGATGATGCAACGGTTCACGACTATGTCGTGCAGGCGAGGGGAGCCTTTGATGAGACTATTCGTGGGATTTTGAATCTTAAAGAATTGCGGCAACAAGTCGAAATACGAGTCGTTCTTCACAAACAAACAGTACCCAGGTTACAGCGTTTGGCTGAATTTATATGCAGAAATCTATTGTTTGTTGATCAAGTCGCCCTTATGGGACTGGAAATAACTGGTTTTACAAGAGCGAACCTTGAACAATTGTGGATTGATCCAAAGAACTATTCCGCGGAATTAACGGAAGCTGTGCGGACCTTCACGGCTTATCGCGTTCCAGTATCTATTTACAATCATCAATTATGCACTGTAGACAGAGTGGTTTGGCCGTATTGCCGAAAATCAATAAGTGATTGGAAAAATGAATATTTGGAGACATGCGGCGGCTGCGATGTGAGAAACGAGTGCGGCGGCTTCTTTTCAACATCAAAACAATCCCGGCACAGCGACTACATTGCTCCGATCTCGATCGTTCCGACCTCTTCGGTGGCGAATTGAACAACCGGATAAATTGAAATGCATAGCTACCGCTCAAGATTATGACGCGCAATGGGGTGGGTCGTGCGCCTACTCGCTTCGGAGCGTCGCCATTTGTCCAGAGATTCGCACCCAAAATCGCTGAGGCGGCGGGTTCGACGCCGATTCTGGATGTTGCTTGTGGATCGGGCCGCAATGCGTTTTTGTTGGCGGAAATGGGATGCGAAGTTATTTGTATCGATAAAGACTTAAGCGCAATACGGGAGAATTCTGAGTGCGAACACCTGTCGCCGGCTGCGAAGTCGCGAATACGAACGTATCAGCTAGATCTAATACATCAAGAGTGGCCATTTGGAAGAGTAATGGCTGGGGGCATAATTAATGTTCATTTCTTTGTTCCCACGCTTTTGAATGCCTTTACCCGATCACTGTTACCTGATGCGTACTTGCTCATCGAAACGATCCCTGGATGCGGTGGTAATTACCTGTCATTATCGAGTGCGGGCGAGGTGAGAAAACAGTTAGCCGGCAAATTTGAGCTAACGGTCTATAAAGAAAGCAAAGTTGGACCGGAAAGCATTGATGCCGTTACCGTCAAAGTACTCGCGAAACGTAAGTGAACCGATTACAGATGTGCCATTCACGCGTCTCAGACGAGTCGCAAATGAGCTTCCATGTGGGTCTTCCTTACAGCAACGGCGAGGGGTCCTGTTTTACCCGGATGCTGATTTGATATATCCAGTCGATTCTTACAACGTGGAGGGACCTTTGTCAGCCTTTGCTTGAAGTACTGACGGATTCCTTAAAACACGGCTATTGAAACTAGAGGTTTCCGTGGGCAAAGAAAGTGCCGGGATTATTATTGAACGACCAGCCGTTTGCGAATACAAAATTGACCGAAGATGGTGAAGTGCGTGTTAATGGTTCTGTTGATCTGGTATTTCCAAGGTAAGCCGACTTCTAAGTCGTGAGCTTTCGATAAGCGCCCATATTCTCTTGTAGGGAGACAAATCCTGGTAGCTTATTACCTTGATCAAATCCCAAAGTGTTCCTAGGGTGTAGCCATAGGCGATGTTGCGCCTTTCATCGGGGGCTTGGGCATCGAGATATGACCGAAACTGCTGATCGCAGAACGCACCCTCAGGGCAAAGTCGCTCATCCGGATTTACTGCTTCGTCAAAAGAAGCGACGCGCTCAGTAGCCCACTCGTGTAGGCGTTCTGGAAGCCAGTCCAACCGCCCTGCCGCGTCTATCAAACGCAAACGCAACATTAAGGCCAACCTTGATAGATCATAGCCAAGATGCCAAGGCCCTAGTCTCGCAAGATCAATCAAAGTAGCTTCCCCATTTGCACTGATCAGAACGTTTCCAGGGTTTAGATCTCCATGCTGGACCGCAGTCCTGAGACCTACACCCAATAGATCGTTGTCGGTCCACGTTCTTACAAGCTCAAGAACTCGACTGGCGATTACACTCGGAGCTTCATCCACAGGCCATAACTCACGGCCTTGAAGAGTTGAGCCAAGGTCTACGATGAATTCGAGAGACGTCTCCAATCGTCCGATGTCCGTTGGGGTTAGCCGAAACAGATCGCGGGCCTCGACAATTGGACAGTCTGAAGCTTCGGCCAGCGTGTAAACATCCAGTAATAAACCAATAAGGGGTTCTAATCTGGGCCGATTATCTTTCCACGAGTTACCGCTTAGTAACTCAAGGAGTTGCTGACCGTCAACTAAAGCTTGGCAATAATACACCCCTAAACAGCTCAGTAAGTCTTTCGTTTCAGGATGGCGATATCCTAAGTGGGTATTTAGCGGTCCGAGCCGGTCATAGTAAAATCCCTGGGCGTTTATTTCGTGCTGGATGACCTCCTCGTTTTGGGCCACTTTAACAACCAAGGAATGCCTCCCTCCGCTAGCGCTCTTACCTCTTAAGGCAAGCATAAACGCTCCGGAATGACCCGTGGTAAGTGCGTAAACTTCTCTTTCAGTCCACTCCGCAGCTTCGTTTTCAATGATCTCAGATATCGCAGCATCGCCAAATGCAGCTTGAAAAGTACGAATTCCGAAAGAATCAACAATTCGCGCTTCCAAGGGTAAATCCATCTTGGCAGTTCGCTTACGCTTTCCTATCGCATTGTTTACGGTTCGCTTCACCAATGAAACACGCTTCGCGTTTCCGATGATGGCATCAAGTTTTCCTTTTGGCAGGATCCCGTCAAAAGCTTGTCTGTAAGAGGGAATATCGGTCGGGAAATCCGCAAATCGCGTATACGCAATGAGCACCCAATGCGGTTTAAGGCTTCGAATAGTCACTCCATGATCCAGTCCTCGTCGTACGTCGTTGTAATCGACATCCGCTGTGCTCAGGGCCAGGTCAAGGAATAAAACAGCAAATTCGTCATTAATAGCGCGGATGTAGGAATTGACCGCAGACCAGTTCTGAAAAGTCTCCGTCTCGGAGCCCGTTTCGGGGAGCACTGTGGCAACAGAAAACGCGTCCTGTACGTAGTCTTTAAGCCGAAGGGCCTCTTCGAGGTTGTCATCAACTACAATTATCTTCATGACTCGTCGTTAGTAGCACTTTATAGACATCACCTGAGGAACCAGGATCTTCGACGTGTATAACTCACCTCGCGGACGAGGTTGATCAAACAATACTTCGAGGCCAAAAGGCATAGACATCGCACGAACCTTCGACTGACTTCTGCCTGTTCCAGGAGCATCGTCATATCTTACTCGGTCTTGGAAATTTATTGATAGGTAGTTCGCACCACCGTGCTTTTCCAGGGCAAGATGGATTGTGTTGTCAGTCTTACTTCCGTGATTTTGCATGTCGGACAGCAACAGTTCAAAGATCTGCATCATTGGGCTCAATGGAATGGTTGCCATAACGATCGTAAATCCTTCCCCGGGAGCTTCCCAATTGTTCGTCACGTGGACCTGAGAAAGATATGATTGCGACAATTTCTTAAGCATTTCAAAGGGCATACAAAAAAACTCCGGCATCCATTTCTCCAGAATGCTGGGGCCAGTCTCTGGAGAAGTGATTGTTTGTGAAAGAAAATACTCAGGGCCAAAGCGATTGCTATGTTTGCGCAACGTCTCCCAAAGATTTTCAAGGCGGACAACAACATCACTTCCAACGGGAACGGTTTTGAGCGTATCGGCAATGCTTTCAATGTAATTTAGACATTCAATCAATTGAAACCGCGAATTTCTAAAGTCGAGGGCTGCACCTTGATTAGGGTTCTCATATTCTGCCCACCAAAATAGTCCTTCTAATCCAAACAAAACTGTCTTACGAACAAAACTTACTGCCTCTCGCAATTTATGTTGAACTTCGATTCCACCTGTAGAGACTCGGTCTCGCTCTTTCTTTGAAAGCCAATTGTTGATGGCATTGACAGAACTCAGACCCTTTCCGTGATAGGAAGTCTCTGACACGAGCTTTTCAATTGCCCGCACTGCATCAGTTGTGGAATTCACAGATAGCGGCTCCGCTATCTCGAAAAAGCTCTTCACGTAACCTGAGATGTAACCATATTCCTCTGTAGAGAGTGCAGTTGCACAATTACGAAGGCTGTTATTTAGATCATCGAACCAAAGATTTGTGCGAGGTACGTTAGTAAGGAGGAACAAAAGAAACTGATCTATGAGATCTGGATCGTCTCCAATAACTGGAAGAATTCCTTCCATCTGTCTGATCAACTCTTGCCCTGTCATGGCCAGGACACAAATTGCATCACTCTTCATCTCAGAACTAGTTTCCTTAGAGATCAGTGCCTTCATTGCTAAATTGACGATGTCGGCTCTGCATTCTTTCTGGAGAGGTGGAACCTCAAGTAAGTTCAGTTCTAGGGAAATAACGGTTAGTACTGTGAAATCGTCGTTGAGTGCAGCATCAAGTAACTCATGTAATAGTTCGCCTAAAACACCGACGTTCTGTTCTTGGAGGGCGATCAGGTGACGAATTCGTATAGCCCGCGGTGAAACGGACGCGGGATCCGATATGCGACCGTTGAAGAATGGATGCTGCAGAGCCGGCAGGTCTAGATTACTTCTTTGAGTGGAGGAGACTGAGTTCTCCAATCGTTGAATTACTCTCGCGACATACTTTTGTAAGCGATCGTCCAAAAACGCTTGACCGGCCATTTTTGAAGCGAGTTCGTAAGCAAAACAGCCCTGTAGCTTTTCAAAAGATCTCACCTGCACCCGGAAGAGAGGTCGGAATGAGAATGGTATTGGAGTTGTGCTTGGTCCTTGCGGACTTACAGCTCGGCAAACGCTACTGTAGAATTGTTCTTCGGCAGGACTGAATCGACTCAATGTTGGTATTGCCAAAACCGCTTGTGGCAGTTGTTCAGGTCGCGCCTGGCTTATCAGAATCAGGAAATTAAGCAAGCTTCTACCCGTAACACAAGCATCGTCCAGATAGACGGCTAAGTATTGCTTAGGAAGCTCGAAGAGCAAGTCTGTGGGATTTAGGCGGTGAAGTCCATAAAAGAGTTCCAGCGTCGGACGGCCAAACACTTCGCGCTGGCCTAACGGAACGAAGGGGAGAACCGCACTAAAGACTCTGCCTACGCCGTCAATTTCACTGGGGAGTCTTTTCCCTAGGTCTTTAACTATTTCGCCAATAGTGGCCTCGCCACGAGTAAAGAACACAATATCTCTTGGTTGATCCGAACCCTCCATCGCGTTGATCTGAGAGATAACAATATCCTTAATCCATTGGAACAGTTTTTCTCGGTGGTTTAGAAAAAGCTCCTCGTTTTTCATCGATACGACATGAAGTCGACCGCCACTCATGTGTAGACCATAGCGGAAAAGATATGGATTCTCGTTAATGAAAAATACTCGATTGTTATCAGTTCCAAGTAGAAAACTCTCTGTTGGTGGAGTTTCGACTGGGACATGAGTCACGCGATCAACCTCAAGAATATCAGTACCGCGAGTAGTTGTTGTTGGGCTTCCTTCTTGAGGATCAAAAGATAATTTGAGGAGGGATGTAATTGGAATTCTTCGTTCACCAAATTGATTCTCAGGATTCGCCCTCAAGTCCAGACAGCAGACCACTTGTCGACAAATCCTCAAACTTCTAAGAAGCGTGTTTAAAGTTTCTCCTTTATAAATAGCATCAGCAAAAACAAGGGTTGGCCGACTAAATCTATGTTTCGCAGGAGATGGACCGATATTGATCTCAACACTTGTATTTTGGCCCTGCAGCAGAATCCGAGCAATAAAGTAACTCGCCTCAGACTCTGTCACGATGCATAAGCCGGGGTGCTCACGTTGAAGCTGCCGTACTATATTTGCGAATCTCCAACCTAGTGCCTGGGCCAACGCATCATCGCTATAAAGCATTTTGAACAAGCTTACATATCGCTTTATGAGGCGCCCAGTAGGCAGTCGAACAAATCTCGCGGTCTGATCAAATAGCCAAGAACGGTCGGTCCTAGTCGCCCAAGTTTCGAAAGCGACTTGCATTGTCCGAATTACCTCTTCCTCTTTCAGTCGATGCTTGAATTGTTTCAAACGCAGAACATCGTTCGTGATTTCTAAAAAATGTGGGTAGGCGTGAGCCAATTGTTCGGCAAAGGATCTAGATTCTGTATCTGAAGGGATATTGAAGACACCATGGTCCTCAAGATTTCTCACGGTGAGTCTAGCTTGCTCAGGCATTAGCCCGATAAACTTCCAAAACAAATCCCGACCGGGGCTCCAAAATGCAACTAAGCGCGGAACGCCCGAATCTTGCGGTGAGAGGGCGCGATCAAATGCCTGAAGCTGTTCTGCGAGAGCGGGGTTCTCAAACGATGCGAATAAATGGAAAGTAACGATGTGCGGTAAGATTGATCGTGCAATGTGACTCAACACTTCGAGTTCATCTTCTCGGTAGATCCGGAACGGATGGACGATACCCACCGGCATCGTCTCGCCATGCCCATCGGTTAGATCTGGCGGTAATGCCGAAGCATCAGCCGTTCTATATAGGCTAATCGTTGGTCCGTATGAGGTGGATTTTTTCCGATCCTTGCTGCTGCGAGAACTACTGAGTGGAACCCGGAGAACAATGCTAGTGCCAGGAAACTCTCTTTGTGGACTTGTAGTACTCTTCAGAGCCGTTGTTTTGCCTGAGTCTGAGGTGTACCCGCTTCGAGCTTGACCAGAGCGCATGATGACGCAGCCATCGAATCTCACAGCAGTATTCAAAACTCGATGCAGGCCGCGCCAATTGAGGCGAGCGAGTTCGCCAGCGAAATCTTCCGGGCGCTTCCGAGTTGACTTATGATTGAACGACCACAGAACGATCTTATGATGAAGGCTGGCACGTTCAAACTGTCCTTGTCGCGTACCAAGGCGAAGCTTCGATATTCTCTCGCGATCCTCCGGGTGCTCATCGGCGTAGGCTGCCCAAAGGGAGGATGGTACATTTCTGCCATAGTCGGCAATTGCTACTTCCAACATCAGACCAGCATGGTTCGCGAACCAACTAGACTCTTGTTCTGTAACATAGGCGAGCTTTTTTAGTTCACTGAGTCGGGGAACTGGGGTAACCGTTATAGCCTCGAAAGCAATGCGACTTACTTGTGAATCGTAAGCGTGTTCGAAAATGTTTAGCAGGGCCTCTTGAAAGATAGTTCTCGCCGCAGTTGCTATGCTAATTGTTTCCTCAAGTTCGAGGTGCTTCAGAAGGTGGGCTACCTGATTCGAAATGCGCTGCGCTATCTTTCTGCAGGAAGTAGGGTCGTTAACACGATAACGCCAGAGTGGGTGTATTAAACAACCTCCAGCTTTAAATGCGGTAATCGGAAAGCTCTTCTCCCATCGGTTATCGATTAGTTGGTCAAGAGCAAGAGCCTCGGACCAGATCCTAGCCTTTGGATCTATAATGAGGTCCACTTTTGCACCAGTTCCACTCCTAAGACAATCTATTATAGCTGCCAGGGTCACAATTCCTTCCGCTGTCGCGTACTGCAAGTTTTCAATCCTGAACTCGTAGAGATTCTGAAACGGGACATGTTCCCATCCCAACTTAAATAAACCATCGCCTTTGCGCTTACTCGAAGGACGGAACAATGAGCCCTGGAATGAAGAATCCAGCGATGACATCGTAAGAGGTCCGCGGTGCTTAATGGTTAGAGTCTGGCTTGCTGGCATGTCGGTTTGTTAAGAGCTCACAAGACATGTTTTTCTAACATTCTAACGCTTCTCATGGTTGAGAACTAGCATTCGGTTCCCTGCTATATAAACCAGACGCAGGCTCGCAAAAGCAGCTTTGACTTTGAATCGACTGACGGACAACTCAATTTGTACTACGTATCACGAAGTTGTACCGATTTCGGAAGCCGCAAAGATCGAAAAGTCGATTTGCTGGCCGAGATCCAGATCCCGCAACGGTCGATTGACAACCTTACAAAAATTCTAAATAATTTGGACGATTCATGAAATCGTATCTTGAAGTTAACCACCAAAAGGCGAACTAACCGTACATTCGAAGTGTGTCGGGAGGATAATGGCCGCAGTTAAGCACCTGCTCAGCCTATATGATCTCCCTGTTGTTACCATTAACGATCTGCTGACCGACTCGGACACCGTTTTGGATACGCAGGCAGAAGGGACAACGAAGAGTGTTCTGTCGAAGTTTTCCGTTGCTATCATATGTTGGACCGAGAATAAACAACCGGACGCTTATGACGACTATATAACAACTTCTTTCAAAGCCGCTGCCGAGGGTCTCGGAGCGGATTGCATTGTAGTCAATCCAGATCATAACCAAGCTCCCTTAGCTGCTGTTGATTTAATTAACGATCTCATTTGCGCCGGCCTACCACATCGACCCCTTAAAATCGTCATTATTCGTCATCCCAAGGCAGGAGTTCCTAATCAACTAAAAAAGACAGATTTAATCGTTCAGAATCTAATTAGCGTTGTGAATGGCGGAGATGGTTTTCATGAGAATCCAACTGAGGCACTGACCTACATCAAACTTATCTTGAAACGATATGGACGAATAAAAAACCTTCGTTGTGTTCTTGTTGGCGATCTGAGATTCAGTCCAGAAGGCCGCTCATTATTTTTCGGCTTATCCAAATTAGGAGCGGACATTCATGTAGTTGCGCCACCGGGGCTAGCGCCTGACTCCCCTTTTGAGGAATTTCCTTTTAGCCTCCATAACAATTTTTCTTCTGTTGGTGGAGGAATTAATGCTGTCCTTTCAATCCCCATTGACACCAAAGCTTTAGAACAAGGCATCATTGCTTCACGTAAAGAGTACTTGGATTTCTACTCCTTGGCGCAAATGCCGCTCGGCGCGATCGATGAAAACGGATTAATCGTGCGTTGCGGACCTCAAACCAAAGACCTGTTGGATCCTGCCTACGGCTTTGGTGACATGATTAAAATGGGACATCTCTGGTCAGGCGCTAGTGATGAGGATGTTCTCGCAATCAGAATGGCGGCTTTGAGGTACTGCTTGCGCGTTACAATTAATTAACGGAAGGTTAAATGAAAAGAGACCTTATAACTATTGATGATCTGTCGAATTCAGAAATCGAGTCCATTTTCGAACTCGCCGACGATATTCTCCTGAAAATGGGGGTAGCAAATGAGGATGCTTCCCCTCCTTTTAAGGTCAAAGGAAGGTTAAATCTGGCCGAAGACTGTATCTTGGCTGCGCTTTTTCATGAACCTAGCACGCGAACAAAATTCTCATTTGAGTCTGCCATGATCAGGTTAGGCGGTAGTGTTTTATCGTTTGATGATCCTGCGACTACTTCGATTGCAAAAGGCGAAACCATCGCAGATACGGTGCGTGTCATTCAGAATTACTCCGATTTAATAGTCATTAGGCATCCTTGGGAAGGTGCGGCTCAGATTGCTGCTGAATACACCGATATACCAGTCATCAATGCTGGTGACGGTAGTCACGAGCATCCCACGCAAACTCTTTGTGACCTCTATACCTTGCGAAGAGAGAAGAAATCGCTTGCCGATCTGAACGTACTCTTATGCGGGGATCTCAAGAATGGCCGGACTATCCATTCGCTAGTGTACGCGCTTGCGCGTTTCGGAGCTAATATTATTCCAGCGCCAGCTCAAGGATTGGAACTTCCATCGCACGTCACAAATCGGCTCCGAACGGACTATCACTGCTATCCCGTGCCCGTAAAGGAATTCGAGGATATGTGTGATGGACTATTTGAAGGTATGGCACAGATCGATGTTCTTTACATCACTCCGGAAAGAGCACATCAACAGACTGTGTTACCGCTACCAGAGTTTCAGCTTGATCTTCGTTTAAAAGTCGTAAAGAACTTTAAAGGGAATGCATTTGATGTGTGCTATGTGACCCGATTACAGAACGAACGATTGACAAATGGAGAGAACGGAAATGTGAGATCCTATCCGATTGTCGATAGCAACTTTCTGAAGGAAAAAAAATATAAAGCCACGCAAGTTTTGCATCCGCTGCCGCGAGTTGACGAATTGAGTTATGACTTGGACAACGACCCTCGAGGAGCCTATTTCAAGCAGGCATCTTATGGTGTCCCGCTAAGAATGGCATTGATGGCCACTCTACTGCACCTTAACGCTAAGTCTCACAATTTTAGAATACCCGTATTTCCTGCGCGTAGAACCAATCGAGAGTGCTACGCAGTTTATAGTCGGTCAGATGGGATCCTTTGTTCGAATCTCCGATGCGTTACGAACCAGGAAAGCGAGCGAAGATATTTGTTGTCGAAGTTTTGGGTCGTTCTCAATGAGCCTCTTACTATTCGATGCAGCTATTGCGAATTCGAGACGCAACCTGAATTGATAGGTAACGCATCATCCAGAACATACTCGACCGATACGTTCCTTTTTGGTGATCTTGCAGCAGATGATCGCGTGATATTTTCTAACAAAGATCAGGCGCGGGATGAGGGATTCCACGCAGGGGCCATAGTAAATGCCAAGGGTGCGGAAATCTCATAACGTTTGTTGAGGTTGAATACCAAGAATAGTGTATGCCGGCATACCACATCCGTGAAAAGGAACTGTTTCTCTAACATCCCAAGTTCACTCCCTGTCGCTACTACTCACGCCGTCTGATTAGTTGAGGAACCGTAAAACGCATGAAACATTTAAAGACTGAGGATTCTGTTTACGCCAGTCTAGTGCTGAGATATATGCGGTATCAAGGAGTTGGTTTTTGATGGAAAAAGTAAAGACTTAAGCCCCTTCTGCAAGGTAAGGCACTTTTATGTTTACGCATAATGTCAATCTCACACAGTCATGAGTTCTGGATCCAGAGGATGGGCGGAACTTATGGAAATAGACGTTGGCGCAACAAGAAAAACGAGATGATTGAGAACATAGGTCGCCGCTGATCTTGTAAGTATCCCGAGAATGCGGACCATTGAAAAGTAGAGGTTTCCGGGCGACTATGACGCCAGGAGGCCTGTATGAAGCGGAGCAAATTCAGCGAACATCAGATCATCGCGATCCTGAAAGCGGTTGAAGCAGGACGGACAGTAAAAGACGTCTGTCGCGAGCATGAGATCAGCGAAGCGACTTACTACCAGTGGAAGTCGAAGTACGGCGGTATGCAAGCTTCAGACATCAAGCGCTTGCGTGAACTGGAAGAAGAAAACCGACGACTGAAGCAGATCTCCGCTGACTTGTTGCTGGAGAACCGAGCGCTGAAAGATGTGATTGCAAAAAAGCTATAACGCCGGCGGTGAAGCGCGAACTGGTAGTGACGTTGCGGCACGAGCATAGACTCAGTGAACGGCGCGCTTGCGCGGCGGTGAACTTGAGACGCTCGGTTAATCGCTATCGCTGCCAACCGAACCGTGACGGCGAGCTCGTTGAGCTGCTTTTGCAGTTGGCCCATCAACGACCGGAAGAAGGATTTCCCAAATTGTTTAAGCGACTGCGACGGCAGGGATGGCGTTGGAATCACAAACGGGTTCATCGGGTGTATTGCAGCCTGAAACTGAACAAAAGACGAAAAGGCAAAAGACGTTTGCCTACAAGATGTCCTTCACCTCTGATGGTACCTGAAGCAATGAACGAGTGTTGGTCGGCAGATTTCATGAGCGATGCGTTATGGGATGGTCGTCGCTATCGCACCTTCAATGTGGTGGATGATTTTAATCGCGAGATCCTGGCGATCGAAGTGGACTTCAACTTACCCGCAGCACGCGTGGTGCGAACGCTTGAGCAGATCGCCGCTGTCCGCGGCTATCCACTCAAGCTGAGATTAGACAATGGTCCAGAACTGGTGTCGGTGGCTTTGGCTGAATGGGCCGAGGAGCATGGCGTGACACTCGAGTTCATCAAACCAGGCAAACCAATGCAGAACGGCTTTATCGAAAGGTTCAATCGCAGCTATCGCCAAGCAGTGCTCGATATGTACGTGTTTCAAACCTTGAACGAGGTGCGGGAACAGACTGACAAGTGGCTGAAGGAATACAACGAAGAGCGGCCACATGATGCTCTGGGTGATATGACGCCCAGAGAATTTCTACTAACCCAAAACCCGGAAATCTCTACTCCCGGGTGGTCCTAAATTCGGGACACTTACAATCTGGCAGTTGAGCGGAAGTCCGAATCGAAGTCGATTATAGAAAGAGCCTCGCTAAGAGACGCTTTTAGAAGCTCTGAATTAATGATATAAGCTTCTCGCTTTCTCACAAATTCCAGAACGGGTAAAAGTTAACGTTGAAGTAAATCTCGGTACGGCCTGGAAATTTCTCAGATAGAAAACATGCCGCTATCCAAAAAAGACTTGGCTCGTGAGTATGAATGCTTCCGGTTTGGTACCAGTGGGCTTGGCCGTGTTGTGCACGACAACATGGAAGATGAGGTTTTTCACCACCTGAGTCGTCTTGAGCAAACGCCGCTTACAAAGGTTCAGCTAAATCAACTTTTAGTGCTTTCAAATGCGGGGAGTATGTCAGATGGTTTTTTTAAGTACTATTGGGTCGAGCAGCCCGAACATCCCTATGATGTTACTTGCTTGCCTTACTACGCCGACTCGATGAAGCAAAGTAGCGAGCAAAGTGTGCAATCACATGATCATCTGCGCTGGGGTCTTTACCGCTTATACGTAGATGGCCTTCTCTATTTCGGAAACGTCGCGGCTGCGTTTCGAGCTCTCCGGTCAAAAACTCTGGAAGAATTGACTACTTTCTACAAGCAAAAGCGCTTCGATACATCCGCGATTTCTCAAAGAGGACCAGCCCTTCCCCTTGAGGAAATAGCAAAAGATGATCGCTATCTTATTTCCGAAATGGCGTGTAAGACGTATGGGGAGATTCCGGAAGACAGCATAGCAGCGCGCGTTCTACTGCTCGACGGTCTGAAGAGACACCATGGTAAAACGATCACATTTCGTCAGTTGCTTGAAGGAGTTGCCGATGAGAGCAACCGAGACCAATTGCTTCTCTCGTATGATGAGGTGTTGGACGTCACGTTGTCTGGCGAGGAGGAGTTGAATCGGCAGTTCGATCAGCAATTCGAGAGGTTTCAAAAAGCTAGGGCGAAGGCAACTAAGAACACCGCGCTGTATCTTTCAATGGTCAATGACCTCGATGTTTACGTCGCTACGAGCATGCGAAAACGGCAAAACTTCAGAGATATGGCGACTGCGTGCGAAAAGATTTTTGGCGACCCCCGTCTTCGAGATTTCCACCTGCGTTACTTCGATCCAACCATGAGTGCGGCGAAGGGTCACGAGGATAAGGGTCTAATTGAGTGCTTAATGGTGAAGTGCGCGAAGGTATTAATCTACACTGAGGGTGAAAAAGAAAGCTACGGCAAGGACGCTGAGGCGGCAATGGCGTTAAGTCTTGGAAAGCCCGTGATCTTCTATTGCGACAAAGGGGTAAAAACGAGCTTCTACAGAAATGTGCACCCTCTCTCCCGTTTGATCGATTTCCGTTCAGGTGTAGCGGTGGGTGCCATCGTCAGCGACAGCATTGAAGAGGTAACCGAAATAGTGCGGCGGATCTTCTCGAATAAGATGGAGTATGAATTTCGACACCATGAGAGTCGCCAGGGATATCTAAAGCTCCACGAGAAACTCACTAATTCCGTAGTGCGACTTCAGACCAACGACGAGTTGCTCACAACAACGTTCTGGAATAATTATCACAATCGTCAGCAACGTGTGTATCCGACCTTAGCGGCTGGGAAAGAGGCGGAACGCCTTTACGAATGACCGGATGGCAGAATCGCAGGCCCTGTCCACTAACGGTGACAAACTGACAAGGCGTTTTGCTCAGTTGTCTCGTCTGCGGTGAACTTTCTTCCGGAGCTTCACATTTAACCACCAAACAAAAGCGAGAGAATGATTCAGAAACCGGTAAGCCAAAACGAAACGCGGCGCTAGGCGAATCTGTTCGCTGAACTAACACGAAACCCCAGAAGCAATCGCCGAAGGGCGCTGCTGCGATTGTCCTATAGGCGGTTTTGGCGGATACACCCGTTCAGTGATTTTGAATTGCCCAGAAGTATCGTGGGCAGGCTGATAAGGTTGAAGTACATTGGATATCATCACCTTCGCGATTGCGCTCCAGAGGTGGCGGCATCCTAAGATCGTCAAGCTGAACGACAATCATCAAAGCAGATCTCGACGATGATTAACCGCGACCATTGAAGATCATCGTTTCAATTTACTCCACGGAGGTCTCCCTTGGTCCACATCGTTTCGATAAAGAATTATAAGCTGGAAGCAGTGCTTTCAGAGCTGCGTTAGCAGCTCTTGTTGACTCTTAAGCCGAAGCGAGGAGGCAGTCAAGGGCGGAGCGAACTGTTTTGAGTTCGCGGAGTTCATCGGAGCGCAGCGTAGATCCTTGACGGCTGACGCAGCGAAGGCTCCGGTATCGCGCTTTGATTGGATAGGTAAAGTCCTAGAGAGGAACTTAGCTGATCGCAGCGATTGTTGCGGGATTTACATCGACCGTTTGAAGCATCACGTCGAAACGATCGCATTGCTCTTGCGAATTCAGATCGTTAGTTTGAGTTCATCATTGATGATTTGTTCGACGCGAATTCTTACGAGGCGAGCATAGGCGAGAAGGATGACGAGTGGCGGTTCGTTTTTTGTCGAGTTCGTACTTGGAAATAGTCGTACGGTCGATCAGATCTTGAACACCAAGTCGTTTGACCATCTGTCTTGAGAGACTCCTAATCTGAGGCGGATTTGGAGGAGCTTCTTTGCAAGATGTTTCGGACGAGGTCGAGAAATGTCCCACGGTTGTTGATTTGGTGAAGAGGTTGAGCTGTGAAAATGACTGGCGCGTATTGGCGGCATCCCAAAAGAATTCAAGGCAAATTATCTGCTGGTAGGCCTACGGGCAATCGAGGATCTGCGGATTGTGTAGCTCGTCCGCGAACTCAGTGATAAAGGTTTCCGCTTGCTTTGTATTCTTGAATATGAACCCCGTATTGAAGTCTGTTGAGAACAGAGTGGGAAGGCCGGATATGTAACCTTGAAGTGTCACGATTATTACGCCTGTTTCCGTTTCTCCGCCTACTGCATCGATCCGCCGTAGTCGTTCCAACATTGCTTGATTGATCGCTTCGGCATAGAGTTCATCCGCATTGGGGATACGACCGACCTCTAACAGATGAACGTTGGTGCCGAGAATAGCCAGCAAAGCTAGTCCACCTCCGTCTGTTCCTATTTCGGCGTCTTCTGGCACATCCATTAACCAATCGAGAAGTTCATGTTTAGTCGTTGGCATTAGTTACCCTCTCTCTTCTGGCGAGGAAAAGTTGACTCGATGACATCGCAGTCCAACTCGCTTCCAACCATCACCTGAAGTTGAGTAGCTTGGCCGCAAGTTGGACCGCGATCGTCTTCTCAGACCCTATTTGGCTTTTGCTTTTTCGATTAACGCGATCTCTTTGGTGAGCGCGTCACGAAAGCGCGTGAGAATGGCAATGAGCAAATTGATCTTAGCCAGGGATCGGCGACGCTCGTGCTTAGTGCCCAAAAAGAATTCGATCTGGACTCTGCGCCGACAATCGGCGATGGTAAGCATGTTGTGACCCCACCTGTATTCGCCCTGGTTGGAGGATTCAACTTCAGCGAAGATATGCGACGTATAGCCGGTTGAAACAGGGGAGAGGAACGAGCGCTTGCGAAGAGAGAAAATATTTTTCATGTAGTAACCTCGGAGGAAATGATTACGTGAAAACCTCCGTGTCTCTGGACAAAACGATTGCAGTGTCGCGCCTATTGAGAGACAGGGAGGCTGGATACGCCAAGAACGCGGCGTGCGGTTTATCTGGTCCAATGCATGAGCATTGAGGTTATGGACCAGGGCCGACGAAATCCTTTCTGCTGATCGTAACCCCAACAGAATAACCGACAGCTACTTCCTCCCCAGGTGCAGGAGTTTGGTCGATAATTAATCCAGGTTGAACGACCGGATCGTAACGTGTCGCCAACAGCCGAATGTTCAAATTAGCGGCATGAAGCTTCCTCTCAGCGTCTTCATAGGTCAGTCCTTTGACGACTGGCACCTTGGTTTGATCTGGTCTAGACCGGCGCTCACGTTGGACGTCAAGACGCAGCGCCAGAAGCGCAATTGCCGGCAAAACGACAGCCGACAAAACGACATACACAACCAGCAGCGTCACAAGAACTTTGATAAGCAGTTTCTGTTTGCCTCGCACGGTGTAACCGACGAGGACGCCAAGTAAGAATCTCATTACGGCGGTTCCTTTGGAGATTTCCTAGTGAATCACCGACTCGTTATCCGCCTATTTTTTCTTATCGGTTGAGGGAAGCGTTGAATGGACCAATGGTCAATCACAGGAGTGAAGGCAGGATTTGGCAAGTGTGAGCGAATTCTAAAGACGCAGGCCAAATTCAGACCATCGCATTTTTGGAAACAACTGCAAGTCTTTTAGATTCTTAGTTTGGAAGTGAGCGTTCTTTTACTGAGCCAAGCGGGCGTCGTTTTTTCGTAAACGCATCCTACACCGCGACTTACTTGTTATGCAACGGCTTACTGACTTGGTTTTCGACGCTGCCAACTCTCCAAACGCTCTCAACACTACCTCTAAGCCGTCAAGGTCCCGACACTTTGTCGAAGCGCTTGCATACTTACTATGGCTTTCATCCGTCGGACGAATGTAATCCAATAAACGCTCGATCAACTCTCATCGCTTCCACGACTGCACCACCCTATCAAGCGCAATTACCCCGATCCACGTTCTCCTCTCGCACGATTCGCCGCCCGCTTACTCGAGCGACCCTGCAGTTAAGTGACGCTGTGCTTATACGAGATTCAACTTAGCCTTTGAGACCGAGAGCGTTTGATGGCGGTGCCCCAGGGAAGAACTACGACGCGCGCCACTCAAGAGCGGCCGCTGGCTGAGCTATTTCCCGAGTCCAGACGCTGAGTTCTTACTCAAAGGTATAGATTCATCTTCATGAGAATCGAAAAGCAGAAGTAACCCACGCCATCATGCGGATCAATGGGGTTGGTATTACGGGCATAGTGTCAAATAGCTAAGTGTGTGTGATATGGGTCGATAATATAGTCTTTTGGAGAAAGCATTTAAGATAAAATGGCTGTCACGGTAGATAAAGGACAACAAAATCCAACACCGTGTCCGCAGGATCTCTACCACTCTCAAATCTGTACCGGCCGAGATTGGTAATGCATTTTCGCAGCATTCATAGCACTTTGCGGTTTTTTAAAGAACAAGACGTTCCCGGCAGCTTCATGTAACGCGCCTCCGTTATATCTATCAGGAAGGATCGTCTTCCAGATAGAAAGGGTTGGCGCAAATGGTGGCTATGGCCAGTTTACAAGACAACGAGCGAGATACGCTGGCCGAGCGTATGTGTGCACGGGAGCCAGACGCCTTTCGCGAGTTTTCAGACAAGTTTGGAGCGCTGTTCAGAGGGATATTCATGAGCCGCGGGATGAAGGCCGCGGAGGCGGAAGAACTAGCCGTCACTTGTGTGTCCGATATCTCGATGGACGTGGAAAAGTATGAGCCGAGAGAGGAGAGTAGCTTTGAAGCCTGGGCCTGCACCATCGCCAGAAACAAGTACGCCGACTGGAAAGAGAGCCAGCCAGAGACTCAGGCTTTGCCGGAAACGCTTGTCGCTCCAGAACCGGATGAGAAAAACGTCGTCAGGACAGAGACAATTGTTTCCGCCGTGCAGGAAGCGATGGTCGAGCTTTCAGACACCGACCAATTGTTGATTGAGCTACGCTACAAACGCGAGCACCGGACCTTTAAGGAGATAGGCGAGTTGCTTGATATGAAAGTGGGAACCGTGCGTCAGCGTCACAGCCGGGCGCTCCAGCAACTCAAGAAAATTTTGAATCAGGACGGCCGTATCACTGCCCTACTGAGGCGCATATAATCCAAGGGAAAAGAAGAAGCATGAGGGAGAAGGATTTTGAAGATATGTCAGCAAACGTCTATGAACCTCCGAAATGGCTGGACGATGCATTACGAGAGCTTTTTGATGATGGCCACGGGGCTGTAATTGAGTTCAGTCAGCCGTCGGAAGCTTTTAGAGAGAGATGCCGTGAGGCTGCTAACGTTGCGTTGAGCATAGCCAGATTGCGCCATGAGCGTCGACGGATTGGATTTGTGCCAATCTCGCTGGCTGAGTATATCCAGGGTCTCGTTAAAGTAACTGGCGTTCAGAGCGGTGCTGTGCTGGCGCGGTTCGGGATTGACGATATCAAGCGCTTGACGTCTGATTCGGCGCGCAGCCTGGCGCGTCTGGCGCAGGAACTCAACATTAGTTTGCGAGAAGTTTTGATTCATATCCGTATCGGGTTTGTAGAAAAGGTCGACTCCGCACCAGTGCCGCTCTTGCTTGCCCGTCATCGTAGCGCTGGCCCTAGAAGTCAGTTGGAAGAGTGCGAAGCGATCCTGGGGACAGCCGAAGCTGAGTATGACGGGGAGCTGCTGAATGAGTTACGTCGCACTGAATTCGAGATCAGAGCGGCGTATAAAGAGGGCAACTCGAGGCCTTAACCCTTGGACCACTCAGGGAGCCCTGATTGGGTTAACGAAAGGAGATTGCTATGAGGAAGTATCTGATCGTCTTTGCGCTACTGGCATTCTGGGCTACGGGAATCGCAATGCCTCCGGGAAGCGCGAATGATAAACCGTGGAGGCCGGGGGTATCGGTCAACAACCCCCCAACTCCCTGTGAAGAACCCCCAATTGACTAACCAGGCATTGTGAGCCCTTGAGACTAAATTGAGCATGAAACACCACAAGAAAACACTTCTAGTTCTTCTCATGACCGTCTCAAGGGCTCTCAAGCTTGCTTTGAACGTGCGAGTTATAATGCGGCCCCACATTGAAATTCTCACTTAATTGACCAGACACCCTCAGGTGTCTAACGGAAATGCCGCCCGGTGAAAGACGTAGACACAACTCTATTGATTGAAAGGCTGGCGCACGGTTGGACTTCGTCCCATGCCGGCCTCGCTCACGAGTTAATTCAGCGCTGGGCGGCGCCATTGTGCCAAGAGGCGGACGTCATTGGGATCGGTGAAAACACCGCGGAGTTTGTCACTGTTCTTACTGATATTCGCCTCCGCACGATGCATGAGGTTCGTTGCCTGCTCGTTGGCGGTGAAGGCGATGTCTCAAAAACGCTGCAGGACTTTTGGACACGCTTCAACTCCACCCACCATATTCCCTTTATTCTGACTCTCTCAGCCACGGCCCATGATGCCGCCGTCGAGCTCCTGCGAGCGGGCCGTTGCCTGATACTGTCTCCCGATCAGATCGACAAAATGCTCCGGTCACAGTTTCCGTTGTTGGAACTGAAACACCTTCTCCTGCGTCAAGTACCGAGACGTGCACTCATTCCTTATAACCTTCTGGTGCCTGCCGAGGGTGGTATGTTTTTTGGAAGGCAAAACGAATTGAGTCGCCTTTGGGATGAAGACTTCACGAGCTTTGCCGTAGCCGGTCCCGGCCGTATCGGAAAGACATCGCTAGGCCGCTTTTATAAAGCCGAACGCGTCCGCAGTCGTCATCCCAGCAGCAGCCGGTCCTTTTTTATCAGTCTTTATAATGCCGAGCACTTGCCGGACAGAGTGGCGCGCTTCATTGCCATGAAGATCCAGAATTCGCGTCGCAGCGATCGAATGACGGCCAAAGACCTGCTGAATTTTCTGCTCTATCAAAAAAAACAGCGTGGTGGTCCACTGGAGCTGATCCTCGACGAAGTGGACGAAGACTGTGAAGGAGAGGCCTTCAAGGTACTGGGCGAAGCAGCGCGGTCACACCTCTGCCGGCTAATACTCTGTGGCAAGGGGACTCTGCTCAAGACCATGCTGAGCTCGAAGTCGCCGCTGGATTGCAGGGTCGATTTGATTCAGCTCGAACCGCTCGACTCCACCTCTGCCAGAGATCTGCTGATCAAGCCAATTGAAGATCTCGGTTTCAAGATCGAGAAGCCGGAAAGCGTGACAGAAGAGGTCCTGAAGTTAACTGGACGGATGTCGCATCTGGTACAGCTATTCGGCATGAAACTGGTCGATCGCGCGATCATAGACAAGACGGAAACTGTCTCGATCGAACAAGTCGAAATCCTGAAGACCGACTTTTTCATCGCGCAGTTTTTCATCAAATCCCTCAATGAACTCGAGAATGCTGACGCCAAGTTAGTAGCCCTGGCTCTATTGAGCGAGAGTCAGCAGAGTTTTTCCGTGCCAGAAATACAAGTGATCGCAGGCCGAGAGGGTCTGCATATAGACGCCGTGAGCACTAATAATATTTGTTTGGATCTGTTGGTAAACAATGTTCTAGCGTGGGACAACGGTTCTTATCGTATTGCCAACGAAGGACTGCCATTTTATGCACGCAAGAAAGACTATCTGAAGAATTCATTGGCTGAGGCGCGGGAGGCGAGGCGCTCCAAACCAAAAGTTCGATTGGTAGTGTGAGGTGATAAGCGTGGAAGCATACAACTATCGCCACGTTGACGAGCAGCTCATTCATGAACTTCATGACGCGCTTCTTACTGCCAAGAGCGTAGTACTGCTCGGTCCACGTTATGGCGGTAAAAGACATGCTATGGATCGGCTGCCGCCCTTACTCAGGGCCTCCGGCATTGAGCCAATCGTGCGTTTGCGCCTGCGCTCAGACACACCGATCTGCACCACCGTCGACATGGGTAAGCTGATTCGCCAGGCTGTCATCGAAAGCGACGATAATGGTGAATATCCGGTCAGTGAAGACCCTTTTGAACCCCTGAAGAAACTCGTCTTACGTAAGAAGAAACCGGCCATTCTGCTGGCGGCCAATGTCGACGGGATGTCGCACCATCTCGCGCGTAGATTTATCCAGGAGATTCGCACCCTCGTAGAAGCCAGGGAACTCGTCGTGATTATGAGCGCGGAGAGCGACTTTCGTGAACTGGTCCACGGCGAGAATTCTGACTTCAGTTGTGCCGAGCACTACGTGGTCCAAGGGTACGGCTTGGACGAATTTTCCAGTTTCCTGACTACGGAGCTCAAATACCTGCGCATCAAGTTTGCGGAACCGGAACAGGCGTACCAGAACCTATGGGTAACAACAGGCAGCAGTCTTTATATCTTGCGAGTGTTGTTATGGACCATTATTCAGGAACGGGCGCGCTCGAAGAATTCGGCGAGAACACCGATTTCCAGTAAAGAGATCCCCAGCGAGTTAACGCTGACACGAATTCCGGGCGCCTATGGCGCCCATATTTTTCAGCACGCGGCCCAGTTAATTGCGCGGGATGTGTCCTGTTGGAAAGACCTTCAGGAGTTGATGAAAGGGAATAGCGTCACGGTCCAACCGCACGATGCGCCCACTCGACTCGAGTTGGCTGGCATTGCCACTCGCCGGATTAGTGAAGGTGACGCTGAGCTGCAATTCTCGTCGCCGGTGATGAAGGCGTTTGTCGACAGTTTCTACGACGACCGGCGCTTTGGCGATCTCTATGCAAGCGTCGGTGAGTGGGACACAGCCTTCGAGCGCTACAATGGTCTGGAGGCCGAAGAACGACTTCGACCTTCGAGCACAGATGACAGATCCGAATTGGAAGCCACGCTTGGTCTCTTATGCTCCTCGTTCTACAAGAGAGTTGCGATTGAGTCGAAAGACGAAACCAAAACAAACCCAATTGAAGGCGTTAAGAAGTTCTTTGCTGAAGGCTGCCGATACCTCATGGGTTTTCAAGAGATCACCTTTTGGCAGCGCGATACTCACTTTTCATCGCCCGAATGGCAATACGATTCATTAGACAGTACGCGGCCGACCCAGGACGTTTTGGAGCAGATTCGCAAGCTGCTGCCGGCTGGATCCGATGAGAACCCTCCTGGACCAATTCTTAAACTTGACGAGCGCGGCAGGAAAAACAAGTACGCTGTCGCCGCTGTTTTACCTACGGCCCTGAATAAAGAAGGTGTCGTAGTGGTCAGTGATTTTGAAAACGGTGTCGTGCTCTCGCAAGAGCGCGAAGCGCTGATCGGAAGACTGCTGACCCATTTTATCGGAGCATACGAGCATGCTGTTGACGTAGAGCATCTCCAAATGCGAAACCGAATTCAACGTCACCACGAACAGATCATAAGCTCGATCTACGACAGTTTGGATAAGCCTAAATTTGACGTTCCCAAGTTGTTGCAAAAGGCAGCGCGTGGTCTCCGCGAACTCGGCTATAGGCGAGTGCTGTTTTGTCTGGTTGACTATGACAACTACGCTATTGTAGGCGTGGTCGACGACTCAGATGATCCATCTGTTGATGTGGCGGCGGGAACAAACTGGTCCCTTGATCTTGCTACTGAAGACCTCCAGCCCTACGTGATAAGCACCGGTTTCCCAAAGATTGTCGCAGACGCGACCAAAGAACCGCTCGCAAACCCTAAATTAGTATGTAAAGCTGGTATGAGAGCTCTCGCGATTGTCCCCATCTTGAATCGGGCCAAGAAAGCCATCGGAACGATCCATGTTGAACGATTAGATAGATCAGTTCCGCAGCCCGATGAAGTCGAAGGTTTGAAGTTATTCGGTAACAATTTGGCAATCGCGATTGAACAGTGCGCGCGTCTGAATCTGATGGAAGCAGTGCTCGACAAGATTCCCGAGCCGCTCATGATCTTCGACAAACACAAGCAGCCCCAGTACAAGAATCAAGCTGCCAGTAGGTTCTTTGGTGGGCAAACGGGTTGGCACAATCCTCAGGACGGCCGTTCGAATTCCAACGATTCGTTTCGTATCGACAAACTACCCGCGAATATCTCCAATCCGATCTTCGAGTCACTCGATACCGGCAACCGGCGCGACACCTACATCGAAGGCCTTCAGGACGATCCAAAGTATTTGGGTCAAGTCATTTCCGACGTGATTCAAGACTGGCGCGACCATACTGTAGGCGGCCTGCTACGAATCCAAGACCGTACTAACCTTCACCGCTATTTTGAGGCGCAGCAGACGGCAGCTGAGGCACCAGACGCGCCTAATGCAATTCAAAGGATACTTGAGGCCACTACTCTGTTGGGCCATAAGTGGGGTCGTTTGTATCTGGTCAGAAAAACTGGGGACGGGAGGAGTGAGGAGTTTGTCAGTTGTCTATCATATGGAAGTGATTTGCCATCATCCGTGGAAGAGAGCTTCAACGATGGCAAGATCGTTCTGACGGCGCCGAGAAGCGAAAAAGGACATTACGATTGGCTTTGTGTGAACAGGAAGAAGCCAATCGTATTTTGCTGGAACGATGATTTACCGAACGGTGACGAGATCGTTACCAACCAGGGAATTAACGTCGTAAATTGGATCGATCCGCAGCAACATCCGGATATCAAAAAGAAGCCCGGTGATTTCTGGATGGACTTTCCATTAATGGACGGATCCAAGGTGCTTGGTAAAGTCTGCCTTGAGTTGGATGAGAATCTTCGCCAGGAAGACTTTTCTCTCTTAAGCAGACTCTCGGATCGTTTTGCCGCAATCCTCGCAGCAAAGTTCAAGCAGGAGCAGGATTTCAATGCCCGGGAACAATGGATTCGGAAGTCAGTTGCAGAGAGAACGTTTGAAACGTTCATGCACAACCTCGTAACTCGATTGTCGAGTCTTTATGTAATTTACGAGCGATACATGGACAAGGGCGAAGGTTTGGAAGAAATAATGACACTCAACAAGGAGTTTGAGGGGATTATCGACTACGTCGACTCCACCACCACGCGTGCCAGTGGTTTGCTAGGTGGCATGAGTACTTTGCAGCTAAAACGAGAAAAGGTGGACATTGGCAAAGTCATTCTGCAGACGTTGCAATCAAATCTGCACTCTGACGCGTGGACAATGGAGTGTGCGGGCAATTTGCCATCCGTGCTAATTGATGTTGAGCGGATACGGACCACCTTGCTCGAATTTATTCGTAATTCCAACGACGCCGCCGCCTCGCCTGAACAAATGAAGATCGATATTAAGATTGGCCCTTACGAGGGTGCCGGTGCGATGGCGCCAGGAGTTGAGATTCAGTATCGCGATAATGGACCAGGGATCCCGGCGGAATACAGTTCACAGATATTTGATGACTTCTTTAGTTTTCACCCCAATGACGATATACCCGGCACCGGACTGGGCATGGGTTTTGCCAAGCGCGTGGTGGAAGCCCACGGCGGTAGCATCGTCTACAGCAGCCCTTTCAGCGGCTATACCAACGGGGTGGAATTCAGAATTTACTTGCCCGGGCCCGACGACAGTGGGCTGATGGAAGGAGAAAGTTAGTGTCCCGAATTTTATTAGTAGAAGACGATCGTAAGCTGCTGGAACAGCTTGAGAAACTAATTAGAGAGAAGGTTGAAGGCGTTCTAATTGATGTGGCTTTGAACGTACCACAAGCACATCAGTTTTTGGATCAAGCGTATCAGAAAAGAGAGCCATATGATGTGGTGGTGTTGGACCTCAAGTTACCTCCCAAAGCTGGTCTAACGGCTGAGCTTGATGAAACCATCTGCAAGAGTCTTAAGACCAAAATGCCGAAGGCGCTAGTCGCGCACATCACCGCCTATGACAAAGATGAAGAGGTCAAGACTCATCTCGAAATGGTCCACGATCAACAGCCCGACCGCTCTTTTCGCTTAAAGAAGGTTAAGGGGTTCCCGCTGGAACTCATCAACCGACTGAAGCGCTTTCTTTACGGGCTGCGAATCGAAGAAAAGCTAAACAGGCTTTTCGATGGCGAGAGCGATATGGGTTACACCTTTGATATTCGGCCAAGAGATTCTATCGGCAGCCGAAGTGTCACTCATGAGCTCGCCGATCTAACACGAGAGATTTCCAGTCATTGGAAAGATCTTGACGCAAGCGTTCAGGAAAGAATCAAGGAGAGTTTCAACGTTACGGTAGACGGGGAGAAAGTTACGGTAAGTCTGTTCTAACCAGAGTAAAAAGCAGGAGTAAAAATGCCGCTTCCGGTCAAGATTAAAAACATTCCTCCAACCCTGGAAGAGACCGCTCAGTCAGAACACTTCGCGGTTCACTACGGGCTGCGTAATCCACCCATCGGCAGGGGATTAGGTCCAGACGGTGTTCGCGATGAACGAGTGATAGAGACCTATCTCGACGGACTTGAGAAGCTATATGCGACGCTGATCAACTCGCCGTGGAATCGGAGCCCTCCGCTTGTCGGCGAAGATGGCAAGAGCCACGTTTATGTGTTTGACTGTGGCCTTCGTCCATTTACCATGTTCGACGCTAAAAAGGGACCACTTATCGTTCTCTCATCAAGGAACAATGAGCCCACCAGCCAGGCGGAGCTGTTTCGCGCGACTTCAGACGCAATCCACGAAGGCACTCATCTTTTCAATTACCGAGAAAGACCGTTTGGGGAACTCACTTCGCAATCCTGGAAATGGTTTGATGAAGGACTGGCTGTATTGATGGAAATGCTGGTCGCACCTCAGAATCCTGACTACTTTCGCTTTTTGATGAATTGGATAGATAGTCCGCACATACCTTTGGATCATCCTTCAATGAAATACCAGGCCGGGATGTTTATTCAGTATCTGCTTAATCGGTCAGGACTAGGACCGAAATTCATCAATGATGTTTGGACCAAATCACGTGAGAACGAGGGTCCGTTAGAGGCGTTACAGAGATTGATGCCTACCGGGGAAAAGTTCTTTTGTTCACAGCCCAACAACAAGGATGTTTTTTCGTCTGGTTACAGCATCGATCCTTACTGTTTATGGGATCATGCGAGTGAAGTATTTCTGCGCTACGGTGAGCGAGCTGTTTCGGAGAGTCTGATGCTGCCGAAGGATGCCGATCGGCCCGTAAACGGGCATATCGATCATCTGGCCTGTCGCTATTATCGGTATTACCTGGGTCCAAGGATCACGAACTTTGTGGTCACGATGCAGGTAGAGGATACGCATCTTAAGACACCTCTCAAAGCGGAAATTGCGGTAGTGACCAAGGCGAGAAAGAGAATTCTTATTGAGGCTCTCACCCCTGATAGCGCTTCAAATGGTGACGGAGCTCTATTGAGTTGTACCTTGCGCGGACTCCAGGCCGACACGATCGATCATATCGTACTCGTCGTCAGCAATAGTGGCACCAGGTCGCCGCTTAGCGGCCACTTTAAGCTCAATGACGATGGCAAGACGTTTGTGATCACTGCTACCGCAGACTGATCGCGGAGTTCACTCGCCACTTTCGGAAAGTGAAAACTCTATTACAGTTCCTTCGGGCCCTGTATCTTTAATGCGAACGCCGCCGCCATGCCAATGCATGATCGCGCCGGCAATGAATGACCCGTAAGTTCTTCTTCCGTTCTGACGTTTAACCGGCCGATTGTAAAGATCCTGTTTTATTTCCTCAGGTATCCCGTCACCGCTGTCCGCTATTGTGCCTTTGAGTTTCCCGCCGCTTAAGCGGCCGCTAAACACCACCCTTTTGGGCCGATTGTTGAAAGATTTCTGAACTGCAATTATGGCGTTCTCAACCATAATGCGGCACGCGAGATCCAGCAGTAGCTTATTTCCGCGTACAGAACAAGCTCGCGGAAGGTTGATCTCGAGCAGGTCCTTCGGGATGTTTTTCCGCTCCGCTATGTCGTAGAGAATGGTGTTTAAGGTAACCGCTTCTGACGGTCCTTTCTCAATTCCGAGTTGTAAGTTCTCCAGGGCGAGATCGATCTCCATAATTTGCGCCTTCAGTCTATTCACGTTTTCTTCCGGCGTCCTGTTCGCTCCGCTCCCAACGCCTTCGATCTCTGAAAGTATCGGTTGCCATCTTTCTTTGGCGGCTTCTCGCAGCTGTGCAAGCAACATGGTACCCAGCGCGATTGCTTCCTTCATCCTCCATGCCTGGTGCTCCAACTCCCTTTCTATTATTACCGAAACCGAAGTGGCGAAGATTCCCAACATCTTGGCATCCAAATCGTCAAAGCTTAGTCCCCCCTCCTTGTTTCCTAAATAGATGTTGCCGATCGGCTTTCCATTCAGCATGATCGCGCGGCCAAGGAAACTTGTGATCTCAGGATGTATGTCCTTACGAGGTCCAAACCCAGTAAAGCCGGGGACACGACGGACGTTATCAGCATTGATAATCTCATCCGGTTTCAATAGTCGGCCCAGTAGGCCATGGGTGGTGGGACGCGGTATCTGTTTCTCAATCTCGTCCGTGACGCCGACTTGTATGAATTCCTGCATTGTGTTGGTCGGTCTAACGATCGCTAAGGCGCCATATGCGGCCTTCGTCGTTGACGCAGCGTGCTGCAATATCTGACGCAGTCTCGCACGGTGCGTAGCCTGAGTCGTCATATTGAGGTTAGTTTTGTAAAGACTGTCGAGGAGTGTTGTGATTGCTTCGGACTGGTCTATGGCCCATGCTGCGTCAGCGATCAGAAAACGCGTCGTTATCTGCTCTTCGTCATCGAAGCGTTTCGCATTTCGATAGGCACAAATCATCACGCCCATCGTCTTATCTCTGACTCGTAGTGGGCCCGCAGCCAATGAGCGTATTCCTAAGATTTGAGTAAAGGCCTTGGGGACGTCTATATCATCCTCAACGTTCTCGATGAACTGCATTTCGCTGGAATTCATTACACGAGTGAGGAATGGCACGACGGCAGCATCAATAGCGGAATCATGGTCAGTTTTGGGCGCTGTTACAGGCGGCAGTTGAAAGTCTTCGTTTTCATGATTGTAGTAGTAGATCCAAACGACGCCGGCGTGCAGCGTTTCCAGGGTGCCTTCAGCGACGGACTGTAGTTTTGCAGATAATTCATTCTGTTCAGTTATTGCCTGGCCCGTCTTTAACAATCCCGACAGATGCTGCAAGTGGGCCCGCATGTTTTCGTCTTCTCTGTCATCACGGAAGAAGCCGACGCTGCCGCCATCGATGAGGCTTGCCGACAACCTGATTGGAATGAACTTCCCGTTTTGTGCTTTAACATAAGTGTAATGATTTATCAGTCGCCCTTTGTTCTTTTTGTCCAGCAGCAAATGCAGCACTTCCTGCGCATCACTTTCATAACGGTAGTACTTTTTGACCTCAGTGTTGAGTACTTCATCCTTTGAATAGCCCAGGATCTTTTCGGCCTGGGGATTAAAAGCAGTTACGAGGCCTTCATCATTAATTGCGATAATTGCGTCGAGGGTGCTCTCCAGGAGCTTTTTCTGAAAATCGCTCTCTGATGCCACCGCATCATGGAGCCTTCTTTGAATGATTGCTGACGCTGCCTGACCAGCCAGGCTGGTGAGAATTTGTATCTCGTCGGGGCCAAACTTCCATTCAGATTTGCTGAATACAAACAAGGTGCCAATGGCCTTCTGCTCGTTGTCCGCGACTGTTGCCAAAAGTGGAACACCGATCAGTGACGCGACCCCGCGAGCCTTCAGGTCAGCTCTTACGTTGGCGTCATTCTGAACATCGTTGATGATCTTAGGCCGGCCAGTGGCCAGGATCTCTCGTGTCACGCTGTCGTTTCTCGGCGGATCAAGGGCAAGGTCTGCAGGATAAGTTGCAACTCTTTTTATCGAACCATCCGGCTGAACCACGCTCAACGTTGCAATATCACCGCGAACCAACGTAAAGGCACTGTCAACAACTTCCGTATGCAGTTTATCCAACGGCAGCGATGAAAGAGATAACACCACTTCTCTCAGCAGCAGCGACTCGATCATCGTCGAAACATGTTCTCCGAGACTGGAGAAGAGGGTGATGTCATCGTCCTTAAAGTGATTTGGCTCCGGGCTATCGGCGTTGATGACACAGCGCAGCTTTTCGTAAGTATTGATCGGGACGCTGAGAATAGATCGTATCAATCGATCCTCTGACTCGACGTAACGAGGATCATTCCTGGTATCTGTGCAGTTGACGGGTTTGCCAGTTACGGCGACGTGCGCCGCAATGCCGTCTTTTCTTTTGTGTAAGCGGCTGTCTTTCGGTTCTTTATCGATCATCAAGGCACGAATGTGGAGTTCTCCTGTCTTGGGATCGACGATCACTATTGAACCGCTGTCAGCGGAGACTGCATTCAACGCCTCTTCGAGTATGTCCATCAGATTCTCTTCGAGATTGCGTGCGTAAGTCATCTTTGAGCTTACGTTGTCCAGCAGCGTGAGGCGCGCGATGTTCTTGTTTAAGGATTCCCTTACTTGATCTTCCCTCCTGCGGTGTTCGCGGGCAGCGCCAAACAGCCAATACAGAAGCACTGCCATCGATATCAGCGCCAAGGTATTGGTCAAAAGCAGTCCGAAGGCGTTGTGAGTTGTGGTGCCGGAAAAAAAAGACGTTGAAACGACCAGGTAGAGAACAAACGTCACCACGTAAACACCGACGACGTTCAAACGTCGGAGATACATGTTCGCTTGAAATAGAGGAACAGCATACAAACACCAAAGGTAACTCTCTGCTCTACCACTGTTGTAAATGAGAACGCTTGCAACACTAAGGTTGACGCAAATTCGGAAAAGACGGACCGGCAGTAAATCGTAGACTCGAGTAAGCGCTCGAGAACCGGTTTCCAATAAAAGGACATAGAAGAAGTAGATAACCAGAATGACAGCGATCGCGCCTTGGTTGCCCTTCGAGGGTGCTTTTGGCACAAGCAGTGGCGGTAGGAAGATCACGATCACGACAAAGGCCATTACCAGCCATCCGCTCAATCTGGAAAGCCGATCGATCCATGGATGACCAATGTCAATTACCCGCAGGTTCTTAAGCTCGCCGGTAGCACCCACATTTGGCCGGCGTAACCACTTCAGACGCTCAGACCATCGACTCATCTACAACACTCCTCGGGTAAAGACCGCATTGCGGCCAGACGAGCACTCGGGCAATGAAAGAAAGAGAAATGTAAAACGATTGACGGTGGTGTTTGGGCCAGAGGATCTGAGGATTGTTCTGTCCAAGAGTCTGCTCAGTGAGGGTGATAGGAGACCCGATTAAGGAGCGCGAGGCGCCTCTCGTATCCCTCACTTCCGAGTGGGAGACAGGCTACGGTACCTATTACTCAAGGCTTAATTGGAAAATTTACCAATTATTTGACGAGTAGCCTGCTTGAAAAGCGCGACTACCTTACGACCAGATTGCAATTGTTGTCAATTCGAAAGCACAAAGCTTACGTCAGACAGCTTGTGTGAGAGTGCTATGTTCTACAACTTGAGCAAGGAGTAAATCTTGCGACGGCTCCACGTTCAATTGGCTTCATCAGAGCTTCCTGCATTAGGAATGGGTGCCTGAACCAAGCCGGCTCCGACATCGGAGCGGTTAATCCCAGGTAGTCGACGTGCACCGCCGATAACGCGATGGGCCAACCCTTCGACGTCCACGTAGCCGTCCTCTTCAATCATTTTGGCGGCCCACAAGGCAGCCACGCCGGCAACATGCGGTGTTGCCATACTGGTGCCACTCATCTCGATATACCCTCCTCCCGATTTGGCGGATAGTATGTCGACACCTGGAGCCGCAATAACGGGGAAGTTATTAGAGAAAGCTGCTACTTTCATCTTACTGATGTCATTGCCGATTCGCTCCAACGCTCCCACTGAAACAATCCTTTCGGCAGCGGCGGGTGGCTCTACTGCAAGTTCGTAAGCCGGATCTCCATCCCGTTTGCTTGCGTTGCCGGCAGCGGCAAGAAGGAGCGCTCCTCGTTCCTCCGAGCCTCCCGATCTGATCAGGCCGGCAAGCCGATCAAACATTCTGATGTTATCGCGGTAGCCCTGGAGCGCCTTTGATGTAGCCAGCTCAACTGGAATACCACGCAAAGTCAGTGCTTTAACATATCCAGGAAAATCAATGCCCAAAGACATGGTGATGATGTGCGCTTCCTTAGTCAAAGCCCACACGATCGCTTCAAGAAGACTACGGGTAGTGCCACTGCCATCCTTGTCCAGCACTTTGCCGATCAACGCTCTGCCGACCGTTGGCGCTGCGCTGTAGCGAATGTTATTTATGGAACGCCCGAAGATTGTTCCAGCGCAATGTGTGCCATGGCCATTACTATCGCCGGGCCCGCTGTTAGTGAAATCCCGTTCCTCAATCTTCATTCCACCAAAAGCTTCATGAGCAGCGTCGATTCCGGTATCTAGAACCGCAACTACTATAGCCTCGGCATTGTAAGCGCTTTTATCTGCCCCTACAGCCTGTACGCCCCAAGTTGTATGCGGCGAAGCGGGTGGCGAAGGTGTGAATCGAGCTTTCGGTGCCACTAAGCAAATAGGCAGGGGTGGAACCACGCTGAGAACGTCCGGTTGCTCTCGCAAGCGACTTACATCCTTTGCTTCCGCGTCAACCGTGTCGATCCAGAGTTCGGAAGCTTCGCCGGTATCGCGGAATCGGACAGACGGTTCACTAGAAGCGGAACGACGGGAATACTTAGTGCGGACAACTAGGAATTCTTCAGTCTGCATTCTTTTCATTACCGGGTAAGAACCAAATTGTTTTCGTTATTGAATGTCTTGCTCAAGGGATTCACGCGGGCGGTAACTCGATCTCTGCCTCGAGGATCTAAGCCGATGGTCTAAATGGATTAGAGAGGGACCGCCTTGTAGAAGCCTTATATTTTCCATCGCAAAAATGTCAGCTGAAAGATCGGTTCACTATCAGGTGATTTAGCTGGATCCTGACTATTTTTCTGCTGGCAGAAGTCGAACCCTTGGTGAGAATGAGATCCCATCAAAGTGAAGTTTCGACATTTGGTTTCGCGACAATGAAGCTATTGAACGGTTGCTTCTACACTCCCTTACCACTGATGTCAAGGCTGGGACAGGGTGTATTTGTTGATTTCGTAAAGTATTCCGATAATTCGGGCGTTACAAGAAATTTCAAACCTGACGGAAGGATGGGCGACATCGAATTGAAAATAGCCGCCAGTCTTAGCGATGAAACGGGGCCGTCGACTCCATCGTCGCGAAAGGGTGCCTACCCGTGAGTCACGCAGATTGAAGCTTCATTAGTGACATAGTCTTCCTCTCTATTATGTTCGCGCTGCTGCGCGCGAATTGAAGTGGATGTTGCGTGCTTTGGTTCTGCTCAGCGCCCGGCGCTGACGTTGTTCTTCATAGGCTGTGTAGTCATCGAAGCGGAGCAACACGTGAATTGAAATTTCAGGCGTCCTTTCGGTTAAGATCCATCGCCGTGAACCTTCAACTGACGAAGCAGCCTTTGCTATTAATGTGCCGAACAAGGAAGCGTGAGGCAGGTTGTTCCAAGATGCGATTAGTTGTAATTCTATAGAATTTCAACACTGGAACAGAGAGAAAATAGTCCATCCGCAACTAATGTTTCGATTGGAGCTGTATCCAGATTGATATTCCCACTAATCAGTTCTCACCTGTGCGGGTGGTCGCGTCAAATTAGTAGGTTAAGGTGAAACAATCTAGGAAACCCTAGTAGTAATGGGCCATTCTTTGGCGAGTTGAATTTCTCTTGACTGCCGTCAACCTTGTCGTCAATGTTAAAATTCAACTTTGTAAATGACTGGAGGGCGACGTGTTGTGAGCGCGAGCCCGTTTACTGAGCCAAGCGGGCGGTATGTCTTCTTGAGGCAATAAATTACAGGGATTACTGGACCACTCCGAATTGATAGCCAATCTTGTAAACGTCGCCATCTTAAATGATCTCTGCCCGCTTGCGCCAGCAATGAAACTCACTATTCGACATAGTGTTCATTCAGTTGAGACTTGAGCTCCTGAGGGACGGATTGCCACGGGGCCGTGCACAATTCATGCGACCTCCCGTCGGAAGCATCTACGCGAGCGACGTGCCACCTGGCGACAGTTTTTTCATAATGCCAGCGATATATCGGACCATTGTTGCGCTGACTATAGAAAACATTATTTTCAACCGAACCTTTGTCCGGCCGGATGAACATGCGCAGTCCGTTCATAACGCCTCTCTCTCTTAAGCTACCTCCAGTGACTCTTGCCGCACGCAGTTATTCTGGCCAACGCAAGTTTCATCACTTGTTGTATGCTCGGAAATGTAGTTGTAGACGCGTGCATCAGGATGCTTGGCATAGTCAGGTTGAAAAACAAACAGACGGCACAAGGAGGAGGACGCTACGCGCAAATCCTGATGTCGAGAGAGTGGTTTAAAGAACTGATTAATGCGATAGGGACTATAGCATACTTTCGCGAACCGGCTAGTTCATCGCCAGCACTCAAGCCGGTCCCCTTATTCAGCAAATATATGCTGTACTCGGTACATACGAGCGCTCGCGTGCTTGCAACTACCCTGATCCATAAGGCATCATAGCCGCGGTTAATCCTTCTCTCGCGCATCGACGGTGATGCGCCCCGCGCACAAAACGATCAGCGCCGGCGTTTTTGGAAGTTCGAGAGTTGGCTTGTTTCACACATCGAAGCCGCTCTTCAAAGAGCATCCGAACCTGGTCCTTCGACCGCGCTACCGTTTCGCCGAAGCCAATCCGATTCGCAGCTTCTTTTCGTTCCCGAAAGGGGAAAGGTATATCTCTATGTCAACAAAACTTTATGTTGGAAACCTCTCTTTCCAAACCACCAGTCAGGAGCTGCAGCAGTTGTTTGGTCAAGCAGGCACGGTCCATTCTGCCAGTATCGTGGAAGACCGCGACACCGGACGCTCGAGAGGCTTTGCCTTCGTGGAAATGTCCAACGAGGGCGAAGCCGCTTCAGCGATTGAGCAATTCAATGGCAAGGAAGTCGGTGGTCGCGCCTTGAAGGTCAATGAAGCCAAGCCCCGCGAAAATCGCGGCGGTGGTGGTGGACGTGGCTTTAGTGACAATCGCGGTGGTGGCTATGGCGGCAATGGTGGACGCCGGTCCGAACCGCGCTGGTAAACAACCAACACTCCACACAGCGTTTGGTCTCCGGGATGATCCGATTCATCCCGGAGAGCCGCGCTGTTGTTCATTTTCGATCCCGCGGATAAGAAGACTTACTGCTAATGAAATTAAAAGAAGGTGGCGACGCCGCACTGGCGACGCAGAGACCGCGCATCAATTGGGCCGAGGGCAATTGGGGCACCGCGACCTATCTGATTTGCGCCCATCTTGGCTCCATTGCAGCGCTCTTCTTTTGGAGTTGGCCGGCTGTAATCACTGGAGTCGTGCTTTACTGGGTTGGCGGCAGTCTTGGTATCGGCATGGGCTATCACAGGCTACTAACCCACCGCGGTTACAAAGTGCCGAAACTGGTTGAATACTTTCTCATCACCTGCGGCACACTGACTCTCGAAGGTGGTCCAATTGAATGGGTAGTGACGCACCGCATACACCACGCCCATACAGATCGCGCGAACGATCCACATACGCCACGCCACGGCGGCTGGTGGGCACATATTGGTTGGATACTGTGGGGCACGGCCCAGAATCACGACCAGGTCACCATCGCACACTATGCACCTGATTTAATAAACGACCGTTACTATCGTTGGCTGAGTCGCTTCTACTACGTTCCGCTGATTATCGTGGGGCTGATGCTTTTTGCGTTCGGAGGGTGGGGCGTAATGCTGTGGGGAGTATGCCTTCGCCTTGCACTGTGCCTGCAGGCGACGTGGCTCGTCAATTCGGCTGCACATCTGTGGGGGAAAAGGAGATTCGAAACCGGTGACGACTCGCGAAATAGCTGGTGGGTAGCGCTGCTGACATTCGGTGAAGGCTGGCATAACAACCATCACGCTCATCCCACCTCAGCGCGCCACGGTCTGCGTTGGTACGAGTTCGATTTGAACTGGTTGGGTATTCGAACTTTGCAATTTATCGGATTGGCCCACGGCATCAAACGCGTTCGTTTAAATCGCGTCTCGTCCGTTTCCGGCCGAGTTAAAATCTAAACGTACGAAGCAACTGCGGAGTAAAGATGCCTGGAGTCATCTGGTCTTGCTCCAACTGTGACAGTGCGAACTGAACCGTCTGTGCGCTATACCACATACGTGGTATCCTCTCCACGAAGTAGTTAGCGTTGCTCCTGGTTTAGTCATGCCTGTTTCTGTACCTGCCACTCCCAGCGAGAATCAACTTCTTGCCGCGCTTCCCAATGATGAATATCAACGCCTTCTGCCACAGCTTGCCAATGTCTCGTTTGCTCTTGGTGAAGTGGTCTACGAATTCGGCGGACAATTGGATTACGTCTACTTCCCAACCACAGCAATAGTCTCGTTGCTTTACACCATGGAAAACGGCTCAAGTGCCGAGATGGGATTGACGGGTAATGATGGTGTGGTTGGAATCGCCCTCTTCATGGGAGGCGGCACCATGCCGAATCGTGCTGTGGTACAGAGCGCCGGCGGAGCTGTGAAGATGAAGGCCAAAGTACTTCAGGATGAGTTTGCGAAGGGCGGCAAGTTTCAATACCTGCTGCTGCGATATACGCAAGCACTGATCACTCAGATCTCACAGACCGCTGTTTGCAACCGTCTGCACTCGGTGGAACAGCAACTTTGCCGATGGCTTTTGTTGAGCCACGATCGGTTGAATACTGACGAGTTGATCATGACACAGGAACTAATTGCGGGAATGTTGGGTGTGCGCCGCGAAGGCGTAACGGTGGCTGCGGGAAGGCTGCAGGATGCGGGGGCTATCAGTTACGTCCGCGGTCATATCACGATCCTCGATCGTCAGAGAATGGAAGAGACCGTCTGTGAGTGTTATCGGGTAGTGAAAGACGAGTTCGACCGCTTACTGGGATAAGCCGCCCGTCGTCTCTTGTTAGTTACCGACGGGTATCCGTTGAAAACGCATCTTGCCCTCAGCATCCTCCCACGAAATCTCCAGTGCATAAGGGTTGGCTTGGCCCGCTAGGAGTTTGAGTCGTTCCATCTGATCGTGATCAGCGTCAGAAGGTTTTCCATTAATCCAGGTTCGATGAGATAGAACCGTCTTCTCTCCTGGTTGCATAGACTTTACGCCGTCGAAGCGAATATGAGCTTGTGAAGGACCACCGCCGGGAGTTTCGTTGTCCTTCAGAAAGATAGTCAAAACCTCGATGCTTTTGAGCGTTTTCTCGCTTGCATTCGTTAGCTCCACTACGACCTTTGATGGCGCGTCTATGAATCTGAAGTTAAAAGTTTTCTTCCTGTTGGTTTCAGCGCTCATAATCTTTCTTTCTGTCGCGATGTCACTCAAGCAGCCGTCGGAATCCTTCGCAGCAGACGTGAGAGAAGACCTCGCAACTGGTTGAAGTTGTCAGGCTGGGCGATGTGGACATTTTTGCCAATAACGACCTCAGCCCCTTCGGGGATCTCGTCAAAGCAGAAAATAACAACCGGCACATCGTCTCCTGCCGCGGCACTTTCGCGGAAACGACGTCCGCAACCAAAAACCTCGCCTGGTAACCCGGACCGACTCACGAGAATCAGATCTGGACGTTGTCGCTTGGCGCTTTCTATTCCCTCTAATTCATCTCGGGCCAACACCACGCGATATCCGTCGGCTTTCAGCAGTTTTTCAATGCCGTCGCGCGTCTCCTGGACCTCCTCGACTACCAGTATGATCGGGTTTATACCAATCTCATTGTCCATTTCAAACGTCTCCCGGGAACCTCTTTCGCAGTGCTCGATCCATCATCATCATGATAAAACGTGGCGCTGCAAGCATAGATACAACGGGCAACTCTCACCGTCCGTGCGCCAACACACATATATACAAAGCTGCGAAGAGTAAAGCGACTTTGCCTATAAGCGGTCTAGCGCACAGACGCCGCCGCGTGACACTGTAAGAATGTTCCATGAGAGATAAGGCATCTATTAACTCTCAGACCTGCGAACTCGCCGGCTTTACGTCGAGCCGCAGTTCGTGTTTATCTAAGAGAGAGATTTGTCCACCCAGTACTGATTCAGGACTTTTAAGCAGGAGAAATTATGGAAGAGAAGTCAGTTTTTAAAATTGGAGATCGCATCGACCAAATGTGCATCACTTGTAACGAGGAGCGGGGTCACATCGTGGTTTCTCTGAGCAAAATAGGAAAGATCACGCGCGTCGAGTGTCCAATGTGTGCGTCACGTGTCGTGTATCGCGCCGGGACAACACGGCGTGCGTCTAATAAAGTCGGCGCGCCATATGATCCCACGCGAGCGTATCGCAAAGGACAAACGTTGATACACCCGATGTTTGGTGAAGGTGAGGTAACCGCAATCATAGAACCACAGAAGATGGATGTGCTGTTCGCGGATCGCATACGGCGAATGATGCATGCTCATTCTTAAACGATCGATTTGCAGCGGAGACAGCTAGTTATTTTGGGGCTTTGCAGCGAAGCGTGGTCACGCAAGGATGCAACGTTGTTCATGAACAAAATCAACATCAGAAGGGAAGTGAAATGATCATTTGCGATTTCTGCGTGCTTTGGTCCCAGGAAGGCACCTGCCGCATTGGCTTGAACATCCCGAAAACAATGAAGTGCCACGGGTTTGCTCCCGGTATAGAGAAATTCTGCGCGAAGCCCACGGACTTCGTAAGTCTGAATCAAATCACCGATATGGCAAGATTCTTTGGCATTGAAAAAACGGAACTTAAAAAGGTCAAGATAGTTGCGGAAAGAAGAGTCGCGGACGAGTCTTGTAAAGTGTCCTGAGTGCCTGCGTCTCTCCTTCTCCGATTCTCAGGTCATCTATCGACAGAATACCGACAGAGATTTGGCCCACCTTAAGTCTCACTCGCGAGTCCTTGAAAAGTTCTTGACAGTCGAACAGCACGTTGGTATATCAAATCGTCCTAAATTTCGCCTCGCTCGCGTAAGCCTCTTCTGAATCCTCCCTTCAGCAGCCAGGACTTATTTAACTTTTACAGACCAAAGGCACCCAGGCCTGTTTAAAAGGAGACCCCATGAAAAATCTGAAAAACCTATTCGCCGCGCTATGCATTGCCCTAATAGCTGCTTGCTTCCATGCAACCGCGCTGGGACAAAACAAAGTCGCTAACATGTCTGCCGGCGCCTCCAGCGTCAGGTGGGATGTGACCACTTCAAACGCCGGGCTGATCGTAACGATCTCGGCGCCCGATGAACAGGTCTTCCGCAAAGAGTCCCGCTACGGCTCAGTCGAATTCAAGCTTGTTGATGATAAAGGAGAAAGGTTACCCGACGGCCAATACGCCTACGAGCTTCGCGTCATTCCCGTCATATCGGCGGCAACCAAAGAAACGCTGTCCAAAGCGCGCACCAAGGGCAATGACGCTGAAGTTGGGCGCGACCTCCGCAAACGTGGAGAGCTTCCAGCCCCCGTCGTCGAATCGGGAAGCTTCTCGATTCTCAATGGATCAGTGGTCCTTCCTGGAAGCATGGAAGAGCCAACGTCAAAGAGAGTGGCCCAAGTTACGACGCCAGCGCGACCTTTCCGCGCTACCACTTTCCGCCCAACCGGTGGGATCGCGATGAATGGTCTAAAACGCAATCATGCGGTACTCAATCCCTTCTTTGATTTTGTGATTGCAGACGATCTCATCGTACAAGGCAGTGCCTGCGTGGGACTTGATTGCGTTGACGGTGAAAATTTTGGTTTCGATACGATCCGAGTTAAAGAGAACAACGACCGCATTCAGTTCGACGACACCAGCAGCTCGGCAGGTTTCGCGTCGAACAACTGGCAGATTCGCGCCAACAGCTCAGCGAGTGGCGGCGGCAACTTCCTCGCGTTTGTCGATCAGGGTACAACCGGAAACTCTGAAACCGGAACGATCGTGTTCGAAGTAGACGCAGGCGCTCCGGCGAATTCACTGCGTGTGAGTAGCAGTGGCAACATCGGTATCGGCACGGCAACGCCCGTCCTCGATGTACATGTCAACACCACCGACACGCCCGCGATTCGACTCGAGCAAAACAATACCGGCGGCTTTACCGCGCAAACCTGGGACGTCGCCGGCAACGAGGCCAACTTCTTTGTGCGTGATGTTACCAGCGGCTCGAGGCTGCCCTTCCGTATTCGGCCCGGCGCACCGACGAGCTCGATCGACATCTCGGCGACCGGCGACGTTGGTCTTGCAACGGCCTCGCCAAAGCTGCAACTGGAAGTTTTTGGAGATACTGGATTGCCGGCTTCGTCAGGAACCACACCAACAGGCATTGCGCGCTTCAGCCAGTCAGGCGGAACGGGCGTAGTCGATTTTGGTTTTGGTGGAGGAGCGGGCTGGATGCAAGTCTATGACAGCTCGAATCTGGCAACCAAGTTTTCTTTACTGCTCAATCCAACCGGTGGCAACGTCGGCATTGGAACCAATGCGCCGACCGAGCTTCTTTCGGTCAATGGCAGCGCCAGCAAGCCTGGCGGCGGAACGTGGGCAGTCTTTTCGGACGAACGTTTGAAGAGAATTCGCGGATCGTATAACAGTGGACTCAAAGCTGTGATGCGATTGCAGCCACTGCGTTACGAATACAAGCCAGACAACGCTTTGGGCATTAACTCGCCAGGCGAACACATTGGCTTCTCCGCCCAAGCGGTGCAGCAGGTAATTCCCGAGGCCGTTACTTCGAACGGCAACGGTTACTTGATGGTTAACAACGATCCAATCATTTGGACCATGCTCAATGCGATCAAGGAGCAGCAAAACGAGATCGAAAAACTGAAACAGGAAGTCCGACGTTTGCGTGCATCGTCACGTAAGCGGAAGTAGGTTATTCCCTCGGGTTATCAGGGGCGGAACTCGTGTCCGCCCCCTTTTTTTGCTAATGGCGCTTTACCTGTTAATGGGAGTGGTCCAAGGTTCCTTCTCAGCACACCCTAAAAGCCGTTAACTGAGAAGCCGCCATCGACCACCAGACAGTGTCCCGTGATATAAGAAGAGGCTGGCAAGCAGAGAAAAGCTACGGTGCCAGCTACCTCTTCCGGTCTCCCAATGCGGTGCATTGGGGTTCGGCTAAGCACCTTCTCCCGGTACGTAGGATCATTAAGTACACTCTGGACCAGCGGCGTCTCAACATACCACGGCGCGACGGCGTTTACTCGAATACCATCAACAGCCCACTCCACTGCCAGGTTGCGGGTCATTTGAGCAAGGGCGGCTTTTGTCATCGCATACGGAGTGCCGGAGCCAATATGAGTCAAGCCAGCCACTGAAACAATATTGACGATCGCACTGGACTGAGCGCTCTTAAGCAACGGGTGAAACAAACGACACATCTCGAAAGCTGAGGTCATATTGGTAGCTATGAGATGATCATAGTCTTCTCGCAACGTATTTAATGTTGTTTTTCGAATATTCGTGCCAGCATTATTAATGAGGAAGTTTAGAGAAGTGCTACTTTGGTTTAGGCGGTTGAACATGCGTTGTCGCTCTTCGGTTGACGTAACATCAGCCATGAATCCACGGGCGGGTAAACCGTCGGCAACCCATCGAGACAGACACCTTTGCACGTCATCTTCATTCCTGGAAACAATGTATGTTGTTGCCCCCAACCTTAGTAATTCATCGGCGATTGCGAAACCGATTCCCTTTGTGCCTCCCGTAACCAGTGCAGTTTTTCCGTCTAGTCGCCACTTCATTTTGAATAATCACATTCAGTGTCTGAAAGGGTTCTTGGAGTCGTAGTGATCCGCAATCTCATTGCGTAACTGTGCTACCACTTCCTCAAATTTCTTTGATTTCTGTAAGTACCTCCCGTAAGCATAAAAAAGCGCGGAGAATAAAATGCTGAGTTCGAGCGCGAGGGCCTCATATGCGGGTTGTGCTACTTCTGTTTCATTCGGCGAACTGATACCAACGACGCCGATACTCTCATTTTTGCCGTCATCGTCGCTGTAAAGCACAGGTAAACCAATCACACTACCTTCATCGTTAACCTCCTGGTTCTCAGTATTTCTAGTCTCAATCTGCCGTCCTGCATTTCTTACCTTTGAGACCCTTTGTCTTGAGTAAACCAGGTTCACGTTCGAAGGAATACCAAGCGGAAAACCTTCGCACCATTTATCATCTCTCTTGGAAAACGAAATTCCTAAACGGTAGTAAGCCAGAAGACTTTTACGCTCAGCCTTAACTCTAACGGCTTTTTTCAGCTTATAGGCAAAATATACTCGCATCCAGGGCTCGATAAATTGCGGAACATAGTGATGGATCAAGCTGTCGAGGGGATAAAGAACGTCGTCTATAGTTAAAAAGGGCTTTCCCGATGGAAGATTTTTGAGAAAGTCCTGAGTGAGGGAAATATCACTATATGGATTTAGACGATTGAAGACATATGTAAAAACATCCTTTTGGGATTGCAGAATGTCCAGTCTGCACTCATTCCGAATTCCTAATCGCCCAATGATCCTTCGCATTTCAGTACAAGGAGAACCCAACGCGGCGCGCAGGTCACTCCGGTTCGCATCATACGTTGCCGGCATGACACCGAGGAGATCTGACGGCAATCGAAGACCATTTCCAAGCCCTCGCGGCAAGACGAAAAAAGTTCGCTTCTTCCCCAATCGTCCGATGAACAACCCCAGTTCGAAAATGACATTGTCTCGCGTGGTCTGATGGTGCTGACCTTTAATGATAGCGATATCATCCGGCCCAAATACAAAGATGCCGAAATCCGTTTTACCAAGCTCCCCCAGCAGATCGTCGAGTACATTGCTTGTGAGCTGAAACGTGCCTTGATTCCACACTGTTGGCTCACAAGCGTGTTCCAGATTCTGCTGGATTGCGTTTGCAACTTCCACTTGTTCTGTAGAGGATCCAATAAAGACTCGTGGTTTCATGTGAAGCCCTCCCTCAGTCTTTTCCGAATTGTCGAAATTTTACCGCAGCGTCATACACATTGGCGAAAACCCGGCACGAGAAACGAGACGCAATCGTTAACACATAAATCCAACGATCGCTATGCCTAATGAAGAAATGTTTTCTTTCGTTTCCCCATTTATAGCAGGAAGGTGCCTGGAAGATTGCTCCAGGGGAGCGGACTGTCATCGGAACTTGCAATACCAATCAAAAACTAACATTATGAGCGCGTCCAGAAATTGTATTAGCGACTCACGCTGCGACTTCTTCCTAGTCTTTCCGTAATTCGCCGAACCGGTCTCTGAAGAGACTCACGAGAGGAGATCCAATTATGGTTTCTATATCGACACGAGTGGATCGTGGAGGTTTCTGGTATCTAGTCGATGCCGCCGGCGACAGTCAATTCACGCTTTCTTACATTGTAATCGGGACTGGTGGGCGCCAGGGTTCCGGCGAAATAGAGGGATTCGCGTCGGATTCAACCGATTGGCGTTATATTGAAGTCGCTTTCCCGGTTCTACATGTGGGTATCACTGATTTGCGAGTTACTCCCAACTCGCCAGATCAAGAAAACGGCCGAGAGTACCTGCCACGAGCAGAACAGTTGTCACGCCGCAAATCCATTAAGACTATAGCCGGAGTGCTCCTCGCCGGATGGACCGCGCTGATGTTTCCGCTTGGAATTGCGCATAGCCAGGACAGACGTTTGCGATCGTTACTTTCATCATCAGCAGATGATCCGGATGACGCATTTAACCCGTACTCGGGTCGTTTCAATCCATATTCCGCGGATAGCGACGAGTTCTTTAAAGCGTCCTGACACTCCGCCTTTCTCGAGTTAAATCTCGCGAAAGCGATCTCCAGCGCGTGCTGTTCGCGACATAGCCATCTGTGTCTCACGCGAACGTTCTTCCCCCATGAGAGTTTATCTTTTTGCTAATGCCCGCCCCGCTCTTCCGTTTATTTTTGACGGCGGCGCCGAAAGAACAACCTACTCGCTTGTGTCAGGCCTCGCAGGCAAAGGATTTCCGGTAGTTCAAGTCTGTACGTTTCCGAGAAACAACATCGATTTGGCGGTTGCGAATGCAATGAAGATGGGTGCGTCCTTTACCCGGAAGAGTGGACAACTTGATCCAGCTTTGACCGTATGTACCAGCAAGGACCACCTCCTTGTTCGTGACGGCTCTCTCTGGATCGTTGCCGTTGATATTTCGGAATTTCGATCCGTGTGCTCGGCGCTGTTGTCTAACCCGTACACAAAACTTGTCATTACCTGGCTAAAGGGCAGTGTAGACGTGATCGATATTGCTCGCGGGTTTCAGGTTCCGACCGTGCTGCGCATTGTTGGACCTTATAGTTTCGAAGGCTATCCCCCGGTGACCTCGGACACTATCATGCTCGCGAATTCTCCAATGACCTCCCACAGCGCCAGTCGCTATTATCAGCGTGACGTCGGTTTCCTGCTTGGCGTGATCGATCACGCACTTTACGTCGCGCCTGTGAAGACGCCCCGATATATCACTTACATCAATCCGCGCACTGAAAAGGGCATCCACCTTTTCTGTAAGATCGCGGCACTGCTGCCTGATATGCCGTTTCTGGTCGTGCGAGGGTGGAGTCGAGACAACTTCACCGGTGATGAACTTCAAGCGCTGGAATTTATCAGGTCATTACCAAACGTTAAATTGATGTCACCGAGAAGTGACATGCGAGACGTGTATGGGTTGACGCGCATCCTGGTTGTGCCTTCGCGTTGGCAGGAATCGTGGGCTCGGGTAATAGGTGAGGCACAGGCTAACGGAATACCAGTAGTCGCGAGTAACCGTGGCTCTTCCGCGCTGAATGTGGGGCAGGGAGGCGTGGTTCTCAACTATGGCCAGCCCGATTTGTGGGCCGCGGTCATTCGAAGGATTTACGATGACTCAGAGCTGCTGAGCACGTTGGCTACTAATGCTCTTCTTAATATCCGACGTTTTGATGCAGCAACGCTGGTCCAAAACTACGCGGACTATTTCTCAATATGCGCTGAACGCCGGCAAGGTGAGTTGCCACAAACGATAGAGGATACCGTCAAGATGTTCTATGCAGAGCGAGACGCCAATGGGTTGCCACAGATTGTTCCTCGAGAAGTTTCCATGTGCATTGAATCTGATATTCCCGAACCTGCTTATTCATAAACCAACCCCAAATGAGCAATCAAATTCCTCAACTGAGTGTTATCACGCCTTTTTCAGGAAGTGACACTCTGGTCCACTTCCTGAAATCGCTTACGCGGCAGAGCCTCGATTATGAGCTTTTCGAGTTACTAATCGTGGAAGACGGCGATCATGGCGCCCAGGAACTCCTCTCGTCCGTCGAGCCTGGACTTCAAGGTAGCGTGATCAAGCTCGACAGACCGGCTGGTTTTGCCGGCCACTCTGCCGGGCTCTGCCGGAATCTGGGTGCGCGTCATGCTCGAGCAAACGCTCTTGTGTTTGTAGACTCGGATTGCATCCTTCACCCCGACTGTTTACGGTCACATCTTGAGCTGCTGCGAAGTCGATCCGCCATTTGCGGCGCTGCCAAAGAACTGCCGACTTACAATCAGGACCTGTTGCTTCAGGAGCCTGCGTTACCTTACGAAGCCTTGTCGAGTGCGAGTCTAATCGATCATCGTTCGGACCCCGACGATGACGTGACACCACCTTCAGGTGGCGGCTGGGACTATTGGTACTCACTTAATGCATCCGTAATGCGTGACGATTTCTTCAACGTGGGCGGCTTTGATGAGAAGGGATATCGCTGCCACGACATGAATTTGGGTTACCGGCTTTTCAAGTCGGGCATTTCTTTTACGTATGCACCGTCCGCCGAAGTCATTCACATTGAGCACCTTCGTTCCATCGGCTTTCGCAGGGAACAAATGAAGGGATGGTTAGATCTCGCGCACACCTACCCGGAATTGAAAGCATTTGCTGAAGACCGGTTAATTGTTTCTAAACGGTTGTTGGAAAACACACTTGAAAAAGCGGAGACCAGATTCCGACAGTTAACTCGCGATCTTCCCGGTTCGCGCATCGGTTGCGTCTGGCTTTTGCCACCAGGCACAACTGAAGAGGATCTGGCGGCTCGCTTGAAACACATCTCTTATGTTCCCAAAAACTACCGCGATCTGACATATCTCAATATGAAGCTACAGCGGAATTGCTGGGACTACGCTGTCGCTTTGCCAAAGGCGGTGGACGTTGAGGCGCCGTTAATCTCGGTCTTAATTCCGGCGTATGAGGTTGAGGATAAGATCGCCAGGGCCGTGCAAAGCGTCCTCCTGCAAACATTGCAGGACTTCGAAATCATTATCGTTGACGATGCTTCAAGTGATGCGACCTTGCATGAGGTGCTCGCGTTTCAGTCTGATCCACGAGTTCGCAGCTTCAGCCTGCGATACAACGAAGGCCTTTCAAATGCCTTAAATGTAGGGCTCTTGCAGAGCAAAGCGCCGTTCATAATTCAACTCGATGCCGACGATTGGCTCGAGCCGACGGCGCTGGAATCTGTAGTGACTGCACTACAGGAAGATGATTCGATTGGGGCGGTGTATGGCATTTCTATAAGTCATGCGGCCGGGAAAGAAACCGTTATCTGCGAAGGCAGTCAATTATCAACTCCACTCGAGATCCTGGAATGCACAACTCCTCAAGCGCCACGTGCTTTTCGTAGAAGTGCGTTGTTTGAGGTCGGTGGATGGAGTACGTCCGACGCCTTCTTCGGGAGGTATTTTGACGACCGGCCCATTCTCGCAAAGATAGCGGAAAGATACCGCGTCAAATACCTGGCCCAACGTCTTTATAACATTGACGAGGTGGACAGTTCTCTCTCCCGCGGTCTGCCCACAAAGTTTATGGCAGGTAAGCTCGCCATCCTTTGGGAGCAAGCAAACCGGAATGGACGTTTGCTGTCCTACTCCTTTAACGGACGTTACCTCCGACCGCATTTTCAGGTCAGGGAAGCGAGCTCCGTTAATTCAAATTGGAGTGTCGTCATACCTTTCCACAGGTCTGTTGAACAGTTGAGGAATACAGTCAAGTCCTGGCTTGAAAGCGACTTGATGCTCACGAATGCCGAACTGATCATTATAGACGATGCATCAGGCGAGAACCTTGACGAGATTGTAGCGCTCAGCCCCGATCGAATTCGCGTGATTTGTTTGGAAAATCAGAGCGGACCGGCTTGGGCCAGGAACGCGGGCGCCACTGCAGCGCAATATGAGATGCTTTTCTTTTGTGATGCCGATCATGTGGTGCCGCCCGATGTTCTTAGTCGCCACGAATGGCATCATGCTTCTTCGTCGGGACCGGCTGTAGTTGTGGGATCCGTTTTTGGACGGCGCACTTTCTTTACCGTGAGTGTGGATTGCCGCGTTTCGCACAAACAACGACTGCTGGAGTTACTAAGGTTCGACGATCGTTTCGAAAATGTCGCAAGTAAATTAGCCTGCGGTCATGAACTCACAATGACCAACGGCAATTCGGCGGAAGGGGTCTGGAAGCAGGCCACCAGTCTCTCCGTAACCGATCCGTGGTATGGCAACTGGGCCAGGATCTTCCTTTCGTACGGCGAAACTCTGAGGGATTATCCGCATCGCTGGACTCGTCTGAATTCCGGAAACCTTTCGATCAACGCTGAACTGTTTCGACAACTCGGCGGATTTAATGAGCAACTCGAGTCCATGGAAGACTGGGAGTTTGGTATTCGTGCGCAAAAATCGAATGTTGCAATAATCTCAGCTCCCGACGCTGAAGCTTATCATCAGGTTCATCCGGTTGATTCCCGTCGCTCACACAAAGACCGGAAGGCGGCGCACTATATCAACACGAAACATGAAGAACTCGTTGCGGACTTGCTGGCACGTCGTGATCCATATCCGCCACCGGCGCGGCAACTGATTGCCAGCTCATTAAGAGATGAGGATGTCTCAGGTAGCGAGCCCGAAGAGAGCCTCACGAACTGCGGCAATTATTGTGTTTTGACTTTTGACGATGGTCCACATCCGCTGGGCACATCACTGATTCTCGACGCGCTCGAAAAATTTAACTTTAAGGCCACATTTTTCTTTTTGGGCACCGAGGTTGAGAAGTACCAGGAGCTTTATCGACGCGCTATTGCTTCAGGGCATGAGATCGGAATTCACGGCTGGACGCACACAGAGGTTGAACGTCTTACTACGTCGGAGAATCTCGACATGTTGAGTCGAACAATCGATGCTCTAAATAATATAGCTGAGACTGACATTCGTTTTGTTCGTCCCCCTTATGGCCGCTTTAATGAGTCGTTTATTGTCGCTGCTGAGAAACTGAACCTGACCATTACCGGCTGGGATATTAGCTCCGACGATTGGCGGGCTAACTCGAGTAGGGACATCATCAAGAATCTTGCTGCTAAGGGGATTAGGGGACAGGTCATCCTGTTTCACGACGCCGCGGGCGATCCCACCATTTCCGTTGACGCACTTGAGTGGCTCCTCAAATCGTGTTCGAACTTTGGTATCGATGCGATCAGTCTGGCAGACTGCCGGAAGTTACGACTCTTACCGTCGCTCAAACCAATGAAGATTGAGAGATGGGTTCCCGACAACTGGTGGTGACATGGAAATTCTTCGCCCGCCGAAGGCGATTTCTGCTTCATACGCTGGTAGTCTTCCGAAGGAGTGTGCATCGCTTCTGGAAGATCGCGGTCCATTGCGGATCATTGACGTCGGTTGTGGTCGTGCGGTGCATCGTTCGTTCTTAACGCAATGTGGTCACCGCTATGTCGGCATAGATTTAAAAGCCAGACGTGAAGACGTCCGCGCTGACATGCATAAATTGCCGTTCGGTGATAGTCGATTTGATGCAGCATTGCTGTTTTCATCTTTGCAATATTCACTCAGACCGCACCTTGTTCTTCAGGAGACAAGTCGCGTCCTGTGTACGGGTGGTACGTTGACTGGATGTGTGGCGTTTCTGGAGCCTGCGGTTTGGGAGGGATTAATGCATCTCAGCGCGCGCGGCCTTCGTGCGCTGGTTAAGGATGCCGGATTTGAGTTGAAGTATATGTGGCCGTCCTGGGATGTCTTCGAGGCCCTGGCAAGTGCTCTCCGTCAGGAAACGGAGGACTCGCCGGAGTGTAAGGCGGCAGTGAGAAAGATCGAGGCTGCATCACAGGCGACATTCAGCAGTCTTCCAGAGACGCTCGACTTCTGCGGGTCGATCTATTTCCATGCGGAGAAGATCTGAATGTGCTCGAGTCGTAACTCCCCTTGTTATCGAGAGAGAACTTAATTGTGTCTGGTGATTGCCATTGTCACGGCGTAACCTCAAAGTTAGTGCAAAGATGGCAAAACCGCCGCGCGGATCTGGTTTTCTGATTCAACCATGAGATAGCGATCTCCATTACACCGCCGCTTGGAGTGGGGAAAGTTTACGCGGTCAACAACTGGTTCAAGGAATCGTTCAGGAACGAGCAACGCTGCAAGCAGCAGATCTCCCTGGTCATCATCGCAGTCTGCAGATCAGCTTTTGGATAAAACCTCAAACGCTGATCACCGTTCACTAACAGTCTTATGGGGCTGTTACCGAGCCGAAACATTTCTTGCCGGGTGGTTAGGAGTCGAAGACAATCCAGCGCCTCCTGTATCTGAGCGTTATTCAGGACTGGCGGTGTGAATTTGGAGTTCATTGGTTCCCGGATTGTTTGGCAGCGGACACGGATCGAACAAGTTTGCTCCGTGTCCGCTCTCGCGTCAGTGCTAGTTTCCGGGGTCGCACGATTCGGCACTATTTGAATTCCCGGATCTTCTCGGAGTCGCCTTCGGTACGCTCCTGTTTAAGACCAGAAGCAACCGCGATGGCAACTCTGTTGTGCCGGCGGAGTAGCTAAAATCCCAGTAGCTAAATCCCAGTTGACCGAACATTTAACTACGTCGTAAATTTCCAAGACATAATTGCGCCGAGCATCCCTGGATTAATCGGCACTCAAGAAGGTCTTGATGCCTTCATTCACATCATCAACTGCAGGTCGGGTTACATTTTCTTGCGTGATAGTGTTGCTGTGCGCAGCGTTCATGTTCGGGCAGCGTGACAAACGAGTAACCGACAAATCTACTGTCGGACAACAGCTCTTCTTCGATAAGCGACTCTCTGCCGACGGAACAGTGAGTTGCGCCAGTTGTCACGATCCGGCGATGGGTTTTGCCAGTCGAGATACGGTGGCGATCGGGGTCAGAAATCAAAGCGGGGCACGCAACGCTCCCACGTTATTAAATGCAAAGCTCAGCGGGTCGTATTTTTGGGATGGCCGTGCGCGCACGCTAGAGGAGCAGGCAAAACAGCCGCTTTTGAACGCTGTGGAGATGGGGCTTGAGAATGAATCAGTGGTGGTCGCGCGCGTGTCGGCGATTCCTGACTACCGGAATGCTTTCCTCCGTTTGTTTCCGCGGGAAGGCATCACACTTGACACGATCGCCAGGACGATTGCCGCTTACGAGCGGACCTTAGTCTCAGTTAATTCACCTTTCGATCGCTTTTCCAAAGGCGATCAAAAAGCGATTACAGCAAATCAGAAAGCCGGCTGGGCGCTCTTCAAAGGCAAAGCGAGATGTATTGAATGTCATGCAGTCTCAAGGTCGTCGCGTGGTTTTACTGATTCGAAATTCCATAACACAGGCGTGGTCGGAAGAGATGAGGATTTTAAGAAGCTGAGTGAGCGAGCTGGCGCAATCAGGTTACGCAGGCGAAGTGAGCCAGTTGCGTTGTTCGCACATCAACAGGAGTTCTCGGAGCTCGGACGCTTTTTAGTCACGCTGGATGATAAAGATATCGGCGCGTTCAAAACTCCCACGCTACGTGATGTCGAGTTAACTGGTCCTTACATGCACAACGGATCGTTGCGTACGTTGCTCGACGTGATCAGATTTTATAATCAGGGTGGACAGAAGAATCCAAACCTCGACAGTAAAATGCAGGTGCTCAATCTAAACGAAAAAGAGATCAATGAGCTCGTCGAGTTTTTAAGAGCGCTAACGAGCGACGAAGTTTTGCGAACAGCACAATCCGCCAAGCCACAAACACGCGTCGCCGTCCGCCTGCCTTGATCACAAGTGACTATTAGTTCTTGAAATACGCCGAAGGCGTTCGCTAATTTCAGCCCAGGGTTCGAGCTTGCGAGAACCCTGGGTCAGGTAATAAAAGACGAGACAACCCTGAAAGGGTTAGGCGGTTGGCGAACCCTTACAGGGTTCCAATCCATTGTCGTGCTACAAACCCAGGGTTCTCGTTCCTCGAACCCGGGGCTGAAATTAGCGAACGCCTTCGGCGTAATTTTTCAAACTGAGCCAGTATCATATTCAAACTGAACCAGCTCCAACGAAGTGACAAATTTTGGCGTTGACAGGTGAATACACTAGGAGTAGAGTCCCGCCCACGTATTTGAAGGTCGCTGCGGTTTTTGTGCGGCTCCCAACCTCCCGGACGTTCTGTTGCCGTCGATCTCAAAAGCGATTCCAGCAGTCATCTATAAAATTTTTCTGTTTGTGTGTGAAGGTCTCTATGTGAGATCTCAGACATATGGTCTAAGCTAAAAGCAAAAGCTCCATTATCACGTAGCGGTGATAACGGAGCTACTCAATAACACAACCTCTGCCTCAAGCTTGAGCGAAGATGCGTCCTGGGTAAGGGCATCTTAGCGCAAGAGCGGTCGAGGCTCAACTAAAAGGAGCCACGCATGGCACTCATCGCCCGCTCCAACGCGCGCCGGCGTTATTCGTATCAGTTTGGCTTTTGCCTGCTCTTCGCGCTGAGTTTCGCCGTCACCACTGCCGCGCAGACCGCCACCTACAGGCTCCATCGAGAAGCTTCGACCACCACGAATCTTTTCCAACTACAGCCGGCAAATCCCGACGCCACCCTGCTCGCGATCCAGACTGCGAACCTGAAGAACGTCGCCGCCGGCGAATACATCATCAAGCAGTTTGACACTCAGAGCGGCGTGCCGAATGCCGCCGGAACGATACCGGCTGGTTCGACGATTACTTTCGCGCTCTGGATGAGAAAGACTGCCAGCTCCGGCACGATCTTCCCGCGCGCGAAGTTGAATCTGAACAGCGCCGCGGGAACTCTGCTCGGCACCGCCACTGGCGCAACTGCTCTCACCACCACACTCACGAAGTACACTTTCACGACCACTACCAGCACAAACATCACGATGACTGCGAGCGATCGCTTTTACGTCTGGGTAGGCGTGAATGTCACTGCGGCTCCGACCGTCAACACCAACGGTGAGCTCGATGTCGAAGGTGTCGTCAACGGTAACTACGATTCGTTCGTCACCGTTCCACTTCCGGTTACAGCTCCATCGATCAGCAATCTTTCACCGGGAGCTGGACCGGTTGGGACAAGCGTCACGATCGCAGGCTCCAATTTCGGAGCGACACAGGGAACCAGCACTGTCAAATTCAACGGCGTCAACGCATCTCCGACTAGCTGGAGCAACACGAGCATCACGTGTGCAGTTCCGGCAAGTGCGACGACTGGTCCAGTAGTCGTGACAGTCGCAGGAATCGTAAGCAACGGCGTCAATTTCACAGTCGGTGCGGTGGGCTCGATCAGCGGCACGATTTCCAAGGCCAGCAATGGTGCGGCATTAAACGGTGCCCTCGTCGAAGCGTTGCAATCCGGTGTTGTTAAAGGTTCCGCCACCAGCGCCGCCAATGGCAGTTACTCGATCACGGGACTGCTATCAGGCACTTACGACGTGCGGGCCTCGGCCGGGCGCTACGTCGCTCAAATTCAGAACGGCGTGGTGGTGTCGGCGCCCAGCGCGACGACGGTAAACTTCAGTCTCGTCGATGCTGGACCAATCACGAATATCTACGACGAGTTAGGCCGACTCGTGGCCGTCGTAGATCCTTCCAGTGAGACCATAAGTTACACGTACGACGCAGTCGGAAATCTGCTGACGATTTCGCGCGCCGCCTCGTCGCAACTGGCAGTCATCGAATTCACTCCGAACAAAGGTCCGATTGGTTCTTCCGTCATTATTTACGGCACTGGATTTAGCGCAACGCCGGCTGATAATGTCGTCAAGTTTAATGGCACGACCGCGACGGTCAGCGCTTCCACTCCAAATCAAATCTCGACCACCGTGCCCGCCGGAGCGACAACCGGATCGATCACAGTCACGACCGTAGCCGGCACAGCGACGAGCAGCACTCCGTTTACGGTTGGCTCTGACGCACCCATCATCACGAGCTTTACTCCAAACATCGGCGCCGCCGGCGCTACCGTCAACATTACCGGCAGTAACTTCGAAACTACGAGCTCGGGTAATCGCGTGGCTTTCAACGGCACTCGCTCCGTCGTCAGCGCCGCCACTGCGACAGCAATCACTACGAGTGTGCCTGAAGGAGCGAGATCGGGTCACATCTCCGACGCGACACCCGCAGGAACCGGAGTCAGTAGCGACTACTTCTTCGTGCCGCCACCGCCGTTAACCGCGGCCGACGTCGACGCCTACAACCTGATGGCTATCGGCGATACGAAGACGATCACGATCACCAACGCGAACAAAGTCGCGATGCTGATCTTTGAAGGAACGGCGGGCCAACGCGTCAGTCTCAACATGACAGCGGTGAGCATCAGTTTGAGCTTCATCACGATTTACAAGCCCGATGGCTCTGTTCTGGTCACGGGCAGCGCCAACACTGGGGGTGGTTTCATCGATACGCAAACCTTGCCGGTGGACGGCACTTACACAATTCTCATCGATCCCTCCGGCACGGCCACCGGCAACATGACGCTGACTCTTTACAACGTTGTCGACGTCACTGGAACGATCACGCCAGGTGGACCACCGGTGAATGTGACGACCACGATTCCGGGTCAGAATGCGAAGTTGACGTTCTCAGGCACGTCCGGACAGCGCATGAGCATCAAGGGCTCGACAACAATCGGTGCGTGTTGGACTGTCGGACTGTACAACCCCGACGGTTCCCAACTGACCAGTCTCTTCAGTTGCGGCAGCACGCTCTTCATCGATCCGCAAACGCTTCCCGTTAGCGGAACCTACACAGTGCTTGTCGATCCAAGCGGCGCTGCGATCGGCCAGGCAACGATCAATCTGTACGAAGTCAACGACGTCACCGGCACCATCAACTTCGGTGGACCAACCGTGAACATCACCACCGACACGCCGGGCCAGAATGCGAGGCTCACATTTACCGGCACAGCCGGGCAGCGCGCGAGCCTCAACGGAACGGGATCGACCTTCGGCACGTGCTGGAACCTCGGCATCTACAAGCCCGATGGATCGCAACTGGCGAATACCTTCACTTGCGGTAGCTCGGCGTTCATTGAACCGCAATCACTACCCGATTCTGGAACGTACACGGTTGTTGTCGATCCAACCGGCGCAGGATTCGGCAATGCATCCGTCACCCTCTACGACGTTAGCGACTTCACCAGCTCGATCACGATCGGTGGTCCATCAGTGAACGTGCCGCTACCGACGCCGGGTCAGAACGGACGCCTGACATTCGACGGCACTACGGGTCAACGAATCAGCGTCAACAGCGTTTCGGGTACTTTCACGAGTTGCTGGACCGTCGCGATTCTCAAGCCGGATGGATCACAGCTCTCGAGCGTGTTCAGTTGCGGCAGCGGCAGCTTCATCGAGCCGCAAGCGCTTCCAGCCACCGGAACCTACACCCTCTTGGTTGATCCGTCGGGCGCGGGAACAGGCCAGGTTACCGTCAGTCTCTATGAAGCGAATGACGTGACCGGCACGATCACGCTGAATGGACCAGCCGTGCCGATCTCGTTGCCGACGCCGGGCCAGAATGCGCGGCTGACATTCGACGGCACTGCCGGACAGCGAGTCAGTATCAACAGCGCTTCAGCTACTTTCACGAGTTGCTGGACGGTCGCGATTCTCAAGCCGGATGGCTCGCAGCTCGCGAACGTGTTCAGTTGCGGCAGCAGCAGCTTCATGGAAGCGCAAACACTGCCGGCCACTGGAACCTACACGGTGTTGGTCGATCCTTCGGGAGGAGGCACCGGGAATGTGACAGTGAGCGCCTACGACGTTGCTGACGTGAACGGCAGTATCACGATCGGTGGAGCCGCAGTGCAATCGACGATCGGCACGCCCGGTCAGACAGGGCGCTACACCTTTACTGGCACAGCCGGACAACGAGTCAGTGTCAACAGTCTTTCATCCACTTTCACAGGCTGCTGGACAATCGCGATTCTCAAGCCCGACGGCTCACAGCTTTCGAACGTGTTCAGTTGCGGCACAACCAGCTTCATGGAACCGCAAACACTGGCGACTTCAGGAACCTACACGCTGCTCGTCGATCCTTCGGGAGCCGCGACGGGCGGGGTGAGTGTAAGTCTTTATGGAGTCGTCGATGGAACTGGATCGCTGACGCTCGGCGGATCGGTAGTAAACGTGAGTCTTACAACGCCGGGCCAGAATGCGAGCCTGACTTTCAGTGGGACCACGGGCCAACAAGCGACCGTGCGAGTTACCAGCAACACGATGAGCTGTGTTCGCGTCACGCTGCTGAAACCCGACGGCACTGCGATGACTAATACTTTCTCTTGCGGCAGCGCATTCAACCTGGCGACTCAGGCGCTTACTGTCGGCACCTACACCATTACCGTCGATCCGAGCGGTGCCAACACGGGCAGTCTGAATCTGAATGTAACGAACCCTTAATGTTGATTGATCACGACTGGAGTAAAGCATGAAGAAGCTCATCACCTACGGCTTTGTCCTCACTTTGAGTTTTCTGCTCGCGTTTAATCCGACGGTGCTGCTGGCAATGAGTTTGAGCACGTCGTCGTTGAAGTCGCCGAGCACTCGATCAGCGCCTCCGGCAAAGCCGCGCCGGCCGTTCATGCCTGCCAGGTCGCAAACAGGAGTAATGACGGGCCAGACGTCCACGTTGTTGCCTGATGGTCGCCTGCTGGTCGTTGGTGGTCAGGACAGTGATGGACCAAAGACGACGATCTCGATCAGCGATCCGCGGACTGGCGATGTCTTTCCGATGTCTGTGGCACTCAATCAGGCTCGTGCCTGGCACAGTGCCACGATGCTTCCGAATGGACGCGTGCTGATCGTTGGCGGCACGGGTGCGGATAACAAGACAGTTGGAAGCGCGGAGATTGTTGATCCCGCCGCGCAAACTGTTGAAGCGATCTCTGCGCCTGCCTTCGCGCGATCGCATCACACCGCGACTCTGCTTACCGACGGACGTGTGCTGATCGTTGGTGGTTTATCTGCCAATGGCCAGGCGCTGAACAGAGTCGAGCTGTGGGACTTCAAAACAAAATCAGCGACGACGTTACCAGCAAAACTCGGTCTCGGACGTCAGAAACAGAAAGCGACGCTGCAAGTTGACGGAAACGTGCTTGTAGAAGGCGGAGTCGATGGAAGCGGTAATGAGATCGCGGGCAGCGAGATCTTCAACACGGAGTCGCTGCGTTTCGAGCCAGCCTCATCGAACGCCCCCGCGCAGAGCAACGCTTACCTCGCCGGTTCAGTTCCCGGCAACGAGGCGACTGATGTTCCAACCGACGCCGTGATCGGTATGCGTTTCTCGCGAGCGCTCGCAGTGCAAACACTCAACTCCGGCACGATCATCCTTAATGGACCACACGGCGCAGTTGCGACCCGAATCATTCCCGCTGAAGGCGGCAGACTTGCATTCATCAACCCGCTGCCTGCGCTCGATCCGGGCACAACCTACACAGTCAGCTTTGCGGGCGCGACAGACTCTGCAGGCGTCGTGTTGCCGTCGTTGTTCAGTTTCACAACTACCGGAAAAGAAAACGGCAATCGCGGCGACGACGAAGACTTCATACCTAACGACGATAATTTGCGCGGCAACTGGCGCAGTAAGCCGGTGAACTCCGAAGCACAATCGCTGCCGCCGTTACAAGCTGAGGAAGGCGTAACTGCCCTCGCTGGCCAGGTGTTGGCGCTCAACGGCCGTCCACTCGCCAACGTCTCGCTCACCGTCGGTACGACTTCTGCGCAAACCGATCAAACGGGCCGGTTCCTGTTGACTAATCTCGCTGACGGTCATCACGTCATGCGACTTGATGGACGGCCCGCCAGCGTCGCGGGAAAGACATACGGTGTCTTCAAGATTGGTGTCGATATCACTGCCGGCAAAACAAATCTTCTCGGCTACACGATGTGGATGCCGAAGCTCGACATGGGCCACGCGGTCAATATCGGATCGCCAACGACAAAAGAGACAGTCATCACCAACCCGCACATTCCCGGACTCGAATTGCGACTGCCGCAACAGACCGTGATTCGAGACATGGATGGGAACACTGTCACTCAACTCAGCATCACACCGATTCCGACGAACCAGCCGCCGTTTCCACTGCCGGCCGGCGTCAAGGTGCCGGTCTTCTTCACGATTCAACCGGGCGGCTCGCAAGTGATTCCACCGCGCGCGCAGTTGATCTATCCGAACTTCACGAATGAGCCGGCGGGCGGGCGCATCGACTTCTGGAATTACGACGCCGAGGTCAAAGGCTGGTACATCTACGGGAAGGGAACTGTCAGCGCGAACGGCAAGCAGATCATTCCCGATCCGGGTGTGGTCCTGTATGAGTTTACGGGGGCGATGATTTCCGATCCGTCCAACGCGCCGCCGGAAGGTCCGGAAGATTGCCAGGAGTGTAAGGACGGAGATCCTGTCGATCTGGGCACCGGTCTGTTCGTCTATAACCAGACTGACCTCGTGATTCAGGATGTCATTCCACTCGCACTCACCCGAACGTATCGCCCACGCGATACCGTCTCGCGTCCTTTTGGAATCGGCACGAGCCACCCGTACGAAATCTTTTTAGTCGGTGATTTCAACACCTACGCGTTCATCGAGCTGATACTGCCGGATGGCGGGCACATTCGTTACGAGCGCCTGTTTCCAGGCATAAACTTCGACACACAGTTTGAGCACACCGCTACTCCCGGCGCTTTTTACAAATCGATACTGG
>Ga0208338_1000037_pt1 | contig 63467 bp, 53 predicted proteins | sample ForSoiNitrogNN91_FD_187858 | JGI IMG/M metagenome (GOLD analysis project Ga0208338, IMG submission 187858) | Forest soil microbial communities from Browns Valley, California, USA, that are Nitrogen fertilized - NN91 (SPAdes) | ecosystem: Environmental > Terrestrial > Soil > Temperate forest ...
TGCCAGTTAGGGTGTTGTTTACGTTGTGGGCGACGCCGAAAGATAGTTCGCCGAGCGCCGCCATCTTCTGGGCGTGAATTTCCTGTTCACGCTGGGCTTCGTAGCGCGTGTGGGCCTCAGCGATGGTTTCGAGGCACTTCCGCAGCCTTTCGCGGGTGGCATGTTGCTGTGAATTAGCCAGGAGCTGGTTAGCCTGCGCCCCAATCTCCCGTCGTTCATCGTCAGCCAACTGCTCACACATCTCCTCAATCAAAATCAGCAACGCCCTCCCTGCGCCTTCGCGATCACCGCACCTTTCGGCCACACGCCGGGCACGTTCGATGATCGGCTTCGCCTCTTGCTTATGCCCGAGCCGACAGAGGATTAGCCCCCGAGTTGTAAGTGCTTCTGCGAGGAGAGCGTCCTCCCCACTCCCTTCAAGTGTTTCGACGGCTCGTTTGATGGCGCATTCCGCAGAATTATGTCGATCTGAAGCAAGGCAGAGTTGGGCTAAGGTCTCGTCAACTTGGGCGCACCCAATCGCGTCTCCCAATTTGTTAAATAAGCCTCGCGCGCGTTCAAGATGGACTTCCGACTCTTTGAACCGTTGTAGGCTCAGCAGAAGATGTCCACGGTTGTTTTCGACTGCCGCGACGTATCTTAAGTTTCCAAGTTGCTCAAACTGTAATGAAGCCTCCCTGTAGTGACCCAGAGCATAGTCGAAATAGTGGTTTTTCCCTTCTGCGACGCCCAAAGCCTTCAACGTATTAGCCATTTCCGTTCGAAAGCGGCCTTTGGTCCATGCACTACTGGTCTTTTCGAGCGAGGAAACCGATTCGAGGAGACTGAGCGCTTCTTGCAATCGGCCGGAATGACGCTCCACGATAGCTAATCTAATTAGCGCCACCGCTTTCAACTCAACATGTTCACTCGTAAGCTGCTCAACGCATGAATTCAGAGTGAAATGAGCTATATCAAAAAGCCCTTGGTGGTAGTAGCAACACCCCAGTTCAATCCGCGCCTCAATGGCTCTCGTGCTCTCCCCCAAATGGTCGAAGAGGGCAATTGCACCGCTTAAAAGTGCCTCGGCTAAACGCTGGCCTCCTGGCATCCGCCTGACTCTCACCACTGAATCGGTGAGTGATCCAGCACTCAAGAGAAGTGTTCCCGCAGCGATAGGCTCTAGACCGTGCTGAACTGGCCATTCTCCAAGTTTCCACCAAGGCGCCAGGGCGGCGCATCCAGCGTCGTAGTCGCCGACTTCGATCTTTTCTCGCGCTATTGAGCAGCAGCTTAAAACTGGCTCGCTATCGCGAAGCGGATCTATCTGAATCGCGTTCTCCCGAATTTTGCCCTTCAGTGATGTGACGGTTGCCATCTCAATTCACACTACCGCATGGCTTGCTCAGAGCCAAGCCAACGGACTGCATACTACATATCCATTGCTACTAGCATATACATGGCAAAATGTTTTCTGGTGATCCGCAAGAACAAAACATTTGCATAAGAAATTTCCGTATTTCTTTGGTGTTTCGAAGTTTGTGTACTCGCTAATCAGCGAGACATGAATCTTTGATGCCGCCGGGAGGTTTCGACAAGATGTTACGTAACCCTTCTGTGCGCTATAGCTTAGATGTGCCGTTCGAATTCCGACTTGTTTTGGCACGTTATTTGTAAAAGCCAAGTGCGTATAGTAGAAGGTCGGCTGAAGAAAGGCTTAGCGGCGAATTCCAGCCGACCCAACTACCCCTGATCTCGAACCACCAGGAGCAAAACAATGAGGAACTTTAAATCAGCTATTTGCGCAGTACTATTGGTTACGGCCCTATCCGCCACCACCACGTTTGCAAAAACCGGAGTCATCTCAACTACGAAAGCTGGTGTTATTTCAACAACCAAAACCGGAGTCATCTCAACAACCGGAAGCCGTTCAGGTGTAATCTCCACAACGCGCACTGGAGTCATTTCCACCACTCGCGTCAACCCATCCGTTGATATGAATGGATTTCAGCTTTTGGACCTGCTGGTTACCTTTATCAACATCTGGTAACAGTGTCAAAGTGACGGCGCTCCGGTCAAAACGGACTATTCAGTAATCAAGGTCCATCAAATTGAAGTGTTTGGACTACAGAAACACTTCGAGACCCAATCCGAGCAATCAACATACCGCAGAAAGGATTTGGTTTATGAACTTACATCGCCAAGATTTCGACGCGCTAAACAAATTGGAAGGGTTTATTTTTCCAGCGGACTAGAATTCGAAGTTTACTCCTGTTGTTCTAAATATCCCTTACGTCTTACTCTAGGCCTTAATTTCTTCTAAGGGATGAAGCCCCGTTAAAATTGTAGGACATACACCACACTTGCTCGCATCACATTTAATCGCCGTGCCTGCCGATTTTTGTCGGCCAACAGACACCGCAGTCAACTTACAGAACAGTCAAGAGTAGTCTCCAAGCAAATTTAGGATTGAAATGTAGTCTATGCCGCAAGGCATTGTTCTTTAGAGTTGGCCGTGTTTCGCAGTCAATTGGTCTTCGTCGCTTGCCTAGTTACAATCAGTGCCTTTAATTTCTCAGATACTTGGAGTTTTTCCGCCGGTTCAAGTTGATGTTTTAACTCCTCTAACTGAATTAGCAAGGCGCGCCCAGCCCCCTCATAATCACCGCATCTCTCGGCTATGCTACAAGCTGCAAGGAGGATATTTTTGGCGGTGACGTAGTTTCCCAGCCTGCTTTCTACCAACCCATTTGTCGTCAAGGCCTCCGCTAGCAGCGCTTCACCATCGGTGTTTTCCAGAATCTGCACAGCTTCTTTAATCGCATTCTGTGCTGCGACATATTGCTCTGTTGCAACATATAGTCTAGCCAGTGTTTCTTTAACCTGAGCACCTCGAACGGCATCAGAGAACGCTTCAAAAAGTCGGCTGGACCTAAGAAGGTGACACTCCGATTCTTGGTAAGCATTAAGATTTAATAGAAGGAAACCAATATTATTTTCAACTATACCAACATAGCGGTGATTGCCAACGGCCTCAAATTCATGAAGTGCTTTGTAATAGAATTCCTTGGCGTTGTTGAAATAAGTACTCTCCCCCTCAGCTATAGCCAAATCTTTGTATGTGGAAGCTAACTCTAGATTACGGCGGCCTGTCGCCCATGGACCTGAAAGTTTTACCAATTCGGTAGCCTCATTCAATCTATCGAGGGCTTCTCTTAGGCGACCAGCATGTCGCTCCAGGCTGGCTAATCGGATCAGGGCGAGACTGCGCAGTTCCCAATCATCTTCAGAAAGGTCGGCAAGAACATAAGCCAGAATTGAACGTCCGATATCGAATAGGCCCTGTCGATAGTAACAAAGCGCAAGTTCGATTCTTCCTTCCGCCGTTCGGCGTCTAAGCCCTAGGTATTCAAAAAGAGTTATAGACCCTATTAATAACTCCTCGCCATGTCTTTGTCCTCGCGGGATCTGCTGCGTGCTAGCCACAAATCCAGCAAGCTCACCAGCAGTAAATAGTAGGTCAGCTGATGACTTTTGATTTAAGCCCTCAAGCTTTGGCCAACTGCCGAACTGCCACCATGGTCGGAGAATCTTAGAGGCGGCGTCATAATTACCAGCGTCTATTTGCTCACGGCTAATCGCGCAATAAACCTGAATTTCCTCGTTTACGCTTAAGTCGATTGAGGCAATTTGAGTAATTAATGTGTTTTCAGGCACGCGTTTGAAGTTGAACTCTGGTTGTTTGGTCCGGTTACGGGTAATTTCGCCATAAAGTTGGTAAGTTTTTTTGTAAGCGGCGTACCATTGGGGGGCAGTGGGGTAGTTTGTCTGTAATTCGTTTGCGCGACGGAGCTCGCGCTCGGCTCCTTTCCAGTCCCACTCAAAGCGCAGCTTCACGCGGGGATCGGATTCAGCGGCGTTGCTGGCTGGTTGATAAGCTACCTCCTCGTTGGGACCAGCCACGTCGTCTTCGGGGGGCAAATAGTTCGTGGCCAGCCTCAGATAACAATCAATAATCCCGGCGTACGCCAGCGCATAATTGGAATCAAGCTCGATCGCGTTCCGAAAGTGTCGAATTGCCCGCTCAATGCCACTCCGCGTATACCTGCTCCAGTAATGCCGCCCTTCAAGATAAGCTTGATACGCGCCAGCATTTTCAGTGTATCGAGTCGAAATTTGCTTCTCTTCGTCGCCGCTTAGCTGCAGCTTTAACGACGCGACAATCTGCCGTGTTATTGCCTCCTGGACTTCCAGAAGGTCCTGTTTTTCTGTATCAAAGCTCTCGCCCCACAACTGCCAACCAGTCAACGTATCCACCAGTTCTACAGCGATCACATTCTGGTCTGGCTGGCTATTAATCTTTCCGACAACCACGATCTGAGCCCCTAAATCTCTGCCCGCTTGTTGCGGATCTTTCGTTCTGTATCGGAAAACTGCGCTGCGCGACATAACACGCAGTTTGGAAATTCGAGAGAGGTTGTTGATGATATTGTCCGTAATCCCCTGGACGAGATACTCCACCTCAGGATCACCCATCACATTAGTAAACGGAAGAACTGCTACAACAGGCCGGTTGTTTACGTGAACACCGTTCGAAAGGTGATTCTCTTCAGCTTCGACTACCCTCACACTCGCGATGAAGCGATAGCCGCGCCGTGTGACCGTTTCGATGTATTTCGGACCAGCGCGATCATCTCCCAAAGCCTTGCGCAAATAAAAAATATTCTGACTAAGATTTGCTTCCTCAACGAAAGTATCGGGCCAGATCTCTTTTAACAACTCATCCTTCTCCACCAACTGCCCGGCCCTCGTGATAAGCAGCACCAGTATCTCGGCGGCTTTGGGCGTGAGTGAGATCGTTTCACCCGAACGTTTAAGCAGGCGTGTATTTACATCCAGTTGATACGGTCCAAATTCGTAGCAGAGGTTGTTATGAGGCATAGACTGACTACTCCCACTTAGTCTGGTCCAATTACGATTCGAATAATAGAGACTTATGAGGCGGAAGTCCTTAGAAATTACTAAGATCTTTTTTAGATTCTTCTAAGGATTTCTGCTTCGCGGAATGAGATAGTGCGCCCGTCGTTAAACGCAATTGCTTTTCAACGGGCTCGCAAATTTTAAGAGCAAGTCTGACGAATGGCAAGATTTCGAGAGGTTCTCGAGTGAGCGTTTGATTCGGGCCAGTTGGTAGAGGGGGCAAAATCAACTGGTAGGACAGGTGGGGTCCTTCACCGGATCTGGGTACCTCACCCCAACGACGCAGCTGATCCTTGTGCCTCAATGCAGCTTGGCCCAGCAAGGCAGGCCTTGAGGCACAAGGCAGCGAGACATGAAAAAGACGCCGCCGCTCAAAAATCGAATATGGATCGAGACCAATCTTTGTCGAGCACCTTCCGCGACTGGTATTCTTCCAGGTTCGAGATGTCGCAAAGTAATTCAATGCTCAAAGATCGCGTGCGCGCGTTTTGGCAACAGAATCCCTGTGGGACGAAGTTTGCCGATGCGCCTCCTGGCTCACGCCGATTTTATGAGCTTGTAGAAGAGCACCGCTATAAAAAGGAGTGGCACATTCCGGCAGCCGCGGGATTTGCCAATTCAAAAGATCTTAATGTGCTCGAAGTGGGTTGCGGGCTCGGTACTGATGGCGCTCAGTTTGCCAAAGCGGGGGCGAAATACACGGGCATCGATCTCACTCACGCCGCGGTTGAGTTATCAAAACGGCGCTTCGAATTATTCGACCTGCCCGGCACTTTCCGAGTTGCCGATGCAGAACGACTGAATTTTCCCAACAGCTCATTCGATATCGTCTACTCGCACGGCGTGCTCCATCACACGCCGGACACGGCCTCAGCCGTGCGCGAGATTTATCGTGTGCTGCGTCCCGGCGGCAAGGCTGTCGTCATGCTCTACCATCGCGACTCCTATAACTATCGCGTCAACATCTCGATGTTACGTCGCGCAGGCGTAAACCTGTTGAAATGGAACGCAGGCGTCAAGCTGGTTCACCTCCTGACCGGCGAAGCGGAAGAGCGCCTGCACGAACACGCCCAACGATTAAAAGATCAATCCGGCTATTCAAACTCAGAAGAATTCTTGAGCAGGAACACTGACGGCGCCGGCAATCCGCTCGCGCGCGTTTATTCCCGCGCCGAAGCAGGCGAGCTCTTCAAGGACTTCGCGCACGTGGAGCTGCGTTCCTACTTTCTCAACAAACGCTGGCTCCCGTTGCTTGGTCCAATTCTGCCACGCTCTATCGAATCGCGACTCGCGTCACGATGGGGCTGGCACCTTTGGATTTATGCTACAAAGTAAGTGATGAAAAATTTTCTCATAACTGGGGGCGCAGGCTTTATCGGCTCTCATCTTGTTGATCGACTGCTGTCAAGCGACGCCGAGCACATCACAGTCGTCGATGATTTCAACGATTTCTACGATCCCGGGATCAAACGTGAAAACATCCGCGAACAGCTAAAAGATCCACGCTACAGCATTCACGAAGTCGACATACGCGATCGCGCCGCGCTCGAACAAGTCTTCAAACAAACGAGCTTCGATTGCATTGTTCACCTTGCAGCCCGAGCAGGCGTTCGTCCATCGCTTTCCGAACCCCAGCTCTACAGCGAAACAAACATCAACGGCACGCTTAACCTGCTCGAGCTCGCGCGGCATCACAACATCAAACAATTTGTCTTCGGCTCATCATCATCTGTTTACGGCATCAACGCTCACGTACCTTTCAGCGAAGACGATCCGATTCGACAACCGATTTCACCATACGCCGCGACCAAAGCCGCCGGCGAACTTCTCTGTCACACTTACTCTCATCTCTACGGCTTGCGCTGTGTGTGCCTGCGATTTTTCACCGTCTACGGCCCTCGGCAACGCCCTGATCTCGCGATTAATAAGTTTGCGAAACTCATTAGTCAAAAGAAACCAATCCCAGTCTTCGGCGACGGCACCACGCGCCGCGATTACACCTACATTGACGACATCATCGACGGCGTCATTGCCGCGATCCATTACAACCACAGCAACTACGACATCTTTAACCTCGGCGAATCGCGCACAGTCGAGCTCAACGAGCTGATTTCACTCCTCGAAAAAGAACTCGACACACACGCAATTATCGAACGCCAACCACCGCAGCCAGGCGACGTCCCGCAAACCTACGCTGATATTTCCCACGCGCGAGCATTGCTAAACTACGACCCCAAAACACAGATTGAAGAGGGCCTGCGCCACTTTGTCGAATGGTTTAGGATGAGAGGTTTGTGAATCTGTTCTACAATGTCGTCCGGTGCATGCGCCCCGCGGACGCCAGGAACCGTCCACACAACCACTCATGAAGATTCTCGACGAACAGGAACAGCTAACAGAAGACCGGGCCAGTGTGCCAACCGACTCGCCTGACATTTCCGTTTTTCTCCCGGTTTTCAACGAAGAGCCCAACCTCCGGCCGCTGCACGTAAAGCTCGACGAAGCGCTCAAAAAGCTCGGTCGCTCCGCGGAGATCGTTTACGTCGACGACGGTTCCAGCGACGGCAGCCTGAAAATCCTGCGCGAAATCGCCCATCTCGATCCGCGAGTACGCGTCGTCGCCCTGCGCCGGAACTACGGCCAAACAGCAGCGATGGCCGCCGGTATCGATGCGGCCAGAGGAAAAGTCCTGATTCCGATGGACGCCGATTTACAAAACGACCCGGCAGACATCGCCCGCCTGCTCGATAAACTCGACGAAGGCTACGACGTCGTCTCTGGTTGGCGCAAAAATCGGAAAGACAAGATGGTCACGCGCAAGATACCTTCGATGCTCGCGAACCGTTTGATCTCGTGGATCGGCGGCGTCCCGCTTCACGATTACGGTTGTTCGCTGAAGGCTTACCGGCGCGAGTCGCTCGAAGACGTGCGTTTGTATGGTGAGATGCATCGCTTCATCCCGATTTACGCTGCATGGGCGGGCGCGCGCGTCACGGAAATCCCGGTCGAACATCACGCGCGCACGATGGGCAAGTCAAAATATGGATTGTCGCGCACGATCAAAGTCGTCTTTGATTTGGTGACGATAAAGTTTATGGCGTCGTATCAAACAAAACCGCTCTACGTCTTCGGCATGTTTGGCATGCTCGCCTTTGCCGTCTCTTTTTTGAGTGGACTCTACGCCGTGTTTCTCAAGTACGCTCACAAAGCCACCTTCATACAGACGCCTCTGCCGGTTTTGAGCGTCGTAATGTTTGCGGTGGGAGTGCAGTTTCTGTTGATGGGCCTGCTGGCGGAAATGCTTGTACGCACCTATCACGAATCACAAGCGAAAGCCATTTACGCCGTGCGCGAACGCCTCGGCTTCAACAATTCAAAGTCTCACAAATAGACAACATGTGCGGTATCACCGGTTGGGCCAATCTTGACTCTCACACGCCGCCACCTGACGGCGCGCGGGATTTGCTCCACGCGATGTGTGAGCGGATGGTTCATCGTGGTCCTGATTCGGAAGGCTCATTTGTAACGAGTGGCGTAGCACTCGGCATGCGACGACTCGCAATCATCGATCTCGTCACCGGTGAGCAGCCGGTCTTTAACGAAGACAGGAGCGTCGCGGTAATCCTCAACGGCGAGATCTACAACTATCGCGAGCTGCGCGACAAACTCGAAAAACGTGGACACGCATTTCGCAGTGCTTCCGATACAGAAGTGTTGCCACACTTGTACGAAGAGTACGGCGACGGAATGATCCGCGAGCTCAATGGCATGTTTGCCTTCGCTTTGTGGGACAGCCGCAGGCGCCGGTTGCTGATCGCGCGCGATCGTTTCGGCGAGAAGCCGCTTTACTGGGGCGTCTTCGACAACACGCTGCTCTTCGCTTCCGAGCCGAAAGTTCTTTTGGCCCATCCTTCAGTTAGGCCAAATCTAAATCTCCAGGCGTTGAGACAATACCTGTCTTTTGACTACGTGCCCGCGCCGCTTTCGATCTACGAAGGAATCAACAAACTTCCTGCCGCCCACAAACTCACACTCGAAGATGGTCGCGTAGAAGTAGAACGTTACTGGCAGCTCAGTTACAAGACGACCGAGCCAGTGCCGTCGGAAGAAGAAGCTGCGGAACATCTGCGCAAGCTGCTGGCGGACGCGGTTCGCATGCGTCTCGTGTCTGACGTTCCGCTCGGCGTGCTTCTGTCGGGAGGCGTTGACTCGTCGAGCGTTGCGGCGCTCGCTGTCGCAGCCTCTCACGAAGCGGTCAAGACGTTTTCGATCTCATTTGCTGAAGCTTCGTTCGACGAATCCGCGTACGCGCGCAGCGTCGCGAAATTTCTCGGCACCGATCATCACGAAGAGCGTTTGAGCGCGAACCTCGCCGCGAATCTTGTCAGCGAGATTGGAGCGTGGATGGATGAGCCTTTCAGCGATCCGTCGCTCGTGCCCACGTATCTGCTTTCACGCTTCACAAGAAAGCACGTGACTGTTGCGCTCGGCGGCGACGGCGGTGACGAATTGTTCGCCGGCTATCAGATGTATGCCGGACTGCGCTGGGCTGAGCTCTATAAACGTGTTCCACAGGAGATTCGCGCAAGGGTCATCGAGCCGCTTGTTCGACTGATGCCTGTGAAGACGAAGAACCTTTCACTCGATTACAAAGCGCTGCGATTCGTGACTGGCGCGAAGTACGACACAGTCGCGCGCCATCACGTTTGGTTTGGCTCGTTCACACCGGAAGAGCAAACAGAGTTACTTACGTACGAAGCTCTGGCGGCGAGCGATGGCGAGATTTATGCGGACGCACGTCAGATCGCAGCAGAGTGTGACAACGAAGATCTCGTCACGCGCATGCAAAGCGTTGATACGCGTTTGTATCTAGCTGAAGACATTTTGACGAAGGTCGATCGCGCGAGCATGGCTGTGTCGCTCGAAGTGCGCGCGCCGTTCCTCGATCCGCGCGTGGCGGAATTCGCCGCGTCGCTCCCATGCAATTACAAATTGCGCGGTCAAAAGACGAAGTACATTTTGAAGAAGGCGGTGAAGGAAATGCTGCCGCCGTTTGTGACGCGTCGCGGCAAGAAGGGTTTTGGTGTGCCAGTCGCGGAATGGCTGAAAGAGAAGTTGCGACCACTCGCGCGCGATCTGTTGTCGCCGGAGCGAGTTCGTCGCGCCGGAGTTTTCAACGCAAACTACGTCGCGCGTTTGCAGGACGAACACGAACGCGGCATCGCGAATCATCGCAAGCTACTCTGGACGCTATTGATGTTTGAATTGTGGCACGAGAGCTTTGTCGAAACGCCGCGGCGCATCGAGACTTCTGTGGGAAGCAGAGAGGATTAGAAGCGGGGGCAAGCCACCCTTCCTGACTTGTTCATTCCACGCGGGCCTGAAAAAGAACAAGTCAGGAAGGCTGGCTTGCCCCCGCTCGTCGGGTTACGCAGCAACGTGAATAAAGATTCTCTTTTTCAGGCGGCGTACGATCAGCTCTTCGCGTGGTGCCAGGAACATGACTTCGCCGGACACGATCCATTCGACGCGCTGAACAGCCGGCTCTTTCAATCGACACCGCTAGCACAATCACGTAACGCGCGCTTCATCTGGACACAACTCGTAAAGCGATCTCCTTCAGACTTTCGTAACGTGATTCGTGTGCCAGCAGAGCGCAATGCAAAGGGAATCGCGTTGTTCACGCTCGCGCAGATTGCGAATCATCGACGTGTCAACACCGAAGAATCCGAGGCCGCGACCAGCAACTTCCTCGGCGCACTGCTCGCCATGAAAGCTGATGGCTACAGTGGCGCTTGTTGGGGTTATAACTTCGACTGGCAGAGTCGCAACTTCTTTGCGCCGCGCGGAACGCCGACAATTGTTCCGACTGCATTCGCAGCCAGAGCTCTCATTGAGGCTGGATACGACGAAGCGCGTAGTGTTTGTGATTTCATCATGAACGATTTACCTCGAACGGTTAACACTGAGTCGGAGGTTTGTTTCAGCTACGCGCCCAACACAAACACGCGCATCTTCAACGCGAGTCTCCTTGCAGCAGAAGTGCTTGCGAGTGTTGGCAAAAGAACAGGTGAGAATGAATTGATCGATCTCGCCGAACGCGCGGCTCGTTACGTCGTCAACAACCAGCAACCGGACGGCTCGTGGCTCTACGGCGCAGAACCAAAGCAGGCGTGGATCGACAACTTCCACACTGCTTACGTACTCTTCTCGCTGAAGCGCATAATCGACGCGATAGGTAAAAATGAATTTCAACCCGCGTTCGAGCACGGCTATCAATATTGGAAGAACACGTTCTTTCTTGCGGACGGTTGGCCGAAATACTACGATCACGACCTTTATCCGGCGGATGCGCACGCCGCAGCCAGTGCAATCGTAACTTTCCTCGAGTGCCGTGAGCTTGATAACGAGGCGTTGAGCCTGGCCCAGAAAGTTGCAAACTGGACGATTCAAAACCTGCGCGATAGTCGAGGTTTCTTTTATTATCAACGACGACGCTTTTACACGGTTCGCAAACCCTACATGCGCTGGACGCAAGCCTGGATGCTTTACGCATTGTCGCGTTTGCTCGAGGAGCAAGGCTGACCAATGATTAAAATCGGCGTAATCGGTTACGGTTACTGGGGACCGAACCTCGTGCGAAACTTCATGGCCGCACCCGGCTCAGCGGTGATGCGCGTTTGCGATCTGCGCAAAGAGCGACTGTCGTCATTGGGCAAACTTTACCCCGCATTGAAGACCTGCACGGATTCCAACGATCTCATCAACGATCCAGAGATCGATGCGGTCGTGATCGCTACGCCCGTCACCTCACACTTCGAGCTGGCGATGTCGGCTTTGAAAGCCGGCAAGCACGTGCTCGTTGAAAAACCACTCGCCGCACGATCGGATCAAGCGAGCAAACTCGTTGACGAAGCCGCGGCGCGAAAGCTCGTGTTGCTGGTGGACCACACGTTCGTTTACACCGATGCGGTGCGAAAGATTCGCGATCTGATCGCGTCAGGCCAGCTCGGCGACATCTATTATTACGACGCGGTGCGCGTCAATCTCGGTCTCTTTCAGCACGACGTAAGCGTTATCTGGGATCTCGCAATTCACGATCTCTCGATTATCGATCACGTGCTTCCATCAAAACCGGTGGCAGTGTCAGCAACCGGGATCAGTCACGTGCCCGGACAACCCGAGAATGTCGCATACATCACGCTCTTCTTCGCGAGCGCACAGATCGCGCACGTGCACGTAAACTGGCTGACCCCTGTGAAAGTGCGTCACACGCTGATCGGCGGCAGCGAGAAGATGATCCTCTACGACGATCTCGAGCCGAGCGAGAAGCTCAAAGTCTACGACAAAGGAATCAATGTTACGCCTGGTCCAGAAGACGTCTACAAGATGCTGGTGAGCTATCGTCTGGGCGACATGTGGGCGCCACAGCTCGACAACACGGAAGCACTGCAAACCGAAGCGCTCCATTTCATCGACTGCATCGAGCACAACAAGCAACCGGAGACGGATGGAGCAGCAGGGCTGCGCATGGTGAAAATGATCGAAGCGGCGGAAATCTCGCTGCGCGATCGGGGCCGGCTGGTTGAGCTCCAGTGGTGATTGCCAAATGCGCCTCTGGATCGATCTTGCAAACTCTCCTCACGTTCCGTTTTTCAAAGCGTTAACTAAGCGATTCGTTTCTCAGGGTCACGAGATAGACGTCACGGCCCGGGAGTTTGCGGAAACAGTTGCACTCGCGCGGGCAGCGGGGTTCGCGCCGGAAGTTGTTGGGGTGCATGGCGGTCGTGCGATGTCGAAAAAAGCAGGCAGTCTCGGCAGTCGTGCGTGGGCGCTAGCCGCCTGGGCGCGCAAGCGTAAGTTTGATCTCGCCATCAGTCACAACTCATATTCACAAATCCTCGCGGCACGCGCGCTCAGGCTGAAGACGATCACGATGATGGATTACGAGCATCAACCGGCGAATCATCTCGCGTTCCGTTTTGCGTCGCGCATCATCGTGCCCGCGAGTTTTCCGGCTGAGCGGTTGCGACGTTACGGTGCGCGTGTGGGGAAGGTGCGGCGTTATCACGGGACGAAAGAGGATGTTTACCTGGCGGACTTCAAGCCGGATCCGGCGTTTGGCGAGAAGTTGTATGAGCTTGGAGTTAACGTGGATAATGTGCTGGTCCTGGTGCGGCCGCCGGCACATGAGGCGTTGTATCACCGGTTTCAGAACACGTTGTTTGATGAAGCGTTGACGATGTTGCAGAGCCGCGAGAATGTACAGGTGATATTACTGCCGCGAAATGAAGCACAGCGTGCAATGTATTCGGGGAAGGCGATTATTCCGGCGGCGCCGTTGGATGGAGCAAACCTGATCGCGGCGAGTGATTTGGTGATCAGTGCGGGTGGAACGATCAATCGCGAGGCGGCTGCGTTGGGTGTGCCTGCGGCGAGTATTTATGCCGGGCGTTGGGCGGCGGTGGATGAGGAGTTGGTGAACGAAGGGCGGTTGCAGCGCATTTCAACAGTTGAGGATCTGGAAAACATCTCAACAGAAAAGAAACCGGCAATTAATCCTCGCCGATCGGTTGAGGTGATCGAAGAAGTTGTAAGGTTAATTTTTGAATGAAGGTTTCTCACGCGGCGGCGCAGCGGCGCAACGGAGAAGACGCCGCGTCGTTGCGCCGCTGCGTGAGAAAACTATTTTGAGTGCGAGCAGAGCGAATTAAACAATCAATCATTGATGCCAGCGTTGTGCGGGTGCCTGCGCGTGCACCGCGTTGGATTGTGCCTGCGGTAAAGGTGGTGCTCCTCATCGTCGACGCCTTCGCTGCCGCGCTGTCGTTCATGCTTGCGTTCTACACGCGCGAAGGTGTTTCGGTATTTGCAACGGGCGGCGGTTTCAGCGAGCGTTTTGCGCCTTACGGTGCGTTGCTGGTCTTCGTGGTTGCGATCCGGTTGTTGAGTTTTCGTTACTGCAACCTCTATCGCGTGCGTGGCGAGTTCTCATTCGTAGACGATAGCATTCGCGTCTTCAAAGCCACTGCTATCGGCTCGCTGCTGATCGTGGCCGCAGCATTCCTGTACCGCGGCGGCTTTGAGTTTCGCGCGTTCTCGTACGCGCGCGGCGTCTTTGTTGCCGATTTTATCTTCGTGCTTGTCAGCATCGGTGCGCTGCGGTTCCTCATGCGCGCTGTGCAGATGTTCGTGCGCAGCCGGCTGATCAACCTGATTCCCACGCTCGTCGTCGGACGCGGCCCCGAAGCGACGTTGTTCATACGAGAGATGCGCGAACGACCGGCGCTCGGTTATCGCGTGATCGGTGTTGTTGACACGACGCCGGTCGACGCGCAATCGGCTTACGAAGACGTGCCGGTGATCGGTACATTGGGCTCGCTGCCCGAGCTGATTCGCGACTCGGGCGCAAACGAAGTGATCATTGCTGACGCAGACGTAAATGCCGACGCGCTGTTTGAAGTGATGATGCGTTGTGGCCGCCGGCGCGGTGTCGAATTTCGAATCGCGCCCAGTTTGTTCAACTGCCTGCCACGCAAGACGGAGATCGATCAGATCGGCGTGCTGCCGATGATCCGTCTCTTCCGCGAGCCGCTGTCGAGTAGCGCGCGAATACTGAAGCGCACTTTCGATCTGATCGTTGCCGCGCTCACGATCGTGCTGCTGTTTCCGCTTTGGCTCTTGATCGCGCTACTCATCAAACTCGATTCCACCGGACCGGTGTTTTATACACAGGAACGCGTCGGCATGGATGGCCGGCTTTTTCTGCTCTACAAGTTTCGCACGATGAAAGCGGGGGCTGATCCGGAGCTTCACCGCGAATATCAGAAAGCGTTCATTGCCGGTCGCGCGGAAGCGAATGTCGGCAACGATAGTAAACCCACTTACAAACTGCTCGCCGACCCGCGCATCACGAAGATCGGAAAACTACTGCGACGATCGAGTCTCGATGAAGTGCCGCAACTCCTTAACGTCATGCTGGGCGACATGAGTATCGTTGGACCACGACCGCCGATTCCGTATGAAGTCGAAGCATACGAGTTGTGGCACCGCAAGCGACTCGACATGAAGCCAGGGTTGACAGGGCTTTGGCAGGTGTCCGGAAGAAATCGTCTGCCGTTTGAAGAGATGGTGCGGCTGGATCTTTTCTACATTGAAAACTGGTCGTTGTTGTTAGATCTAAAAATCATTCTGCGCACAGGCTTCGTGATGATCGGCGGACAAGGGCACTAATCCAGACCTGCCAATGAGACCGCTAATAAGAGAATCTTTTTAGTACCTCGATACAGCGGATCGATTTCGCAATTTTCAGTGAGCGCGTGTGAATCGTTGCACGGACCAGCGCCGGTCGAGATTGATGTGATTCCCTGAAGCAGCGCGGCGCTTGAGTTGTTTGAACCCGCATTTCCAATCGGCGGATCAAAACCCATCGCGCGATGTACGGCTTCCGCGATCTTCACGAGATTCGATTCGCGATTGCCCGGCAACACGGCCGCGGGCGACGCCGAAATCACGTCGGTTTTCACCGTCATGCCTGCACGTTTCGCTTCTTCATCGAGTATCGCGGCGATCTTCTGCTCGAGATCGGCGATCACGTCATTATTCGTCGAACGCAAATCAACCGTGAACCACGCATCCGACGCTTTGGCGTTGACTACTTCAGATCCACCGAGCATGCCGATGTTCAAGTTAGACGACGGATTCGTTGGCACCTTCAATTCGTAAATGCGTGCGATCGCGCGCGCGAGCGGAAGGGTCGCAGAGTAAGGCGGCGTGCGCGAGCGCGTGTGGCCGCCTGGTCCAATGAAGTGATGGCGATACCAGTTGATGCCGATGCCGGCGTAGGTAAATCCCTCGTAACCGCCGTCAAGCGCGATGTAGTAATCCACTTTGCCTTTGTTATCTTTCGTATACTGTTTCGCGCCTGTCATTCCGGCTTCTTCATCGGTTGTAAAGAGGAAGACGAGATCGCCTTTGGTTTTGATTTTGGCAGCGTCGAGGGCGCGAATCGTTGCGAGCAGTGCTTCAATGTTGCGCGTGTCGTCGCCGATGCCGGGCGCATAAACGCGCCCATCACGAACGGTTGCTTTAATCTTCAAGCCCGGCTGAAAGACCGTGTCCATGTGCGCGTCGAAAACAGTGACTGGACCACCGCCGGTTCCTTTGCGCGTAGCGATGAGATTGCCGGCCGAGTCGTAGCGAATGTCCAGCTTCGATTTACGCAGCAGACTTTCGATGTACCGAGCGCGTTCTTGTTCCTGTTTTGAAGGCGCATTGATTTCGGTGATAGCGATCCACTCGCGCAGGATCGCATCGCGATCTTTGTCGATATGATCGAAGGCGGCTTTTACGCGCGGGTCTTCCTGGACTGATTTCACGTGATCCGCGGGAGACTGAGCGAAGACGTTGGACAGGATTAAAAAGATTTGCAGGATTGACAGGATGATGATGCGCATGGATTTCCCGGTTAAGATGGATTAGCAGACCAGTGACATTCTAATATGCCATCTATGCAGATTTCGACCTGGCTTGAGCGAGCTATCGTTGCCTGCCTGTTTCTCATCGCCACCTTCGCACCTCACTCAATCGCAGTGACGCAAGGGGCGTGGCTGCTCGGCATGACCTTCTGGGTCGTGCGGTTGATTGTCTATCCGCGTCCACGGCTCCAGCGTTCGCCAGTCGATTTTGCACTGCTGGGATTCTTCATACTCAGCGGCGTCTCGGGAATCTTTTCTTACAGTCCGATCATGTCGATCGGAAAGATGCGTGCGGCCAGCCTGTTCACGATTGTTTACCTCGTTTCTCAAAACGCGCGTTCGCTGAGATTAGTGCGACTGCTCGCGCTCACCTTGATCGCATCGTGCATGATCAATGTCTTTCTCACTGCAGGGCAGCTCGCGATCGGCAAAGGCGTGAAAGTGCAAGGCGTGAAGCCCGAAAGCCCCCTCGCAAAAGCTGTATTTCGGACGCGATCCGTCACGCAACCCACGCCGATCGTTAACGGCGACACGATCTGGCAAGTCGATGGCAGTCCGGTCGGAACTCCGGAAGATCTGGCCGCAGCACTCGCTTCCGGGCCTACAATCGCAACCGTGCGGATCTATCGCGTCGAATGGACGCCGGAGCTCGAGCTGCCACGCGCGCAATTACTTCAGGGAACAAATGCACTGGAACAACTCGGCATCAGTAGCTGGTCGCGCGGTCGCGACTGGCGCGCCACGGGTTTTTACAATCACTGGGTCACGTATGCCGAAGTATTACAACTGATCGCATCGCTCGCACTCGGGCTCTTACTCGCACTCAAACAAAAGCGAAGCCTCACCGGCGTGTTGCTGTTCCTTGCCGTAACCGGACTCGTGTTTGCGCTCGCAATGACAGTCACACGTGCGTCGTGGATCGGCTTTGCGATTTCAGCCCTCGTGATGTTGTTGTTGACGTCATCGCGACGCACGATCGTCATCGTCGGAGCGTGTGCAATCCCACTCGTAATCGCCGGCGTCGTCCTGTTACAGCAGCGACGCAGCATCGGTTTCTTCGACAAGAGCGATCAATCGACGAGCTGGCGTGAGATGGCCTGGAGGGATGGATTTCATCTACTCATCAGCAAACCGCGACATCTGATCGTCGGTGTCGGTATCGATTCGATCAAGGCACACTGGCGCGAGTGGGGACTGTTTGACAACGGGCGCCAACCAATCGGCCACATGCACTCAAACTTGTTGCAGATCGCACTGGAGCGTGGTCTGCCGGCGCTGATCCTCTGGTTAATCCTGATCGTCGTTTACCTGCGAATGCTCTGGCGCCTCACGCGACAAACAACGATTGACGATTTTGCGCGTGGACTGGCCGTCGGCGCCTTAGGGGGTGCTGTGGGATTCTTCACAAGTGGACTGGTCCACTACAACTGGGGCGACTCCGAGGTAGTTACCGTTTTCTATCTAATTATGGGCTTGTGTTTGGTAGTTGAAAGGACCAATCAACAAGTTACGGATTCAAGCCTCCGCGCTTAATGGGTGCTGGTATCGTTCGATGTCGTCGCCATCATACGATCCCGTGTGAGAACAGCTTGAACACTGGACAACATACGTTGCCCTCAGCCTGGTCTGGCCGCGAGAGAGATCGGCAAAAAGAATTTCCTTCTGCTGGCAGTGTTCGCAGGTGAAACGGAGATACCATTGGCCGGGGGTTAACATGCGCATTACTTAGTCCTTCGATTTTGAGTTCCGGGCGAGAGGAACGGGGCTACCTCGTGCGTGCCTGTTCTTATAAGGCGAGAGGCTGTTGAGCGTCAAGCGTAATAATACGGATATGACGTACCCTCATTAAGAGACAAACGGATAAAACGCGGTGTTACGGAAGATCCAAAACGAAAGCACGATAAAGAATAGCGCGTAAATGTAAGGCGGCGGCAGTCTGTTGTGAGTTGGCACCCCACCGCGCATCACGACGACGCTGTAACGAATGAGCGCATATAGCAGAAACGGAATCGCGACGAGGAAAAACGGATTGAGCTCGAACGCTGCGACGACGTGGCCGTGAAGAAGCTGATACAGCGCGCGAGTTGAGCCACAACCCGGACACTGATAACCAGTCAGGAAGCGAAACAGGCAAATGGGAAAGAGGCCAGTCTTACCCGGCTCAAACACAAAGAGGTATGCAGATCCTGCGAGTAATACAGACCAGATCGCAATAACAGTCGAACGCCGGTACATCTCGTAATCCTAAAACCACCCGCGGCGGTTCTGAAAATACGTCCTTACAAAGTCTTCATCGGATTTAGTCAAATAAATAATTCCCTCAATTAATCCGAGGATCCAACCAATGCCGCAGAGACCGAGCACGAGTTGAATTATGCCTTCGGTCGTGTAACCCATGATGAACTTGTGAACACCAAACCCGCCGACTAGGATCGCGCAGATGCCGGCCGGAATCTTTTTGTCCGCGCCCATCGATTCCCAGTTCACCACCTGGCCCGGGTTAACAGTTTGCAAGGGCGGCTGGTAGTTTGCGACGGGAGCCAGGAGAGCCTGACAGTTTGTGCAATATTGTGCGTACTCGTCGTTAGGCGCGCCGCATTTTGTGCAGTATCTCATGCCGAATACCTAAAAACGTGAGCCCCGGGTAAGGGCTCACGTCAGAGTCTGAGTAGGAATACTAAGAGAAACTGCGGCTACATATTGCCCAAAGCGCCGATGCCTACGCCGAGCACCGTCATCACTACCCAGATGACGACCCAAATCAGGCCGAGTATTAGTCCGATGTAGCTGAACATTTTCGCTTTTTTAGAGGACTCCAGCGCTCCGGCGGTGTCGCCGGCCTGTACCTGGCCGTTCACGCGAGCCGCAAAGATGACTGCGACGATCCCGAGCGGTAAGCAGCAGAACAGCGAGATGATTGACGGAATCAGATAATTAGGAACGCTTGCTGGGGCGCCCGAGCTGGGCGGGGGAGTCCACTCTTGAGACATTTAGTTTCTCCTGGATGCAGTCTTCGAAGATCGTTTGTAAGCCAAAGTTAGCCGGCGTAATTCTGTGACGGCGGTGGCGGCGGCGGTGCGTCTTTTCGTTTCTCGAAAATCGGGACCGAAATGAGTCCGCCGATGATCGCGAGAACGACGAGTATCAATCCGCCAATCAATCCACTCAGCACGAACAGCAGGAGTCCTGATACGCCCGCGGGAAGTTGAACGCCGGCTCTCACCAGTGTCTCTTCGAGTTGCGCGCCACTGAGGAAATAGGCGACGGGAACGCCGATGATGAAGTAGAGAATCGCGCCGACAATTCCTGTCAGCACGCCGACCACGGCGCCTTCTCCGACTTTGACGGGAATGGGGGCCGACTTGATATACAACATGCCGGCGAGAAGGCCGCCGCCGATACCCCAGATGCAGCAACAGTAGTTAAGGAAAGGAATCGCGGAGAGTATTCCGACGATTAAGCCCCCCAAAAGTGCCGGCTTTAGTTTGTTCATTTAATTTGCACTCGTCAGACAGAAAGCAATCTACGGCCTGAACTTATGTTGGATTATTGGATTGGCTACGAAGCGCCCTGCATAACTAACAAAGCGAGCGGGGAATGTCAATAAATTTAGCCGCAATAAAGCACAAAAGGCACAAAGGTGAAGCCTGGTCTTTTGTGCTTTTTGTGCCTTTTGTGGCTCACTTAAAGACTTCGATGCGGTCGCCGGGCTGGAGTTTCGGATCCTGGACGGCTCCCGACTTGATCTGCTTGATCGTGAAGCCGATCGTCACGAGACGGCCGTCCGCGCCTTCGCGGGAGATTTCCACTTTGTTGCCCGTGCCGCCAGCCGCCAATAACGCCTGCAGTAATGTAATGCCCGGTTGAAAGACTTTCTGTCCCGGATAATTAATGCGCCCGCCGATGTAATAGAACTCCTGTGGACGAGTCGTCACTGTGATCACATCGCCTGACTGCACCGTCAGATTAAGAGTCGCCGGATCACTGAGATCGTGCGGTTGGCCAGGCGTTCCGCCGCGCAGAATCACTACGCGTCCGCCGTCGTTTCGCAGTTGTGATTCAGCCAGCACGACGTAGAGCGGCACCATTTCACGCCTCAAAAACCGCGTGCCGGGATTCACGACGAGTCCCGTCACCGTCACTGAATGACTCATGTACTGCCGCACGCCAACGGAAACCTGAGCCTTGTCGTCGACTGCTCTTCTTTTAAGCTCCGCGGAAATGATGTTCTGAATCTCCTCGGCCGTGAGTCCCGCAACCGAGATCGTGCCGCCCGCGATGGGCAGGTCGATCAGGCCACCGGCAACCACGGTAAATAATGTGGATGACTTACTGGCCGAGTTGAGCAGACGAATATCGAGCACATCACCGACGCCAACACGATAGATTTCGGTCAGCGATGGCTCGGGCGTCGACGTGGCAGCGGTAACCGATGCCTTGATCGGTACGACGGCGGTTTCCTGGGCTGATACTGAAACAGAGGACGCGCAGACGAGCGAAGCAAGAAGCGGGAGCAAAATTAAGTTTTTCATAAGCAGGGGCAGATGCTTGAAATCGCACACTCGGTACAGGAAAAGCACAATCGCCGTCATATTCCTGATTTTTCCTCCGCCAAGATCTGTGGCACAGTATGTTTGTATGTATGAGTTTGCAGTCACTCCGGCAGTTACAAACATTCGCCGCCGCGGCGTCGAGATCTGCGACGTCGCGCCTGACAGCCTCGGCGCGGAAATGGACCTCGAACGCGGAGACCGAATAATAAAGGTCAACGGCCGCGTTGTTCGCGACTACCTCGACTTCCGTTTTCAAACCGCGGGCGAGACCGATCTAGTCCTCGAAGTACGTAAGAAAAGCGGCGAGGATTGGGAAGTCGAGCTCGAGCGTGCTGAAGGCGAAGACTTCGGACTGTCGTTCGAACAGATCGTTCCGCGACAGTGTGCGAACGAATGTATCTTCTGTTTCTGTAACGGCAATCCGGCTGATGCGCGTCCTTCACTATTTATAAAGGACGAAGACGTTCGTCTCTCTTTCCTCTACGGAAACTACACCACGATGACTTCGATCACTGAAGACGAGATGCGTCGCATCGTGGAACAGCGACTCTCGCCGCAGTACGTTTCCGTGCACGCAACGGATCTCGACGTCCGCGCTTATATGCTCGGCGTCGACAAGCAACGCGCAGACATTTCGACGAAGCTCGCGCGCTTGCTCGATGCCGGAATCGAAGTGCACGCGCAAGTGGTGTTATGTCCGGGGATCAATGATAAAGAAATATTGAGGAAGACGATCTTCGATCTCGCTGCTGAGTATCCGCGCATCACGAGCGTTGCGATCGTGCCGCTTGGTCTGACTCGTTACAACACGGATGCACGTCTCACGCGAGTCTCGCCTGAGTTCTGTCGTGAAGTGATCGATCAGGTGAGTGAGATTCAGAAAGAGCTACACGCGAAGCTCGGCACGAACTTCGCACTCCTCGGTGACGAGATCTACCTGCGCGCCGGACGACGTATTCCCGCACGATCCCATTACGGCGATTACCCGCAAATCGAAGACGGTGTCGGCATGGTCCGATCGTTTGAGAACGAGTTTACAAAACTCATGCGTCGACTCGAGCGCGAGAGTTGGACCAGCAGCAAGCAAGCGTCAGGAACGATCTTCACCGGAACACTCTTCGCGCCTGTGTTGAAGAAGATGATCGACAAGTTCAATGTCCGATTCGGAACGAGGCTGGTCGTCGAGTCGCTAGAGAATAGTTACTTCGGTGGCGATGTTTCTGTTGCTGGTCTACTAACGGGCCAGGATCTTTTGCGCGCGCGTGAAAGAGTTGCGGGCGAGTTCGTTTGTATACCGAAGCAGATGTTGAAGAGTGACGATGCGATCATGTTGGATGGAATGAAACTTAGCGAAGTATCACGCGCGTTGGGCCAACCTGTTCACGCGATCAACCTGCAAGAGCTGCCAACACTGCTAGCATGACCAAGAAGATCCTCGACGTTGGTTGTGGTCAGAACAAGTTTTCCGGAGCGATCGGCATCGATGCGAATCGCTTGAGTCACGCTGATGTGATTCACGATCTCGGAACGTTTCCATACCCGTTCGATGATAATGAATTTGAAGAGATTATTTGTCGTCATGTGATCGAGCATGTCCCTGATGTGCTTGGTTTCATCAATGAGCTGCATCGCATCACGAAGCCTGGTGGCAGATTAAAGATCGTAACTCCTCACTATTCGAATCCCGACTGGGCCACAGATCCAACGCACCGCAATCACTTCAATAGTTATTCATTCACTTGCTTCATTCCGTCACGCACGCCGTTTCCGTTTTACACGACAGCGGAGTTGAAGCCGCTCGCGACGCATGTGAGTCTGGCGAATCTCTGGCGCGCCTTGGGACTCGAGCTGGTGGTTAATCTCGATCAGCGCTGGCCGTCAATGCGCTTCACTCGGAAGTTCTGGGAGTTTTACCTCTCAACGATTTTTCGTGCAAAGGAGCTTCACTTCGATTTTGAGGTGGTGAAGCCGCCTGTTTCGAGCGAGCCCGGAAGTGGCGAAAAACCTCAAGAGAAGCACATCTAGATTCGAACGACTGAACCGGAAGTTCAAGATATCGTATTCAGAACCTCCAAGATTCTCCGAAATTTTGGTTAGCCCCAGCCGAATAATTGTACATTTACCTGCAAAATTGAATGCGGCGAAAAGGGCATAGTTTTTGCCAGTTTGACCACGCTCGCATGCAAACCTCCGGTTCGGAGGAATATTAGAGCATCCTCGCTCTAAGTAGGTTTAAGTCAAATTAGACAACCAATACTTGTGATCGAAGTCCTCGTCGATCTGAAAGCGAAATCGGATTTCCCTTTAGCGGCAGGTGCGGGTCTTCAAGGGAAAAGCTCTTAAAAAGCAGGCGATAAAACCACACTCGATATTTCATCCTGAGGAGGGAAAATGAGAAAGTTCACAACGCTCTTGATGACGATGCTGGTCCTGGTGACTTGCCAGATCGTTATTCAAGCCCAGGGTACGACCGGCTCCATCTCCGGTACTGTGACTGATCAAACCGGGGCAGTTGTGCCTGGCGCGAATGTCACCGTTAAGGGTGAAGCTGGACAGCAGTATACGGCTGTCACTAAGGGTGACGGCGTATTTACAATCCCCGGTGTTCCCGCAGGTACTCCGACATATACCGTGACGATCACAGCGCCCAGTTTTAAAACTGCTGTGGTTCAGAACGTCAAGGTCGACGTCGCTACCCCGGCCACCGTTAACGCGCAACTCGAGCCCGGCAACATCAACGAGACAGTGGTTGTTGCTTCCGGCGCGGAAGTGCTGCAGACAGAAACGGCAACGGTAGGAACAACAATCAATGGTCGGCAGATCCTTGAGACTCCAATTCAGTCTCGTGACGCTCTCGATCTAGTCACCACGTTGCCTGGTACAACGACCACGGGCGTGGTCCGAACGTCATCCATTAATGGTTTGCCGAAGAGCGCACTCACCATTCAGATCGATGGCGTGGACGTACAGGATAACTTCCTAAAGTCGTCCGACGGATTCTTCACCTTCATTCGTCCTCGCATCGATGCGATTGACGAGGTGACAGTTTCAACGGCTACTCCAGGTGCGGAGAGTTCGGGTGACGGCGCCGTGGCAATCAAATTCCAAACGCGTCGCGGAACCGACGAATATCACGGCAGTAGTTTTTGGCAGCACCGTGATGAAGGCTTGAATGCAACCAACTTCCAAAACAACTACCTTAAGGTTCCCAAGAGCAAGCTTCGCTTGAACCAGTTCGGCGGCAGCTTTGGTGGTCCAATCCCGATGCCGCATTTCGGCGAGGGTGGTCCATCAGTTACTTCCGGCAAAGGCAAGGCGTATTTCTTCTTCAACTACGAGCGGTTCCATCTCAACGAAACTTCGCCGAACCGCCAGCGTCAAGTATTGACGTCGGAAGCACAGAACGGAATCTATCGTTATGGGACCAACGGTACCAGAACGATCAACTTGTTCAACGTCGCTGGAGCAGGCGGTCTTGGTGCTACCACGATCGATCCAACGGTGAACAATATGCTGAACACCATCCGCGCTGCCACAGCAGTGAGAGGCTCGTTTGATCCTCTTGGCACCGGTGGTCTCTTTTTCAGACAGCCGTTCAACTTCGCGAATGATGGCCAGCAGCGTCGACGTTTCTTCGTCCTTCGCATGGATGGCAACATCACGAAGAATCACTCGATCGAAGGCGTCTACAACGATCAGCCTTTCCGCTCGAACGTCGACTTCCTGAACAGCGTCGATCCGGCATTCCCGGATCTCGCGAATGCGGGCACGCAGAATTCAGATCGACGCTCATTGTCCATCGGAGTGAGATCCAGCTTCGGTAGTAGCGTTGTCAATGAATTCCGCTACTCGCAGTTGGCCGGTTGGCTCGGTGGTGATTCCAGATTTGAGCTCGTTGGTGGACCTGAGTTTTTCACCAACCTGATGCAGGGTTACTCCATTACGATGGCAGCCGCTGGTCTAACCAACCCGGCGATCAGGAATGCCTTCAGTGGACGTTCATCGCCGACGCGCGACTTCTCTGACACCGTAACGCTAGTGAAGGGAACCCACACCTTTGGCTTTGGCGGACAGCTTAAGAGAGTCCAGACCATTTCTGACTCAGTGGGCTTAGTGGCGCCGACACTCAATTTTGGGTTGGTCGCGACTGATAACGACTTGCTTGCTGCTTTTACGCCCACGACAGTTCCGGGCGCAACTGCTGCAGAGATTACTAATGCGCAGAATCTGTATGCCGTCCTGAGCGGACGTGTGAGTGGGTTCAATTCAAACGCGATTCTCGGAGCCGATGGCAAATACCATTTCAACGGTTCGCGCCACTTCGAGATTGAAGAAAACACCAATGGTCTCTTTGTGCAGGATTCATGGCGCGCCAAGTCGAATCTGACCCTGACTTATGGCATCAGATGGCAGCCGCAAACCGGTGCGAAGATGAACTCGGCAAACTTCGCGCTCCTGACCGATCCAAACATGGTATTCGACGTGTCCGGTCCGGGTAATCTGTTTAGTCCCGGAACCCTGACGGGTCAGGTTCCGAAAGTCCGCGTCAACGAGGTTGGCGAAAAAGCATTTGCGGACGACATGAACAATTTCGCGCCAAGCGTGGGTGTTGTTTGGAGTCCGAATTTCACCTCCGGCTTCGCCAAGAAGGTCTTTGGCGGAGACGGCACCAGCGTGTTCCGCGGCGGTTTCTCGCGTGCATTTGTTCGCGAGGGCACGTTGATCGTCGAGAACAGCGTCGGCCAGAATCCTGGTGGCTCGCTTTCCTTGCAACGGTCAATTGCTTTGAACAACCTAACCGTTGGCACGTTCTTTAGAACGCCTGGCAATCCCAATATAGTTTCGCCAGCATTCGATGAGAATCCAATTTCTCCACGAACGGTGACGGCTGCGGACGCCGCCCTGGGCTTCACTCCGGATTTCCATTCCGGTTATGTTGATTCGTGGAGCGTCGGTTATCAGCGTCAGCTTGGTCGCGACACCGTGATCGAGTTCCGTTATGTTGGAAACCGTGGCAAGGATTTGCAGGTTCAGTACAACATCAACGAAGTCAATGCGATTGAGAACGGCTTCGGTGCTGAATTCGCTCTGGCCCAGCAAAACCTGCTGACAAACATCGCGGCCGGTCGTGGCGCGAACTTCCGCTACGCTGGTCCGAATACGGGAACGAATCAGTTGCCAATCATGGTTTCGTACCTGGCAGCGGGTAATCCAAGTGCAGCCGCGACTGCAAGCTATGCGGGCGCGAACTTTGCCAATACAACCCTCGTCAACTTCCTCGCGGCTTCCAATCCGAACGTGATTGGTTTTGCCACGAACCTGGCGAACAACCAACGTGCGAACGGCGCCGCCGCCGGTCGTCCGGTTAACTTCTTCCACAACTGCCCAACCACACTCGGTTTCTGCTTCCAGTTTGACAATACCGAGAAGAGCTGGTTTGACGCAGGCGTGATCGAAGTTCGTCGCAGAATGTCTGCTGGTCTCCGCTTCCAGGCGAGCTACCAGTATGGCAAGTCGTTCACAAACGCGTTCGCTTCCGCTAACACCACCTTCTTCGGTCTCGGTGCCGGCGACCAGAGCAACGCTGCGAACAACGCACTGCGCAACCGTGGTTTGGACAAGTCGTTCTCGCAGATCGACTTGAGACATTCGTTCAAGTTTGACGCAACCTATGACTTGCCATTTGGTCATGGCCGCAAGTACCTGGCGTCGTCACACTGGCTGGCTGACTTCGTTCTGGGCGGCTGGACGCTCACGCCGACCGTTCGTTGGCAGAGTGGCTCACCCATCCTGATGGAGAACGTACAGCTTGTTGGTATGACCGCCGAGGAACTGCAGAAAGCGATCGGTGTGTACTTCAACACCACCGTTACTCAGCCTAATGGCGCGACTTCGGTTGCCAACGTGACCTACCTCCCGTCAGACATTATCGACAACACCATCCGGGCCTTCACGACCACCGGCAGCACCGTTAGCGGTTATAACGCTAACCAGGCACCGACTGGACGTTTCATCGCTCCGGCGGGCTTCGGTAATTGTCAGGCGCGAACATCAGGTCAGTGCGGTTACCGCAAACTCGTTATCTTTGGACCGAACTTCTTCAAGATTGATTCGGCCTTTGGCAAGCGCTTTAAGATTAACGAGCGAGCGAACGTTGAATTCCGTATGACGATGTTTGATGTGCTCAATCACACCAATTGGCGTCTGGGCGGCTGGACCGGCAACGTGAATAACATCACGACGTTCACCGGTCAGTTCGGTCAGATGTTGAATGGCTGGGCGTATCAGGATCCGAACGGATCGAACGATCCGGGCGGCCGCATCACGGACTTCATGATCCGTATCAACTTCTAACCGCAAGGTTAGTTTGCAAAATGGCGTTGCCGAGCAATTGGCAACGCCTTTTTTGCAGATTCTTTATCCAGAGATTACACAGATTCAGCAAATTTTTTGTGTAATCTGTGGATAGAGAAATCGAACAATCAAACCAGAGGAGCGTGTGTCATGGTCTCACGTGTATTTTTCGTAGCGGCGATCATTGTCTGGTCCGCAGCTCTCGCGATGGGCCAGCTCGCGGGCGGTCTTACGGAATCAACCAACACGCGCCTCGGTGGCAACAATTACATTGTCGGCACGGTCTATACGCCTGATGGTGTTCCCATCAGGATGCGCATGAGGATCAAGCTGGCTTCGCAGGAGTGGGGCGACATCCTGGCCACGACCGACGAAAATGGCAAATTTGTTTTTAGCGAGGTCGGAGCAGGTCTGTTCACGATCATTATCGATCGCGAAAAGGAGTATGAGACTGTTACGCACGAAGTCAGTATTACGAGGGCGCGTAATATTGTACCGGAAACTTATTTCGTGTCGATCCGTTTGCGAGCCGTCGAAGAGAAAAGGCCGAAGCCTGGGGTTGTGAGCGCCACCAATGCAGGAGTCCCCAAGCCCGCGCTGGACCACTATCAAAACGCATCGAAACTCGCGCAGGACAAAGACTATAAAGGAGCCATCAAAGAACTAAAACTCGCCGTCTCCGAGTATCCGCAGTTCCTCAACGCTCACAATCAGATCGGCGTGCTTTATCTCCGGCTCAATGAGCTTGATAACGCTGAGTCAGCATTCAAAGCCGCACTCAAGATCGATCCGGAAGCATATGAGCCGTTGCTCAATCGCGGGATCGCGCTGTATCGCCTCGGAAAGTTCAAGGATGCCGAAGCTAGTCTGCGCGCCTCGTTGAAGGTGAAGCCGGATACTTCCGTCGCGTTTTATTATCTCGGGCGCACGCTTAATAAACTAAATCGCAATGAAGATGCTGAGACTGCTCTGCTGACGTGCCTGAAGATGAATCCGAACGATTTCAACGAAGCGCATCGCGTGCTCGCCGCTATCTACCTCGATCGCGGCACATTAGCGCGCGTGGTTGAAGAGCTGGAAACGTATCTGAAAGTCGTCCCCACCGCCCCCGACGCCGACAACCTGCGCAAAGTGATCGAACAGAGCAAACGCGCCCTCGGACGTGAGTAGTAAGAGTGTTTTAGCCGCAGATTATTGAACAAGTCAGGAAGAGGGGCTTGCCCCCGCTGTTGCTTCGATTCGACGAGCGGGGGCAAGCCCCTCTTCCTGACTTGTTCATTGAATTTGCGGCTAAATCCCCGCGTCATCGTGTTATCTTTTCACTTGATGTCTTCATCAGTCACCGCTCAACTTCCTCTCGCGCCTCTCGGCGCCGGCGATCTGATCGATCGCGCCGTCAGACTTTATCGTCGCCATCTATTTGTTTTGATCAGGACTGCCGCGCCGCCGGTCATAATCGTTGCGGCCGGATGGGTGCTCTTTTCTATCAGTATCCGGCAGATTTTCCGCACTTATGAAACCGGCGACCTGCTTCTGAACATCTTTTACTTAATCGCCGCGTCGGTCCTCACGGTGATCGGTTACCTTTTCATACTGGTCGTTATGGGCGGCGCCACGCGCACTCTCGTCGCGCATCTGCTGCGCAACGATCCGGTCACGGCGCGCGCCACTTACACCGCCGTGCGCGCTCGCTTCTGGGGACTCGTCGGCGCGTCTCTGATCATGCTGTTTTGGATCCTCGCCGCCGTGTTTGTTTCCTCTTCCGGCGGTCAAATGATTGGATTCCTCACGTTCATCATTGTCGGCGGTTTGTCGCTGATCGGGCCTGGTTGGCTCTCGGGAATCGTGTTCTTCCTGGGCATGCTGTTGATGATCGCCGTGTCGCTCTGGCTATTTTTCGTGATTGTCGGACGAATCGTTTATGTCCCGCAGATAATGCTCGTGGAGGGCAAGGGCGTATTTGAGGCGGTGAGCCGCAGTTTCACACTCGCGAGTGGCAATGTTCGCCGGCTGATGGCAATGACGCTGTTCACGACTTTCGGCATCATGTCAGCGATGCTCCTGCTACTCTTCATCATCGGATTCGTCGGCACAGCCAGCGGCATCAACATGGGAGACACAGCAGACTGGCCCGTGTGGTACGCTGTTCTCTACAGCACTCTTGGACCATTGAGCTCAGTCCTGCTGACGCCGGTTTGGATGCTCGGTCTGTCGCTGCTGTATGTTGACGAGCGCGTCAGGCATGAAGGTTACGACATCGAGCTGATGGCGTCGCAACAGCTTGGTGAGCTGCCCGATGTGAACGTCATCTCACCGCTGGGAACAGCGCTCCACTCGATGGAACGTAAACAGCCACCGCCAAGGCCACCACTGTCAGACCGAGTGTTGAATATCAACGGTTAATGTCTCAGTTTTCAACAACACATTATCGCTACAGTCTCGCTGCTGTATTTAGCGCGCTGTTTCTTTTTCTGTTTCCCGCCACTGTCGCTGCTATTCCGATCGCTGACTATCACTCCAATATTAAATACGCGATCTCGACTCTCGGGCAATTAAGTCAGAGTGGAGACAACTTCAACAGTGAGTTGCCAGAGGCAGTAGAGAGTGTTCGCACAAAATTGCCAAAGCACGAGACGGTCGAGTTTGAAGGAGAGGTTTATAACGTCGATAACTCCTGGCTGCACAAAGAGCTCGATGAGCTTGAGAAGGCGGATAATCGTAGCGAAAGGCTGGCGCACATAGTCTGGACTCTCCAGGCGATCGAAACGAGAGTTGCCGAACGTGCGAATCCCGGCGGCAGTCCGACGGAGAATAAGCAATGGGCCAAGACGCGGTTGGAGAGTGTTCTCGCGCGCCCGGAATACGCTGCTGATACCGAAGGCTCAAACGCACTCATGCGATTGATCCGGGACTTTTTCCAGTGGCTGGCGAAGTTTTTGCCGAAGCCTCGTGCTGGCAACGGAACCGGGATCAACTGGATTACGCGGATCGCGCAGATCGTCGTCATCGGCCTCGCCGTAGCAGTGCTGCTTTACGTTCTCAAAACTCTGTATGCGCGCTTTTCAGGTCGCTCGCGAAAACCCAAAACCAGCAAGAAACGCGAGGCGCGCATCGTCTTAGGCGAACGACTCGAGCCCGAAGCGACCGCGACCGATCTGCTTTCCGAAGCCGAAGCACTTGCTCGACAAGGCGACCTGCGCGCTGCGATTCGCAAGGCTTACATCGCGTTGCTGGTAGAGTTAGGCGACCGCAAAATGATCAGCCTCGCGCATCACAAAACTAATCGCGATTACTTGAACTCGCTCCGCAACGTTCCCCAGCTTCATTCGCGCATGCGTGGGCTCACCGATAGCTTCGAACGTCACTGGTATGGTTTCGCGAGCGCGACTCCAAACGACTGGCAGGACTTTCGCGCTGATTATCTCGCAGCCTTGCAAACCGAAATGAACTAAACCATGCGCCAGCGACTCACCATCATTCTCACGTTCGCAGTCATCATCGGCTTGCTGGCCCTCGTCAGCAGCATTAGGTATGTAAAAAAAGAAAAAGAACAGGACTCTGAATTCGCTCCGAATCGTTCTACCTATCACTCCGGGCCAACCGGTGTGCGCGCGTTTTACGACTTCATGCACGAGTCGGGCTACAAAGTCATTCGCTGGCGAGACCAGCCGCAAAAACTCTTGACTGATGCCGGCAAGGAAATCAAAACGTTCGTCGTCGTGGGCCAGACAAAGGTACGCTTCACTGACGCGGAGTGGGAAGCGCTAACAAAGTGGATCGCAGCGGGAGGTTGTTACGTCGTTATCGATCGCCATCCGCTCACTGAAGAGAAAGCGAAGGCCAAAACCAATTGGGACATCATCTCGACACAGCTTCAGTTCCCGGCACTCGACGTCAACCCTGCCAATGTCAAACAGATGACCGATGAAGTAGTTGCACTGCAACCCGTGCAGCCGACAGTTTTCACACAAAATATTCAATCAGTGTTGCCTTCTCGTTTTGCTGCGCGAATGACTGTGGTGCCGCCGGAGGAAGTTGAGCTACAAGACGACGGTGCGCCGCCGTTCGCAGAAACAGAAGGGAGATCGCAGGCGCCTGTCGTACACATTGCCGACGATAAAGGAGCGTTGCTGATCGATTACAAATACGGGTCAGGTAGTGTCGTGCTTCTCAGCGATCCCTACATCGTTTCGAACAGTGGTATCAAGCTAAACGACAACCTTCAACTCGCACTCAACATTCTCACCGCGCGCGAAGGGCTGATTGCTTTCGACGAGTTTCACCAGGGTAGAGGGCCGATTCAAAACAGTTTCGCCGGTTACTTCGCCGGCACACCAGTGCTTTTGATCGCTGGTCAACTGGGCCTGATCGTGTTGTTAGTGCTATGGACAAAAGGAAACCGCTTTGGACGGCCACTGCCGTTGCGGCAAGTCGATCGTCGTTCGAGCCTGGAGTTTGTGGCGTCAATGGCCGAGCTGCAACAACGCGCACGTGCATTCGATCTGGCGATCGAAAACATCTACACGCGCACGCGCCGCGTTCTTGCCCGCCATGCTGGTGTTGATTACAACAGCGCGCGATCTGAAATCGCCTCCCGCATCGCTTTGCGCGGGACGATCGATGCGAACAGATTAGAAACGCTGATGCGCGAGTGTGAAGAGGTCATCAATGGCCGGCCGTGTACCTGGCGGGAATCGATCGACCTGGTGCGGCGTCTGCGCGAAGTCGAAAGAGATCTCGGCTTGCGCATGCGTCAAAGAGAAGAAAGACAAGCAGCAGAAAACATTTAATCTTGTGCTATAACTGACAACGATGCCTGAGACCGTCGCCTCCACTGTCGAACACATTCGTACTGAACTGCGGAAAGTAATCGTCGGACAAGACGACGCGATCGAACAGATCCTGATCGCGTTGCTGGCCGAGGGACATGCGCTCATCGAGGGCGTGCCCGGCACGGCGAAAACACTGACAGTCAAAACCCTGTCGCGAATCATCAACGCCGATTTCAGTCGTATTCAATTCACACCGGACCTGATGCCTTCGGACATCACCGGCACGAACGTCTTCAACATCGCTAACTCGACGTTCACCTTGCGGACTGGACCAGTATTCACTGACATCCTGCTGGCCGATGAGATCAACCGCACGCCGCCAAAAACGCAGGCCGCGCTGTTGGAAGCGATGGAAGAGCGCCAGGTGACGATTGACGGCGAGGCGCACAAGTTGTCGCCGATCTTTACGGTTCTCGCGACGGAAAACCCGATCGAGTATGAAGGAACGTATCCGCTGCCCGAGGCCCAGCTCGATCGTTTTCAGCTCAAGATATTGTTGACTTACCCGAGTGAGGAGCACGAGCTCGAAGTGGTGTCGCGTTGGAACGACGGGTTCAACTCGCGGCGCCTCGATCAAGTAGACATTCGACCGCTTCCGGATCCCGATGCGATTCTTCATTGCCGCGCGGAGATTGCGCGCGCGCGAATGGAGCCGGGCGTTCAGCGTTACGCCGTGGACCTCGTGCGGCGCACGCGCGCGCATCCGTTCATTCATTACGGCGCGAGCCCGCGTGCGTCAGTCGCGTTGTTACTATGTTCAAAAGCGCTGGCGGCAATTCGTGGTCGTGAGTTCGTAACACCTGACGACGTGCGCGACGTTGCTCTTCCAGTGCTGCGTCATCGCTTAACGTTGCGTGCCGAAGCCGAGCTCGACGGCGTCACCACCGACTCTGTGATTACCGATATCCTGAAGTCCACCGAAGTCCCGCGGTAATACCGTGCGTTTTGTATTCACGAAACTCTTTTACTTCCTGCTCGCGCTCGCTCTAATCCCTCTAGTGTTGTCGTGGGAGCGGCCGTGGCTGCGCTGGATCGCGCTCCTCTACAACGTTTTGCTTGTCATTGGTGTGGTGATTGAGTCGAGGCTCTGCCGGCTTCCGAAAGGCCTGATGATCTCGCGCGAGTTTGGCAGCCGCTTCGCAATGGGCGCGGAAACCGAAGTCCACATTCACATCCAAAACGCATCGAGTAAACCAGTATCGTTGATGCTGAAAGACGAATACCCACCGGGGATGAGCTTGAACGGTTTGCGCGAGGGTCAGGTTGACGTCGATGCGCAGAGCACGGCGACTTTGGTTTACGCAGTCAAACCACCGAAGCGCGGTCGTTTTGAATTTGGACAAACTGCACTGCGTTTCAAATCGAGATCGAGACTGATCTGGTGTCAGACAAAAGTTGTCGAGCCGGTGACGGTGAAGGTATATCCCAACATGCGTCGCGCGCGTGAAGCAGAGTTGAAAGCGCTCGGTGCTCGCTCGCTCGTGTCCGCGCATCGCAAAACTTCGTGGCGTGGCGAGGGTCGCGAGTTTGAATCGATGCGCGATTACGTGCGCGGCGATGAGTTGCGTCACATCTCCTGGACCGCGACCGCGCGACGCGGAAAACTCACGACGCGCCAGTATCAGATCGAACGCGATCAAACGATTCTGATCGCGCTCGATGCCGGTCGTTTGATGACGGCGCGCATCGAGCAGGAGACAAAACTCGACTCCGCGGTGCACGCAACGCTCGCGTTGTTTTCAGCGGCGGCACGCGCGGGCGACAACACCGGGCTCGTCGTGTTTGGACGCGGGATCAAAAGCTACCTGCCGCCGGGCCGCGGGCGCGATCACATCGAGTCCGCACTCGAAGCGCTGTATGCAGTCGAACCGGAAATGATCGAGCCGTCGTACCCGCACGCGTTTGAGTTCATTGCGGGTAATAGCAAGCGGCGCTCGCTCGTCGTTTTGTTGACTGATTTAGTGGACGAAGAGGGATCGAAGGAGCTGCTCAACTCGCTGCACATTTTGCGGCCGCGTCATTTGCCGCTCGTGGTGACGATCGCCGATCGCGATTTGAAAGCGGTCGTGCGTCAGATACCTTCGTCGGTCAAGGATGTGTTTACGCAGTCTGTCTCGGAGGAGATTATTCATCATCGAGAAGCGGCGCTGCGCAAGGTTGAATCGATTGGCGGACTCGCGCTCGATGTCACCGCCGCTGCCTTAGCTCCAGCATTGTTGGAAACTTATCTGCGGGTTAAAGAACGAGGTTTGTTATGAACGCGGCGAAACTATTCTCGCCCAACCAGCAGCAAGTAAGAAAACATCGCCACACCCGTAACCGCGCCAATCCCGTATTTAATCCTCGGATCGATCGGTGTAGGTGAGATGAAACCCTCAATCGTCCCAGCCACCACGAGAAAAAGCGCCACTCCGATCATCAACCGCACAGCTTCCATACCGCGCGTCTTCAGCGCATCGGCGCGCGTCAAATCACCAGGCATGAGCATCGCGCTTCCGATTAACAACCCCGCGCCGCCCGCGATGAAGATACACGACAGCTCAACTACGCCGTGGCCCACCATGAACGTCACGAGCTCATTACCGTAGCCCGCGCGATAGACCAGCGCTACCACTGATGCGATCATGAGGCCGTTGTACGCGAGATACAAAAGCGTGCCGATGCCGAAGGTCGCCCCATACGCGAAGGTGTAGATCGTGACCATGATGTTATTGGTCATGATCATACTCGCGCCTGCCTGGTTCGCCTGGTTGAGCTCTTCCCACCACCGTGTCTTAGTTTCGATGTTCAGCTCGCGAAATTGCGGCGGGACGCCCACCACTTCTGAAAAGTCGGGATCGCGATACGTGCCCACGAAACTGACGATCGAACAGAGCGCGAACACGGCAAACGCCAAAAACGTGTAGCGCCACGTGCGACGAAACGTTTGCGGCAGCTCGCGCGTGAAGAACAGGCGAATGCGTTTGCCGCCCTGTGCGTCAGCACGATAGATGCGACCGTGCGCGCGAATGACGAGGCTGTTCAGGTAATTGACCAAACGCGGATCGCGCGACTCGGCCCGTGCGATGGCGAGATCGGAGGCCGTGCGACGATAGATGCGGGCCAGCTCGCGGACCTCTTCACGTCCCAGCCGCTTTAGCGATGAAGCGTCAAGCAGCTTGAGCAGGTCCTCGAGCCGTTGCCATGCGTTTTTGCGTTGTCTGACGAATCGGTCCTGAGGCACAACAAACAAGATACAAGCATCATGTGAATCCTGTAAATCCTGTTATCCTGTCTCCGTATATGTCCTTGGTAGAATGCGTCCCCAACTTCAGCGAGGGCCGGCGACCTGAGGTTGTTAGCCAAATCGCCGCTGCCATCACTGATATCAAGCCAGCATGCGTGCTCGACACGCACATCGATCCCGATCACAACCGCTCAGTCATCACATTCGTTGCACCCCCGGAGACGGTCGTCAGAGCTGCCGTCAACGCCGTGAGACGAGCTTCAGAACTCATCGACATGCGCACCCATCAGGGCGAGCACCCGCGACTCGGCGCCACTGACGTGTTGCCGTTTGTTCCCGTGCGTGGTGTGACGATGGACGACTGCATCCGAATTGCCCACGAAGCCGGCGCGATCATCGCACGCGATCTCTCGATTCCAGTTTACTTTTACGAACGCGCCGCTTTGCGCGAGGATCGTGTGAATCTTGAGGACGTGCGTCGCGGCGCACTGGAATTACTGCGCGAACAAATATCAATCAATCCCGATCGTGCCCCCGACGTTGGCCCAACACAGGTTCACGAATCGGCCGGCGCGATCGCAGTCGGCGCGCGATCATTCCTGATTGCCTTCAACGTGATCCTGCGCAGCAATGACATTGCAGTCGCACGCCAGATCGCACGCACGATCAGAGCCCGCAACGGTGGTTTGCCGTTCGTAAAGGCCCTCGGCTTTCGCCTGCACACGCGCGGCCTCGTCCAGGTCTCAATGAATTTAGTTAATTATGAAGTAACAGGAATGACCGCGGTTTACGACGCCATCCGCCGCGAAGCCGATCGTCTCGGCATCGAGATCGACGGCACTGAAATCGTCGGGCTGGTCCCACGAGCTGCAATGGATCCCGGCGCACCATTCTTCTCCGAAGCCAAAATCCTCGAACACCAAATCCGGCTTTGTAAATCCGTGTAATCTGTGGCTAAGATCCAAGCTTAATAATCTCGTTCCGCGACTTCTTCTCAAGCCTTAACCCACGTTGCACTTTGAACCCGATCTTCCTGATCTGAAAGTTATCCCAGTCACCAATGTGCTTTTCATCGAGCTCAAAGATCATCGGACTGCGCGCAAGCTTCCGCAGCGTCGCCGCCGAAGTGCGATATCCCTTGCGCGTCCGGATCTTCTCTTCTTCCTTCAACGCAAGTTTCAAGACTTCTGGATCGGTGGGTCGAAACCCGAGCTTGCGGTAAAACCAGAACGCGCCTGATCCGATGCCTTCCTCGTTCTCAAATCCTATCTGATACGGATCAAGTGAGAATACTGTCACGCCGGCAAAGTGATGCATCATGTTCAGCACGCGCGCATACAGCCACGCCGTTTCACCATCGCGAAACGTGTAATACAAATTGAATCCACTTTCCATGCGCTCGAAGAGTGAGAGACCTTCGAAGTAGCCGATCGCAACGCCGTTCTTGAAGATCATCACGGCGTGGTAGCTGCGCAACGGAAGACGCCTTTCTTGCGGCAAACTCACGAGGAAGAGCTCGACGCCACGGCCCAGCTCCGCTCGATAGACGTGTTTCGGATCGCCGTGCGTGAAACCGTAAAGCTCGCGATAACGAATCGTCGAAGCGTCGCGAGCCATGTCGAGCGCCTTCTCGCCCTGCTCTGGTGATAGCTTTTGTAACTCAGGTGAAGGCTCTGCAAGCTCTTTCCGTAGATCGATCTCGCGACGTTGAATCAAAGGCCCACGATGGTAGAAGCACTTTCTTTCGGATAAGCGCATGCCGGTGCGTGACAGGTTGAAACTTGGCGTCCAGCGCACGTAGAGCTGTTGTGAATCGTAGAGCTCGGCGCGTTCATTCTCGGGCTTCGGTAATTTTTCGAATTGCTGCATCAGCCACGCGAGCTCTGAACTAGATCCGCGGGCGGCAGCTAACCACTCGCGATATGGAACATTCGCTTCAACAAACGCATCTTCTTCGAGCAGCGGCATGAAGCGCGGCCACGTTGCTGCAAGCCGGTTCTCACTCTCAAACCATTCCCAGTAGATCTCGAGCTGTGATGGATGTCGCTGTAGTAACCGGCGCACGATATAGAAGCTGAACGTGTCAGTAACAGATGTTCCGGCAATGCCCGACACTTCCGGATGCTCCAATGGCGCGACGTCGATCTCCTGCTGTTCGAGGAACGAAACTCTCTTCGCGAATCCGCGCAGCTCACGTTCAGCAGCACTCGCGATCGATGCGTTATGCGGATACGCGCGCAGGAACAGAAGAAGCTCGTGATAACGAACGAGCGAATCAGTGTCGTCGAAGTTTTTCCGTGAGAGTTGTGTGAGTAGACGTCCTATGCGGCGCGCGGCTACTGGAGTGAATTCGGTTTTCAGCTCGTCGAGTTGGTCCAGCAGCACCATTCGTTACGCTCGTCGAATAAACTTCGCAGCGGTCCAACCCACGAGGACCAGCACCGACAGGATGATCCAGTTGTAGCGCTCGCCATAAGTCACACCCGGAAAGTGGTTGCTGATCATGATGAATACTACCGGCACCGCCATGAACGTGTTCTGCTTCGAGCGCAACTTCGCGCGCGCAGAGAGTCGCTCGTCCGGCTTACGTCCTTCCTTCAGCGCGGCGATCATTTTCTTCTGCGAAGGCAGGATGTGCATCCAGACATTCGCGGCCATGATCGTGCCGAAGATCGCTCCGAGATGGATGTAAGCCGCCCGCCCGCTGAAAACATTCGTTAGTACGTAAGTCACGACAACAATCAGCAGGTAAGCAATCGCAGCAAACAACTTCTCATGACGGCCCAACGGCGACGCCATCATCACGTCGTACACAAACGCACACGCGACAATGATTCCGATGCCGAGTGCGACAGCCACTCCGGGCGTGAGGTTACGCACATCCGGATCAATAAGCGCGCCCCCGCCGAGATAGTAAACCAGGACCAGGAGGGCAAAACCGCTAAGCCACGTGATACCAGCCTCCCAGCGAAACCAGTGCAGCGTGCGTGAAACGAGATCCGGCGTCTTTCGTCTCCCGACGACGTAAAAGCCACCGCTATGGACCATCCACACCTCGGCTGCATTGCCGGTGTTGAGTGCTGCCTTCTCTTCTTCGGTCAAGCGAGCGTCGAGCCACGTGAAGTAGTAAGTCGTGCCGACCCACATGATGCCGGCAAACACGTGTATCCAGCGAAATAGCAGGTTAAGCCATTCACTTAGCGTAGGGTCGAGGATGATCATATTGGGCGGCGCGCTTAGCTCCCGCGATAGGTGGAGTAGCCGTAAGGACTAATGAGCAGCGGAACGTGATAGTGCTGAGAGCCGTCGTCAAGGTTAAAAACGATCGTCACCTGCGGATAGAAACAGGCGACGCTGAGCGACGAGAAGTAGGGTTCAGTATCAAAAACCAGCCGGTAAGTGCCAGTCGACACGGGCCGATCGACAAGAAAGAACGGTTTCACGCGCCCGTCAGTGTCGGTCCATGCATGGCTCAACTCGGTCCAGCTCTCGTCAGTCTCCTGCATTTCGAGCGATACCGCGACGCCGCTGGCGGGTGTTCCCCTGGACGTGTCGAGTATATGCGTAGAGATGGTGCTCATCGTCGCGATGCAGTTTACCAAAGAAAAGGCGACGAATTACGAAGAAGTCAGTAATTTCTTCAGGCGCAACGCGGTAATTTTGCTTTGTTCGGCTGCGGCGATGGGGAGTTCGGCCTCATGGTCGTGCTGGAGTCGTTCGCGAAGGGCAGAAAGCATCTCGTCCGAGGTTTTGCCGGTGGCGCAAATGATGAAGATGAAGCCGAATTTCTGCTCGTAATCGTCGTTTAGTGCCGCAATCGAGTCGACTGTGTTTTGAGATGCGTTCGCGACGCCGGACTGTTCCTGGCCGGACCATTGCTGCGATTGCACGGAGACTTTGTCAGCCGCTTTTTTCTCGCCGATCTTTGGATGACTGCGAAATGCTTCGAGCCAGTCGCTGCGATCTAGTGACCACCAAACATCGTCGGCTCTTGCGAGTAGTGTTTCTTCGTTCGGATAAGGACGCGCGTTTGCCATCTCTGCGGCCCAGCATTTCGAGCCGCAACACTGGAGCAACTCTTTCGCTGCCTCGACAGCAGTGAGTGAGTTTAACCATGCAAGATTAGTCTGCGAGCGTGCCATAGACTCTTAAACGACTTACGCCGCCGTCGGGGAAGATGCTGAAGCGAAGGTGCGAGGCGACGCCCGTGTTGTGCAGCTCCTGATCGAAGTAGTGGCGTGTGTGTGCTTGTAGTTTTGTGCGTGCGAGGACGTTTGACCATGCGGTGGAGAGGTCTGTTAGTTGTTCAGTCGTTGCGCTAGGAATGTTGCATGCTTCGAGCGAGCAGCTCTCCGGGAAGTTGCCTTTGAAGTGGGAGGTGTCGACTTCGATGCGCTGGATCTGGCCGGGGCGACCGAGTTTGATGATGGCCCAATCGTGACCTGGACCACGCCGTCGTTTTGTTTCCCAGCCGTCGCTCATGTTTGCCGCACGGCCGGGCATGATCAGGTTGTGACGATGACCGAAGAACATGTCGCTACAGGAGAGTACGAGGCCGCCGTTTTCTACTGCAGCGAGATCGATGTAGCCACTGCGTTTGAGTTGTTCCCAATCGGGCACCACCTCGCCGTACACGCGCAGCCGTGCGACGCCACCGTCCGGGTAGATCTTGAAACGAAGATGCGTAACGCGTTCGTCATACTGGATCGCAAATGGATTTTGTGAGTCGCCACTGAGTATCATTTGCGGGAGCAGCGGAACCCATGTCACGGCGTCGCTGGTTAATTCTTGTTCAGTCGGCAGGTTTGTGAAGACCGCGCCTTCGAGCGAGCAATGTTCGGGATAGTTGCCACGAAAGAAACTCGTATCAACCACGACACCTCGAACGATACCTGGAAGACCCAGTCGAACGATGCACCAATCAAACCCTGGGGTGCGTCGTCTCCTACTTTCCCACCCATCCATCCACTTCCCGCGATCGGTATACTTCCCCTCAATAAAAACCGGCGCACTCGCCTTGAGCAAATTCTCCTTGGGCGCAAAAAAATCATCATTCGCCACAAGCACCGCCCCACCCACACGCTCTGAGGCAAGATCGATGAGTTCAGTAAAATCCATTTTTAGCCACAAAAAGGCACAAAGTTCTTTAATTCACGATAAATTTTCGAATCTCAAGCCGTGGTCCGCCAAAGTTGATCAGCAAACCATGCTGAATACGCGATGCCCGTAGATAACCTAACAACTGGGCCACATGCTCGTCTACCAGTTTGCTAACGCCCTTGATTTCACAGATCAATTTGTCTTCTATCAACAGATCAGCTCTGAGATGACCGAGTAGCGTCCCGTCTTCATCGTAAACACGAAGTTCCTGCTGCTGTTCAACTGAAATTCCGAGTTTGCCTAATCGATGCGCCAGCGCGTTCTCGTAGATCTGCTCGCGATGTCCACTGCGGAGGTACGTGTAAATTGCAAAACTCGTTTCTCGAATGACATCGCAAAGCGCAAAAATATTTTCTTCTTTGTGAGGTTCGGTGCTCATGTGAGGTTCCTTTCATTTGTATTTCTTTGTGCCTTTTTGTGGCTAAACTTATCTTAACAGCATGTGGCCCAAGGGTGCATCAGTGATTTTTTTGCCGCGCAGAAACGTTTGTTGCACTGCGCCACTCAGCACTTCGCCGGCGTAAGGGGTGATTTTGTGGCGATGATGAAGCGCTGAAGCATCAACGGTGAATTGTGTGTCGGGGTTCCAGATGACGAGGTCGGCGTCATGTCCGACAGAGATTGAGCCTTTTTGTGGCTCAAGGGAGACTTGACGCGCTGGATTGGTGCAGAGCCAGCGGGTCAGATCGAGTAATGAGAAGCCACGGCGGCGTGCCTCGGTCCACACGATCGGCAGGCGAAGTTGTAGAGACGCAATCCCGCCCCACGCTTTCATGAAGTCGCCACTCTCGCGCAGCTTCATCTCGCCCGGACACGGCGAGTGATCAGAAACAATCAAACCAATCGTCCCATCTTTCAAACCATCCCAAAGCTCCTCGCGGTTGTCGCGCTCGCGGATCGGTGGACAACACTTAAACTCCGTCGCGCCCGCAGGCACCTCTTCCGCGGCGAAATGCAAATAGTGTGGACACGTCTCCGCAGTGATCTTCACACCCGCAGCCTGCGCCTCGCGCAACAACGGGATCGCATCCGCCGACGAAAGGTGAACTATATGCACTCTCGTATCGAACTCACGACTCAAACGAATCATCAACTCGACTGCTTCATTCTCAGCCGCACGCGGTCGCGACTCGAGAAACGCGCGATAATCAGTGCCACCAAAATTCTCAGTAATCGGCCCCGGCAACTCCGCATGAACAATCAACAAAGCCCCAAGCCGCGTAAGCTCCGGCATTGCCTCGCGCAAATCCGCCTCGGTCACATGCTCAAACTCATCGACACCCGAAGGCACAAGGAAACACTTAAACCCAACCACGCCCGCTGCAAACATCGGCGCCAGCTCCGCAGTGTTTCCCGGCACAACTCCACCCCAAAACCCAACGTCGACAAAACACTCATCACGCGCAGCGTCCAATTTAGTGAACAAGCCGGCGAGCGTCGTTGTCGGTGGCACCGAGTTGAGCGGCATATCGACAACAGTCGTAACGCCACCCGCCGCTGCAGCAAGCGTCGCACTACGAAATCCTTCCCACTCGGTGCGTCCCGGTGCATTGATGTGGACGTGCGTATCAACCAGCCCCGGCATCACGACCGAATCGCCCGCCTCAACAACCTCGCATCCGTCAGCCACATCATCGTAGTCGCCCACAAAAACAATTCGCTCCTCGCGGATGTGAACCGAACGAGGAGCAATTGTTTCGGGCAGCACCACTCGCCGGCCGCGAATGATTAGATCGGGACGGCTCATCAGAACACTGGCGGTGGCGGCGGCATATTAGCGAATCCAACACCCTCATCGAGGCCAAACACCTGCTCGTAAGCCTTCGCAATCGCGGCATATCCGATCGGCATGACCAGAAACGCTCCGATGTAACAGGCCAACACGCCGACCGCACTCATCAGCGACGTCAGCAGTACCATTCCCAAAAGCCGCCAGAAGTTTGCCAGCGCCGCTCTGAAGCTCAACTTGATCGCATCGATGGCCGAGAGTTTTCGATCAACGATCAATGGATAGACAAACAAAAACCCAATGGAAATGATGATGATGATCGCGACCACCACGAGCCAGAAGAGGCCAAACATCGCCATCACTCCAAAAAGCGCTGCCGGGTTAGGATCGCCGCCGCCGCTGCTGGACGCCGCAATCGATACAAACATAAATACGTAGAAGAGAATGTATGCCGGGATCACGACCACGATGACGGGAATCGTGTGCAGCACGGCGGCGATCACGCTCTGCCCAAAGTAGTCGAAACCTTTGAACAGCGTGCCGAACTCGATCGGCTCACCGCGGCGAGTCTTGAGAAACGCCAGATTAAGGCCACACATCATTGGCCCCATTAGCACGATCGGCACCGCGCCTCCGATGAGGAGGCCGACCAGAGTCATGCCAACAAACAGCCAGTACTGGCTTCTAATAAGCTCCCAGCCGCCCTTAATACACGAAACGGGCTCCACTACATTGCGCCGAAAGGGGATCTCAGGTGTCATTTTTATTTTCCTGGGGACGAGATTTAAGAACTTGATTGCATTAAGGACCTGGCTGCCTGATGTCGGGCTTTGTGCGCAGGATCTCAGGTCCACGCCGGTTCGGGTTTCTGATGCCGCTGTCGCCTCGATTTATCGTTGTGCCTCGCGGCGCAAACGCGGTTGAGTAGTTACCTCCATAAGGAGAACGAAATAACTGCGAAGTAAACGGAACGAACGTGTAAGTCGTTTGACCCGACTCTTGATACCAGAAGCCGGCGCTTCGGAATCGACCACTACGCAAACGAGTCAGGAAAGTCGCCGTAGCCAGCGTCCGTCGCCCATTGTACAACTCTCCTTCGCCTTGATACTGGCTCCAGAGATCAAAATTGTCGACCTGCTTCTTGTCACATTCAGAAATCGTGTCGCCAGCGATCCGATTACAGCCACCGATCGGGCGCTCGCGGAACATCACTTTGCCTTCACGAACCGTGATCGTATTGCCGTCAACGCGATAGTTGCCATTGTCGTTGATTGTGGCCGAGCTCGACGAGCCCCCGATGACGATTTGCGGCGCCTGTTTCCGATCAAAGTGCGCGACATCGACAATCGCTGATCCACGCACGACTTTGATCGCGATTGCATCGCCCGTGAGCTGATCAAGCAGCACTTCAGACGATGCGTCGATCCGGAGGTGCGTGTCAGGGAAGAGTACCAGCTCAGCAAAACTGTTTACATTCGTACGCAGCTTATCGCCGGGTTCGAGCAGCGTTTTCTCAGTCAGCGGCTCCCATTCTTTTGCTGCCCTACTAAATTCAACACCCTCTTCGACGAAGTTAACGGCGCCGGGCCGCGCTGAGATTACGCGCCCGCGAGCATTGTCGGTATCGCTTTCATCGGGCACTTCAATCTCAGTTTCACCTTTCTTGAGCCGTTGTGCCCACGGCTCTTTTTTCTTCAGCGACTTGTTTGCCTGCACGAGTTGCGCCGCACGCTCGCGGCTCCAAGTGTCAAAGTTGTCTTCGATCCTCGTATCGATTTCCGATACGGTGACGCTTTGATTTGCAGTGACCGCACGTCGCTTCTTTTTGACTCTGAATCCGTTTATAGCAGCCTCGCCTTCGCGTGCGACGACTTCAGTTCGACCGGCAGTCGTGTTGATCCGAAATATCCCGGGACGATTTATGAACACCTCGGCATCGGAGGTAATCACGCGAATCAGCTCGGTCGCTTCGTCAATCAGGTACCGCGAGAAGCCTGCGTTATCGCGCGTCAAAAGCTCGATCACGATGGAGCCCTTGTTCAGTTTCAGACGTATCTTGTCGTGCTGATCGCTGAAGATGTTGAGCTCAGTGTCAGCGCCGACGCGCAGAAAGTTTCCGGGTTGAAGCAGCACCTCTGCATACGAGTCTTTGCCAGAGCGAATGAAATCGCCCTGTTCCAGCTTCAAGCCTGATTCGAGTGCAAACTTTCCGTCGCCTCGTTGGTAAATTACGTCGCCTTTCACTGCATTGGCCCGGATGCCGGCGATGAACCCCTCGATGCTTTCGTCCTGGCCCAAAACCAATCCACAGATTACACAGATGCAACAAAAAACCGGCGTAATCTGTCGATAAACGAGCATGATTAGGTTCGTAATGTTAATAGAAAGTCAGTCAGCAGGTTTTTTGCTACCTGCAAACGATAGTCTGCCGTGGATCGGATGTCGTCAATGGGAGAGATTTCCTGCGATAGCGTAGCGCAGGCTGATTTGATTGTACCAGCGTCTGGTTTTTGTCCGCGCAGTGCGTCTTCAGTTTGCATACAACGAATAACAATTGGCGCGACGCTTCCTAATGCGATTCGCGCGTCGCTGATCTGATCGTCGCCGAGTTTTGCGAGTGCGGCAAGACAGACTTTCGAGATCGCCTGAGCTTTGCGTGTGCCGACTTTGCGATAGTAGTGGGTTGCGCCGCGTGTGTTGCGCGGCATGCAAATACGCGCGAGCAGCTCGTTTGGGCCAATGAGCATTTGCTTGTAACCCGTGTGGAAGCTGCTATAAGCCAGCCAGCGTGAACCGTCACTGGAGATGAGCTCGATCTCAGCGTCGTAGGCGAGCAGGGCCGGAGGTGAGTCTGCTGCCGGTGATGCGTTGACGATGTTGCCGCCGATCGTGCCGCGATTCTGAATGGCGAGACCGCCGGTTTCACTTGCAGCCTGGCAAAGCATCGGAAACTCGCTTTGCAATACGGGATGCGATTGGACTTCGGTGTAAGTCGTGAGCGCGCCGAGAGTGACGTGCGAATCGGTTACTTCGATTCCGCGCAGCTCTTTCAGGCTCCAGATGTTGATGTAGTTACGATGCGGCAGCTTGGCGGCTTCGAGTAGGACCATCAGATCTGTGCCGCCCGCGAACGGTTTCCAAACACCGGGCTCACGATTGAGCAGCGCGAGCGCATCCGCGAGGGACGACGGCGTGGTGAGCTGGTAGTTTGGAATGAAGGCTCTCACTTCTGATAAGCGCGGACGACTGATTCGAAAATTTTCATGTAGCCCGTGCAGCGGCAGAGATTGCCGGCCAGGCCGTTGCGTATTTCAGTTTCCGATGGTCGCGGATTGCGATTGAGAAGATCGACGGCGGCGAGGACCATTCCCGGCGTGCAGATGCCGCATTGCGCGCCGCCATGATCGATGAATGCCTGTTGGACGGCGTGTAGTTGATCTTGACGAGCAACGCCTTCGATCGTTTTGATCTCGGAGCCGTTAACCTGGGCCACAGGGACGAGACAACTGTTCACAATCTGCCCGTCGAGAACAACGGTACACGCGCCACACTCGCCCTCACCACAACCTTCCTTCGTGCCCGTGAGATGCAACTGTTCTCTTAAAACATCGAGCAGCCGCGCCATCGGGAAAACGTCCACCGTGCGTGATTCACCGTTAATTGTGAAACTGACAATCATGTAAATCCTGTAATCCTGTCTAACTGACGATTGGCTTCATAAGTGTTTCCGGCATTAACGGAATACGATTAAAACTAATCCCGGTCGCGTTCTCGATCGCGTTGAGTATCGCGGGTGCGGCGCCGTCCATCGGCAGCTCGCCAATGCCTTTCGCGCCGCCTGGTCCATACGCGTATGGGTTTTCCTCAAAAAACACTCTGATGGGCGGAATGTCGGCAGGCGTCGGGATGATGTAGTTGGTCATCTGATTATTCGCCATCCGGCCATCCTTCCAGACGACATTCTCAAACAACGTGAACCCGATCGCCTGAGCGACGCCACCTTCGATCTGCCCCGCGGCGAGCACCGGATTCAGCACACGCCCAACTTCCTGCATCGCCACAAAATCTTCGACCCGCGCTTCATACGTCAACTCATCAAACGACACTTCAGCAACGTAGACCGCCCACGCATAAGCACCGTACGCATCGCCCTGATACTTCTCATCGTCCCAATGCACGTTTGGCGGCGGTTGGTAAGTCGACGAAGTTTTCAACGATCCAAACTTCGCGATGTAATTAGCACACGCTTTCTTAAAATCAGCGTCGTTGTACAAACCGCTGCCGATCAGCGTTTGTTTCAATCCAAGCACCGCAGATTCAACGAGCTTCCCGACCACCATCGAGGTGCGCGATGCGACAGTTGGACCACTATTCGGCACGTGGCCCGTATCAGGCTGAACAATCTCGATCGAATCAAAATCGAGTCCGAGCGCTTCCGACGCGATTTGCGAAAAGATCGTGTTGGTACCCTGTCCGATCTCAGTGCTCGCGGCCAGTATTCGCACTTTGCCTTCCGCTGTCGCTTCAGCAGAGACGACGGATTGAAGGTAGACCTCACCCGACCCGGTAAAACCCGCGCCGTGCATGAAAGTCGCGAAGCCGATGCCACGCTTTTTCGAAAAACCGCCGTTGCTCGTCTGATTCTCGCGCGCGAACCGTTCACGTTTTGCATGGTAGTCACTGAGCTTCAATGTGCGCGTGAGCAGCCCGTCCATGTCGACGCGCTCGCGAATGATTTGACTGGTGGCGGTTGTCTCGCCTTCGTGAATGAAGTTGCGACGTCGAAACTCTTCCGGCGTCAGTCCGACTGCGTGAGCGACTTTGTCCATATGCCGCTCGAGCGCGAAGATACTTTGCGGCGCGCCGAAACCTCTGAACGCGCCGTGTGGCGGCACGTTCGTCGCGACCGCGCGGCTGTGAATGCGAACGTTCGGACAGACGTATGGACCAGCAGCGTGGATCGTCCCGCGTGAAAGCACAACCGGCGAGAGTGTGCAATAAGCGCCGCCGTCGATCACGAAATCAATCTCGATAGCGAGTAGCTTGCCGTCTCTCGTAACAGCAGTCTTGTGTCGCGTTCGCGACGGGTGTCGCTTCGTGGTCGCGACCATGTCTTCCGCGCGATCGTAAATGATCTTCACGGGCTTGCCTGATTTCCAGGCGAGGAGCGCGGCGTGTCCGGCGATGAGCGACGGGTACTCTTCCTTGCCGCCAAAACCGCCGCCCGTTTCCGTCTGGATGATGCGAATCTTTTCGTCGGGAAGTTCAAACAACTTCACGAGCGCTTTGTGAACGTAGAACGGGCACTGCATCGAGCCCCAAACAGTCACGCCCTCCGTCGGGTTTGCAATCGCGATGGCGCCGTTGTTCTCGATATAAAGCTGTTCCTGCGCGCCGGTTTCGTACTCACCTTCGATAATCAAGTCGGCGTTGGACCAAACGTCGTCAACATTGCCTTTGTCGACCAGAAACTTTTTGAAGACGTTGTCTTCGCCCCAGATGATCCCTTTCTTCGCGAGCGAGTCTTCGAGCGAGAAGACTGCGGGCAGCTCTTCGATCTCGATATGCACATTCCGGCGTGCTTCTTCGACGAGATATTTGTCTTTGTGTGCAAGCAGCAGGACTGGCTCTTCGGGATGATTGACGAAGCCGTCAGCAAGATAAGGCTGATCGTTCAGGATCAGCGCGACGTGGTTTGCGCCAGGAATGTCTTTCGCGGTGACGATGACGAACTCGTCCCAGGTAATGTCGCCGCCAAACACGATGTTCGTGATCTTCCCGCGCGCCACCGGACTGCGAACCGTCGCGCCGTGAAGCATCTCCGGGAACGTCAGATCGTCAACATACAGCGCCTGGCCGGTGACTTTCTTGCGACCCTCTTTGCGGGTGAATGGTTTGCCGATCGGATGAATATTAGCCACAGATTACACGGATTTCACGGATTTGGTTTTGTAATCACCAATGGGTTCGTTTCCAGCTCGCGACGATAAAACACTCGCGGTCGTTGGACGGTGCGCTTCTCGCCTTCGACGAAGGTGATCTCGCCTTCGAGGCCGATACCGCGGCCCTGGGCCATCTTTTCTTCCTGCATCTGCGGCACGCGCTCGGTCGCGAAGTTGAGCCACTCACGCGCGATCACGACGCCGTCCTTCGGTTGCGTATCCGCGACCGGCGTTTTCAAACCTTCCTCAACGAGCGCGTACGTCAAGTAGCCGTGACCAAGCTGCGCGGCTTCGAGCGCTGCCTGAAAACTCTGGGCGGCGGTCAGGATGTACATGCCTTTCTCATATGCGAGTTGGGCCAAACCTTTCGAGTTCATCGGGCCACGTCGCTTCTCCTCGGCCTCGAGCGCCTGACCGGAGTTGCACGCGTCGATAATTAATAAAAGGTGACCAGCATCCAGACCTTCAACGGCATCTTCAAGCTCGACGTCGGAAATGCTGTGCGCGAGTATCGTGCTTAAGCCCTGCTCTGTCAGTTTCGTGCGCTCGCCCGTGTAACCGAGATCGTGCGGTATCAGGTAGAAGCGCTGCGCCTGCGCCGTGCCGTGACCAGCGAAGTAGATCACGACTGTATCTTCCGGCTCGGCGCGTTTCAACGCGTCGAGTGGCCCAGCTTTAAGCGAAGGTGGACCAACTTCACCTGCGAGTCGCCGGATGGCCGCAATAATGTTTGCTTTCGTGGCGTCCTGATCGAGTAGCTGAATAACTTCGACGCGCTCAAAACCGCCGACTTGAGTTTGGCGTTTACGCATCTCGTCAGCAAAACTGCGCGCATCGGCAGACGCGTATTTCAAGTTGTACTGCGTGTTCGCATACTCATTAACGCCGACCGCAATGATGTACGCCGTGCCTTTGCGTTTGAGCGTTTCGGCGCCAGTGAATACGAGAGGCGCATCTTTGCTCTTTACGTTGTCGCGATTGAACCCATACGCCACGAGCCGGTTTGGACCAGTTGTGACCGTGATCTCTTGCTCGAGCGAAACATTCGGCTGCCCTTTCAACACATCACCGTGCCAAACCTTTACGAGCGATCCGTTGCGGAAGAGTCGCACGTCCTGAGCGCCCGTGCCTTGCGGATTATCTTTGTCGGCAGGCGCATCGGCGACGTCGATCTTAACCTTGACCGTGCGTGTCGCCACGGTTGAGTCCGGAGCCTGGCCGGGGAGCGACAACTTCACGATCGGCTGGCGTCGATCTTTCTTCGACACATCCAGCGCGACCTTCGGGCGTTTTCCTGCAAAAACGTCTGCCAGCAAACCCGGATAGTAAAACTCATTGAAGAACCACTCGATGGGCGCGACGTTGAACGTCTCCTGATTGTAGCGCCAGAGGATCTGATTCCAGGAAACAGGCGTGCCGTCAAACAAACCTTGCGGTGTGACGACCATCCACTCCCCTCCATCATCGAGCGAGATCAATGTCAGCAGGTGCTCGCCGGTTTTTGTGTCCCAGAGAAACGTGCTGCCATCGTCGCTCGCGGAAGCAAGCAGCCGGCCGTCAGGACTAAAATCGATCGACTCGATCGCAGAAGTGTGACCAGTGAGCGTGCGTAATTCGTTTCGCGTCGCAACGTCCCAGATCTTAATCGTGTTATCAGTAGCGCCGGTGGCGATGAGTTTGTTGTCGCGACTAAAGGCAACTTTGCTGACGCCGCGCCCGTGTCCCTTAATCGCGGCAATCTGTTGGCCGGTCGTAACGTCCCAAAACTGCACCTGGCCCACCGCCTCGACTTTCAAATCTTTCATCATGTCAGCCGGATCAGGCTGCTTCGAACCCTTCTTCGGCTTCTGTTTCGGGTTCATCGCGCCACTCATCATCGCCGCGATGTCGATGTTGGCTTTCGACTCGACACCGCCAGTGGCGAGCACTTTGCCGTCACTCGTGAACGCCAGCGACGTGATACTTCCGCCGGGCGTGCCCGCAGCCATCGCTCCGATTGTGTTGGTCATCATCGCGGCAATGTCAGCCATGTTGGGCATGGTCGGCATCTGGCCCGGCTTGATCGATGTCGGCGGTTTGAAACTAGCCATTGGCGACGAGCTCAGATCGCGGAGCTTGCTGCCTGACTGAACGTCCCAAAGCGAAAGCTGGCCCATACCGCCGATGACTGCGAGCGTTCGCCCGTCGGCAGTGAACTCCGCCTGCGACGGAATGTCGCCGGTGTTTATCGAGCGCAGCTCGCGACCAGTCTTGAGGTCCCAGATCTTGATCTGAGCGCCACGCATGAACGAGCCGGGCTTCGGATTTGGATCTTCAACGGTGCCATACACGACCGCGAGCATCGTACCGTCTCCGCTAAAGCTCGTTTGCGAAACACTTCCTGCTTCACCCGATGGCGTCAGTGTGAACAACTGCTTTCCACTCGGACTCTCGACGACCGTGAGCAAGCTCGTGTTCATCTTCCTCTCAACGACGAGACGCCCGTCGGGAGTCGCAATTCCAAACGTCTTCTCACCGGTATCAGGGATCATGCGCAGGCCGCGGCCGGTGCGCAGGTCCCAACGCGTGCGGCCGCCGGAAGTAAGCTCGTTACCGTCAGCGCTGAACTGAACACCGTAAGCCATGTTCGCGCGGCCGACGAGATTCGAGACGCGTTTACCAGTTTCCGTTTCCCAAACGATTACGTCAGTGTCAAAGCCGCCGGTCGCGATTCGCTTACCGTCTTCGGTGAAACTGATGTAAGCATCGGCTTGCGGAGTCGAGCCGCTGTTCGGAACTTTCAGCGCCGGCAATTCACGCAACGTGGACAGGTCCCAGAGTTTTACGTTGTAACTGTCCGAGAGTGCGAGCAATCGCCCGTCACGACTGAATTTCACTTGCGGGTAATCTTTGGTTGTTGGTCCAAGCTCGTGATCTTTTTTCGACGTCAGATCCCAAAGTGTGAAGCGCTTGTTGTGAACGCCCGCGACGAGGAGACGCCCGTCGGGAGTTAGCGAAAGCTGCATGCTATCGATCTGATTTTCAGGCACCTTCGCGCGACGAACTTCACGACCTGATGCGAGATCGATGACGCGCACTTCATTATCGCCATCTTCGGCGACAAACAGCAGTTGAGTGCCGTCGGCCGAAAGCGTCATGCCACCGTTACCAAGGATGGCCGTCGCGCCCTGCAAACCCATCTCGAGCGAGCGCACCTCGCTGCCAGTCGTAAGATCCCAAACACGCGCAGCGTCGCTAACAGTTACAAGGCGATTGTCGGATGCGAAGCCGATGAAGTAGACGCCGAGCGAACCCATGATCGAGCCCTGTCCAGTGCCGCCGAGACGTTGCAGCTCACGCCCGCTCAGCACGTCCCAAACAGTTACCGAGTTATCACTGCCGGAAGCAGCGATGAGACGACTGTCACGACTAAACGCGATCGCAGGAGCGATTGCCACTGTAGCCTGGCCGCCGCTCGACAGATCGCGCAGCTTGCGATTAGTCGCAGTTTCCCAAAGCTTGACCGTGTTGCTGCGATACGTTCCGGTGGCGAGCAGTTTGCCGTCAGGGCTGAAAACCATGCGCGTCGCGCCGAAGAGATTGTTGTAGCCGGTTTGCAGGACGAGCTCGGGTTTCGCTTCGCGCGCGCGTTGATCGGTCGTGGTGTTAGTTGTCTGTCCGGGACTTTGGATTCCGAGTCCGCGTTTATCCGTTGGCGTCGGCGACGGACTTTGCGCAAAAGTCGAAACAGCAGCGAAGAACAGAAGAACGACAACACTCAAACCATTCTTCTCTGTGCAACCTCTGCGTGTTCTGTGTCTCTGTGGTTTCGATCTTTTCAGCAAAGAACAACCACAGAGACACAGAGAACTCAGAGGGTGCACAGAGAAGATCCCGTTTCCGATAAAGCCACTCAATCCTTTATTACACATGCAACCACCTTGCTAATTCTGAATGCTCCAACAACAGCAACCCGATCGCGACGAGCGCGAGCACGTACATCACCGGATGAATCTCTTTACGACGGCCAACCACCAGATAAAGGCCGACGTGCGAAATGAAGCCCCAGAGTATTCCCTGGGTGATCGAGAAGGTCAGGGGGATGAGGATTATAGTCAAAAACGCGGGCAAACCCTCCTCGATTTTGCGGAAATCAATGTTGTGGACGCTCTTGAACATCGCCGCGCCCACCAGAATCAAAACCGGAGCAGTTGCGTAGACTGGAACCATTCCCGCAAGCGGCGCCAGAAAGAAGCACGGCAGAAAGCAAAGCGCCGTGAAAACTGACGTCATGCCGGTGCGCCCGCCGCTTTCGATTCCGGCAATGCTCTCGATGTAAGCCGTGCCTGATGACGTGCCGGCGAGTCCTGCTCCGAATGTCGCAAGCGAATCGACGACGAGGCCTTGTCGCAGATTCCGGGGGTTACCGTTTTCATCGAGCATGTTCGCCGCATGTGCGACGCCGATAAAAGTCGAAATCGAATCGAAAAGATCGGTGAAGAGAATGCCGATAATTGCGGGCAGGAGCGAGAGTTTTAGTGCGCCGAAAATGTCGAGCTTCAAAAACACGGTGTGGAAGTCCGGCGGACTGAAGAGACTCGGCGGCGCTTTGATTTGTCCCGCTAAAAACGCAACGAGGGTCACGATAATAATACCGGCCAGATAGGCGAGCGCACTCCGGCGAATCAAAAGCAGAACAGTCACTATCAAACCGAGCATTGAAAGAATTGCCGGCTTGCCGAGAGTTCCGAGTTTTACGAACGTGACCGGATCGGAAATGATGAAACCGGCGTTTTTCAATCCGATAAACGTGATGAAGATGCCGATGCCGGTCGCGGTCGCGATTCGCAGCTCCGAGGGAATGGCTTTCGCGATCGTTTCGCGCAGCGGCGTCACCGAGATCAAAAGAAACAGCACGCCGGCCCAGAAGATGATCCCGAGCGCCGTTTGCCACCAGACTTTCTGCGTCAGAATGATCGTGAACGTGAAGAAGGCGTTGATGCCCATGCCCGGCGCGACGGCGAACGGAAGTTTCGCGTAGAGGCCCATCAGGAGCGTCATCACGAAACAGACGAGGACCGTGGCGGTTAACACGCCGCTGAAAGCCATGCCTGTGCCGGGAGTTGAGAGGATCGTCGGGTTCACCACAACGATGTACGCCATTGTGAAGAACGTGGTGATGCCGGCGATTGCTTCGGTTCGAAGAGTCATTTAGACAGGATTACAGGATTTTCAGGACGAACAGAATACCAAAACTTATCCTGTTAATCCTGCAAATCCTGTAACCCTGTTACAGCCCTGCCAGGAGTTCCCCAACTTCTGCCGGGCCGCTATTCCGCGACGATTGCTACCATGCTGCTCTTCTTTTTGTTGGACCGCACGGCTGCGAGCGTCGTGTCATCGCCTGCCAACTGCGCCTGCGCGAACACGTATCGATCGCCGTAGTGCTCAAACACGAGCTTCGCGTTATCACTCGCGTGGCCGATGATTCCGTTCGTAAGGACCACCGCGCTCGATTTTCCGTTCAAGCTTCGTATCTGAAGTATTTTTCGATCCGAACTTGGATTGAGCACGGTGATCGTGTATCTGCCGGCCGGCAAGGTTGTCTTTCCCACGCTGAACGCGAACGGAATGCTGGCAGTCAGTCTTTGAGGCGAGCTCGTTTGGGCCTGGGCATTGATAGCGAGCACGCCTGCGAACACGATTACGATTAGGGAGATGTTGAAGAATCTTTTCATGTTTTTCGCCTCCACTTATTCACGCGCACGTTTGGCCCGAATCCCCTCACGGGCCCGAAACATTTGTTGTAAACTCAGCACTCATGCGTTCCTCCGAAGGCATAACGCAGCTTCTGATCGACTGGGGCAAGGGCGATCAGGCAGCGCTTGAAAAGCTAATGCCGCTGGTCTACAGCGAGCTGCGATGCCTTGCGAGCAACTACCTGCGCCGCGAACGCGCCGAACACACACTCCAACCCACGGCGCTCGTCAACGAGGCCTATCTCAAGCTGATCGATCAACGCAATGCGAAATGGCAGAATCGCGCCCATTTTTTCGGAATCTCGGCGCAGTTGATGCGACGCATATTGGTGGACCACGCGCGCCAGCATCAGGCTGCTAAGCGCGGCGGCTCAGCGCAGCAAAGAATATCGATCACGACGGTCGAGAAGCTCGTTAAGGAGCCGGAGATTGATTTGCTGGCGTTGAATGAAGCGCTTGATGAGCTGGCGCGGATGGATCCACAGCAGAGCCAGATCGTTGAGCTGAAGTTTTTCGGTGGATTATCGATTGAAGAGATTGTGGAAGTGTTGGGAATTGGGCATGCGACGGTTGAGCGCGACTGGAAGTTGGCGCGGGCGTGGTTAAGAAGGCAATTAGGGTGAGGGGATTCGAGTAAATCGTGCGCGTCTTTATTAGGAGGCGTATTAATAAAGACTGATGACCCCGGAGCGCTGGCAACAAGTCAAAGAAATCTTCAACTCGGCGATCACGTATCGCCCCGAGGAGCGCGGCCTGTTTATTTCGCGCGCGTGCTCGGGAGATGAGGAGTTGCGCAGCGAAGTCGAGTCGTTGATCGCTTCGCACGAACAGAGCGGAGACTTTATCGACCAGCCCGCATTCGAAGTTGCCGCATCCTTGCTCGTAAACGAAAAAGCAGAGCTGAATCCCGGCCAGACGGTGGGATCGTACGAAGTGATCTCGTTCCTGAGTCGCGGCGGCATGGGTGAGGTCTATCTCGCGGAAGACAAACGGCTCGGTCGCAAGGTCGCACTGAAACTCCTGCCCACTTCGTTCACGACTGACGCAGATCGACTGCGCCGCTTCGAACAGGAAGCGCGCGCTGCTTCCGCGCTGAATCATCCGAACATCATCACGATCTACGAGATTCGCCAGGCCGCGGGCTCGCACGTCATTGCGACTGAATACGTCGAAGGTGAAACGCTGCGACATCGTTTGAGTCGCTCTGCGCTGGAGCTCTCAGAAACGCTGAACATCGCGATCCAGGTCGCCGACGCGCTCTCCGCCGCACACAAAGCCGGCATTATCCACCGCGACATCAAACCCGAAAACATCATGCTGCGGCCCGATGGTTACGTGAAGGTGTTGGACTTCGGGCTCGCGAAGTTGAGTGAACAAGCAACCCCGGCAGTCGCGGCGGAAGCGCCGACGATTCAGGTGCGCACCGGTTCGGGCATCGTGATCGGAACGGCCGGTTATATGTCGCCCGAACAGGCACGCGGACTCAGTGTCGATCATCGTTCGGACATCTTCAGTCTTGGCGCAGTCATTTACGAGATGCTGGCGCGTCGCAAACCGTTTGAAGGCGACACGCCGAGCGACACGCTCGCGGCAATCCTCAAGACTGAGCCGCCGCCGCTCTCGCGTGTCACGAAGGGCGTTCCTTCCGAGCTGGTGCGCATCGTCAACAAGTCGCTGCGGAAAGATCGTGAAGAACGTTATCAAGTGGTTAAAGATCTGTGGCTCGATCTGAAGGCGCTCAAACAGGAGCTCGAGTTTCAGGACAAACTCGATGGAACGGGTGTCATCCATGCGGGTGAGCCAACCGAATTGCTTTCTGACCCACGACAAACAGCAGAACGCAGCGCCATCAGCAACATCAGCGAATCGATCAGCATGGAGATTAAACGACACAAAGCCGGCGTTGCGCTGGCATTGCTGGTTGTGCTGCTGATCGTCGGCGCGGGCGGATTCGGAGTTTACAAATGGCTCAATCGCGCCGCGCCCGTTGCGCATTTCGCGGACGTCGAACTCACACGACTCACAAACTCAGGCAATGCAATCGATGCCACACTCTCACCCGACGGCAAGTACATGGTCTACGTATTGAGTGATCGCAGCCGGCAAAGTCTTTACATCCGCCAGGTAAGTACCGCGAACGACAAAGAGATTGTGCCGCCCGCGCCGGTCGGATATTTTGGCATCACTTTCTCGCCTGATGGCACTGAGCTTTATTACGCAACCAAATCAAATCTGAGTGAAGGCACGCTCTATCGTATTCCCGTGCTCGGCGGCATTCCCGTCAAGGTCCTGGAAAGAATCGATGCACCAGTAAGTTTTTCCCCTGACGGCAAACAGTTCGCTCTGATACGCGGCAATTACCCGAATCAAGGGGAGAGTGCGATCGTGATCGCGAGTGTCGGCGGCAGCGGCGAGCGCAATCTCGTCGTCAAAAAAATGCCGGAACGCTTCTACCCGATATTCTTTACTGGTCCATCATGGTCGGCCGACGGCAAGATCATCGCCGCGTCGGTTTTGACTATCGGAGGACGAACGAAAGTCACGGGTTTCTCGGTTGCTGATGGAAGCGAAAAGGATTTGACGCCAGACTCGTGGACGTTCGCTTCGCGTGTGGAATGGATGCCTGATATGTCTGGACTGCTGGTCGTGGCCGGAGACAGCCCCGGCAATGCGATGCTCTGGTTTATCAATTATCCGGGCGGCAGCACGCGGCGCATCACTAACGATCTGAATTCGTATCGAACGATCGCTCTGACGCAGGACGGCAACAAGCTGGCCACGGTCCAATCGCAGGGCCTCGTGAATCTCTGGGTCGTGCCCGATGGCGACGCGAAGAAGGCCGTCAGGCTGCCAACGGGAAATGTCAGCAATTTCTTTACGTCAACCGGAAGCAATGTCGCGTGGGCGCCTGATGGGCGAATCGTTTACGTTTCGAATGAAGGCGGAAACGCGGATGTTTGGATTGCCAATATGGATGGAAGCAATCGCAAACAGTTGACTGCGGGAATTAAGACCGACGTGTCGCCGGTGGTGACTGCGGATGGGCGCTACGTGGTGTTTGTTTCGTGGGAAGACAATAAGAGAAACGTGTGGCGCATGAATATCGACGGGAGTAATCCGGTGCGGTTGACGTCAGGCTCGTTTCCGAGTCTTTCGCGGGACGGTCGTTGGGTGATTTATTCTGCGATCGACGGACCTAAGCCGACGCTTTGGAAGGTGTCGATTGACGGTGGTACCCCTGTGCGAATTACTGATCACACGTCGGGAACGTCGGCGGTTTCTCCCGACGGTCGCTGGATCGCGTTTTCATATCCTGAATCACTGGATCCGTTTGCACCACCGAACCGCATTGCTGTCATTCCATTCGATGGTGGGCCGATGGAGAAAGTTTTCGAAGTGCCGGCTATCGGGACAGTGCTTTCGGTAGCTCAGTGGTCCCATGACGGCAAGTCGATTCTTTATTCAGTGACGTCGAGTAATGTGACGAACATCTGGAGTCAGCCGATTGATGGTGGCCCGGCGAAACAGGTGACTGATTTCAAAGATTTGCTGATGACTGGGTTTGCGTGGTCGCAGGATGGAAAGCAGTTGGCTTGCACTCGCGGCTCGCTGCTTCGCGATGCCATTCTCGTGACCGACATGAAGTAGGGGGGGACCAATGGATCTGCGTGTGTTGCTAACGACGTTTGGGATCATCTTTCTCGCCGAGATGGGTGATAAGACGCAACTGGCGGCGATGACGATGGCGGCTGATTCGAAGAAGCCGTGGGCCGTGTTTATCGGAGCGAGTCTTGCGCTCGCGGCAGTGTCGGCTTTGGGCGTTTTGGTTGGAAGTGTCATTGGAAATTATGTGCCCATTGAGTGGGTGAAAAGAGTCGCGGCAGTGGCGTTTATTGTCATAGGCGTGTTAATGCTTCTCGGTAAATTTTAGCCACATGCCACAGACTCCCCATATCGAACGCCACTTCACGTCGAGTGAAGTCGTTCGCGACATCGTTATCGGAATGGCTGACGGTTTGACCGTTCCGTTCGCACTCGCCGCCGGACTGACAGGCGCCATCGAGAGCACCGGAATCATCGTTACAGCAGGACTCGCGGAGATCGCCGCCGGCTCGATCGCGATGGGACTCGGCGGCTACATGGCCGCAAAGAGCGACGCCGAGCACTACGCGAAAGAGCGCGAGCGCGAGAAACGCGAAGTCGTGGAGATTCCGCACGAGGAAATGCGCGAAGTCGCGGAAGTCTTTCAAGCCTACGGTCTCAGCGAAGAGGAAACGTGGCCCATCGTGCAGGCGCTGAGGCGCCAGCCGCGCAACTGGGTCGACTTCATGATGCGTTTCGAGCTGGGCCTCGAGAAGCCCGAACCGGGTCGCGCTCTGGCGAGTGCGCTGACCATCGCGGGCGCGTACATCGCCGGCGGCCTCGTCCCGCTCGCGCCCTACTTCTTTGCCCACACGACGTCCACGGCTTTGCTGTATTCAATCGCGTTCACGCTCATCGCACTGCTGGTTTTCGGCTTTGTGAAAGGCCGGTTTACAGGAACTCGACCCGTGCAGAGCTCGCTGCAAACGGCCTTGATCGGAAGTCTCGCTGCCGGCGCCGCCTTCGCGATTGCTCGTCTAATTGGCGGCTAAATACGGTTAACAGTATAATCACAGGCTCATTACCGTACCGGGAGGAAACCCAGAATGGCTACTCAACTACAACGCTCAGACTCGATGGACAAGATCATCGAGCTGCTTGGCCCCAAGGCCGACGAGCTGCTCAAGCACACGTCGCACACAATCTCGAAGGACGACCTGAATCTTCCCGGTCCCGACTTCATCGACCGCGTCTGGAGCATTTCCGATCGCTCGCCGGCTGTGTTGCGCTCGCTGCAATCACTTTTTGATAAAGGCAGGCTCGCGGGCACGGGTTATGTTTCGATCCTTCCGGTCGACCAGGGAATCGAGCACTCTGCGGGGGCTTCGTTTGCGCCGAATCCGCAGTATTTCGACCCGGAAAACATCGTGAAGCTCGCGATCGAGGGCGGCTGCAACGCCGTTGCGTCAACCTTCGGCGTGCTCGGCACGGTCGCGCGGAAATACGCACACAAGATCCCTTTCATCGTGAAGATCAATCATAACGAGCTGTTGACGCTCCCGAACAAGTTTGACCAGGTGTTGTTTGGGACCGTGAAAGAGGCGCACAATCTCGGCGCAGTCGCTGTTGGCGCCACGATCTACTTCGGTTCTGATGAGTCGACACGGCAGATCACCGAGATCAGCGCGGCGTTCGCGCAGGCGCATGAGCTCGGTATGGCTTGTATTCTCTGGTGCTATTTGCGCAATCCGAAGTTCAAAACCCCGGAAGGTGACATGCACGCCGCCGCGGATCTCACGAGCCAGGCGAACCATCTCGGCGTGACGATCCAGGCCGATATCATCAAGCAAAAACTGCCCGAGCGAAACGGTGGTTTCAAAGCCGTCGAACAGGCGCTGGGCAGTTCGTATGGCAAGACCAGCAAGCTCGTTTACGAGAAGCTCACGACAGACAATCCGATCGATCTCGTGCGTTACCAGGTCGCGAATTGCTACATGGGTCGCTGCGGTTTGATCAACTCCGGCGGCGAGTCGAAGGGCGCGAGCGACATGGCTGAGGCCGTTCGCACAGCCGTTATCAACAAACGTGGCGGCGGCATGGGCCTGATCTCCGGACGAAAGGCGTTCCAGCGGCCGATGAGCGAAGGCGTGCAACTGCTGAACGCCATCCAGGACGTATATCTCGCGGACGAGATCACGATCGCTTAGTTTTTAGCCACGGATTTACACGGAAAACACGGATCAGAAAAGAATCGCATTCTGATCCGTGTTTTCCGTGTAAATCCGTGGCTCTAATCGCGCCCGTATATTCACGCTTGCAACCGGAAGACGACGTTAAATTGCTGAAAGCGATCGCCGCGAGGGACGAGGCGGCCCTCGCACAACTCTACGATCGCTATCGCCTCATCCTCTTCGGGTTGCTGATGCGTATATTAAACAACCGCGAGGAAGCGGAAGACGTCCTCCAGGAAGTGTTTCTGCAGGTTTGGCGTAAGGCGGAGGACTTCGACGAGAATCGCGGTCGCCCGTTTACGTGGCTGGTAACCCTGGGACGCAGTCGTGGCATCGATCGACTGCGCACACTCGCAGCGCGCGATCGCGTCGCCGAGGCGGGCGCGAGAGAAGCAGTTGAAGAGATCTCAGACGCAGCCACGGACGCGTTCAAGTCAGAACAGCGCGGCCTCGTCAGTAAAGCGCTCGCCCAACTCCCCGACGAGCAAAAGCGTCCACTCATGCTCGCCTATTTCGACGGCCTGACCCAATCTGAAATCGCGACGCGTTTGGGCGCGCCGCTGGGAACCGTGAAGACGCGCATGCGCACGGGTCTGATGAACCTGCGCGAGCAACTGGCCGGCAAAGGAGAGAGTTTCGGGTTTTAGCACGATGGTCCATGACGACTACAAGGAGATGATTCCGGCGCGCGCGCTTTCCGCGCTCGATGCGGCGGAGGAGCGTGCATTGAACGAGCATCTCGAAAACTGTGCTGAGTGCCGCAAGGAGCTTGAAGATTGGCACGCGACCGCTGCCGCACTCTCGCTCACGCCTGATCCGGCTGAGCCGTCGCCGCAAGTTCGTGAACGCATCCTGAGCGAAGTAAGAAAAGATCTATCGTCAAATGTAATTCCGATCAGAACCGCCTCGAAGCGAAACATCTGGAGCTCGTTCGGCTCGCTCGGCGCCATCGCAGCCGTTGTGCTCTTTGCCGCACTGAGTATCGGATTGGCAGTTCTGTGGCGACAGAATCAGCGGCTCACGCGTGACCGTGAGTTCGTCGAGCTCGTCAACACACCGGGCGCGCGTGTGAGTGAGTTGAGAAGTACGGATCCCGGTCAAAGCGCAACTGCCAAACTTGCCTATGATCGAACAGGTCGCGCGATATTGATGGCCAGCAAACTTCCGAGTGTGCCGCAGGGAAAGGCATACCAGTTGTGGTTCATCGTTGGCGACAAACCGCCGGTGCCAGGGAAGACATTTGTGCCGGACAGCGCGGGTAATGCGGTGTTGGATGATGAGTTGCCGAGAGCGGCGATAGATGCGAACGTCTTTGCGATTACGGTGGAGCCGGAGCGCGGATCGAATGCCCCCACCAGCCCGATTTACCTGCGCTCATTTTAGCTGTTACACTCACGCATCATGAGCAAGGGGAATGAACAACCACCAGTCGATAACGCTGTCTCGGACTCAACCGGGCAGTACGATCTCCGTTTTGTTTTGTGGCGACAGTTTTGTGCGCAGTATCAAATTCCCGTCGATACTCTTCCAAGTCAGTTGAACGACGAGCAGAAGGAATTGTGGGAAGAGATGAAGGCGAAGCGGTTGAAGCCTTAAATAAACCGGTGAGTCAGGAACGGGTTGGTTAATCTTTCCTCACCGATGGTCGTCACGGGTCCATGTCCTGAGTAAACCTTCACATCATCATCGAGGGTCATCAGTTTATTCTTGATCGAGCTGAGCAGTTGTTCTGTCGAGCCGCCGGGCAGATCCGTGCGTCCAATCGATCCTGCAAACAACACATCACCAACAAACACCACGCCTTCATTTCGCTCGTAAAGCACAACGTGACCGGGCGTGTGTCCCGGACAGTGAAGCACTTCGAACTCGAGGTTGCCAACAGTGTATTTCTCACCGTCAATCCAATGATGATCGACTGGCGGCGGTTGCTCGAAAGTAAATCCGAGCGCCGCCCACTGCGAACGTGGAATACCGATCCAGGCCGGTTGTTCCGGCAGTGCCTGGTACATGAACTCGTCGCCTTCGTGCAGGTTGATTTTCGCGTCGGGTTGCAGCTTTTTCAGCGCCGAGACGCCGCCGACGTGGTCGAGGTGCGCGTGAGTCAGCGCGATTGCTTTTAACTGAAGACCGCGACGCTCGAGTGTCTCGACAATCCGTTCCGCTTCGTCGCCCGGATCGATGCAGATCGCCTGTTTTGTTTCTTCACAACCGAGAATGCGTGTGTGCTGTTGAAATGCAGTGACGGTGATTTCTTCGATGATCATTGACTTTGTATAATACTGCACAGAATGCCAGTAAGCACTCAATCAGCACCGCTCGCCGCTGTCCTCGATTCGATGACCGCGGAAGGTGCGCCCGAGCTGACCGAACATCTCGACGCGGGCGCGCTGAAGTGTTACGCGTGCGGCCATCGCTGTCTGATCAAGGCTGGAAAACGCGGCATTTGCAAAGTTCGCTTCAACGAAGGCGGGCATCTTCGCGTGCCGGCAAACTACGTCGCCGCGCTCGCGTGCGATCCAACCGAGAAAAAGCCGTTCTTCCATGTTTTACCCGGTTCAGACACGTTGACATTCGGTATGCTCGGCTGCGATCTGCACTGTGCTTATTGCCAGAACTGGCTGACGTCGCAGGCGCTGCGTGACGACGCGGCGGGGACGAAGCCGACGATCGTTTCAGCGGAGCGACTCGTGGCGATGGCGAAGGCGTACGGTGCCGCGATGGTTGGCAGCAGTTATAACGAGCCGTTGATTACGGCGGAGTGGGCGGTGGATGTTTTCAAGCGCGCGCGGCCCGAGGGCTTTCGCACGGCGTTCATCTCAAACGGAAATGCGACGCCGCAGGTGCTCGATTACCTGCGTCCGTGGACTGACTGTTACAAGATCGATTTGAAGTCGATGAATGATAAGAACTACCGGCAACTGGGAGGTGTCGTCGACAATATTCTCGAGACGGTGAAGATGGTCCACGAGCGTGGTTTCTGGGAAGAGATCGTCACGCTCGTTATTCCGGGGTTCAATGATTCCGAAGATGAGCTTCGTCGTGCGGCGGAGTTTATTGCGGCAGTGTCGCCTGACATTCCGTGGCACGTGACGGCGTTTCACCAGGACTACCGCATGACTGAAAACTCAAATACGACCGCGGCGCAGTTGATTAGAGCATGTGAGATTGGTCGTGAGGCAGGTCTCAACTACATCTACGCCGGAAACCTTCCGGGCCGTGTCGGGCGTTGGGAGAATACTTACTGTCCATCGTGTGACGAGTTACTGGTCGAACGTTTCGGTTACCTGATCCGGCGAGTAAAAGTAACTGACGAAGGCCGCTGCCCAACCTGCTCAACAGTCATTCCAGGAATTTGGAAATAAACCACGGGCGCGCCTTTGCGTCTTTGCGTCTTTGCGTGAAATCTTTATTTAAGCGCCTAAGAAGTTTCACGCAAAGACGCAAAGATCGCAAAGACGCAAAGGCACGCCCAAGCTTACGGTTGAGGCAAGATCTTCGTGGCTTGCGACGCTACGACCTGCCACTTGCCATCGCGTTTCGCGTATACATCAAGAAATCGATACTCACCACTGATATCGATCGATTTCTTTTGACCCGGAACGACGTTCTTTCCATTCTTGATAACACCGCGTCCCGTGATGAATGCTGAATCAGCATCAATCACCGTCACTTTCGGATCGAGTA
>Ga0208338_1000038_pt1 | contig 62804 bp, 56 predicted proteins | sample ForSoiNitrogNN91_FD_187858 | JGI IMG/M metagenome (GOLD analysis project Ga0208338, IMG submission 187858) | Forest soil microbial communities from Browns Valley, California, USA, that are Nitrogen fertilized - NN91 (SPAdes) | ecosystem: Environmental > Terrestrial > Soil > Temperate forest ...
GCAAGCCCCTCTTCCTGACTTGTTCTTGCCTAACTTAGTTAACCAATTTAGGTGTTGCTGGTGCTCTTGCCACCACCTGCGGCGGCCGAGCTGGTTGTTGTTCCGGGAGTGCCGCTGATGCTGCCCGTTCCCGTTCCGGTTCCTGTTCCCATAGTCGATCCGGTGCTGGTGCTCGAGCTCGAGTAATCACCGTAGCGACCCTTCACGCGCAGACGATTCTCGACATTCGTCACACCCGACACTGACTCCGCAATGTCTTCAGCGCGTCGCTTGTCCTCGCGGCTGTTGACCGTGCCCGTCAATGTCACTTCGGTGTTTGACACCGAGACCTCAACCTCAGACGCATCGACGTAGTAATCGTCACTCAGTCGATCGTTAACGTCTTCCTTGATGCGCTCGTCCGAGCGGCGATAATTCTTCGGTCCACGCCCGCGATGTTCGCGCTGCTGGTCCATACGACGTCGACGCTCGGCATCTTCGTCACCAAACCACGACGCCACTGCGTCCGAAGCACGATCCCACCAGCCGCGATCTTCTGCGTTGTCATAGCGATCGCGATCACGCTCGTTGCCATAACTGCGGCCACCGTATGACTCATTCGAGCGGAACCCGGTTGGATAGTTGTAGCGTTGTTGCGAGTAATCGCGCATGCCTTCGCTGTAACCACGTTCGGCGCCTGAGCGTCCGTAGCTACCGTATCTGCTTTCGCGTGTGTCGTCGTCGCGATCGTTCTCCCAACCGCGGCCCCAGTAGCCCTCGCGACCGCTTTCACGACCTCCTCCCGAAGACGATTCGCGATTGTATCTTTCGGATTCTCTGCCGCCGCCACTTCTGTAACTGCCGCCACCGTAGCCGCCGCCACCGTAGCTCCCACGTCCGCTGCCGCCGCCGCTGTATCCGCGACCACCGCCGCCGGATTCACCATAGCGATCTTCACGCCCGCGACCACTCTCACCATACCGGCTCTCACCCCAGCGATTTTCAGCACGCTCTCCGAACGAGCGCGTGTTATCTAAACTCGAACGCTGGTTGTATTGGCCGTAATAGGCTGAGTCACGGTCATAATCACGATCATCACGATCGTCATATCTCGTTGACATCTTTTAACTCCTTTCTTCCTTACCCTTGCTCGTTATAAGTTCCATAGTGCACCGCGTTTCATGCTGTCAGCACGCTTTCACAAACCTGTTTCCTTTGAGCCACAAAAAGGCACAAAAGCACAAAAAACTTTTTGTGCATTGAGGTTAACTCAACCTAGAAGGGATGAAAGCTTTGCAGGATTGATGTTGCCGCCGGAGATGATGCAGACGATTTTGCCGGGGCCGGCGGAGCCGGAGAGGGAGCAGGCGACGGGGCAGGCGCCTGCGCCTTCAGAGACGATGTGGTTGTGGGTGATCAGAAGACGGAGGGCGGAGGCGATTGAGTCGAGATCGGCGACGAGCGCGCCGTCGATCAATGTGCGTGCGCGTTCGAACATTTGTGGGAAGACTGCTTTAGCGCCGATGCCGTCGACCCATGAGGGTTGGTAGTCGATCACTGTCGGAGTACCAGCGGTTAACGAGGCGGAGAAGGGGGCGGCCGTCGCTACTTCTGCGGTGAAGATTTTGCAAGACGGTTGTAACTGACGTAACGCTGACGCAACACCGCACGTGAGTCCGCCACCGCCCCACGGAATCACGACTGCATCAACGTCAGGCAAGTCTTCAAGGATCTCTAAACCAATCGTCCCATTGCCAGCCATCACGTGCGGATCGTCAAACGCATGAATGAACGTTCCCTCCACACCAGCAAACGAACGCTCTTCAAACGCGCGCCACCACTCGTCAAATGAAACCTTGATCACACGACCACCAAGTCGCTCCACCGCTAACACCTTCGCATCGGGCGCGGAAGACGGCGCGATCACCGTACACGGCACGCCGAGTTCGCGCGCACACCACGCAACACCCTGGGCCATGTTTCCCGCTGACGCCGTCACCACACCACGCTCGAGCCGCTCAGGCGAGAGGTGCGCGATCGCATTCGCCGCCCCACGGATCTTAAATGATCCGATTGGTTGCAGATTCTCCAATTTCAAGTAGATCTCGGCCGGCGCGTCGAGCAGATTGAGACGAACGAGCGGCGTTCTGATCGCTTTTCCGGCAATCACACGCTGCGCTTCTTCGATCGCAGATATTGGAATTAAATCCACCGTTTCGCAGCTTACAATGATCATTGACTTTCGAGCTACTCAAGAGTAAAAGTTTCGCAACCTTCGATCGAATTCCAACTCAGGAGAACTGTCATGAAAGCCCTAACCCTGGTTCTAACTCTACTCGTACTTTTCACCGCCACGGCGACCGCCCAAACGTGGGATCCGGAAACGCAAATGAAAGTGAAGGCGGTCGGCATACCGAGAGTTTCTCCTGACGGAAAGCGTGTGGTCTATACCGTCAACGAAGCAGTGATGACGGCAGACAAGAGCGAGTTTGTGACTCAGATCTGGCTCGCCAACATCGCCACTAAACAAAACACGCAGCTCACGTTTGGCGAGAAGTCGTCCACGAATCCGAAATGGTCGCCGGACGGAAACTGGATCGCCTTCACCTCAAACCGTAAGGACAACCGAAATCAACTCTACGTGCTGAGCATCAACGGCGGTGAAGCAGAGCCACTCACAGACGGCAAGACCCCGGTGGGTAACTTCGAATGGTCGCCCGACGGGCGCTCGATCGCCTTCACCATGACCGATGCGAAGACTGACGAAGAAGAGAAGAACGACAAAGGCAGGAACGACTTTCGCTGGGCCGATGAAAACGTGAAGCTCGCGCGTCTCTACGTGCTCGCGATTCAGAAAGACGCGAACGGCAAACGCGAGCCACGCAAACTCACGACTGACAACTATCAGGTCGAAGATTTTGACTGGTCGGGCGACGGATCGCGCATCGCTTTTGGTCACGTCAAGTCGCCGCTCGCCAACGATTGGCCCACGTCAGATGTTTCGATCGTCGAAGTCGCAAGCGGCAAAGTCACTGACTTGGCCACGTCGCCTGCGGCGGAAACGTCTCCGCTCTATTCGCCGGATGGAAACTCGATCCTCGTGCTCGCCAGTGACAATCCACCGCGCTGGGCGCAGGCCGGCGTGATCCAGATCTTCCCCGCGAATGGCGGTCAACCGAAGACGCTCGTCGGCTCATACGACGCCCAACCAGGCATCGCCGGCTGGTCCAGCGACAGCAAACGCATCTACTTCTCCGAGCCGAAAGGAACCGGCACGCAGATCTACGTGCTCGACGTCGCGGCGAATCGTATCGATGAGATCAAAACCACACCCGCAGTGATTGGCGGTCTCAATGTCAATAGCACCGGCACAATGTTCGGTTTTGTCAGACAGACTTCCGACACACCGGGGGATGCTTTCATCTCATCGGTATCCAACTTCAGCCCCGTGCAGATCACGACCGTCAATGCTGACTTCAAAATGCCGCCAATCGGCCGCACCGAAGTCGTTACGTGGAAATCGAAAGACGGAAAACCGATCGAAGGTTTGTTGACTTATCCGGTCGGCTATCAAGCCGGACAGAAGGTGCCTCTGATTCTAAATGTTCACGGCGGACCCGCAGGCGTGTTTCAACAGGCATTCATCGGCGGCCGCGGCGTTTACCCGCTCGCGACGTTTGCTTCACGCGGTTACGCGATCCTGCGGCCGAACCCGCGTGGCTCGAGTGGTTACGGCACTGACTTTCGTCGTGCGAATCTGAAAGACTGGGGCTTCGGCGATTACCAGGATCTGATGACCGGAGTCGATCGAGTGATCGAGATGGGCGTTGCCGATCCGGAGCGTCTCGGTGTGATGGGTTGGAGCTACGGCGGTTTCATGACGTCGTGGATCGTCACCCAAACGTCACGCTTCAAAGTTGCGTCAGCAGGCGCGCCGGTCACGAACCTCGTGAGCTTCAACGGTACGGCTGATATCCCGGCATTTGTTCCTGACTACTTCGGCGGGCAGTTCTGGGAGGCCATGGATCTCTACCAGAAGCATTCGCCGATATTCAACGTGAAGAACGTCACGACGCCGACGATGATTCAGCAGGGCGAGGCGGACGTTCGCGTGCCGATCTCGCAGGGTTACGAGTTTTACAACGCGCTGAAAGTGAAGGGCGTGCCCACGCGCATGCTCGTGTTGCCGCGACAGCCGCACGGACCTACCGAGCCGAAGATGCAGCTAGCGGCGATGAAAGCGAATCTGGAGTGGTTCGAGAAGTATCTCGGATCGAAACCGGAGACGTCGAAGAACTGAGGACGCGGATCGGTTTTTGTAGTCGTTGAAGTGTGAAGATTTTTATCGGCACTTCGGGGTGGCACTACAAACACTGGCTCGAGGGTGTCTTCTACCCGCCGGGCACGAAGGGCGCGACGATGTTTGATTACTACGCGCGTCACTTCAACACGGTCGAGATCAATAACAGCTTCTATCGGCTACCAACGGCGCAGACTTTCGACAACTGGCGCGAGTCTGCGCCGCCTCATTTTGTCTATGCAGTGAAGGCGAGTCGCTTCATCACCCACATGAAGAAACTGAAGGATCCGCAGAGCTCGTCGGAAAAGTTCTTCCTCGTCGCAGAGCGTCTCGAGAAGAAGCTCGGACCGATTCTTTTTCAACTACCGCCGCGCTGGAAGGTGAACGTCGAGCGCTTCGCGGAGTTTCTCGAGACGTTGCCGCCGCAGCACAAATATGCGTTTGAGTTTCGCGAAGAGAGCTGGTTTGTGCCGGAAGTTTATAGGCTGCTGCGGAAGCACAAGGCGGCGTTTTGCATACACGACTTTGCGGACATGAAAGTACCGAATGAGATCACTGCCGGATTTTCTTACATCCGTTTTCACGGGCCGACGAGCGCGAAGTACTGGGGATCGTATTCGGATGAAGCGCTACAGCAATGGGCTGAACGGATCGAGAGTTGGCGCGGTCAGTTAAAGGCAGTGTACGTCTACTTCAACAACGATCCGGAAGGCGCGGCAGTGCGAAATGCGTTGACGCTCAAGTCGCTGGTACGTTAGTTGCCGTTTCACGCGCAGAAATTTTAACGAACAAGGGGAAGGTATATGGCTTCAATGAATTCAGCAACGAATGGACGAAGGCTGGCGATGGTTACGGGCGCGTCGTCAGGCATTGGTTACGAGCTCGCAATCTTATGCGCGAAGGATGGTTTCGATCTGATCGTGGTCGCGGACGATCCGAAGATTGAAGAGGCGGCGAAACAGTTTCAAAACTATGGCGTGGAAGTTCACGCGCTGCAGGCTGACCTGGCGACACGCGAAGGTGTCGACAAGTTTTATGAAGCGGCGCAAGGACGGCAGGTTGATGCGCTGCTCGCAAACGCGGGACACGGGCTCGGCGGTGGTTTTCTCGATCAAGATTTCGACGAGGTGAAGCACGTGATCGATACAAACGTCACGGGCACGATCTACCTGATACAGAAGGTAGGCAAAGACATGCGCGCACGCGGCGAGGGTCGGATTTTGATCACGGGATCGGTAGCGGGTTTCACACCGGGAACGTATTCCGCGGTCTATAACGGAACCAAGGCTTTTATCGACTCTTTTTCATTCGCGTTGCGGGCGGAGTTGGAGGATCAGGATAGCGATGTGACGGTCACGTGCCTGATGCCGGGCGCGACGGAGACCGAATTCTTCGAGCGCGCGGGAATGGAAGACACGAAAGTCGGACAGTCGAAGAAAGACGACCCGGTGGATGTGGCGAAGGTTGGTTTCGAGGCGATGATGAAGGGCGAAGGTGACGTGGTGAGTGGATTCAAGAACAAGGTGATGACCACTGTCGCCTCGGTCACACCGGCGGGCGTCCTCGCCGACCAGCACGGGAAGAAAGCTAAGCCCGGATCAGCGAATGAGAAATAATTGTTAGCCACAAAAAGGCACAAAAAGCACAAAAACGACTTATGTGCTTTATGTGCTTTTTTGTGGCTAAATCTACTTCAACATCACACGTACGCCGCCTCTAACAAGAACTGGCGGGCCCACAGTGAACACTGGCGTACTGCTTACTTGATATCTGCTCCCAGTCAAATTTTGAAACGCCATAAACAACCGCAGCTTCTCCGAAATTCGTCGCGTCACCTCAGCATCGAGCGTGAAGAACCTCGCTAGCGGCAACAAGTTCTGATCGTCATCGAACTGCATGCTCACGAAGCGCCCCTGCGTTGACACTAACCAATCCGCACTCGCGTACGTCACCTGAAAGTTGAATTGGTGCCGAGGCACTTGCGGCACCATCAAGCCTTCCAATCCAGGGTTCGCCGGAAAACGCAGCACCGTGCTGTCCGTCAACATATACTCGCCGGACACTTCCCAACGAAAGCTAAACTTCATCACCGCCGATAACTCAACACCACGCGCACGAATCGCCCCGAGGTTTTGTCTCTGTCGCGTAATGAGTGCTGGCGTGGTCGTGAGCGTGACGTTCGCGATCGAATCGTCGATATCACTCCAGAAAACATTTCCACGCACAAAGAGTCGCTCATTCAACTGGTGGAAACCGATTCCCGCCTCGCCCCCCGTCAGTCGTTCCGCACTCAAATCAGCGTTCGCATTCGTCACGACATTTCCCACGCGAAAGTTGCGATACAGCTCGTTGAGCGTCGGCGCGCGAAAGGCGCGATACGCCGACGCACTCACTTCAACACCGTTATCGAAGCGCTTCGTTAACCACAAACGCGGACTAAACGCGGTCTCTGTTCGATCAGGAAAAATGTTCAGCGTCTGACTTCCAACCACAGGCGTACGATTCGAGAACCCACGACTGTTGAGCCAGTGGTCGACTCGACCTCCGAAACCGAACTGCCACGATCCGATGTACACCGAATCACTCGCAAACACTCCGATGGATCTTTGCCGTCCACCCGCATCGACAAACGCCGTGACTCTCGAATTATTGAACGTTGTCTCCGCACTGTGCCCACGCACCTCGCGACCTTCAACACCAACGCGCAGCACCTGGTGATAACCGACATTCGGCGTCGCCTGAAACACAAATCCCACTTGCTGCGACGGATTGCGCTGGCGATTAGTCAATGATTCGGAATTGCGATCGGCAGCAACGGCGGAAAAGTTTTGATTGAACGTCTCACTCGATCCATACAACCGAATCAAAACCGGACCGACTTTCGGAAGTGTTGAATCAACTCCGAGATCGATCGACGAGATACGCGTGTCGTTGACCTGAACCGGCGTGCCGTTATTCCGACTCTCACCAAACGAGCTGAGACGAAGAAATGAGAACCCGTGGGCGATGTTTGAAATCGTGACTGAACCACCGAGATCGCCCGTTCCCGCAGCAGTATCGACCGCGCCGTGCTGGTTCTTCGGCACGAGCACGTACCCGTTTGTGTGTAGCGCTTCACCTGCAGCGACGATTGCCCAGTCGCCTAAAATTTTCCCTCCGCTAAACGACGTCACGGCCGTTCCCTTGTTGCCGGCGGAAGCTAAAACATCGAGCCCCGTGCCCCAGCGCGTCTCGCTGGTGACATTCACAACACCACCGAGCGCGCCGCTGCCGTAGACACTGGAGCTCGCGCCGTTTTGCACCAATACATTCTCGATGTTCACGCGCGGGATGCGATTCCAATAGACCCAGCCGCCGAACGGACTATTCAAAGGCACGCCGTCGAGCAATACGAGCGCGCGACTCGCGCCACTCGCACCCACGCCTCTAAGCGAAACACCTTGCGCGGTGGGATTCGTGGTCAATCCGCCCGAGCGCCGGAACAGAGAAAAGCCAGGGACCTGCCGGAGTACGTCATCGATCGTCAGCGCTCCCGCAGTGTCGATCTCGCGTGGGCCAACATTGAATTGACTCGCTGACGTTGGCGGAACGCGCTCTTCTTGAGTGATGGGCGCGCTGACGACGACGCGCTCGTTTATGACTGCGGGATAGAGCTGTATGCGCAGTGAATCTTTCTCAGCCGCGACTTTGATCTTAACGGTACTGAAACCTGGCGAGCTGATCGAGAGTGTTCCGTACGGTCGCGCACTCAACACTGTAAAATCCCCAGCGAGATCAGTGAGCGTGCGAGTCGTGTTTCCATCGGATTCAAACTCGACTGACGCGTGCTGAATTGGCTCGCCATTCGGATCAGTAACGGTGCCGTTAATCTTCTCCTGGGCCGAAACACTAACAACGCAGATCGCGATCACGAACAACACGAATGCGAAGCGTTGTCTTCTCATACACCGAAGCGTCGATAATGTTCTGTTTCTCACTACTGCGATCAGTGTTTTGTGATCGGCGTCGTACCAAAACTTCACGTGAAGCAACGATAATACCCGCACTCTTGTCAGTAGGACCAACTGCGATCGAATTGCACGACGTTTGTATGTAGTTCTGCGCTTTTATACATGCGAACCAGGGCGAGAAAGTGAAAAATAATCTGTCAGTCGGATTCCGCAGCGCGGTAATTTTCGCATGCGGTCTTTTACTAGCTGCGGCCTGCGCCAGAAACAACTCTCCATCTCAACAACCAGGCGCCCAGAATCAAGTGCTAACCGCGCCCACCGGCGCGACTATCGCTGTCGAACCGGAAGACGGGCAGTGGACAATGCCCGCCAAAAACTACGCCAGCACGCGCTTCAGTGGTCTTCAGGACATCAACACCGGCAACGCCGCCGTACTAAAACTCGCGTGGTCCTTCTCGACGGGCATCGTGCGTGGCCATGAAGCCGCACCAATCATCGCGAACAACATGATGTACATCATCACACCATATCCAAACGTTGTGTACGCGATCGATCTGACGCAGCCCGGTGGCCCAGTCAAATGGAAATATGAATCGAATCCGGCGTCGTCGTCTCAGGGGGTTGCGTGCTGTGATGTTGTTAATCGCGGCGGCGTGTACTCAGACGGAAAGATCTTTTTCAACACGCTCGACAACAACACGATCGCGCTCGACGCCGTCACGGGAAAAGAGATCTGGAAGACGAAGGTTGGCGACATCAATCTCGGCGAGTCGATGACGATGGCGCCGCTCGTCGTAAAGGGAAAAGTGCTCGTCGGTAACAGTGGTGGCGAATTTGGCGTGCGTGGTTGGCTCACCGCTTTGAACGCAGCCGACGGAAAAATCGCGTGGCGTGCTTATCACACCGGACCTGATGCAGATGTTTTGATTGGTCCGAACTTTCACCCGTTTTATCCGCAGGATCGCGGGAAGGATCTCGGCGTCACGAGCTGGCCTGCTGATGCGTGGAAGATCGGTGGCGGCACAATGTGGGGCTGGATCTCTTACGACCCGGAACAGAACCTGATCTTTTATGGTACGGCGAATCCTGGTCCGTGGAATCCGGATCAGCGTCCGGGCGATAACAAGTGGACATGTGGCATTTTTGCGCGCGACGTCGATACAGGTGAGGCGCGTTGGTTTTATCAATTCACGCCACACGATCTGCACGACTACGACAGCATCAACGAACAGATCCTGATGGACGTGCCGATCAACGGCCAGACGCGCAAAGTTCTCGTGCGGCCCGAGCGCAACGGTTATTTCTACGTGATGGATCGCACGAACGGCCAGGTCCTTTCCGCGAATCCATTCGGGTACATCACTTCTTCGAAGGGCGTCGATCTCAGTAGTGGAAAGTTGATCGAGAACGAGGAGAAGAAGCCAGAGGTCGGCAAAGTCGTGCGCGAGATCTGTCCCGCGGCGCCCGGCGCGAAAGACTGGCAGCCGTCTGCTTTCTCGCCGCGCACGGGGCTCGTCTACATCCCGCACCAGAATCTCTGCATGGACGTGGAAGGGCTGGAAGCGAATTACATCGCCGGGACGCCGTACGTCGGCATGAACGTGCGCATGTATGCCGGACCGGGCGGGAATCGCGGTGAGTTTCTGGCGTGGGACCCGGTAAAGAACCAGAAGGTTTGGGCCATCAGCGAGAATTTTCCGGTGTGGAGTGGAGCACTCGTGACGGCGGGCGACGTGGTTTTTTACGGGACGATGGATGGCTGGTTCAAAGCGCTTGATGCGAAGAGTGGGACCTTATTGTGGCAGTTCAAGTGTGGCTCGGGAATCATCGGGCAGCCGGTATCGTATCGCGGACCGGATGGGAAGCAGTACATAGCGATACTGGCGGGCGTTGGTGGATGGTCTGGGGCGATCGTGGCGGGCGGCCTGGATCCGCGTGATCAGACTGCGGCGCTTGGGTTCGTGGGCGCGATGGGTGATCTGCCGGATTACACGACGAGGGGAGGCATGCTGTATGTATTCGCGCTTCCTTAGCCCGCAAGAGGTAACACAAACGCCTTTGCGTCTTTGCGTCTTCCTTTGCGCCTTTGCGTGGACCGTACTTTTTTTGACGTCGTGCGCCGATCGCAAACCAGTCGCTACAGTAGCCGCCGCTCAACCAATCACGCGCCCACCCGGTGTGCTTCGTGTCTGCGCCGATCCGAATAATCTTCCGTTCTCCAATCAGCGCCTCGAAGGTTTTGAAAATAAGATCGCGGATCTATTGGCCCAGGATCTCGATGAGCGTGTCGAATACACGTGGTGGGCCCAGCGACGTGGGTTCTTCCGCAACACGCTCAAGGCCGGTATGTGCGACGTTGTGATCGGTGTGCCTTCCGGTTTCGAGATGGCGCTGACTACGAAGCCGTACTATCGCTCGACCTACGTCTTTCTTTCTCGCAAAGATCGGCACGTTGACGTGAAGTCGTTTGACGATCCCGCGCTCAGGAAGCTTCGCATCGGCGTTCAGATCATCGGCGACGATCAGAGTAACGCGCCGCCTGCGCACGCACTCACGCGCCGCAACATCGTCGATAACGTCAAAGGCTTCACGCTCTACGGCGACTACAGCCAACAAAATCCGCCGGCACGCATCGTCGATGCAGTCGAAAACGGCGACATCGATCTCGCGATCGTGTGGGGACCGCTCGCGGGTTACTTCGCGAAACAGTCGCGTGTGCCGATGGAAGTCGTGCCGGTTTCGCCGCAGATCGATCAGCCGTTTCTGCCGTTTGTGTTTGATATCTCGATGGGTGTGCGAAGAGGGGATCAGGAGTTAAGGGATCGTCTTGATGAATTTCTTGAGAACCGGAGGCCAGAGATTGAGCAGATCTTGAAGGATTACAGCGTGCCGGGGGTTGAAGGAGGTAGTGGTGCTTAAGAAGAGGTTTCACGCAAAGACGCAAAGAACGCAAAGGCGCAAAGGCGGGTCAAATGCTTCGGGCGCGCACGTGAAATTTGACCGGCCTTTGCGTCTTTGCGATCCTTTGCGCCTTTGCGTGACATTCTTTGCTTGTCTTCTCTGTTTCTCCGCCTGCAAACGCGAGCAGCGACAGTTCACGACGCCGCCTGCGACCTTTAAATCCTATGACGTCACGATGAGCGATATTCGTCCGGGGGTCGGTGGGATGCCGATGCCGGTGCAGAATCCTGCGGACCAGCATGCTTTCGACGCTAACGAAGGCAAGCGACTCTTTTCGCAATACAACTGTAGCGGTTGTCACTTCAACGGCGGCGGCGGTATTGGACCACCACTGATGGACGAGAAGTGGATCTACGGCGAAAGACCGGAAAATATCTACTCGACGATCGTTGAAGGGCGCCCGAACGGTATGCCTTCGTTTCGCCAGAAGATCCCGGACAATCAGGTACAGCAGCTCGTCGCCTACGTGCGCTCGATGAGCGGCCAGTTACGTAAAGACGTTGCCCCGACACGCAACGACTCGATGAACGCGCGCCGCTCGGAACAACGCACCGAAAGGAAGACTCCGCTGCAAACAACTGAGCCGCCGCAATGATCCAAATCACCCGCACAATTCCTCGATTGATTTTGACGCTTATCGCGGCGTTGTGCTTCGCGTCGTGCGGCGGGATCCAGAACGCAATCAACCCTGCCGGTCCAAACGCGCAGAACATCAGCAGTCTCTGGTGGTTGATGTTCATCGTTTGCTCGATCGTGTTTGTGCTCGTGATGATTGCAGTGTTGCTGGCGCTGCGAAAGCGAACCGTCGAAGCTGCGGACAGAGTGCCGATGCTCGAGCCGTCCGAAGAATCAGAGCGCCGCCGCCGCAACGTCGTGATCAGTCTCACGACGATCACCGTCATCATCTTGTTTGTGTTTTTGATTGCCAGTTACTCATCGGGAAGATCGCTACGCTTAAACGATCCAACGAAGAACGGTTTGTCGATTGAGCTGACCGGGCATCAATGGTGGTGGGAAGTCCGTTACCAGGACGTTGACGCGAGCAACATCTTCACGACTGCGAACGAGATTCACATTCCCGTGGGCGTGCCGGTGATGTTCAGCCTGCGCGGCGCTGATGTGATTCACAGTTTCTGGGTGCCAAATCTTGCCGGCAAGAAAGATCTCATTCCCGGAAAGATCAACACCATCTGGTTACAGGCTGACAAGCCGGGCGTCTATCGCGGGCAGTGCGCTGAATACTGCGGGCTGCAGCACGCGAAGATGGCGCTGTGGGTCGTCGCCGAGCCACAGGAGCAGTTCAATGCATGGCGACAAAATCAGACGCAGCAGGCTGTGCAAGCTGCAAGTGATGTGCAGAAGCGTGGGCAGCAGATCTTTTTTTCAACGACGTGTGTGATGTGCCATGCGATTAACGGCACGCCCGCGGGTTCGAACATTGGGCCAAACCTGACGCACGTCGGCAGTCGCCACATGATCGCGGCGGCGACGCTCGTGAACACGCGCGAGCACATGGCGCAGTGGATCCAGAATTCGCAAACGTTCAAGCCCGGAAACAAAATGCCACAACACAATTTGTCTGACGCAGATTTACAGGCGCTGGTTGAGTACCTGCAGAGTTTGAAATGAGTCACGAAGAAGAACAAAGAAATATTAGTCACGAAAAGGCACAAAAAGCGCATAAAGAGGGGCGCTCCGATAAGTGGTCAAATTCTACGATCAGCGATGAAGAGCTTGCCGAGGCGATGCGGCAAGAGCGAGAGGAGCTCGAGAAGACGTGGGCGCGGCCGAGTGGTGTGTGGGGATGGTTTACTGACACCGATCACAAGGCGATTGCGAAGCGCTACATCGTGACGGCGTTCGTGTTCTTTCTGCTCGGTGGTATCGAAGCGGCGCTGATGCGGATTCAGCTCGCGTTCCCGGAAAATCATTTCCTAAATCCCGATCGTTATAACCAGATCTTTACTACACACGGCACGACGATGATGTTTCTGTTCGCCGTGCCGATCATGACGGCGTTCGGAATCTATTTCGTGCCGCTGATGGTCGGCGCGCGCGACGTGGCGTTTCCACGACTCAATGTCTACGGCTATTTCGTTTATCTGATCGGTGGCCTGCTGCTGTACACCGGCTTTTTCCTGAACACTGGACCAGACGCCGGCTGGTTTGCTTACGTGCCACTCTCCGGCCCTGCATATTCACCTGGAAAAAGAGTCGATATCTGGGCACAGATGATCACGTTTACTGAAATCTCCGCGCTCGTCGGTGCAATCATTGTTATCGGAACGGCTTTCAAAATGCGCGCGCCCGGTATGTCGATCAACCGCATACCTTTGTTTGTCTGGGCGCAGGTCGTGACAGGGTTCATGATCATCTTCGCGATGCCTGCGGTGATGCTCGCGAGTAGTTTTCTCGCCAGCGATCGACTGATCGATACGCACTTCTTTAACCCTGCTGAAGGTGGTGATGCGATTCTCTATCAACACCTGTTCTGGTTCTTCGGGCATCCGGAGGTTTACATTATCTTCATTCCCGCGCTGGGATTTATCTCGCCCATCATCGTGACGTTCGCACGCAGAAAGATCTTTGGCTACGTCGCACTCGTGCTGGCTTTGATCTCGACGGGCTTTATCGGGTTCGGACTTTGGGTGCATCACATGTTTGCCACCCCGATACCGCAGATGGGCCAGAGTTTCTTCACTGCGGCAAGCATGATGATCGCGATTCCGAGCGGCGTGCAGATCTTCTGCTGGATCGCGACACTCTGGGGCAGCAAGCTCAACATCAAGACGCCGCTGCTCTTCGTGCTCGGCTTCTTTGCTATCTTCGTTCTCGGTGGTCTAACAGGGCTGATGCTCGCATCGGTGCCGCTCGACTTGCAGATTCACGACACGTTCTTCGTCGTTGCGCATCTTCATTACGTGTTGATTGGCGGCGCAGTGTTTCCGCTCTTCGGCGCGTTTTATTACTGGTTTCCGAAGTGGACGGGCCGCATGTTGAGCGAGCGCGCCGGGCGCTGGAACTTCTGGCTGATGTTCATCGGGTTCACTCTCGTCTTCTTTCCGATGCATCAGCTCGGTCTCAACGGCATGCCGCGACGGGTTTACACGTACCTGCCCGAGACGGGTTGGGGAACACTGAATCTGATCGCATCGATCGGCGCGTTTGTGCTCGCGGCGGGTGTGCTGGTGTTCATCGTGAACGCGATTTGGGCGCTGCGGGCAGGTATTGTTGCGGGCGATAACCCATGGGGCGCGGATTCGCTCGAGTGGAGCATTCCGTCGCCGCCGCCGAATTACAACTTCCATAACATTCCGGTGGTCCAGGGTCGCTATCCAATCTGGCAGGCGACTGCTGACGCGCCGATCGTTCGTGGTCTGAATACTAAAAAACGCGAGACGCTCGTAACGAGTGTTATGGACGCGCAGCCGGAGCTGCGGTTCGACATTCCTGGTCCATCGCTCTGGCCGTTGATGGTCGCGCTCGCGACGGCCGTGACGTTCATCATTGGAATATTCACGCCGTGGGCGTTTTTAGTGGGCGCGATCCTTGCCGGAATCACGCTCGCCTGCTGGTTCTTTGCCGATCCGAATTACGAAAACAAGCACGCGCGCGAGACTGGCGATAAATCGGAACACGTTTCACCACGCGCGGAGTTGCAGCCGAAAGAAGTATGAGCACGAGAGCCGTCATCGACATCACCGAGCTGCCGCACCACGAGTTCGATACGTACGACCCGGTGTGGTGGGGAAACAATTTGCTGCTGGCGATCGAGACGTCGATGTTTGCGATCCTGATCGCGACGTATTTCTACCTGCGACAGAATTTCGCGCTCTGGCCGCCGCCGGTGGCCCAACTCACCGCGACACTCGATCCGCTGCCGCAACTCACTTACGGCACGTTGAACACTCTGCTGTTGCTGCTGAGCTGTGGGCCGATGATCCTGACTGACAAGGCGGCGCGACAGGGAACCCGGGGAGTGTGTCAGATCGGGCTCGTCATTTGTGTGCTGTGCGGATTGGGTGCGGTCGTGTTGCGGGGTTTTGAGTTCTCGGCAGTTTACTTTCGCTGGGACAGTAATGCGTACGGATCGGTGGTGTGGTTCATGCTCGGCATGCACATGCTGCATTTGCTGGTGCTGACGACTGAGTCTGTGTTGCTGACGATCTGGATCTTCACGCGCGAGTTCGATATGAAGCACCGCGTGGATATCGTGACGGTGGCGGTTTACTGGTACTGGGTGACGGCAATCTGGGTTTTGCTCTACGCGATCATTTATTACGTACCGCGCATTAGTTGAGATGGCTAACGAAGGACAAGCAACAACTCCGAAGGCGTTATGGCTGCTAATGATCGTGGGGCCGGCGATCGCGGCCGCCGAACAGCAGGCGAATTTCGTGCTCGTGCGGCAGGCGTGTTCGATGCAGCGCAACGTTGCGTTGTATGCAGTGGTCATCGTGGCGATGTTGTTGACGATTGTGACGGCGATGATTGGAGTTTCGATCTGGAGACGAACTGGTGCTGACTGGCCGACGGAAGCTGCTGATCTGGCGAACCGGATCAGGTTTATCAGCGTGGTGGGAATACTGAGTAGTGCGATGTCGTTTCTCGTGATCGTAGCGCAGGGAATTGCCACGATAAATTTCGATCCGTGTCAGTTATGAAGAGGAGTTTTCACGCAAAGGCGCAAAGGAAGACGCAAAGACGCAAAGGCGGGCCAAACGCCGCTTGGAGCCCGGCAGGCTTTGCGTCTTTGCGTCTTCCTTTGCGCCTTTGCGCGATCCCAATTCTCGCGTTTCACGGCGGCCTACCACACAACTGGCACGATCTCGTGCGCGCCTGGAGCTTCGAGCCACTCGTCGTGATGTCGCTTGTATTGACGGCCGTCTTGTTCATTGTCGGTCTCTATCGTCTCAAACGACGCTCGATCCGGACGTGGGAAGCACTTTGTTTCGCAGGTGGCTGGCTCGCACTGTTTGTTGCACTCGTTTCGCCGGTACACGCGTGGGGACGCGTCCTTTTCTCGGCGCACATGTCGCAGCACGAAATACTCATGCTCGTCGCCGCGCCTCTTTTGGTTCTCGGGCGACCACTGATCGCTTTCCTTTGGGCATTACCGCTGAGCTGGTCGCGACGTCTCGGAAACATCGGCAAAATCCCATGGATCAATCGCGCGTGGCGAACGCTCACGATTCCACTGGTCGCGTGGCTGGTCCACGCCATCGCTTTGTGGACGTGGCACATTCCGGCGCTGTTTGAAGCGACGCTGTACAGCGACACGGTCCACACGTTGCAACATCTCTCGTTCCTGCTCTCCGCGCTGCTCTTCTGGTGGGCACTCATTCATGGACCACAGGGCGCGATGGGCTACGGCGCCGCCGTGCTCTATCTCTTCACCACCTCGGTTCACAGCGGCGCGCTCGGCGCACTGCTGACTATCGCGGGATCAGTCTGGTATCCGTCGTACGCACCCCTCACCGCATCCTGGGGACTCACTCCGCTCGAGGATCAGCAACTCGGCGGACTGATCATGTGGATCCCCGCGAGTCTCGTTTACGTGATCGCCGGACTCGCGCTCTTTGCCGGCTGGCTGCGTGAAGCAGACGTGCGCGCAATGCGGCGGGAACGTCTGGAGCTGGCTCCATGAAAAAGCTCGTCGAGATAGCGCTCGGGATCGTGACGAGTGTCGGCGGCTTTCTCGAGATCGGATCGATTGCGACAGCCGCACAAGCCGGCGCTGATTTCTCGTTCCAACTGATCTGGACCATCGTGCTCGGCGGTCTCTGCATCATCTTTCTCGTCGAACAGGCAGGGCGGTTCTCGGCAGTCAGCGGGCGCACGATCCCTGATGCGATTCGCGAGCGTTTCGGCTTCAACTACTTCGCGTTTCTCCACATCGTTTTCGCACTCGTGTGTCTCCTCGTTCTCGCGGCGGAGATTGGCGGCGTTTGCATCGCACTCGAGCTCACTACCGGAATTTATTTTCAGTGGTGGACGATTCCGGCTGCGATCGTGATCTGGCTGGTAATGTGGAAAGGCACTTTCGGTGTGATCGAGAAAGGCGTCTCGGTGCTCGGCCTCGTCACACTTTGTTTCGTCGTTGGCGCCTACTTGATCCACCCGTCGCAGGCGCAAGTTCTTCGAGGTGCATTGCCGTCGCTGCCGCAACACGATAAAGCACACTATTGGTTCGTGGCAGTTTCGATCCTCGGCGCGACGATCTCACCTTACTTGTATTTCTTCTATTCATCCGGCGCGATCGAAGACGAGTGGAACGAAGGGCACATCGGGATCAATCGCATCATCGCGACCGGCGGCATGACGTTCGGCTCCGTTATTTCAATCGCGGTGCTGATACTCGCCGCCATGATCTTCGCGCCGCAGGGAGTGAAGTTCGAACACTATTCACAACTGCCGCAATTGCTCGTCCCCGTGTTTGGTTACTGGGGCTACTGGCTCATAGTCGCTTCGGTCGGCATCGCGTGTCTTGGCGCGGCACTCGAGATCACGCTCGAGATCGCTTACTTCACCGCACAGGGGTTTGGTTGGAACTGGAGTGAGAACCAACGACCACGAGATGAAGCGCGCTTCGCTGCTGCTTACACGATAACTATCATCCTCGCGGCGTTGATCACGATTACGGGTATCGATCCGCTGCAGATCACGATCTTCTCGATGGCGCTTACCGCCGCGACACTGCCGGTATCGATCGTGCCGTTTCTGTTCCTGATGAACGATTACAGTTACGTGCGTGTGTATCGCAACGGCTGGTTTTCGAACGCAGTCGTGATCGTGATCATCAGCATCGCATTCGTGTTGGCGGTGGTGTCGATACCCTTACAGATCTTCGGAGGCGGCTGATGAATCTGATTAGAGACTGTCTCGACAAACGGATCGACGATCGCTTCAAACGCCGCATGGGGCGCGTTGATGGAATAGTACTTGAAGTCGAACCGGGCCGTCCGCCGCGCGTGGCCTATGTCGAGCTCGGGGTCAAGACGCTGATGAATCGTTTGAGCCGTCGACTTGGTAAGGCGATCGCGCACGAGCCTTATCGAATTCCGTGGGGAAAGATCAAAGTGGGGCTGAACGAGGTGCGTGCGGATGTCGAGGCGGAGAAGACGCCGGCGCTTGAATGGGAGCTGTGGTTAAGAAAGAAAGTGATTGGACGAATTCCGGGGGCGTAGATGACGAGTCAACAGGTACACGCAGAGCTTTTGCTGGGAGAGAAAGTGTTTGCACTAAACGGATTGCCGATTGGCAGGTTGGAAGATATCCGCACTGAGATCAATAAAGGGCACTGTTTTGTGTCGGAGTTTTTGGTGGGGAGTTATGCGGTGCTGGAGCGTTTGGCGGCGTGGCGCATCGGGCGCGCGTTGTTGCGTGTTTTCGGGGCGAAGCGCAAGGAAGGTTACCGGGTGCGTTGGGACCAGTTGGATCTTTCGGATCCAAGACACCTGCGGTTGTTGTGTGATGTCGAGGAGTTGATGCCGTTGAGGGAGGAGCAGTATCCAACATGAGTTCCAAAGAAGAAATTTTCACGCAAAGGCGCAAAGAAAGACGCAAAGACGCAAAGGCGCGCCCTTGGAGCCCGGCAGGCTTTGCGTCTTTGCGTCTTCCTTTGCGTCTTTGCGTGAGTGTTTTTTTGTTTGCCGTCATACTTTCCGGTTGTTCGCGCCGTCCAACTGGTCCGCTCGCCTTCGTCACTAACGAACGAGACGGCACGATCACTGTCATCGACACCGGCGCCGATCGCGTTTACTCAACGATCAAAGTCGGTGGGCGACTGCGTGGCATCCGTCTGAATCCCGATCGAACGCGAGTCTGGGTTGCCATCAGCTATCCGTCCAATCAAACGCAGGGCGAGGACAAGATCGCAGAGCTCGATCTCAAAGGAAATGTGATCGCGAAGTACGAAGCGGGCACCGATCCCGAGAACTTCGTGGTTAACGATCACGCGACCCGTCTTTACATCGCCAACGAAGACGCCGGCACGGCATCGATCACGGACGTCAAAGCGAATCGCGTGATTGCGACGATGCCGGTCGGACTCGAACCCGAAGGCGCCGCAATGAGTCCCGATGGACGTTGGGTGTACATCACTTCCGAATCAAGCAGCAGCGTGAGTGTTATCGATACGCAGAGCGGACAGGTAGTAAAGCAGTTTCTGGTGGGTGCACGCCCGCGCGAGGCTGTCTTTACTGCTGATAGCGCGCGGGCTTACGTGACTGCGGAAAACGGGAATGTCGTCTCGGTGGTTGATACCCGTGAACATTCGGTAGTTAAGACGATTGGTCTTCCGGGACAGCTCAAACCAAAAGGTGTCGTGGTTTCGCCGGATGGCAAGCGCGTCTATGTCGCGACCGGGCGGGGAAATAGCGTTGCCGTGATCGATGGCGAGCAACTGAAGTTGATCACCCTGATTCCCGTCGGGCAGCGACCGTGGGGCATCGCGATCACACCGGATGGACGTAAGTTGTATACGGCGAATGGTCTGTCGAATGACGTCAGCGTCGTGGATACAAGCACTAATAAAGTGGTGGCGACAATCAAATCCGGTGACGGCCCCTGGGGTATCGCCCTTTAATCCACAGATTGCCCATCTACCGCAAATAAACCCATTTATGGTATAAATTCCTTCCCCTTTGTTCCCTACTGTACCGAACCCCTTTACAGCTTTTCCCCGAAGTCTCTATTTGCTTAGGAGCATTTAGTGTCGAGACAAAACCGTCATAATTCCCAGCCCCTCAAGGCTTTACAGAAAGAACGCACTGGGATCCCCGGCTTCGACGAAATCACTCGCGGCGGCTTACCTGCGGGGCGACCCACGCTCGTTTGCGGCAGCGCCGGCGCCGGAAAAACACTTTTCGCCATGGAGTTTCTCGTCCGTGGCGCGACGCTTTTCGACGAGCCCGGCGTTTTCATGTCGTTCGAGGAGTCGAGCGAAGAGCTGGCGACGAACGTCGCATCGCTCGGTTTTGATCTGAACCAGCTAATCGCCGACAAGAAACTCGTCCTTGACTTCGTCTTCATCGAGCGCTCCGAGATCGAAGAGACTGGCGAATACGATCTTGAAGCACTCTTTCTCAGGCTCGGCCACGCGATCGACTCGATCGGCGCCACGCGCGTCGTACTCGACACGCTCGAAGCACTCTTCGCCGCGCTGCCCAACGAAGCGATCGTCCGGGCCGAGCTGCGTCGTCTTTTCCGCTGGCTAAAAGACAAAGGCGTGACGGCGGTCATCACAGGGGAACGTGGCGACGGCAAACTCACGCGCTACGGTCTCGAAGAATACGTCGCTGACTGCGTCATACTCCTGGATCATCGCGTGCAGAACCAGATCTCGACGCGCCGCATGCGCATTATCAAATATCGCGGCACTTCGCACGGCACGAACGAGTATCCATTCTTCATCGACGAAAAAGGCTTTTCGGTTCTTCCGATTACTTCCATCGGTTTAATGCATAAGGCTCCTACCGAGCACATCTCCACCGGGATCGAACGTCTCGACACAATGCTTGACGGTCACGGCTTTTACCGTGGTAGCTCGATACTCGTATCGGGAACCGCGGGAACCGGAAAGAGCACTATTGCAGCGCATTTTGTTGCGGCGGCGTGCCAGCGTGGCCAGCGAGCGCTCTTCTTCGCATTTGAAGAGTCGCAGGATCAGATCATTCGCAACATGCGTTCGATCGGGATCGACCTCGAGAAATACGTGAAGAAGGCTTGCTGGAGTTTCACAACGCGAGGCCGTCTGCATGGGGATTAGAAATGCACCTTGCGCTCGTCCACAAAGCGATTACGGAGTCTAATCCCACAGTTGTCGTTGTCGATCCGATCACTAACTTCCTGGCGGTGGGCGATAGGATTGAAACCAAGGCGATGCTCACGCGGCTCATCGATTACCTCAAGTCGAGACAAATCACTGGCATGTTCACGAGCTTGACGTCGGCCGCGAGTGAGATCGAAGACTCGGAAGTCGATGTTTCGTCGCTGATGGATACGTGGTTACTGGTGAGGACTATCGAGTCGAACGGAGAGAGAAATCGCGGGCTTTACATTCTGAAGGCGCGCGGCACCGCACATTCCAACCAGGTGCGTGAGTTTGTGCTAACTGATCACGGTATCGAGCTGATCGATGCCTATATCGGCTCTGAAGGAGTTCTGATGGGTTCGGCCCGTTCGAATCAGGTGGCGCGCGAAAAGGCGGCTGAAGTCGAGCGCGGGCAGTTTAGTGAACGCAAACAGCGCGAGCTGCGGCTCAAGCAGGAGCTTTATGAAGCACAACTACAGGCCTTGAAGAGTCAGTATGAAACTGAGCGTGACGCAATCCTCATGAATCTGGATGAAGAACAGAAACGGCTCAAGGAAGTAGCCGACCAACGACTCGAGATCGCCCGATTGCGAAAGGCTGATAATCGTGGAATGAAAATTGATGAAAACGGCACGAGAAAAGCGCGGAAAGGAGCTGTTAGATGACACAACCCCTCACGAAGAAGAAACGGCAAAAATCCACCAACGGTCACTCGCAGGATGTAAGCGAAGAGCTGAATCGCTGGAACCTGCGTCTTTACGTTGCCGGTCAAACTCCGCGATCAGTCACCGCCTTCAGAAACCTCAAGGACATTTGCGAAGAATATCTGAAGGGCATGTATCACATTGAAGTTGTCGATTTGATGGAGAACCCGACGCTCGCGCGCGGCGATCAGATACTTGCTGTGCCGACGCTGGTGCGCAAGTTGCCACAACCGATCAGAAAGATCATCGGCGATCTCTCCAACACGGAGCGCGTTCTCGTGGGGCTGGATATACAACCTCGTTAAGTATGTTGACTATGAAAGTGTGTAATTGAATGGCAAAGCCAACAAATGAAAATTTAAAACCCGACGGCAAACGACAATTAACCACGAAGCTGCGGAATGCGACAGGGGCTTTTGAGGAGGCGATCAAGGGAAGCGCGCTCAACCGAGCGAAATACATTTTGCGACTTTATGTTACGGGTTCTACGGGCCGGTCTCTGAAAGCTGTTTACAACTTGCGAAAGATCTGTGAAGAGCTGCTGCCGGATGAGTACGAGTTGGAAGTGATTGATATTTACAAAGATCCGGATGTCGCGCGTGAAGCGCAGATCATCGCGGCGCCGACGTTGGTGAAAAGATTGCCGCTGCCGATCAGAAAGTTTGTCGGTGATCTTTCGAACACGCAGAAGATTTTGGTGGGATTGGATATTTACAAGCGCCAGGATTTCAAAGATCAACTAAAAGACGCGTGATCCAAAGTAATATGGGAAAACGAACAGACACGGATGTAACTGATTTGCAGCGTCGGCTTGACGAAGCAGAAGACACGCTGCGAGCGATCCGGCAGGGCGAAGTGGACGCGCTCGTGATTGACGGGCCGAAGGGCGAAGTTATCTATACGGTTACGAGCGCCGATTATCCTTACCGGCTCATGATCGACGAGATGAACGAAGGCGCGGTGAGTGTTTCACCCGACTCGTACATTCTCTACAGCAATCGTAACTTCGCCGGCATCCTTGGCTTGACTGAAAACAACGCGAGTGGAGTTCCGTTCGGCGACTTCGTCGTACCGGATATGCGCGATCGATTTCTCCAAGACATCGAAAGAGCGTGCCAACAAGCTTTTCGACGTGAATACACACTCAGTCCCGGAGACGGCAGGGAAGTTCCGGTGCTCCTGTCGTTTGCCAAACTTCAGCCGCAAACAAATTCGATCAGTATCGTCGTCACCGATCTGACCGCGCAGAAAGCTCTCGAAGAAAAACTCCGCCAGGCAAAGAACACACTCGAAGACCAGGTCGAGGACCGCACGAAAGAGCTGCGCGAGAGCCAGGCGCGACTGTTTGGCATCCTCGAACACAGCGCCGCTGACCTCAAAGCGATGCGACGATTGAATGAGATCGGCGCCCGCTGCGCGAAAGATGGAGACGACATTGACAGTTGTCTGGAAGAGATTCTTGATGTCGCGATCGAGATAACGGGGGCAGACAAAGGCAATATTCAGTTGCTCAATGGTGATTCGGAAACGCTCAGGCTGGTTACGCAAATTGGTTTTGACGATCCGTTTATTGAGTTGTTTGAATGCGGTCACAATGGAGACTCAGCGTGTGGTGTCGCGCTGAAATCGAAACAGCGCGTCGTCGTGGAAAACATCGACAAGAGTGAGATCTACGCCGGCAAGCCGTCGCTCGAAGCGATGCACGAGGCCGACGTGCTCGCCGTTGAATCAGTGCCGTTGGTTAGCAGCGAAGGTAATGCCCTGGGAATCATCTCGACACATTTCAGTAACGCGCATCGACCCAGCGAGCAGGAATTGCGACTCATGGATCTGCTGGCGCGACAAACTGCTGACTATCTCGAGCGCAAGCGTGTTGAAGCAGAGCGCGAACAGTTGCTCGAGCGCGAGCACGAGCTGCGTGAGACTGCCGAAGATGCGAATCGTTTGAAGGATGAGTTTCTGGCGATCATGTCGCACGAGCTGCGCAATCCATTGAACGTGATTCTCGGTTACGCGGAGCTGTTGCTGCGGATGGAGGAGATTAAATCCGCGCCTCATTTGCAGCGCATGGCTGACGCTGTGAAGCGGAACGCAGTGGCCCAGTCGAAACTGATCCGCGATCTGCTCGATCTATCGAGACTGCGCAGCGGTAAGCTCGAGCTGAACCGGGAGACTGTTACGCCCGTCGCTTCGATTGAAAACGCGATCGAGACTGTGCGCATCGATGCGGACGGTAAAGGCGTCGAGATCAAAGTCGAACCGCCGGACGACGTGTTGTTTGTCCAGGCTGATCCGGTGCGACTCGAGCAGATCATCTGGAACCTGCTCAACAACTCAGTGAAGTTTACGCCGCGCGGCGGCTGCATCGTAGTTCGTCTCGAAGAAGAGAATGACGAGATTGTGCTGACGGTGTCTGACAACGGGCAGGGAATCGATTCGTCGTTCCTGCCGCACATCTTCGAGATCTTTCGACAGGCAGATCCGGGGACGAGTCGTTCTCAGCAGGGTATGGGTATCGGCCTCGCTGTGGTCCAACAGCTAGTCGAGCTGCATGGCGGATCGGTGAGCGCGTATTCTGAGGGTGTGGGCAAAGGTGCGACGTTCACGATCAGATTACCGCGGAGTAGGAATTTGAAATCGCACTCTTCAGCGGCGCAGGATCTCGGCATTGGATCGCTCGAGGGCATGTCGGTGCTGGTCGTGGACGATTCGGAAGACACGACGGAGATGGTCCGGCATCTGCTGCAGATTGGTGGCGCTTCTGTTTTTGTGGCGACGAGTGGAGTTGAAGCGTTGCGGCTGGCGCGTGAGAAGGAATTTGACGTCGTATTGTCTGACATCTCGATGCCCGAGATGGATGGGTTTGAGTTTCTCAGCAGGCTGCGTCAGATTCCTGGTAAGGAACATCTGCCGGCCGTCGCCCTGACTGGTTTTGGTCGGCCCGAAGACGTGCAACGAGCGAACGACAATGGCTTCTACGCGCACCTCACCAAACCGTTCGACATCCAGAGCCTCGCGAGTCTGCTGCAAAAAGTGCCAGGGATTTCACGGATGCACGCGGATTAGTCGTTGGTGTTCCAGATTAACTTGATGGGGACACTCTCGAAACGTCGTTCCTTTGGATAACGGACGGCGTTTTGAATGTATCGCACGCCGTCGATCACCTTGTCGATGGTGGTGTGGGTGTGTCCGCAGACGTGAACCGTTGAGTTGAGCTGTCTGATTTGCGGATCGAGGGCGGCGCAGATTGAGACATCGGGAAGCCAGCTAAATCTCATGTACTCCGGCGGCGGCAGCAGCTCGGCGCGCGGGATGAAGTGAGAGAAAGTTATGACTTCGGCGTCGTACGACTTGAGATGTGGCTCGTTGAGACTAAGAAAGTATTCAGGGAGCGATTGAATGTTGTCCGGCCATTTGCAGAGGTGAAAGTCGACCCACGCTTTCATCTCCGCGTCGTAGACGCCGTCGTACCACGAGAAGAGCGGAACGATCCAGAGATCTTCGAGACGCAGAGGCGTGGTGATTACACCGATGTCATTGCAAAGTTTCAGAACTTGGTCAAACTTATCGATTGAATTGATTTCAGAATTGCGAACCCAGAGTTCGTGATTGCCAGGCGTGAAGAGTACGTGACGAAACTTCGCGCGGAGCAGTAAGAGCGTCTCGCGGATGACTTCCAACCGATCGGAGACATCGCCCGCGACGATGAGAGTGTCGTCGCGGTAGGCGGTGTCAGACAGTCCTTTAAGCCAGAGGAAGTTTTCTTTGTAATCTGTGTGGAGATCCGACGTCGCAAAAACACGCATGCGACCGACTATAGCAAATCAGCGTTTATTAGCCACAGATGACACGGATAACACGGATTATTGCGCCGTTGACGTGCTCGCAGGCGTTGCCGTCTTCTTCACGTACTTGTCATACCACCCAAGATACCGCTCCATGCGGTCGCGCTGGTAGCTCGGGCGCTGAATGCCGTGGTTCTCGTTCGGATAGATAATCAACTGCGTATCGATCCCGAGACTGCGCAGCGCCTGGTACATCTGCTGGCTGCCCTGCACAGGCACGTTGAAGTCACGCTCGCCACCGAGAAACAAGGTCGGCGTTTGAATGCGATCGGCGTGCAGGAACGGGTAGGAGATCTTCACGTACGTCTCCCACGCTTTCGGATTCCAGGGTGGACCAATCTCGTAGTCGTACTGAATGATGTACTGATCGGTACCATAGAATGCGACGGTGAACGCCGTGCCCGCGCCGCTCGTCGCTCCTTTGAAACGCGTGTCAGTCGCGATCAGGTAATCAGTCAAAATTCCACCATAGCTCCAACCGCCGACGCCGAGTCGATCCGGATCAGCCACACCCATCTTGATCACGTGATCGACACCCGCGAGTAGATCCTGCACTTCGTAGTTGCCCCAATCGGCAAAGATCGCGCGTGAGAACTTCTGCCCGCGACCGGCGCTGCCGCGATAGTTCACCGCGAGCACCGCATAACCATTCGCCGCAAAAAACTGGCGCTCCGCGCTGAACGTGTGCTGGTCCTGCGAGTTTGGACCACCGTGAATTCTGAGGAGCAGCGGAACTTTCGTTCCTTTAACGTAACCGACCGGGTAAGTGAGCAAACCACCGACTTGCGTTCCGTCTTTACTTTGAAAATTGACCTCTTCAGTCACGCCGAAATCGAGCTCTGCGAACAGTGCGTCGTTCTGGTGTGTGAGCTGGCGCAGCGTGTTTCCTTCCCAAACTTGAATCTCACCAGCCTTCGTGTCGGCGCCTGAGATCGCCACCGCACGTCCGGCGTTGAAGTTCCAATTACCGATAACGACCGGCGGGTTCAGCAGTCGTTGCGCCGCGCCGCCCGCGAGGTTTGCCTTCATCGGATAAACCGAACGATCGTCAGTCACTAAGAACTGAATCGCCTTGCCGTCTGAAGTGAAACGAGGCGACGAGACGCCGCGATCGAGATCTTCCGCTGCCTTGAAGCGGGCCGGTGCGCTGCTGCCGTCTGACGGAACGAGCGCGAGATGCTCCATGCTGTACGCGCCGTACTTCTTCTCATCAGTGTCGGTGATTGCGATCCACTTTGAGTCAGGACTCCACTCCGGCCTCCCACGGTTGGCACGCATGGTTTCGGGAGTTAACGCTTTCTCCGTCGCACCGGCTTTAGCCTCGGCAACGAAAAGCTGTGCGGAAGGCTCGCGATCCGGGTCATCGCCGTGGTTGCTCATGAAGGCGATGCGAGTGCCATCAGGCGACCATGCGGGCGAGCTCTCGTCCCACTTGCTCTTCGTGAGCCGGTCGAGTTTCTTTGTCGCGATGTCGTAGATGTAGACGTAAGTGTGACGTCCGCTGAGCAGGTAGCCTGCGCCGTCCTGCTTGTAGCGGTAACGATCGATGACGATGGGTTTCGGCACGCGTGGAGTCGCGCCGGGCTGTGGTGATGGCGCAGCTTCAGCCTCCGGATCGGGATCGCCGATCAGGAGCACCAGTCGTTTTGAATCGGGAGACCATTCGTGTCCCTGCAAGCGGCCCTTGAGCTCCGTGAGCTGCATCGCCTCGCCGCCGTTTCGATCCAGAAGCCACACCTGGTTGCCGCGCGCCTTGCCGGGTCGCGATGAAGTAAATGAAAGGTACTTGCCGTCAGGGCTCCAACGCGGCGAGCTTTCGCTTTCCGAGCTGAAAGTGATCTGTCGATCGTTGCTGCCGTCGATGTTGACCATCCAGATGTGCGAGCTCGATTTGTCTTCTTTGGCGTCGGTGGTGCCGACGGTGTATGCGACCCATTGGCCGTCCGGCGAAATCTGTGGATCGTTGACGTTGCGGAAGCGCGTCAGATCGTCGAGTTTCATTGGACGCCGAGCAGTCTGGGCTGCAAGCGAGTTTGCGAGCGCAAGAATGAGCAGCAGGGAGATACAAGACAGGCGTCGTCGTAACATAGGGGCCTCCAGAGATGTGGTTCTTAGTTCGTATCGCGCAGAGGGGGAAGTTTAAACCGTTTCACGCAAAGGCGCAAAGAACGCAAAGACGCAAAGGCACGCCCAAGCATTTGACCCGCCTTTGCGCCTTTGCGCCTTTGCGTGAGATCTTTATTTAAGCCGGTCCGTAATTCACAGGCCGCAGTTCATGCATGCGCCCATCATCCAAACGGCCCTCGACGATCTCGTACCCGAGCAGCGCGTTTAAAAATTCAGGAGCGTAGAAGAGGAAATAGAACAAGTCAGGAAGAGGGGCTTGCCCCCGCTCCTGGAATTTCGACAGCGGGAGCAAGCCCCTCTTCCTGACTTGTTCTAATTGAAGGTCTTAGTCCCTACTTGCCGTCGTCGGGCGGGATGACGAGTTTCTGGCCGACCTGGATCTTGTCCGGATCCTTCAGCGTTTCGCGGTTCGCGTAGAAGATCCGCATGTACTCGTTCGCATCTCCATAGAACTGCTTACTGATCTTCGAGAGATTGTCGCCGCTCTTCACTTCGTACGTCTGACCTCCGCCACCCTCTCCGCCACCTGCGGCTGCGCCCATCGCGCGACTCGTGTCGACGCTGATGTCGGCGGTGATGTCGTCCGCATTCGGATTGACGAGCTTGATCTGATCCCAGAACTTGTTCTTTGCCTCGTCTGAAGGAGCGATAGCCCGGATGAAGAGCTTATTATCCTGCACGTGCAGGTTCTGAAACTGAATTCGCTCATTGTCGGCGGTCGTGAGTACAGTTTGATATTTCTGTTTCAACTCGTTGAATCGTTGTTGTGCGCCTTGTTGCTGCTCAGCCTCCGACGCGCCACGTCCAAACATCTTGTCAAAGAGTCCCATGATGATTCCTTTCACTAATCACATTAAGCAAGCAGGGGATTTGGAGGGATTGAGAGATGCTAAGAGAAATTTAGAACGTAAGCTTTCTGATTTTGGTTCTTTTTTGTGGCTTACTTCAACAGCTCTTCGATGAGGCGATCGACGTCGATGCGTGTCGTGTCGAGGAAGTGGATACCGTGGTGTTCTTCCGCGCGTAATAGCAAGGGGATTTCGGTGCCGCCGAGAATGAGGGCCTCAATGCTTTCACGCGCTTTCATTGCGTCGGCAATCTCGAGAAAACGGGCGCGTGTTTCGGGCAGGAACTGATCTTTCAACAACTCGCCGAAGTATTTCTCGTGAATGTAGTTTTGTTCTTCTTCGTTTGGTGTAACGACTTTGATGTCAGTGCGCGAGAACACTTTGGGGTAAAACGGGGCTTGCATTGTGTAACGCGTGCCGAAGAGGGCGACGCTCTTGAAGCCGAGTGACTGCGCGCGCTCGCAGGTCGCTTCAACAATGCTGATCAATGGTAGCTTTACACGTTGTTTGAGATCGTCGAAGACGATGTGAGGTGTGTTTGCGGTGAGGGCGGCGAAGTCGACGCCCGCGCGTTCGAGTGTCTCGAATTCTTTGACGAGTTGATCGATGACTTTGTCGAGCTCACCTTTGCCCATCCACTCGATCATCTGCTTGAGATTGATGCTGTTGATGATGATGTGAGGCGACGCGCCGTCAGCTTTCTCGCGATACTGGTTGGTGAGCAGGCGATAGTAGTCGATCGTCGACTCAGGTCCGGTGCCGCCGATAAGGCCAAGTGTCTTCATGTTTTCCTTTGCCTCTAAAGAGAACCAGTCAGAGGAATGAACAAGTCAGGAAGAGGGGCTTGCCCCCGCTGTTTTAACCCAAGCAGCGGCGGGGGCAAGCCCCTCTTCCTGACTTGTTCATTCCAAGCATACTCCCTTTATTGCTGCGTGCTCGTGCTCTTCGTGGGTTCGCTGATGTCGTACTCGGGCTTGGCGACACCCATGATCCATTTATCAAACCAACCAACAATGTGCTGTAGTCGCTCGATGCGGTGCCATGGCTGACCAGAGCGCGACAGCTCGTGCGACTCGTTCGGGAAACGCACCATCACTGTCGGTATCTTGCGGTACTTCAGCGCGCGGAACATCGCTTCGCCACCCGAACCCGTCGGCGTACGCCAGTCAGCCTCACCGAGGATCAACATCAACGGCGTCTGGATCTTGTTGACGTAGGTGATCGGCGAGCGACGTACATAGTCCTGCGGATCTTCGAACGGCGGCGCCTTAAACCATGAAGGCTGGAAGAGCGTGAAATCAGCGGTGTACCACCAGTCAGACCAGCTCGCGATATCGCGTTGCGAGACCGCCGCCGCGAAACGTGTCGTTTGCGTGATGGTCCAATTCGTCAGCAAGCCACCGCCGCTGCCCCCAGTCACACCCATCTTCTTCTCATCGATGTATCCGCGCTTGATCAGCTCATCGACACCGGCCATCAAATCTTTGTAATCATCGCCGGGATAGTTGTGTTGAATGATGTTCCCAAACTCCTGCCCGTAGCTCGTGCTGCCGCGCGGGTTCGGATAAATCACGAGGTAACCTTTCGCCGCCATCCACAAAAACTCATGATCGAAGATGTAACCGTAAGCAGAGTGTGGTCCACCGTGAATGTTCAGGATTAGCGGGTACTTCTTGATCGGATCGAAGTCAGGTGGCTTCTGCACCCACGTCTGAATCTTCTTCCCGTCAAAACTCGTGTACCAGATTTCTTCGGGTTCGGTGAGATTGAGTTTCGAGAAGAGCTCGTCGTTGATGTGTGTGAGCTGTCTCGGCTGGCCGCTCTTTTTGTCGAACCAGAAGAGATCGCCGATGCGCGTCGGTGTCGAGATCAGAAGAACAAACTTCGAAGCGTCCGGCACGGCGCGATAACTAACGACCGCCTGGTTTCCAGTTGTGACGTCACTTTCTTTTCCAGTCGTAACATCAAACGACCCGAGATTAGCTTTTCCTTCCTTGACGTAAAGCATCGTGATGCTGCGTCCATCCGGTGACCAGACCGGCGGGCTACCGCCACCGCCGCGCGGTGCAACGTTGTCGCCACCCACTCCACCGCCGATGTCGAAATCAAAATTGGCGGTGAGGCTACGCGGCTTCGCGCCCGACGCGAGATCCATCACCCAAAGATCCGGCTGCGAATACGAGCGCACTGGCTGACTCACCGAACCGATAAAGGCGACTTGTTTTCCGTCAGGACTGATGGTGAATCCACCCGCGCCCATGTCGAACGAAGTTACTTGAGTGCGCTCACCGCCCGTGACTGCGATCGAATAGATATCAGTGCGCGGCAGCTCGTAATAAGGCTCGTCCGTGTAGTCAGACTCGAAATAGACGCGCGTGCTGTCTTTGGCCCAGAGCGCGCCACCGTCGTCGAAGTGTCCGTTAGTTAACTGTTTTGGCGTGACTTTTTCATCGCCGGTTTTCGGAGCAGTGACGACCCAGATGTGATTCGGGTGTTTGAAGTCGAGATAACCGGCGCCGTTCGCACGATAGACCGCACGATTGATCACGCGCACGTCGCTTTCATGCTCAGGACTCGGTGCCGGGTTCGGACTCGCGCCTGGCTGAGGCGGAGTATTTCGTGCGGCTGCTTTCGCGAGCTCTTCTGCTGTCGCACTGTTGTAGAAAAGGATCATCTTTCCGTCCGGCGACCACTGCGGCGCGCCTGCGCCACGCGCGAGGGTCGTGAACTGAAACGGCTCGCCGCCTCCCATCGCCAGCATGAACAACTGTGGCGGCTCAACGCGTCCACTCACTTCCGGCGCACGAACGAACGCCAGATACTTTCCATCCGGTGACCAGCGCGGCTGCGAGTCGCGTGGACCGTTCGTAAGCTGGCGTGTTTCGCCATTCGCAGTCGCGACGGTCCAGATCGCGGTGTTGTATCCGTCTTTCTTTTCGTTGACGGTGACGCGCACGAACGCGACGCGCGCGCCATCAGGCGACACCTGCGGATCGCCGATCCAAACGAAGTTGAAGAGATCCTTTTCAGTGATATTGCGTTTCTGCGCCAGCGCGGGCGCGCACAGCGCGACGACAAAGATCAGCAGGAGTGAGACACGAAAACGCATTGTTGAGTTCCTTTCCGAGCCGCAGATTTACGCAGATTTTCGCAGATAGACGTAGTAGACGACGCCACTATAATCGTCCGTCAGCAAAAACGCATCCTTTCCGAAGCTAAAAACATCCGCGGGACGGCCGTTGATAGTGGGCGGCTCGAAAAATCCGGTGATGAAATCCTCCATCCGGCCGCCTGCTTCCGGGATTCGAACCACACGATAACCGCGACGCAGAGTTTTCTTCGTCGATCCGTGTAACGCGACAAGAAACGATCCCACGAGATCGGATGAGTTGCTCGAATCGAAGTACTCCAATCCGAGTGGCGAGCTGTGCGCGGGAAACGGCGTTAACGCCTCTGGCACTTTGCGACAATCGAAGTTTGAGCCTGTTGGGTTGAATTTCGGATCGGGATAAATCCTGGGGCCGGCTTGGAAGCAGTAAGGCCAACCGTAGTGTTTTCCATTTTCAAGACGATAAAACGTGTCGGCAGGACGATTGTCGCCGAGATGATCCGATCCCATGTTGGTTGCGTAAAGCTTGTCCTTAAGCCAGCGAAGACCGACAGCGTTTCGTAAACCGCGCGCGAAGTAATGCTTGTTCGAGCCGTCCGGATCCATCTGCAACACGCTCGCGCGCACCTCTTCTTTTTCTTCGCACGCATTACAACTGCTGCCGACCGCGACGTAGATTTTCTCATCGCCACCGACGAGCACCGTGCGCGTCAAATGCCAGCCGCCGTATTTGTAGCCGAGACCGTAATCAGGAAACGTCGCTAGTGCCTGCGGCTCGCCGGACGGAGCATTGTCACCAGCCTTGTAAGGATAGCGGACGAGTCGATCAGTCAACGCGAGATAGAACCACGCGTCTCCATCACGATCGGTGTAGAAAGCGACGTTGTTTGGATTGTGCAAGCCGCTGAGATACTTCGTCACTTTTTTAAACTGGAGCGTCTTGCGATCGAACTGTTCGAGGATATAGACCACGCCACGTCGATTGTCTGTGAGGTTGAACATGTCCGTCACGAACAGTCGATTGTCAGGACTGAGCGCCATGAAGCGCACGCGTTTCAGTCCCTCCGCTGCGACGCTGATCTCGTAATCAGCAGGAAGATTCAGGTCAAACGACTTCCCATTGGCGAGCGTGATGTGATGTGGTATCAGACGCTGGGCCGCAGCCGTAGCTTGGAAACCTGTTATTAAAAAGAAAAGAAGAGCAAAATAGACGGGTAGTTTTAGCGGTCTCATGGCCGGAGAAAATAACACACTCCGAGGAGCACCATGTTTCACGGCGCCGCGCGCGTCGCTGACATGGTGCTCTCGCCGGAGGTTTACGGGCCCGGAGGCTCCGCAAGACCGCACAAGGCATGATGACTACTGACTTGTAAGACGATCCGTGGCACGTGATGGAAGGTTGCACGTGCCCCTTTCTGGGCTATTACGAATAAACACGCGAGGCGTAAAATTATTCCCGGGAATTTTCCTCGCTGCGGAGTGTTAATCTAAAATGGCTGCCACAAAAAACGAATGATGGACGGCCTGGTTGAAATTGTTGAGTTTGAACAAGCGGCCCTGGAGCACATCGATGCGCTCTACGGCTACGCGCTTGCCCTGACACACAACACGACTGAAGCCGAAGACCTGGTGCAGGACACATATCTTCGGGCGACAAGCGCGGCGCACCGTCCTGACATCGACAGCAATTTAAAAAGTTGGCTGTTCGTAATCATGCGCAACGCATTTTTGAACGAGGTGCGCCATAAAAACAGTGGCCCGAAGTTTGTCGACCTCGATGCGAGCGGGCCAACGGTGGACCAGCTTCAGGAGACGCCGCACGTTGTTTACCTGCGGAAACTGGAGCGCGAGCAGGTGCAGCAGGCGATCGAGAGTTTGCCCGATGCTTATCGTGAGATCATCGTGCTACGCGACATTGAAGGGTTCACGTACCAGGAGATCGCGACCGTGCTCGATTGTCCGGCGGGTACAGTGATGTCGCGGCTGGGCAGGGCGCGTGGAAAACTTAGAAAACTACTTTCCACGTGGCAAACCAAGTCGCGTGCAAAAGTAGTCTGAGAAGAAAAGGACTAGTTAGAGTTTTGCAAAAGTGTGAGGACATACGTGGTCGTTTGACCTTGTATCTCGACGACGAGCTGCAGGGTGAAGAGCGTGGAATGGTTGAGGCGCACCTCTCGGACTGTGAATCCTGCGCGGCGCTGTTCGCGAGAGAGCTCAACTTTCTGAATGCGATAAGAAAAGGTGCGCCGGCGCACGTCGCGCCACCAGAGTTGCGTGCGAAGGTGCAGAAGATTCTCAGCCAGGAAAGTGTCGTGGAAGTGAGTCGACCGCGACGTGCGTCACGGATGAGCTGGCTCGTGGCGGCGGCTGCCGTGTTGCTACTGCTGCTGTTGCCGTTGCTGGTCTGGCGCGTTTATAAGCAAGGCAGCGCGCCGGCAGTCAAAGCGTCTACGTTCGCGCTCATCGCCGCTGACACGCACTTGCGTCACATGCGTGGGCAGTTGCCGCTTGAAACCGAATCGGCGGATCCGCAGCAGATCTCGTCGTGGTTTTTGAACAAGGTGAACTTCAGTGTGAAGCTACCGAATTACCAGGAATCGTCGGGGCAGGACAAGCTCTACACGCTCGAGGGCGCGCGACTGGTGAACTACCAGAGCGATTACGCGGCTTACGTTGCGTATCGCATGAAGGACCGGCCGATCAGTTTAGTGATCACTTCGGATTCGGTGGCGCGTCCGTCCGGTGGTGAAGAGATCAAGGCGCGTGGGCTGACGTTTCACTACAACGCGATCGATGGATTGAAAGTGTTGACGTGGTCCGATCGCGGTTTGACCTACGCGCTTGTGTCTGACCTGGAAGAGCGCGGCCAACAATCCTGCATCGTGTGCCACGAAGGCACCAAAGACCGCGACCTCCTCGAGCCACTAAAACCGCATTAGCCACGGATTACACGGATAAACACAGATCTGATCCGTGTTCATCCGTGTAAATCTGTGGCTAAGATCGGCTGTACATTTTTATTATGCGCTCGATGGCGGCGCGACAGACTTTGCAGAAGTGATCGGTGCGCGAGAACATGATGCAGTCGACTTCCGGGCGGTAGTAACCACGCGCTTCGTACATCGCGCCTTCAAAAGCGCCGACCTTGCCGAAGTATTTCTCCGCCTCAAACATCTTTTGCTCGTGCGCCAGCTCTTCCTTGAATAGCGCCTCCATCTCTTCTTCCGGTCGCCGGTCTTTGCGTAACTGCGCGCGCCGCTTCTGGATCTCGCGTGAGTAAGTCTCAAATGCTTCTTTGTTCCAGGGCGTCGGAATCTGTATGTCTTTTGCGAAGGGCGAGACGAGGTTGCGCCACTTCAAGGTGCCGACATCGAGTAGTGCCGTGACGTTTGGTTCCCACGGCTCAACCCGATCCGCTGACGGCGCATAAGCGACTGAAGACGTGTAGTACTCGTCAGCGAGCCCGGCGAAGTGATGCCCAAACTCGTGAACAAAGACGTAATTGGCGAAAGCATTATCCGAAGCAACGGTGCTGTAGAGATTGAAGATACCGCCGCCACCATAAGTGCGACCGTTCACGATCACTTCGATGAACTCGTAAGGCGCAAACTGTGCTGCTCGCCGCAAAGCACGATTGTCGAACGTCAAAACGTATCGCTCGGAGCCGAACGCATCGTACGTCGCTCCAATCGGCGAATCGCGATAGATACCTGTAGACGGTCGCGAAATGCCTGACTCAGCCGCTGGCGGGCAAAGTCCCCAGACATTGAAACTCCTGCGATTCTCTTTGAACGGCGAAGTCGAGAAGAGCACTTCAGTCAGTCGTTTGGCGTCGGCTTCAAACTTCGAGGCTTCGGCGGCGGTATAGCCGTCACCGAGGATCAGAAAGTCGACCTTCGTTTCCGGATCGCCGGTTTTTTGAATTGTGATGAGCGGCGCGGGCGCAACGGGTTTAGAGCGATCGATGAACTGGTCCGCGGGATCGATCGTCGTGGTCCAGATGTCTATGAAGGCATTCTTGGGATCGCGCTTCTTCAGAGTGATGCTGACGGGCGCTGCCGGAGCAGGGAAGCGCAGCGACTCCTGGAACGTACGTTTGACGGTTTTGGCTTCGTCGGTCGTTTCCCACTCGCCATAAATCGACGCGAACCCGCGCGAATACAGCAAATCCTTCGTCTTCGCGTCGCGCACCTCGAACAGGTACTTTCCGAGGTTCGACGAGTCGATCGCCTGCTTCGGATCGCCCGGCCATGGCAGCGGCTCGAGAACCACGCGGTCGATACTAAACACTTCCTGCGACGCGTCGCCGGTGTGGTAGTAGTCAACCCGCATCGTCGGCGTGGCGGCAAGAGCGCTTCCTGTAAATAAGATGAGAGCGGCAATAACAAGCACGAGTTTGTTCATGCCGGGGATAATACAATGCTATACTCTTCCGATTCTATGGCTAGTGTCCTCGAGATCATCCCGCTCGGCGGTATCGGCGAGTTTGGAATGAATTGCATGGCTGTGCGGTACGGCGACGAGATGTTGATTCTCGACGCCGGGATGGGCTTTCCCGAAGAGTCGGCTTACGGCGTCGACGTCTCGATTCCAAACTTTGGCTTTCTCGACGAGTATCGCGACGATATCACCGCGATCGTCCTGACGCACGGTCACGAAGATCATCTCGGGGCGCTGCCGTACCTGCTCAAAAAGTTCAACGTCCCGGTTTACTGTTCTCACTTCACCGCCGGACTCGCTGAAAGCAAACTAGAAGAACACGATCTACTTGGCGATACATTGCTGCATCGCGTCGAGCCGCGCGACGTGGTGGATATCGGCGTTTTCCAGGTCGAGTTCATCCGCGTTTCGCACTCACTCGTCGACTGCTTCTCGCTCGGCATCAAGACGCCCGTCGGTACGATAATTCACACAGGCGATTACAAAGTTGACGAGACTCCCGTGATCGGTGAGCCGATCGATCTGCGCTCGTTTCGTCGTTACGGGCAGGATGGCGTGCTCGCGCTACTTTCTGACTCGACGAACGCGACGGTTCCGGGCCGGACGCCGTCTGAGCGCGCAGTGATTCCGGCGTTTGAAGAGATCTTTTCCGAGGCGAAGGGACGCATCGTCGTCTCGGCTTTTGCTTCGTCGATCCATCGTTTGCAGATCGTGCTGGACGTGGCGCAGCAGTTTAATCGACACGTGTGTGTGCTCGGTCGTTCAATGCAGAAGAATGTGGAGGTTGCGGACCGGCTGGGTTATCTCGACATTCCTGACGGCCTGCTCGTGTCGTTGAACGAAGCCAAGACGATGAACGACGACGAGATCGTGTTTCTCGTTACGGGATCGCAGGGCGAGTCGCGTGCGGCCCTCTCGCAGATGGCGACGCAGAGTTACAAAGGGCTGATGATCGAAGAGGGCGACACGGTCGTGCTGTCGGCGCGCATCATTCCCGGCAACGAGCGTACGATTTCGCGGATGATCGGATTCATTTACAAGCGCGGTGCGAACATCATTGAAGAGAAACGAAGGCTCGTTCACGTCAGTGGGCACGCTTCGCAGGAAGATATTCGAATCATGACGGAAGCGGTGCGGCCGAAGTTTGTCGTGCCGATTCACGGCGAGTATCGAATGCTTTTCCGGCATAAGGAGTTTGTCAAAAACCATCTCGGTTACAAAGAAGAAAATATTATCCTGATCGAGAATGGCGACGTGCTCGAGCTCGACGGCGAGCGCGCGGCGATCATCGACAAGCGTGAGATTGGACGCACATTCATCGACGAGAGTGGATTCAAAGAGATCGATAGCGAGACTGTGCGCGAGCGAAAGCAGCTCGCTTATGAAGGCACGGTGACGGTTGTGGTGACGGTCGATGAAGAGACTGGAGAGCTCGATGGTGAGCCGAAGATTGTCGCGCGCGGTGTGCGCGGATTGAGTGCTGAGAATGGTTTTGCGAGTCGATCGGGAATGCTCGAAGAAGCGAAGCGTGTGGTGACGGCGGCGATTGCCGGTGCATCGCGGCAAACGTTATCGGACGAGTCGCTTTTGAAGGAGCATGTGCGAGTGGAGTTGAAGCGGTTTATTCAGAAGCAGACCGGCGCCCGGCCGGTGATCACGCCTGTAATCGTTCTCATCTAACACTGATTTGCGCGGATATTTTACGGATAAAGTCGTGATGATTACCGGCGCCTCCTCCGGATTGGGAAGGGGAATGGCGCTGGAGATCGCGGCGCGTGGTGGACATCTCGGGTTGTTGGCGCGTCGTGAGGATCTGCTCAAAGAAATCGTAGAAGAAACGCGGAATGTCAAAGCTGTTTTTGCGACGGCTGATGTGCGCGATGCAAAAGCCGTCAGCGAAGCTGCGGAGCGCTTTCGTAGAGAGCTTGGTCCGATCGATATTCTCATTGCCAATGCCGGTATCGGAACTGCCGATCACGTTGTTAGTCTGACACCGGAACACGCGGCGAATGTGATCGGAATAAACGTGCTCGGCGCGATTAATAGTGTGGCGGCAGTGTTGCCCGAGATGGTTGAGCGTAAGCAGGGGCGACTGGTCGCCATCTCGAGTCTCGCCGCGTATCGCGGACTCGCGAAGTCGGCAGCATATTGCTCGAGCAAAGCAGCACTCTCAGCTTATTTTGAAAGTTTGAGAATCGATCTGCGTCATGCCGGGATTGGTGTGACGACGATTCATCCGGGCTTCATCAAGACCGACCTCACCGCCGGACGCCATTCGAAGATGCCTTACCTGATGGATCTCGACGTTGGAGTCAAAAAAATCGTTACAGCAATTGAGAAGGAGAAGAAGACGTACGCCTTTCCCTGGCAGCTCGCGACGATCGTGCGCGCCACTATGATGATGCCGCCTGCGATCTATGATTGGATCGCAGAGCGAAACTCTTTTCGAGAATAATAATGACCATCCTTCAAGCTATCTTCCTCGGCCTGGTTCAAGGCCTGACGGAATTCATCCCTGTTAGCTCAACCGCACATTTAGTGTTTGCGGCCCGCTTTGTAAATCTTTACGGTGGTGCTGACAAAACACTCCAGGCCGAACAGACCACGGCCACGATTGCCGTCATTCAACTCGGCACGTTGCTGGCAGTTCTGATCTATTTCAGCCGCGACATCATCAACATCCTGCGGGCCTTCATCGTCGATCATCTGGCAATGCTACAAGCTCGGAATGAAGCCGTCCGGCCCAAGCTCTCGAAAGACGCATGGCTCGGCTGGCTCGTCATCATCGGCTCGTTGCCGGTGGGCACAATCGGACTCGTGTTGAAGAAACAGATCGAGGGACCGTTCACCAAGAACCTCTGGATGATCGCGACGATGATGATCGCCGTCGCTATCCTGCTGATGATCGCTGAGCTGGTGGGCAAGCGAGATCACGCGATGGACCAGCTTGGTGTTGGTGACGCGCTCGCGGTCGGGTTTGCCCAAGTGCTGGCGTTGATACCGGGTTCGAGTCGATCCGGATCGACGATCATGGGCGGCCTCTTTGCCGGGCAGACGCGTGAGACGGCGGCGCGGTTTTCGTTTCTGCTATCGATTCCGGCGGTTGCCGCGAGTGGGTTGCTGGAATTGAAGGAAGCGATGCAGAAGCTGCCGGCGGGGAGTTATGGATCGCTTGCGGTGGCCACCGTGGTTTCGGGCGTCGTTGGTTATGCGTCGATCTGGTTTTTATTGAGATATCTAAGGACGCACTCGACCGGCGTTTTCATCGTTTACCGGGTAATCGTGGGTGCATTGATACTGGTGGCGCTGGCGGCGGGCTACATGTCGGCAAATATTTAACCACGGATCTACACGGATGAACACGGATTCGGTTAAACTGTCTGGGCCCCTCCTCTGAGTTAACCCCCGGTATAAGGCGGTAATTTACAAATGAATGAGACCCAGCGACCGCGGAGCCCGCGAGTTCCTGTGGAATTTGATTTAAATGTGGAGGGAACGGACGCGTCGGGCCAGTCTTTTTCGGCGAAGGCGAAGGCCGTTAAAATCAGCCACGGCGGCGCAACGCTCCTTGTTGACGTTGATGTCGCGCTCGGTTCGCAAGTAAAGTTGGTGCCGCCGTTTGGTGGTAAGCTCGACGCCGAAGTTAACGGCTCATGGATTGACGACATCGACGGCAACAGGCGCATCGGAGTCAAACTCCTCGACGCCAACGGATGGTTCGCAGAATAGTTGCCGCAAAAAGGCACAAAAAGCACAAAATGTATTTTGAATTTAGCTCGCATAACTCAATTAATCATTTGTGCTTTTTGTGCCTTTTTGTGGCTAAAATGAATTGATGAAAGCCAAACGCTGGATCGTGCGTGAGCATGATGCCGAAAGGGCCGGTCTACTGGCACGCGTTCTGGGTGTCTCACCAATCCTGGCTGCTCTTCTGATAAATCGCGGCTATGTTGACGAGCAGGCCGCGCGTGTCTTTCTTTGTCCGACTTACGATCAACTACACGAGCCTTATTCCATGCTCGGCATGAAAGAGGCCGTCGCTCGCCTGCAACGGGCGATCGAGATGCGCGAGCCGATCTTGATCTACGGCGATTACGACGTCGATGGAACAACCGGAACGGCGGTGTTGTTGCGCGCGCTCAAACTTCTAGGCGCGAACGCAGGCTTTCACATTCCACATCGCTTCACCGAAGGTTACGGCATTCAACAAGCCGCACTCGAGAAAGCTGTCGCTGACGGTTACAAGCTCGTCGTTAGCATCGACTGCGGCATCCGCGCGCACGAGCCACTCTACTGGGCACGCGACCACGGCCTCGACGTGATCATCACCGATCACCACCTGCCCGACGAGAAGGAAGGCGCACCGCCCGCGTTCGCCGTGCTCAATCCGAACCAGGCCGGCTGCACTTATCCCGACAAGAACCTCGCCGGCGTCGGCGTCGCTTTCAAACTCGTACACGCGCTCTATCGCGAGCACGGCCGCGATGCCCAAGTGCCCGCGTTTATGAAGGTTGTTGCGATCGGAACAGTCGCTGACGTTGCCAAGCTAACGGGCGAAAACCGCACGATCGTAGCCATCGGACTGAAGGATTTGGCCCGCGTCGCTAATCCCGGTTTGCGCGCGTTGATCGACGTAGCCGGTTGCGGAGACGGCAAGGGCATGACAGCATACGATCTCGGATTCCGGCTTGGGCCAAGAATCAACGCTGCCGGACGCATGGACGCGGCTCGTGCCGTGGTCGAGCTCTTTGATACTCGCGATTCCGAAGAGGCGCGCCGTCTCGCGAATCATCTCGACGCCCGTAACGAGGAACGCAAGACGGTGCAACAGCAGATCATCGATCTCGCTGTCGCGGAGTTGAAAGATCCGAAGGACTGCCACGTCGCGGTGATCGCGGGCGAGGGCTGGCATCGCGGCGTCATCGGGATCGCCGCCTCGAAGATCGCGGAACGCTTGAATCGACCGTGCGTGGTGTTGTCAGTCGATGGAGACATGGCCCACGGCTCGGGACGAAGCATTGAGGCGTATCACCTTTTGAATGGATTGACCGCGTGTGCGGATCTGTTTGAGAAGTTTGGCGGTCACTCGCACGCGGCGGGGATCGCTATACGCGCAGATCGCATCGATGAGTTGCGAAGGCGTTTGAATGAGCATGCGGCGTCGTGTTTGACCATGGATGATCTCGAACCGCAAGTCGATATCGATTTGGAGCTTGCGGCCGAAACAGTGACGTTTGGTTTTGCGCGTGAGCTCGATGCGCTGGAGCCTTTCGGGGCGGGCAATCCGCGTCCGGTTTTTGTGACGAGGAATTTACGTTGTTTGTCGGAGCCGACAGTAATTAAGAGCAAGCATTTGAAGCTGAGACTGGCGGGCCCGCAAAACCGGCCGTTGGAAGCGGTTTGGTGGAATTGTATCGAAGGGGAAACGCCGCAATTGAACGGCAGCATCGAAGTCGCCTACACGCTGGAGACCAGTGCCTGGAATGGCGACTATAAGATGCAGTTGAATGTCGTGGATTTGAGGAAAACTTAGCCACGGATTACACGGATCGGTGACGGATTTTTTCTGAATGCAAGAGGTAACAAGAAAAAGGGCGTTTGGGCTTGGGTTGCGCGCGAAGGTGCCGATGATTACGCGCCTCGTCGCGATCACGCTGCTCGTGTCAGGTATTACGATTGTCGCGATCTCGTATCTGAAGCTGCGAGGTGTCGGGAAGTTCAAGGCGAAGTCGGAGAAGCCGGAGCTGTCGAAAGACGTGACGGGGGTGATTGAAGGTTATGAGCAGCGCGTCACCAACCCGGACGGCCGGCTGTGGCTGCTCGTGAAAGCGTCGCGTGACGTTACTTATTCAGACGGTCATCACGAGCTTGAGAACATCAACATGGCTGTTTACCCGCCCGAAGGTGAAACGCCCGATCAGATTTCCGCAGCGCGCGCGATTTACCAGCGTGAGACCAACGTTCTTTACTTCAACGGCAACGTCAAGATCGATACAAAGGACAAGCTGAAGGTCGCCACCGAGGCGCTGTCGTTCGATCGAAACAGCGGCGTGGCCCAAACCGATTCGCCAGTGTCTTTTGAGCGTGAGAACGTGTCAGGCACGTCGGTCGGCGCCGTCCTCGAGCAGAAAAGCAAACGACTCGAGTTGAAGAAAGACGTGCAGTTGACTGTCGCGCCTGGTGAGTCGGTGAAAAAGACTTCGCGTTCACGCCCGGTCTCAATCAAAGCAGGGCACGGAACGTTCGAGCAGCACTCGATGCAACTCGCGTTTTCGGGTGGCGCGACTGTTGAACAGGAAAGCGACATACTCAGCGGCGACAACCTGACCGCGTTCCTCAACCAGCAGCGGCGTCTCGAAAGGGCTGAGATCCGCGGCAACTCGTATTTGCGTGTCATCGATCCGGGCCGCGCGGCTGAAGTCCACTCGACAAACATGGATTTCTTCATGGACAAGGACCAGCGCATCGAACGCGCCGTCGCCAACAACGACGTTTCCGCACGCACGCTCGAAGGCGACTCAGACGTCCAGATCAGCGGCAGCAGCTCACTCGAAGTGACGTTTCAGGCGAACAACGACAACAGCCTTTTGAAACAGATGAACGCGGGTAGTCGCTCGGTGATCACGATGAGCGCGCCGAAGTCGAAAGCAACTGATCCAAACGCTGCGAACAAGCGTCTGACTGCGAATGCAGTAAAGCTCACCTGGCGAATCAATGGCCGCGATCTGGAGAAGGCCGAAGCGAGTGGTGATGCGGAATTGTTTATCGAGCCGGTCGTCAGCAGCGCCCGCGCGGAACGTAAGAAACTAAACGCGCCACAGTTTGACTGCGACTTCTTCGAAGCCGGAAATCTCGCGCGCACCTGCAAGGCGAGCGGCGGCTCGAAAGCCACACTCGATCCGATGCAGCCGGCAAAAGATCGCGGCACGCGCACGCTCACGTCGCAAAACATGACCACAGTCTTTTTGAAAGACACGCAGGACATCGAGCGTGTCGACGCGCAGGGTGACGGCAAATTCAACGAAAACGATCGCAACGGTGTTGCCGCGAACGTGTCGTATGTCGCTGCCGATCAAACTGTCAGACTGCGCGGCGGCGATCCAACTGTTTGGGACTCGCGCGGCCGCACGAAAGCAACCGAGCTTGACGCCGATCTTTTAAACGACGTCTCGTACGCGCGCGGCAAGACCACCACGACTTACTACAGCCAGGAACAGACCAACGGCGCCACGCCTTTTTCGAAGACGAAGAGTCCGGTTTACATCGCGAGCGACCGTGGCGAGTTTCGGCACCAGAGCGGACAGGCGATCTATACGGGCAATGCGCGCGCGTGGCAGGACGATAACTACGTGCGCGGCGAAAAGCTCGTCATCTACATGAACGACAAGCGAATGGAAGCGAGTGGCAACGTTCAGACGACGATCTACAACGCGAAAGGTGATGTTGAGAATAAAAACACAGTCGTGCCTGTCTTTGCGTCTGCTGATTCGATGTTCTATTCAGATCCCGATCACACGATTCATTACGAAGGGAATGTCGATATCAAGCAGGGCACGTATCGACTCACGAGCGGTGTCGCGGATGTTTATCTCCTGAAAGAAAGCAACGAGATGGAGAAAACGATCGCGCAGCGAAACGTCGTGTTGACGCAGCCGAACAGGAAGGGAACGGGCGATTGGGTTGAATATACGTCTGCGAATCAAATCGCGATTCTGAAAGGCAATCCCGCGCGTGTTGAAGATGTCGAGCAGGGCACCTCGCAGGGCGGTCGTTTGACGCTCTCGGTCCGGGACGGTAAAGTCACCGCCGATGATCCACGTGGACCACTTTCGCCGGGCCGTGTCCGATCAACCCACAAAATCAGAAAACCTTGAGCCACAAAAAGGCACAAAAAGCACAAAATGAATTAGAAAAACCTTTGTGCTTTTTGTGCCTTTTTGTGGCTAAAAATAATGAACGCTGATCATAGCTTACGCAGCGCACATCTCGTGAAACACTATGGACGCCGCCGTGTTGTCGATGATGTTAGTCTGCAAGTCGACAAAGGCGAGGTGGTTGGTCTACTCGGTGCGAATGGCGCGGGCAAGACCACGACGTTCTACATGATCGTAGGTCTCGAGCGTCCGGATGCAGGCAGCGTTCTGCTCGGCGATCAGGATCTCACAAAACTACCCATGTACCTGCGCGCGCGTCTCGGCATCGGTTACCTCCCGCAAGAGCCTTCAGTCTTTCGCAAAATGACGACGGCGCAAAACATTCTCGCCGTACTCGAAACTACCGGTCTGCGTCGTCGCGAACAACTGAAACGGCTCGAAGAACTGCTTGAAGAATTCGGTATCGCACACGTGCGAAACACGCGTGGCGATGCCCTCTCAGGCGGCGAGCGCCGGCGCACTGAAATAGCAAGAGCTCTGGCAACTGAGCCGCAGTATATTCTCCTCGACGAGCCGTTCGCGGGCATCGATCCAAAAGCAGTGGATGATATTCAAAATGTAATACTCTACCTGCGGAATCGTGGTATTGGAATCCTCGTCACGGATCACAACGTACGCGAAACACTTGGCGTAACGGACCGCGCGTATATAATGGCGGAGGGCAAAATCTTTCGCTCCGGACACCCACGCGAACTGACAGAAGATTCGGAAGTGCGCAGACTTTACCTGGGCGAAAAGTTTCGCATGTGATTGTTAACAGTTTTGTGTATTCCTGGGCCTGTTTGTGGCAGAGAATCTGCCACAGGGAACGCTGATCGGTTATAATCCTCCCGTGCGGCCACAAGCCGCAACAATCCGAAAAGACGAAGCGGTATAAGGCAGTCTGATCTGAGGAATGTCTCTTAAGTTAACTACCAGTCTTTCCCAACGACTCGTGCTGACGCCACAGTTGCGGCAGCGCATCGAGATGTTGCAAATGACGTCGCTCGAGCTGACCGATCTCATTCAGCAACAGTTGTTGGAGAATCCTGTACTCGAAGAAGTGCCGTCGCAGGAGGAGGTGCAGGAGATCGCCGAGAAGGTCCTCGATCATCTCGCCAGCGCCGACTCGAATTCATTTGAAGAAAGTGTTCCTGAACCCGGGAGTCCTTCGACGAATGGCTCGGGCGACGCAGAGGTTTTATCGAGCCTGCCCGCAACCGACGGTGGCGACTTTGATGGGGACGGCGCGGGTGAGTCAATCGCAACGGCGGAACACGAAGAAGCAGGTTCTGACGAAGGCCCCGCTGACGATTCACAGCGCGATGCTTTTGAAGAGATCGATTTTGGACGCGAGTTTCAGGACTATCTCGATCCCGGCTACAAAACACAGGAAATCGAATACAAAGAAGACGCTCCCACCTTCGAACAATTTCTAACACGCCCACCATCGCTGGCCGAACATCTCGAGTGGCAACTCAACATGACGACACTCGATAGTGAGGTTCGCGATGCTGCGACTTCCGTGATCGGTAATCTCAACGCGGACGGACGTCTCGGCGCTACGAACGAAGAGATCGCCGCGATGGAGAAGGTCTCGGAAGAAGTTGTCGAGCGGGCCCGGCAGGAAGTGATGCGTCTCGATCCGGTCGGTTGCGGCGCGCGCGACGTGAAAGAATGTTTGCTGGTCCAACTCGAAGTATTGAACGAAAGCGATCGGCTGGCAACGAAGTTGATCACCGAACACTTTTCGGATCTGCAACAACACAAGCTGCCGCACTTATCGAAACAGATCGGCGTCGATGTCGAAACGCTGCTCGAAGAGCTACAGTTTATCCGCACGCTCGATCCATATCCGGGGCGCCGTTATTCATCAGACGAGCCGATACTGATCAGTCCGGAAATCTACATCGAAAAGCTCGACGAAAACGACGAAGACTACATAATCTACTTTGCTGACGACGGCAGCCCGCGTTTGCGCGTGAGCCAGCAGTATCAACAGATGCTCGGCCAGGGCGTGAGCAACGAGACGAAGAGTTTTATTCGCGAGAAGATGCGTTCAGCAGTCGACCTGCTCAGAAACATCGAGCACCGTCGCCAGACGATTTACAAAGTGGTCGAGTCGATAGTGGCGCGCCAGCGAGACTTTTTGGACCATGGCGTCCAGCACATCAAGCCGATGATGTTGAAAGACATTGCCGAAGACATTGGGATGCACCTTTCGACTGTCTCGCGAGTGGTGAATCGGAAATACGCGCACACGCCGCAGGGCGTCATCGAGTTGCGACGGTTTTTCACCGAAGGCATGCTCAATGAAGAGGGAGAGGAAATCTCCACGCGCATTATCAAGTTGAAGATTAAGAAACTAATTGAAGAAGAGGATTCTCATAACCCCATAACCGACGATCAGGTGGTTAAAATCCTTGCTAAGGACGGAATCAAATTATCGCGCAGAACTGTGGCGAAGTATCGCGATCAAATGCAAATCCCCGGGTCGCGTGAACGTCGCGCAGTCGTGTAAGCCCTCTACACACCGACGCGAATCAAGCTTAAGTAATACTTTGTTGCGTTAGGTTGTGCCCAGGCTCCAGGCACGCCAGCGCATTGCTTTCTTTACCGGTTCGAGGAGGGAAACGACTGATGAAATTTGAATACACAGGCAGACATGTTGAAGTCTCGCCGGCAATCCGGCGTCATGTGGAAGATCATTTCAAGAAACTCGATCACATCTTTAACGGCGATTCGACCCTCACCACGCATGTAATCATCGACGTCGAGAAGAATCGTCAGATCGGGGAGATCATCGTTAGCTGGCGTGAGCACACGTTGACGGCGAAGGATACGAACGCCGACATGTACATGGCGCTGACGCGCGCGATGGCGAAGATCGAGAAGCAGGCAGTCAAACTCAAGAAGAAGATCATCGACAGGAGTCAGAGCGCGCAGTCAGTAAGTCGTGTGGCGCCGCAACCCGATGGAAACGTGGAAGCGACACCGCGACCACCACGCATCATTCCGGCGCGTCGCTACGCAGTCAAACCGATGACAGCGGAAGAAGCCGCGTTGCGACTGTCAGACGAAGCGGATCAGTTTTTAGTATTTCGTGACGCCGACACCTCGCGCCTCGGAGTTATCTACAAACGAAACGACGGCAACTACGGCCTGATTGAGCCATAACGTTTAGCCACAAAAAGGCACAAGAAGCACATAAAATCATTTTGTGCTTTTTGTGCCTTTTGTGGCTAGATACATATCGTGAACATCCCTGACATCGTAATCATCACCGGCCTCAGCGGCTCTGGAATGTCTTCGGCCACGAATGCGTTTCAGGATCTCGGATACTTCTGCGTCGACAATCTGCCGGTCACGATGCTGCCGACCTTTGGACGTCTCGTTAATGACGACGAGGAGAAGGGAATCAGGCGCGCCGCGCTCGTCATCGATATTCGTGAAGGTGAGTTTCTTGCTGACTTCGAAAAGCAACTCGCGGCGCTGCGCGGTCTGGGCTTGAAAGTCAGCGTGCTTTTCTTCGAAGCTTCCGACGACGTGCTTCAGTATCGTTTCAGCGAAACACGCCGCCCGCATCCGGCCGAGAAAGGTCAGGGACTACTCGCGGCGATCAATGATGAACGCGAGGCGATGTCGAGTATTCGCGCGCACGCAGATCAGATCATCGATACTTCCGATCATACCGTACACACGCTGCGCAGTTTTCTACTCCAGCGATTCAGTCTCGATCGAGAAGGCGCGCCCATGCGCGTGCAGGTGATGAGCTTCGGTCACAAGTATGGCAACCCGGGCGACTTGGAGTTATTGTTTGACGTGCGTCACCTGCCAAACCCGCACTTCGTTCCCGAGTTGAAGCGTTTGTCAGGTCACGACAGTCGCGTGGTCAAGTTTCTGCGCGCGGACGACGAAGTGAAGGAGACGTTGCAGCGGTTCACGGATTTGCTTTCTTACCTCCTGCCGCTCTACAAACGGGAAGGCAAGTCGTACGTGACTGTGGGTATTGGCTGTACCGGCGGGCGTCATCGATCCGTGATGATCGCCAATGCGCTGGCGCGTTCATTGCGACGCGCGGGCTTTGACGCGCACGCATCGCATCGCGACGTGCGAAAGACAAAAAAATGACAGACACAAAAAGAGTGGCAGGCGTGATCGTGACTCATGGCCAGCTTGCCGGCGAGTTACTCGCCGCGGCCGAGATGATCGTTGGACCAATCTCACACATTGCCGCCGTCTCGATCGGTTGGCACGACGACGTCGACGCCGCGCGAGATGAAGTGCAACGAGCGATCACGCGCGTGTCGCAGGGTGCGGGCATGTTGTTACTGACTGACATGTTTGGCGGCACGCCGACGAATATCGCGTCGATGTTTTTGGAAGAAGGCGCGGTGGAAGTCTTGACGGGCGTAAACCTGCCGATGGTGATCAAGCTCGCGACTGCGACGGCGGAAGATCTGCTCGCCGAGATCGCGCCGAAGATTCGCGATCAGGGACGGCAGGGTATTTATCTCGCCGGCGCCTTGCTCGAACCACCTCCCAAATCCGGAGCCGACTGAAAGTGGCTGAACGACGAGTCCAGGTCACCAGTCGTCTCGGTCTTCATGCACGCGCCGCCGCGAATCTCGTACGCGTGGCGATGCAGTTTCAAAGTAGTCTCACGCTGCAACGTCTCGATGGGAACGCCGAAGCCGATGCGAAGTCGATACTCAGTATTCTGACGCTCGCTGCGAGTCGTGGTACGGAGTTGCGAGTTGTTGCGCACGGCGACGACGAGCAGGAAGCGCTCGATGCTGTTGCTGGTCTGTTCTCGCGCGACTTTGATGAGACGGAGAAAGCTGATGATGAGCGATTTTCGCGCGCGATCAATGAGTTGCGCTGCAAGGGGCTCGGTGTTTCTGATGGGATCGTGATCGGGCGTGTGATGCGGCTTCAGGAAGGCACACACGAGGTTTATCGTGCGCACATTGCCGAAGCAGATCTTGAGCGCGAGCGTCGCCGGTTTCGAGCAGCAGTCAGGCTTTCGCGACGACAGCTCGAAGCCATCAAAGATCGTGCCGAAAAGGAGCTTGGTCGCGGTCATGCTTACATCTTCGATGCGCACCTGTTGTTTCTCCAGGATGCGAAACTGACGCGCGACGTCGAAGACTACATCGTCAAGGAACACTCGAATGCTGAATGGGCGGCGAAGGTTGTCGGCGACCGCCTGCTCTCGATCTACACGCAGATCAACGACGATTACTTGCGCGAGCGTGGCTCGGATATCGAAGACGTGATCCAGCGTCTGCTCGCAAATCTCACCGGTGAAGGACTGAAGTATCCCAACCTTTCTGAAGATGCAGTGATTGTTTCGACTGATCTACTACCATCGACGATCGCTGAGCTCAATCTCAATCACGTGAAAGCAATCGCGACGGATGCGGGTGGCTGGACGTCGCATATGGCCATCATCGCGCGTGGCCTGGGGTTAACGGCGGTCGTGGGTTTGCGTGATTTCTATCACCGGACGCGTACGGGCGATCAGATCATCGTCGATGCTCGTTCGGGCGAAGTGATTCTGCATCCCATGCCGGACACGATCGAACATTACCGGTTTACTGTTCGCGAGACTGATCCAGTTGTGGAAACGCAAGGGAAACTCGACTGTGGGCCAGTGACGACGCGCGACGGCGTCGAGATCTCTTTACGCGCGAATGTCGAGCTGCCGACGGAGTTTCAGGCTGTTCGTGATTTCGGAGCGTGCGGTGTGGGATTGTTTCGTTCGGAGTTTCTATTGTCGCGGCCAGGATTGATGAGCTCGGAAGATGAGCAATACGAGGTCTACAAAGAGCTCGTCGAGGCTGCAGGTGAATACGGAGCAATTGTCCGGTTGTTTGATGTAGGTGGTGAGTTTGGACCGGACCTGAAGGAGCGTGAGCGCAATCCCGCGCTCGGTCTGCGCGCCGTCCGTTTTAATCTGCGTCATAAGCAGATCATGCGGACGCAGGTGCGTGCGATTTTGCGCGCGGCTGCGGCTGGACCACTCAGTCTTGTGATTCCCATGGTGGCGGACGTGGCAGACATTCGGCTTGCGAAGCGTGTGATTGAAGAGGAAATTGAGCGACTCGCGAATGATAATGTCACGTTTTCGCGAGTTAAGATCGGCGCGATGATCGAAGTTCCATCGGCGGTGCTGACTGCGGAGAAGATCGCTGCTGAAGTTGATTTTTTTGAGCTCGGGACAAATGATCTGGTCCAATATACACTCGCCGTCGATCGCGGCAACGACAAGGTTAGCGACTGGTTCCGCACGTTGCATCCGGCGGTGCTCTACGGGATCAGCCGCACCATCAAAGCCGCGAGCTCCGCGCAAATCCCGGTGATTGTGTGCGGTGAGATGGCGTCAACACCGGCTTACGCGGTGCTGCTGGTTGGATTGGGCGCGGTCGACTTGAGCATGATCCCCGCGATGATCCCGCGCGTCAGAAACGTTCTAACGCAAATAAACGCAGGTGACATCAAGGAACTCGCATCGAAATGTCTTGACGCCGCAACTGCTGATGAAGTTGAGGATCTCGTAAAAAATCTATCCTTTTCCGCGTAAATCCGTGGCAAAAAAACTCGTCAACCTGCTACTCGCAAAATCAATTCTCGAAACAATTTTTGTTGGCACGCTCGCGGTCGTGGTCTATATCAAAGCTTTTCCACCAACGTTTCATGGTTGGGGCGAAGCTGTTGTCGCAGAAAAAGCGATCTACGGATGGGTCGTTAACAATGCCCGACCGAACGAACGTGTGGAGGTGGAGGTCTACGTTGATGGAAGTTATAGCGGCAGGGACTTGGCGGGAGGCCCTCGACCAGATATCGTCGCGGCCGGATGGTCCAAGGATCCCTATCACGGCTACGCGGTGTGGATATCAAAACTGCCACCCGGGATGCACGAGGCCAGAGTGTATGCGGTCCACCGCAGCGACGACGGTCGGAAAGTTACATTGCAGTTGATTGGAGATCCGATCAAGTTCGAAAATGACATACACGATAATTGGAAACGCAGATGAAGGCTGATTTACGCGGATCGACGCTCGCGGTGTGGGAGATCGTGTCGGTAGTCGTCTCCTGTTTGATCGCCGAGTGGGTGGTCCTTGCGTTTGTCGGTGCAAACAAAGTCGTTCTTGCGATTCCGATTGCGTTGGCGCTGGTGTTGATGATCTTCTCGCATCGCGTCTACGAGGAGACTCTGCACGATCTCGGATTTCGATTAGACAATTTCCTCGACGCTGTGAAGTTGTTGCTACTGCCGACTATCATAGCTGTTGCGTTGATCATCTTTGTCTCTGGTTTCAATTTTTCCGGTCTGCGCTGGCGATTCTTGCTGGTCCCATTCTGGGCCTTGTTTCAACAGTACGTGCTCCAGGGCTTCATCAATCGTCGTGCTCAGGTCATCGTCGGAAAAGGTTGGAAGAGTGTGCTGATCGTCGGTTTCGTGTTTGCGTTAGTTCACCTGCCAAATCCTTTGCTCTGTTTACTTACGTTTGCTGGTGGCGTGATCTGGGCCATCGTTTATCAACGACAACCAAATCTTTTTGCGCTCGCGCTCTCACACGCTCTCGCATCGATAACCGTCGCCATTTGCTTTCCTACTCATTGGACGAACAGTCTCCGCGTGGGTTTTAAATACTTTGGCTAGTTCGTGCTATACCCGTTTGAACATTGGTTTGCTATAATCCCCCCGCCTTGCAAGAGAACAGGTCGGGCGGTCGCTGCCGGTGCAAGCCGGGAGAGGAAAGTCCGAACACTATAGGGCAGCGAGCCCGCTAACGGCGGGGCGCCTGGCGGCTTCGGCTGCTGGGTGACGACAAGTGCAACAGAAAACAAACCAGCCCTAACGGGTGATGGGTGAAACGGTGCGGTAAGAGCGCACCGGCGCGTGTGGTGACATGCGCGGCCAGGCAAACTCCTCGCAGTGCAAGACCAAATAGGGAGGCGTCAAAAGGGCTGCCCGCCCGAAGCGAGCTTTGGCTCGCTACGACCTCCGGGTAGGTCGCTCGATCCAGTTGGCAACGGCTGGACTAGATGAATGATCGCCACTTCGATTTAGATCGAAGTACAGAATTCGGCTTACAGACCTGTTCCGTATTTGCAGGGTTTGATTCTCACAAAGATAGAGGGCGGATAGATGGCTAATCGCAAAGGCGTTTTCATAGGTGCATACGTACCTAACCATTTGAAGGAATCACTTCGCCGCCGTGCGGCTGCCGAGCATCGAACGCTCTCACAGGAGATCACGCGCATCCTGGAAGAGGCCGTGCATGGTAAAGGTCTGCCGCCGGGAAGTCTCGATCGGCGCATGAAGGAATCACAGCCGCGACGACGCGCGAGCGATCCAATGCCGCGCCGCCGCGCGCAGGATTCACCGTACGGTACCGGCGCTGGTGAGTAATGAAATACGTAATTATCGCGGCGCTCGTCAGTATTATCTTTGTACTCGTCTACTCGCGCATACGGCCGTACTTGAAGCTCATTCAGGAGCTCACAAATTCTCTCAACGCTCCTCCGCAGGAGAAGACTCCGTCGCGTAATAAACTTGTTCGTTGTGATCGGTGTGGGACGTGGATTCCGGCTGATCGCGCGATAAAGCTGGGCTCAGGACTGGCGACTTACTGTTCCGCCGAGTGCATGACGCAGAAGCAACGAAAGGTCGCGAGTTAGACCAGACATTTCACGCAAAGACGCAAAGATCGCAAAGACGCAAAGGCGCGCACGAAGTATTTGACCTGCCTTTGCGTCTTTGCGATCTTTGCGTCTTTGCGTGAAACCTTTTCTTAGGCCTGCTGCGATTCACGGATCGCTCGATCAGTATCAGTAATCCACAACACGATCAGCCCCACCACGAAGAAGAAGATCAACGACAGCAGCGCTAGACGATAAGACCCCGTGCGCGACACGACGAGGCTGAACAACAACGGCCCCATCCATGACGTCCCTCTCTCCGAGACTTCATACAACCCGAAGAACGACGCCTCCTTGCCCTCCGGAATCATCTTCGAGAACAGCGATCGCGAAAGCGCCTGCGACCCGCCGAGCACGATCGCGATAACACCCGCCAGCACCCACGCTTCCGGTACGCTATTAAGAAAACCATATGCGTAGATCACGATCCCTGACCAGATGATCAGCGAAACAATGATCGCTTTCTTCGTCGTCATCAGGTAAGCAAGTCGCTCGAAGAGAAGCGCGCCCCCAACCGCGACGAATTGGACCATCAGGAAAATCTCGAGCAGGAACACAGGATTGCCTCCCGGGAAAAGCTCCTGTTCAAGAAACGTGCTCGCCGCGACTATGACCGTTTGGATCCCATCGTTATAGATCAGGTAGCCCAACAGGTAACGCGCCGTTAGCGGTAGTCGTCGTAATTCTGTAAAGGTGGCCCGAAGCTCCGCGAAACCAGCGGAAAGATAACTCTTACCTGGCGGCAGCTTCTTTTTCGCAGGCCGCGATTTCAGCAGTGCGAATGTTATTAGCGCAAAACCGCCCCACCAGACTCCCGCAGATAACAGTGACAAGCGAACTGCAAGCCCTGTCGTCATACCGAGCCGCTCAGCGTTCAGCACCAGCAGCAGATTGACAACCAGCAGGAGTGCGCCGCCCAGATAGCCGTACGCAAAACCGCGACTCGATACCTTGTCCGCCTCATCTTCTGTCGTAATCTCCGGCAGGAACGCGTTGTAAAAAACTATAGACGCGCCGAAACAGATATTCGCAATGATGAATAACATGCCACCGGCGAGATAAAGATTGCCCTGAACAAAAAACAGCAGGCATGTAGCAGCGACGCCGAGAAAGCAAAAGAGCGCCATCAGTCGCTTCTTCAGGTTCGAGTAGTCGCCGAGTGCGCCAAGAATCGGCAACATGAAAACCTGCAAACCCACCGACATCGAGACACACAACGTGGGCAGCGACTTCGCTGTTACCTCACCAAGCGCACCAAGATTTAGCACGACGCCGTTTTCGCCGACCGCAGTCTGGGCGAGGCGTGTGAGATATGGACCAAACAACGCGCCCGCGACAGTCGTCGAGAACGCGGAGTTGGCCCAGTCGTACATCTTCCAGCCAAAGATCTCGCGGCGGTCGTTTTTGCTACTCGTCGCCGATGTTGTCATGAAGAAGCCCACGCTCGCGATACAGATTGAGCTTGTTATGGAGTGTCTTGAGGCTGATGCCTAACAATTCAGCCGCGCGGGTTTTGTTGTTCTTCGTCTTTTGAAGCGTGCGCATGATCATCTGGCGCTCGACTTCTTCGAGAGGCGTGCCGACCGGCAGCGAGAGCGTGTCTTCATTGCGCATACGCTCGCGTTGATCGATCGGGTAAGGTGCGAAATAGTGACGCTCGATCTGTTCGCCGGAACAGATGATCACGGCGCGCTCGAGGACGTTGCGAAGCTCGCGCACGTTGCCGGGCCAGGAGTGAAACTGTAACGCGTCCAGAGCTGCGCGACTCAGCGACCGTGCGGGACGGCCGTGCTTTTCTGCGAGTTGTGTAACGAGATGTTGCGCGAGTATTGGCAGATCGTCTTTTCGCTCGCGTAGTGACGGCAGGTGAATGCTGAAGACGTTGAGACGATAGAGCAGGTCGTCACGTAGTTTGCCTTCCGAAACTGCCTGCTGCGGCATTCGATTCGTGGCGGCGAGCAGGCGCACGTCAACTTCGATCTCTTTGCGACTGCCGAGACGTCGCACCGCTCGCTCTTCGATCACGCGCAGGAGCTTTGCCTGTAGTAGCGCCGGCATCTCGCCGATCTCGTCGAGGAGAAGCGTGCCGGAGTCAGCGATCTCGAAGCAGCCCTGTCGTCGCGAGGCGGCGCCGGTGAATGCGCCTTTCTCGTGTCCGAACAGTTCTGATTCCATGAGGGTTTCGGGGATGGCGGAACAGTTGATCGCGACGAATGGCTTTTCGCGACGCGGGCTTAGCTGGTGAATGGTGCGGGCGACGAGCTCTTTGCCGGTGCCCGATTCCCCCGTGATCAGAACCGAAGCGGAGGAAGGTGCGACTTGTTCGATGAGGGTGTAGATCTTGCGAATTGAATCCGAGCTACCGACGAGTTCACCGTAGGCGATGCGTTCCGTGGACATCCGCGCCAGTGTAACACAGGAATTATCCGCGTTTATCCGCGTCAAAATAAGCCGCAATTGCCTGGGCCAGATCTTTGGTTGTGAATTGATCTGGTTGGATATCGACCTTTAGCCCGTACTCGGCGGCGGCTTCGGCGGTGACGGAGCCGATACATGCGACGGCCAAGCCCGGAAGTGTTTTGCCGAGATCGTGTGTGTCGAAGAGCTTTGCGAGGTTTTTGATTGTTGACGGACTCGTGAAGGCAATGCAGTCACCGCTGCCGGCGAGCATGGCGGCGAGTTTGCCGCGATCGATGTTGTCAGGAAGAACTGTTTGATACGTGGTCACGACGTCCACACGCGCGCCCGCCTTTTGCAGTGCTTCAGGCAACACCTCGCGTCCGGTTGCGGCTCGCGGTAAAAGGATGTTCAGGCCATGGAGATTATCGAATTCGCTCAGGGCAGTATAGACGCCTTCCGCAGTTGATTGTGATGGGATGAGATCGACGTGAACGTGAGCGTTGTGGAGTTTGTCTGCGGTTCGTTGGCCGATCGCGCAGACTTTGATTTCATCGAGATCTGAGACTTGATGCCCGCGATCAATCAGGCGCTTGAGGAAGAACTCAACGCCGTTGGTGCTCGTGAAGATGAGCCAGTCGTAACCGTAGAGATGGTCGAGCGCTTCGTCGAGTCGATCGTAGTTGTCGGGCTCGCGAATCTCGATGGTCGGGCAAACGATCACTTTAGCTCCATAACTCTCCAGAAGCGTAGTCAGGTCTGCCGCCTGCGACACCGCGCGCGTGACGATAACGGTTCGGCCTTCGAGTGGTATCCGATTCATCCTGCAAATCCTGTAATCCTGTCTCAGTTGGGTACAAGATTACACGATTGACAGAATTAACAAGATGCGGTGAAACCTACAATAACGTGCGTGCGCCGCGGTCGATGAGCTGCGAGGCGAGCGAAGAGCCGAGGGTTTCGGGATCTGATCCAGACAGCGACCCGCGCAGGATCTCAGAACCGTCGGGCCGAGCGACGAGGCCGTCGAGTTTCAGCGAATCACCATCAAGGACGGCGTGGGCAGCGATGGGGAGCTGGCAACCGCCACCTAGTCCTCGCAAAAATGCGCGCTCCGCCAGACACGCGAGACGTGTTTCGCGATGGTCCAATCGGGACGTCATCTGAACGGCGAACTCGTTATCACTGCGAGTCTCGATACCGATTGCGCCCTGGCCAACTGCGGGTAGCATCTCAGTGATTGCGATCCTCGCACTGATCCGCTCCTGCAAGCCGAGCCGCACGAGACCCGCAGACGCAAGTATCACCGCATCGTACTGTCCCTCGTCGAGCTTTCGTATCCGCGTATCGACGTTCCCCCGCAGATCTTGAACTACGACATCGCTTCTCAATGCTTTGAGCTGCGCAAGACGCCGCTGGCTGGACGTGCCGACGACCGCACCCTGAGGAAGATGAAGTAATGAGCCGCTCTCAGCTCCTGAGCGCAGCACTAAAGCATCGCGCGGATCTTCACGCTCGCAGATCGCGGCGATCGAAAGTCCATCAGGCAAGATCGTCGGCAGATCCTTCAACGAATGAACCGCGAGATCGATACGCCCGTCGAGCAGCGCGTCTTCGAGCTCTTTGGTGAACACGCCCTGGCCGCCAATCACCGAAAGCGGATCATTCTTCACGTCGCCCGTGGTTTTAATGATCTCGATGTGAACGTCGAGTTGAGGATTCAGAGCTTGCAAACGCGCGCGCGCCTGTTCCGCCTGCCACAAAGCGAGTTTCGAGCCGCGCGAGCCGATGATCAAAGGGCGAGACATCCGTCGATCACTCCTCAGGAAGATCATTGGAGTCAGGCTCGCCCGTCTCGTAAAAACGGCGCATCTGGCTGATGATTGGATGTGAGATCTTGTTGACGGTCGACATGAGCAACGACTCGATCGCAGCTTCCTGATCTTGGGTCAGCACGCCGAGTCGTTTGCGCTGTCGCGCCAGCTCAGCACGAGCAACGTCCTGCATGTTCTGTCGCAGTGCGCCGATGCTTGGCCCAATGTCCATCAAACGAAGCTTCTGCTGAAACTGCATCACTTCCGACTGCACGATCAGCTCAGCACGCTCCGCTTCACGCTCGCGCTCGCGAATGTTGGAAGTGATTACAGACTCGAGATCGTCGATATCGAAAAGGAAGACGTTGTGAATGTTGCTGACCGCCGGATCGATGTTTCGCGGCACGCTGATATCGATAAAGCACGTGGGACGATTGCGACGCCTCCGCACAAGTGCTTTGCGTGCCTGTTCTGCAGTGACGACGTAATCCGGCGCGCCCGTGGAACAGATCACGATGTCTGCTTCGTGCAGCACCTCGTCCAGGCGATCGAGTGAAACGGCTGTGCCACCAAACTCAGTCGCCATCTGTCTTGCCGTCTCTTCGGTACGATTGGCAATGATCACACGCGAGGCGCCGGCGTTCACGAGATGCCGTGCTGAAAGCTCCGCCATCTCGCCCGCGCCGACGAGCAACACGGTGCGGCCTTTCAGCGAGTCGAAGATCTTCTTTCCGAGCTCGACGGCCATGTAACTGATCGACACGGCGCTCGCAGCGATCCCAGTTTCACTTCTGACTCTTTTCGCGACCTTGAACGTATGGTGGACCAGGCGGTTCAACACGCGACCAACTGTTCCGGCTTCGACGCCGAGCGCATATGCGTGTCTGACCTGGCCCAATACCTGCGGCTCGCCCACGACCATCGAATCGAGCGACGACGCGACGCGAAACAGGTGTCGCACGGCTTCTTCGTCGGTGTGGTGATAGAGATGTGCTTCGAGAAAACCGGGAGGTAAGCTGCCGGACGTGTCGAGAAACTGTGTGATGCGTTCCGCGCCGAACCCCAGTTGATCGGTTGCGGTGGCGCTTAGTATCTCGACGCGATTGCAGGTCGAGACGATCAGTCCTTCGCGCACGATTTCGCCATCGACGAGTTGGCGCAGGCCGGTGGCGCAGGCCTCGTCGTTGAGAGCGAGTCGCTCGCGGATCTCTACCGGAGCTGTCTTGTGATTGACTCCGATGAGAAGAATAGACATGCGTTCACTCAAAAACGTAATTAAGATTTCTCACGCGGCGGCGCAACGGCGCTGCGAATCCGCTGCGTCGCCGCGTAAAAAAACCTATTTGAATACATGATACCCACCCAAAAACGGCGCGCCGATGAATGTGATTAGCACGAGACCGAAACCAACCACGCCGAGCCATGCGGCGCTGCGACCACGCCAGTTCGCCGTCGAACGATAGACGGTCAAACCGAAATAAAGTAACCACGTGAGCACCGCGAAGATCTCTTTCGGATCGTTGTTCCAGAAGCGACCATAACGTGCCGACGACCAGAACATGCCCGTCGCGATCCCGAGTGTCAGCAGCGTCAGACCGAGAGCAGAAGCGCTCGTCGCGAGGGCGTTGACCGTGGTCAGTGCCGGAAGCCGGTGAAAGGACGCGCCAAACGTCTTGAGTTTCAATGCACGCTCCTGGAGTAAGTACATTACACTCGCCATAAAGACAATGAAAAATGCCGCGTACGCAAAGATCAACAGCGTCGTATGTATCGGAAACAACCAAGTCGCCGAAAACGAAGCCTTTGTGTTGCTTGTGTTCGTTCCCATGAGTAACGCGACAAATGTGAGCGCCGAGATCAGCGGCATCGTAAAAGCGCCGACCGCCTGCGTGTGGTAGCGATAGCGCACGAGTGCGTAAAGCGCGACGAGAGCCCATGCCAGAAACGAGAGCGCCTCGCGCAAGCCGAACAGCGGGTAATGACCGTCGATCGCCCAGTCGGCCATCAAAGCGACGGTGTGCAGGACGAATCCGACAATGGTCGACCACTCCGCAACGCGTTGCAGGGAGCGGCGTTTATTTACAAACGCCAGAATCGAATGGATTGCGGCAATCAGATACGCCGCTAAGACTGCTAAAAGTAAGGATCTCAATATAGATCGCATTCTAGTGTAAGCCACATAAAGGCACAAAAGGCATAACAGCTTTTCTGTAACCGTTTTGTGTTTTTGTGCCTGTTTGTGGCGTCTCCTCTGGTTTTGCTGTAGAGTGGCTGAGGTTTTTAAAGGGGAGTAGGTCACCCATCATGGGTCCGGTAAGTCGTCAACACGGTTGCCAAAACGGCGCCCGGCTTATTGGGAAAAGCTCAAAGCTCAACGACCAAGACCTTTCGAATGCGAAAGGATGAGGTATGGTTGAGCTTTTTCCGTTTTCTGAATACTGGTGGTTCTACGCAGCTTTCGTCGGGCTCGTTCTCGTTTTCCTCGCCGTCGATCTCGGCATCTTTCACCGCAAAGCGCACGCCGTCAGCTTTCGTGAAGCTGCGACGTGGAGCGTCGTCTGGATCACGCTCTCGCTGATCTTCAACTTTCTTCTTTACCAGTACGCGCTATGGAAGTTTCCCCAGGACCCGCGTCTCATGGCGATACCGGGGTTCGACCCTAACGCCGCAGCGTGGCGTGTGTCGCTCGAGTTTCTCACCGGATACGTGATCGAGAAGTCGCTGTCGGTCGACAACATCTTCGTCTTCGTGATGGTCTTCTCTTACTTCTCGATACCGCCGAAGTACCAGCACCGCGTTTTGTTCTACGGCATTCTCGGGGCTTTGATCTTCCGAGCGATCTTCGTCGCGCTTGGCGCGGCGCTGATGCAGTATCACTGGGTAGTCGTGTTCTTTGGCCTGTTTTTAATCTTCACTGGCTTGAAGATCTTTTTCGCGAAAGAGAAGGGCGTCAATCCGGAAAAGAATTTGCTGATCAGATTGCTGCGTCGCGTGATTCCGGTCACGCCGAATCTGCAAGGCGGAAAGTTCGTAGCCAAGATCGATGGCAGACACTTTGCGACGCCGCTGCTCGTTGCGCTCGTTTTTCTTGAAGCGACTGACGTGATCTTCGCGGTCGATTCAGTGCCCGCGATTTTTGCGGTGACAAAAGAACCGCTCATCGTCTTCACCTCAAATATCTTCGCGATCCTCGGCCTGCGCGCGCTGTTCTTCATGCTTGCCGACGCGGTCGACAAGTTTTACCTGCTGAAGTATGGGCTCGGCGTAGTGCTCGTGTTCGTTGGCTTGAAGATGGTTTGGTTGAATCAATTGTTCGGCGGTCATTTCCCGATCTGGGTTTCGCTGGGAATCATCTGCGGCGTGATCTTCTTGTCGATACTGCTGTCGTTCATTTTCCCGAGAGCTCAGGCAGCGGAGACTACTAATTGATGATTACCGCGCTCTACGTTCTGTTAGTGCTTGTGCTCGTGTTGGCGAATGGTTTTTTCGTCGCGTCGGAGTTTGCCTTGGTTGGTGTGCGGCGGTCGCGAATTCAGATGCAGGCTGCGACTGGAGACGTGCGTGCACATCGTTTGCTCGCGCTGCTCGACAATCTCAATGCCTACATTTCGGCAACGCAGTTGGGCATCACGATGGCGTCGCTGGCGCTTGGTTGGATCGGCGAGCCGGTGTTTGCACATCTGCTCGAAGAACCGCTGAGAGGACGTGTCGCGGAAGTGACGCTGCACACGATCTCGTTTGCAATCGCGTTTTCGATCATCACGTTTCTGCACATCGTGTTGGGAGAGCTTGCTCCGAAAACGCTGGCGCTCGAACGTGCTGAGGCGGTTGCCCTCGCGATCTCGTGGCCGCTCCACGCGTTCTATAAAGTGTTTCAATGGCCCATACGGCTGCTTGATTGGTCCGGCACGCGCGTCGTGCGTCTGTTTGGACTGCATCCGAGCGGCGACCATGGATCTGTCTACACGGAAGGTGAGCTGCGACACTTGATCGATGTGTCGCGACAGAGTGGTTATCTCGAATCCGAAGAACAGCAGTTGATCCACAAGGTTTTCGACTTCTCTGACGCTGCCGTGAAAGAGGCAATGGTGCCGCGTCCGCAAGTTGTCTCCTTGCCAGTTACTGCGACTCTCGACGACGTCAGACGAGCTTTTCTCACGGGCAGTTACTCGCGTCTGCCAGTTTATGGAAATGACCTGGACGACATTGTTGGTTTGCTCTTTCGAAAAGATCTCGACATGGGGCGAGTTACTAACGAGGAGGATTTCGATCTCAGGCGTTGGGTGCGGCCGCCTGAGTTTATTCCATCAACTGCTTCGCTGGGTGTCGCGTTGAAGCGGATGCAGGCGTCGCAGGTCCATTTCGTCTTTGTCGTGGACGAACACGGCGGACTCGAAGGCATACTCACGCTCGAAGATCTGCTTGAAGAGATCGTCGGTGAGATTAACGATGAGTATGACGAAGAGACGCTGGCGCAGGTCAGCAAAGATGGTGAGGCATACATCCTTGACGGAATGCTAGCTGTGCGCGACGCCAACAAGCGGTTCGGAATCGGTCTGACAGAGGACGAAGGCTACACAACGATCGCCGGATATCTGCTCGCAAAGGCTGGGCGGTTATTGCGTCCCGGCGATCGCATTGTAGACGCTGTGGGCGTGTTCAGCGTGGAGCGAGTTGAAAAACGACGCATCAGTCGCGTCAGATTCAGGCCCTCTCAGTGAACTATGCGCGCCTTTGCGTCTTTGCGTTCTTTGCGCCTTTGCGTGAAAAATACCTGCGGCGCTCATGAAGAGTTCTCACGCAAAGACGCAAAGATCGCAAAGACGCAAAGGAAACGTTATCCTCAACGTCAACATCCTACCGCCGACTGGTTTCTTCGCCTCTTTTCTTCTAAAGTTCGATTGCCCGGGTTTCGCGTGAGGAGGGACTGAATGTTTTCACCTGCGTCGCGTTATGCCTTTTCCATTTTTTTGGTGGTCGCGCTTGCACTCACCGCTGTCTTCGCGCAATCGAAGCCCGGCGGTCAAAAACAACCCGCGCTGCCGCAACCCTCCGCGACGCCACCGCCAGAGCCGCCTGAAGATCTCGAGACACTCAAAACCGAAACCGATCTCGTCACCGTCCCGATCATCGCAACCAACCGCGATGGACTCTACATCACCGACCTGACTCAGGAAGAATTCAAAATTTCGGAAGATGGCGTGCCGCAAGAAGTTGCTTTCTTCGGTAAAGTCGCCGCTCCATTTCACGTCGTGCTGATGCTCGACACGAGTTCCAGCACAAAAGAGCATCTCCGGCTGATTCAGAACGCAGCGTTTACTTTCGTGCAGCAGTTGCAGCCGGTCGATCGCGTCAAAATCATTTCTTTCGACGACAAGATTAACGATTTAAACGAGTTCACCTCCGATCGAGAGACTTTGCACACCGCGATCAACAGCACGCGACCAGGTGAGGGAACCAAGGTCTACGACGCGTTCGAGCTGGCGTTGAATACGTTGCGTAAGATTCGTGGCCGCCGAGCGATCGTGCTGTTTAGTGACGGCATGGATTGGTTTAGCGACAAAGCGACATTTGCAGCCAACGTGCGCTATCTCGACGAGGAAGGTGTGGTCGTATATCCGATTCGCTACGACACGCGCGCGACCACTGAAAAACTGGCGCGCGAACAGTCGGATCAAGTCACACCAGCGTTGCCGACACTTGGAACGATCAGACAACCGCCTCCGAGCGGAACTACTGCGCCCACTTTCCCGGGCGGCGATGGCGTGCCAACGTCAGGTACGCAACAGAAGACTGGTCCATTCGGATTGCCGTCCGCTGGCGAGATCATGCGCCGTCGCCGTGACGAGGAGCGCAATCGTTATCCGGATCCGAATGGTGGTCCGGCACCG
>Ga0208338_1000039_pt1 | contig 62381 bp, 43 predicted proteins | sample ForSoiNitrogNN91_FD_187858 | JGI IMG/M metagenome (GOLD analysis project Ga0208338, IMG submission 187858) | Forest soil microbial communities from Browns Valley, California, USA, that are Nitrogen fertilized - NN91 (SPAdes) | ecosystem: Environmental > Terrestrial > Soil > Temperate forest ...
GGAAACTTTCGCTCGCTACGCACCCGATTTGATAAAAAACCGCTACTACCGCTGGCTAAATACCTACTATTATGTTCCCCTATTCGTGGTAGGCGTGATGCTCTTTATATTTGGCGGTTGGGACGTATTGCTGTGGGGAGTTTTTCTGCGTCTCACACTGGCTCTTCATACGACCTGGCTCGTCAATTCGGCTACGCACCTGTGGGGCAGAACTCGCTTCCAAACCGGTGACGATTCGCGTAATAGCTGGTGGGTTGCGCTTCTGACATTTGGCGAAGGCTGGCATAATAACCATCACGCTCATCCAACATCAGCGCGTCATGGTCTGCGTTGGTACGAGATTGATATAAACTGGCTTGGTATTCGTGCTTTGCAGCTTTTCGGACTGGCTCACGGTATTAAACGCGTCCGGTTCAATCGCGCTTCTTCAGCGTGGCAACTGGTGCGCGGTCCTGGAAGATTGGAACGTAGTTAAGGAATCCCCATCAGTCCCCTTGATCGATTTCTCTGCGTCCTCGGCGTATCTAAACGTTCTCTGCGTTAAAAGTATTCATGAAGATCTTACTTTACAATCCTGATAACGGCGTGACGAGTAACTTCATGCCTCATCTATGGATGTTTCTTCTGCAAGCGCTCACACCACCGGGCCATGAGGTTTTACTGATAGACGGCAACGCGCGCGCGATGAGCGAGAAGGAGCTCGTGCGCTTCGTTCGGGAACAAGATGTAAAACTTGTCGGCATCGGCGCGATGACCAGGATGATAGCCAAGGCTTACCGAATGGCTGATGCTATTCGCGCTGCAGGGATACCTGTGGTGATGGGCGGACCTCACGTGACTGAAGTACCGGACGAGGCACTCGGGCGCGATGGCGGACCACGCCACGCTGATGCAGTGGCTCTTGGTGAGGCGGACGAAACCTGGCCCGAGATAGTCAACGATGCCGCAAGTGGCAAACTCAAGGAGATCTACGAGCCGATAGACGACAAAGGTAAGGAGCGAAAGCCCAGCCTTCAGCCATATCCCTCGATTCCCTGGAAGACAATGGATTTGGATCAGTTCAACCTGGTCCCGAAAGTAGTCGCCCCAATGCTTAGGCGTCATGGGACCGGCTGGGGAACATTTCGACTCATTCCGATTGAATCTGGTCGAGGGTGTCCGTACGGCTGCGAGTTCTGCACAGTGACTGGCTTCTTCGGCGACTCGATAAGGTTCCGTACCAACGAAAGCGTCGTCAGTGAGTTGCTGGAATTGAAAGCTCGGGCGGCTGGTGAGCGCGGGCAAATTGCCGTCTTTTTCATAGACGACAATTTCGCGATCAATATAAAGCGCACGAAATCGTTGTTGCGCGACATCATCGCGGCTGGTGCAGAAATGAATTGGATCGCACAGATTAGCGCCAATCTGTTGCGAGACGAGGAGCTCATAGATCTGATAGCAGCCTCGGGAGGCAAGGTCATATTCATCGGCATGGAGTCAATCGACTCGGCAAATCTTGCTGACGTGAACAAGGGTTTCAATAAACCAGCCGAGTACGCGGCGGTCCTGGAAAGACTTTCCAAGCGACACATTCATGCGATCACTTCCTTCATCTTTGGCATGGATAACGACACGCCGGGTACGGCAGAGCGGACGTTGCAGCAAATTCGTAGCTGGCCGCCGGGATTGCCTGTCTTTGGATCTCTAACGCCCTTTCCATCAACTCCCCTTTACAAGCGGCTTCAAGATGCCGGGCGACTCACACGGCCGAAGCACTGGCTCGACTTCCGTCCTTTCCAGATGGCCCATACTCCGCTAAAGATGAGCATCGAGCAGACGCAGACAGAGATCAATCACGCGTGGGAGAATTCCTACAGCCCCGAGGGCATTGCGAGTGCTGTAAATTCGATCAGCGACAAGCCTGTAGGACAGCGCGTAAGCATACTGATCGCGCGTCTTTGTTTTCGTGGTATCTACTTTCCGCAAATGGGCAAATGGGCCTGGACGAAAGTGATCGTTCAGAACCGGCGGACGATTTATAACCTCGCAAAAGAGGGGGTGCTTAACTGGCGCACCGCGCGAAAGCATCGACAGGTTACAGTCCGCACCCCATCAGCCGTCTAGCAAACGGTTCGTTTTAGTAGCGGTTTAGTTTGAGAAACGTCGAAGGCGTTCGCTAATTTCAGCCCAGGGTTCGAGCTTGCGAGAACCCTGGGACTACGATTTACAGGAGCGATGGAACCCTGAAAGGGTTTGGCAGTTGGCGAACCCTTTCAGGGTTCAATAATTATATGTTTTGTTAACCCAAGGTTGTCGCCAGCGCTCCAACCCTGGGCTGAAATTAGCGAACGCCTTCGGCGTATCTTGCTGCATACCCAGGAAGCGAATTCTCACGAGAACACCGGCGCCATTTCTTCAATCTGTTTTCGCCCGCCGGGGCTGAACTCACCAACAGTTGTCAGAAAGTTCGGATGGGTCAACGCCGACCCAAGATACGTCCACCGAAGAGCCTGTAACTGAATCAAGCGATATCGCGCCTGCTCAGCTTCGTTTAGCGTCCGTCCAGCGGCCCGCTGCAACGCCTGCATGTCAAACTCGACTTGCTGCTTTAAGCCGTCGTCTATCAAGCCTCCGATTGACGCATAATCGCTGATGCCTCTTTCGATCTCAGCCTCGGTGAGATTGTCGGTGAGCGCCTGGACCATTAGCGTATCGATTTTCGTGTGTTGCGCTTCTTCTACCCAATGATGGCGCAGCAGGCTCTTGAATTGCGGATCGAGATCATTGTCGTCGCGGATGCTCTCGAGATAGTGCTTCTGCGTCGCCCATTCGGTTCCGAGAATGACAAGCGCCACGCCCAGCGCGCCGTGAGACAAGACGGCCTTACCGATTTCCTCGGGTGGACCAATGGTCTCGCAAGTCGTCACGAAGCCCTGCTTGAATTCTTCGGCAAACTTCTTGAACAAATGAATGTGTTTCGCCTCTTCGCTGGCGAATTGCAAAAGCGCTCGGGTCCGGTAGTCGTCCTCATTCAGATGTGGCCGGACGTGGTCCAATACGAAAGGCAGAATGAATTCTTCGACGATGCCGAACGTGCAGAGATAGCCGTAGCCGCGAATTTGATTGAGCAGGATCTTCTCGTCCCCACTCAAAAAATCGAGCGAATCCACTCGCGCGAGCGAGTCGGGCATGAAAGGCCTGGTGAAATCGAGGCGCTTTTCGGCGCCGATAATGTCTTCGACTCGCCAGTTCGCTTTTACCGAAGCTGCCAAAGCTTCCTGATAGCTGTATGTAGTTGTAATCATAGTCCCTCCAGTCAGTCTGTCTGTTCAAAGCATTGCGCGTCCGCCGCGTTACAACTAGAATCATGCGTCGTGTCGCTGCGGCTGAACATGCTCGTGCGACCGAAGGAATTGACTCGCCGTCCAGACTAAGCAGATCGTTTTGCCGCGCGTGCGGCAACTTTTGCCAAGCGTCCACAACCTGCCATGGATCCCTTCTCGCAAATACTCAGTGGCGTCGTTTTGAAGGGCGCACTCTTTTTCAACGCGGAGTTTTCTGCACCGTGGGGCTTTAACGCTCCGCCGGCGCAGGAGTTGACGCCGTGGCTCGCTCCGGATGCGCCGCACCTGCTGGTCTATCATTTTTTAGTAGAAGGTTCGGGGATTGTGCGACTGGGAAACGAGGCGCCGATCGCATTGGATCCCGGCGATGTGGTGGTAGTGCCGCACGGTGATGCTCACGAAATGTGCAGCTTGCAGGGCATGTCGAACAAACTATCAGAGGCGATGATCGCAAAGTTGAAAACTCGCGATCTCACCGCGATGCAGGCCGGTGGTGGCGGTGAAGTCGCGCGTTTTGTTTGTGGCTTTATGGTTTGCGATCCGCTTTTGTGCCGCCCGATTCTGCAAAGTCTCCCGCCGGCATTCAAAGTTAACCTGCGCGCGGACAGATCGGGCCAATGGCTGGAGCACACGTTGCTTCATCTGGTTGAGGAAGCGGCATCGGAAAGGGCCGGCAGCGAAGCCGTACTGGCAAAGCTGTCAGAAGCGTTGTTTGTTGACACGCTGCGTCGTTATCTCGCAGGTTTACCAGAAGAGGAGGTTGGCTGGCTGGCCGCCGCGCGAGATCCGATTATCGGAAAGAGTTTGATGCTGATGCACTCGCGCAGTCCACATCCATGGACCATCGCTGAGCTGGCGAAAGAAGTCGGTCTGTCACGCTCCTCTCTCGTGGAACGGTTTACAAAATACCTGTCCGAACCACCGATGGCTTATCTCATTCGCTGGCGATTGAAACTGGCAGCGCGTGCTCTCGCTTCAACTTCACGCGGCGTTGCAGAGATCGCCGAGAACGTTGGTTACGAATCTGAAGCCGCTTTCAACCGTGCGTTCAAGCGCGAATTCGGTTTGCCGCCCGCCCGTTATCGAAACGAAAACCGCACCGCGCGCGGATTTGCTGCATAAGCTCGTTACGCAGACTCGCACGGCCGCAGAGATTCTTTAAGCACCCTGAAGCACTCGGAACAAACCACTTTCTGCTGCTTGCCAAACTCGGTTGGAGTTTCGCTTGGTGGATCAGGTAAGACTCCGCCAAGAAGCGGGAGCCCATACTTCTTGAGCCGTAATCACACGGTCAATCGTAGAGCTCCCCGTTACGATATCCTGCCAAACATGTTCACAAACATGAACCAGCCCCTGCTCGCCGTGTTTCTCACATAAATACTTTCCCATTACTTCACCATTCTCGGGTCTTTATTAACATGGACCAACTCGATTTTCGTTTATGAACTCGTCTCAGTGCGACCCTACACACTGCAATCAGTTCGCAAGAAACGTTGGAAATATTATTAAAGCCTTCTCTCTTTTCAGTTGGCAGCAGATCTGTGTTGACAGCAGATCAGAAAAGAGTATCATTACCGCGATCTCAGCGACGGTGAAGCCACGTTTGGCATTGTCTCCCTGCCGTTTTAGGAGGAATTCTCTTAGCCTTCCCAGCAGGCTAAAGCGCATGTTTGGGCCGCGCGTTAGCAGCCGTAATCCGAATAAACCATAGTTGTCTTAGTTACAAGTAGTTCAGCGCCGGTATCGGTATAACTACTTCTTGATAAACCGTCGAATCTTTTAAACCAGAATTGAGTAGATCAGTTCAGGTATTTGAATTTCAAAGGTGGGTTTCAGACACAAGAAGAGCCGTAAAAACTAAGCTCCGTCATTACTAGCCGGTAACGACGGAGCCATCTAAACAACACAACCTTCACTGCATAAGCCGAAAAGGTGCGTCGCTCGGACAGCCCGCATCATAACGCAATTGCAGTGAGGACTCAATATATTGTCAGGAGTCACATTGCACATGGGTGTTGAAACGTGGGCAAACAGCCGTCAATGGTACCTCGTATATACCAACCTCAAACAAGAAGAACGGGCCAACGAAAATTTGAGAGCCTGGGGCGTCGAGACCCTGTATGCGAGGTTAAGAACTCGACGTTACAACGAATTCACTGGCGCACCAACTTACATTACGCAGCCACTATTCCCGCGCTATCTATTCGTTAAGTTCAACGCACGGGAACAGCTATCCAAGGTCCGTTTCACTCGCGGAATTCAAAATGTCGTGTGTTTCGGCGAGAGCCTCGCCACGGTTGACGAGGAGATCATCGAGATCATTCGTGAGCGCATTGACGAAAATGGTTTTGTCAAAACCAGTCACGAGCTGAAACCAGGCGACAAGGTAGTTATCGACGCCGGTCCATTAAAGAATCTGATCGGGATCTTCGAGCGTGAGATCAAAGGAAGTGACCGGATCACGATATTGCTCACGGCCATCGGGTATCAGGGTCATCTTATGATTGAGCGCGACCTGGTCAAGCGGGCTGCGGGATAAGCGGTCGCGACTACGGGAACGAGTAAGCCCAAAAGCAAGACCACCATCGCCATAATAAACGCGACAAAGTTCAGCGTGAGACCGATGAAGATCTGGTAGATCACGGGAACCCAAAGGATGATTGCGGGCACCGCGCAAAGAGTCAGCACCACGAGGCTGCTAGACTTTTTGTTCTCCGGTGCCCAAATCAACCAGGCGAGGCCCAACATGCTGAACAACACCGGCCAGTGAAATAGAAAAGAGCCGCCGGGTATAAAGACGCTGATGATGAGCGTGAGGAGCAGCCACCAGAAGATAGCTCCAATCGTCAGACTCTCGGCGCTCGCGCGTTTACTCATAAAGAAATAGACCAACGCAGTGATCGCCACCGCGACAACAACAAAACCGAAAAGGAATGACCTGCTTTGAAGAACTTCAAGTGATGGGCCAAACATCCATACAACTCTCCAGAGCAACAATCCAACCACTGCAGCCGCCAAGATACTTGCGAGCAGCGATACCGAGCCGAGAAAAATCCCTCCAACCGTGAGCCTTCGCTTTCGAAGTCCAAGTATAAGAAGCGTGACAAACAGTGCGCCCACAAGCACTGTTAGAGGCATTACCCAGAAGCTCGAGTAGTGGACCAACATGCGGCCAAACAAATCGAAATAAACATCGTTTCGCGCCCCAGTCTGATTCAGGTCCAGATTTCCGAAATGCCGTGTCAGACCGACTGCATACGAACCCTGGTGCTGGATGGTGTTGGCGTCAACTGAGCTCAAGTTATCGAGAGGCGAATGATAATGAGTGATGCCGTCGATGGCAGCGAAGTTCAAGCCGGTGACGCCCGCATCTTTGAAAATCGTGAGGTCGGTGTCGTTCGGTAACAATCGATAGATCTCGTATGAAAGCGAATGAGCAACGGGATAGGGTGCGGCTTTCGCAAACTCATCGATCAACCAGCCATTGTTATCGCTGGTTTCAAACATGATGACTGGACCAGTATTACCACGGGCTTCGAAGTTGAGCGCGAGACCCGCGTCTTTAGCCCACGGATGTTCGGCTACAAAAGACTTCGCTCCCAGCAGGCCCGGTTCTTCAGCGTCCGTGAAAAGAAAAATGACGTCGTTCTTCAAAGACTCGCCGGCTTTGAGCGTGCGCAACGTTTCCAGCAAAGTGGCCACGGACGAACCGTCATCGCTGGCGCCAAAACTTCGTGCGACCGAGTCGTAATGAGCGACCAGTAAAATAGCTCGACCGCTGCCCGTACCTTTCAGCCGGGCGAGCACGTTCTGAACACCACTTTGCGGCGCGCCCCGACTGGATTTGAAAAGAGTTGACTGTTGTATTTGCGGTGCGAGTCCTGCGGCTGATAATTCCCGCATCAGGTAATCACGAACTTCCGCTTGCTCGGCTGAACCAGTTGGATGAGGTTTAGCCGCAATCACCGCGAGATGTCGCAACGCGCGACCTGCGGAAAAGACGGAAGCGGAGGCACCCTCAGGCTCGGCTCGAGGCGGCGACTGTGCGTAAAGGCTGAGACCGATCAATACCGCCAGTAACAGGACGATCGCAATTGGTCCAACGTACTTCAGTGTGGTTGAGCGCACCTCAGCCTGAGCTGATGGAACTGTCTGTTCGCTAATCATTTTATTTACCTCGTGATGATGTGTTTGTGAGGCGCGCGGGCTACCGCCATTTAGGCCGGGACGTTATTCAAAATTCGGGAGGGCGCAAAGTATTTCATGCTGCTGTTGAGGTGTCAATCCTTCTCTGCGTTCCAAAATAGTTGTGTTCCAAAATAGTTGTTGACAGTTGCCCGACACGAATCTATGATGCGCCGCGTTGAATTAGTACTCGTAAACTCTGTCACTTGACTCCGTTTTTAGTGTCTTTTGGCGTCTCTCCCAACAAGACTAAGACACGGTGCAGCGGAGCCCAGTCAAAAACGTTAACTTCAATCTCGGCCCACAACTTAACGATCACCGGGTGGATTGACTCAATTCTTCTCTCCAGTTTCACGCGTGTGCGCTGAAACAGTGAGTCGATAGTCAACTATACCTGCATTCAAACCCGACTTAACGCCGAATAGTCGTTCGGCGTAGACGGAGATTTCTGTCCAATTTTAATGGTCCATGTCACGCTAAGTATTAACTACAACGTTCAGACAGCATCAGGATGGATGCAAATGAGGAGATGAGATGCTAACCACACCAAAACTAATTCACGGCTTCACCTTCGCGACATTGTTGGTCTTCGCAAGTTGTTTGCTGCACCCGTTGACGGTGAAAGCGCAATGGACCACGCCGGACGGCAACGGAAATATCAACAGCACCAACACCAACAATGTCGGCATCGGAACGACGGCGCCTAATTACAAACTGGACGTCAGCAATCTGGTTGATAAGGGCCAAATTCGTTTCGGGTTGGGGGCCATGGATTCGGGTGGTTTTCTCTTCAGCAACGGTCCCTCGCACGCCGTCTTCTCAGGAGGGACCGGTTGGAATGGAGGCTGGTTTGCAAAGTCAATCAGCGCCAGTCTGATAATGGCCAACACCGGGAGTCTTGTGTTCTTTGCTAACAACGGCCTGACAGCCGGCAGTTCGTATGTACCAACGGAACGGATGCGCATCGATCCGTCGGGATTCATCGGTGTCGGGACGCAGTTCCCTGCGTTCGATGGGAACATCACAAAATATTTTACGCTCGACGGCGGTACGAACGTGTTCGGTTCCTATGGCGTTGGCGGAAACATCAGCAGCACAACCGGAGTATTGGGCCAGTTCGCGTTCTTCAACTCGAACCTGGCAAATGGTGAGAAGCGCAACGCGGTCATCGTTAGCTCAAATGACGGCGCCACGAACAGCGGCAACCTGAGTTTTTTCACGGCGAATGCCGGCACGCTGGGTGAGCGGCTGCGCATCACTAAGACCGGGAACATCGGCATTGGTACCACGTCACCTTCGGATCTTTTGCAAGTCGACACCGCCAGTGGCTGGGGGATGCGGATCAGATACACGGGCGACGGACAGTACTTGCGGCTCTCAGCGAATCAGGTCTCTTCGTATACCTCAGCCGGAGCGGCGAGAGATCTCTACTTGAATGTCGATGGCGGCAATGTCGGCATTGGGACCACAACGCCAACTCAAAAATTGGATGTCGCGGGGGCGATCCGCTCATCCAGCGGCGGCTTCGTTTTTCCTGATGGCACGGTACAAACGACAGCCGCGGCTGGTGGCGGCGGAGGCACGATCACGGGAGTTACTGCTGGCGCGGGTCTGACCGGAGGCGGCACAAGCGGTTCACTCACGCTCAACGTCGGTGCAGGAACTGGCGTCACGGTTGCGGCGGATACCATCGCTGTGAACTACGGCTCAACTGCCGGCACTGCTGTACAGGGAAATACCTCGATCACCGTGGCCGCAGGCACGGGAATGTCAGGTGGTGGCGCACTGACGTTGGGCGCAGGCGGCACAGTAACGCTAACCAATGCGGATCGCGGCTCCACGCAAAACATTTTCAAAAACGTTGCCAACTCAGCTGGTACAACCCAGTTCTCCGCTGCTTCGAATAGCGATTCTGTTCGCTTTGCTGGCGCTGGCGGAACCACTGTTAGTTTTGACGCAGTGAACAAGAAAGTAATGATCGACGGTTCAACCTCGACGCTTTCCGCCGCCAACGTCACCGCCGGAACATTCGGCACCGGCAATTACACCTTCCCCAACAACGTGACAGTCAACGGGAACATCGCAGCGAAATACCAGGACATGGCTGAGTGGGTTGACTCTTCACAAGAACTGCCGGCTGGCACGGTGGTGGTGCTCGATCCCGTTCGCAGGAATCACGTGATTGCAGCGACGCAGGCGTACGACAGTCGTGTTGCTGGCGTCATTTCGTTACAGCCTGGAATAGCGCTCGGCGAGCAAAGCGAAGGACGTGTGCTGGTAGCAACGACCGGCCGTGTAAAAGTAAAAGTCGACGCGAGCAATGGTCCAATCAATATCGGCGATCTGCTGGTGACCAGCGACAAGACTGGCGTGGCTATGAAATCCGTGCCCATGAAGATCGGCGGCGCGCGCATACATCGCCCCGGAACGTTAATCGGCAAAGCGCTGGAGCCGCTAGACAAAGGTACCGGTGAGATTCTGGTGCTGCTGAGTTTGCAGTAACCACGTCTCGGGCAACGCACTTATTTATCAGGAGAGAAATCATGTCGCGAAGAATACTTCTAATCCTGCTGGCGATATCTTCACTCAGTTTGAGCACTATTGTTTTCGTTGCCGCGGAAAAACGCAGTCACAAACCTCCTGTGGTGGACCAGGGACATAAGCGAAGGATTGAACCGGTCATCGTCACGCTTAAGCCAACCGGTTTCGAACCCACGGAGCTGACGCGTCCGCGCGGAATGTTTCTGCTGATCGTGGATAACCGCAGTAACAACCCGGATCTTCTGTTCCACCTGAACGGTGAAAACGGAAAAAGAGAACACGAACAACAAACTCGCAAGGGAGGAAGACTTGATTGGAACAAGCCTATCGATCTTCCTCCTGGTCGTTATTCGTTGACCGTAGTCGATCATCCCGACTGGGTTTGCCAAATCACGATCACCGCAAACTAAAAATCATGGCCGCGTCTTTTGCTGAGGAGAAATGTCATGAAGCGCTCCACTACCGTCGCTCGCTCCATATTGCTCAAGTACTCCCTACTATTCATCAGCATTCTTGCGCTCTCTGTTGGCTCTGTTCAAGGTCAAACCTCCGCAACAGATGGAACCACACCGGCGAGCTTAGCTCCCGGTGCTCCAGACGGCGCGGCTAGCTTGAGTGATTTTGAACATATCAACTTGTACAACGGTAATCTGAGCGCAGCCTTTCGCTTGCTTCACGTCGCCGGACGAGGCAACGCTCAATACAACATGACGCTGCCAATTGAGCGACGTTGGCGAGCAATAAACGGCGCCTATGATCCACTTCATGACGGCAATTTCATTTACTACAGTGCTCCTGAGTCAAACTGGTGGAATGGAATCGAGCCGGGTTATGGACCGGGCGTGGTCCAGACCAGGACGGTGGGCGACCAACCCGGCAATTGCAACCCCCAGCTATATGGTGGCGGCAGCTTCAATGCCGTAGTACTTACGCGTATTACTTTCACTTCACCCGACGGATCCGAAACTGAACTGGTGGATGCACAGACACAGGGCGCTCCGAAGATCCTGGGGAGTTGTGGCTACACGACTTTCTCGCGCGGAAAAATTTTCGTTTCCAAGGATGGCAGCAGCAATCTAACCTTTATTTCGGATCAGAATATAGTTGAGGACAACATCACGTACGGTATCGGCACTCCTTCGGGCGTACTGAAGTTCCCGGATGGAACCCAATACCGAGTCGATGATGGTCTCGTGACCTCTCTGCGTGATCGTAACGGAAACAAGCTTACCTTTGCTTATGGTACCAATATGGCAGACGCGCTTACCTATCAGCGTTTGCTCAGTGTGACAGATTCGCTGGACCGGCAAATCACGGTCAGTTATGCCAACAACTCATCGATCTTTTACGATCAGATTAACTTCAATGGCTTCGGTGGGGCTTCACGAACAATCCGCGTCCATTACACGAGCCTGGGACAAGCATTGCGTGCCGGATACGCTCTCGCACACTATACAACGCTCTTTCCCGAGTACTATTTAACTAATCTTGATCCCAATATTTATAACCCGACGGTAGTGTCCGCGCTTGAGCTGCCGGATGGCCAGAGCTATCAGTTTCAATACAATAATTACGCCGAGCTGGCACGCGTCGTGCTCCCGACCGGTGGGGCCTTCGAATACGATCACACTCCGACATCAGGAGTGCTTTGTTACAACGGCCAGGAATGCACGATGTCAGAAGTCTATCGCCGGACTGTTGCTCGCCGCACCTACCCGGACGCTTCCAGTTCGGTTCCCGAAAGCGTTACTGCCTACAACGTCACCGGATCCGGCGGGTGGGATACCTCGCTTCAGCCATTGATGGTCGATCATCTTACCGCGGGGGGAACACTCCTGGCGCGAGAGCAGCATTACTTTTACGGAAATGGCATACCCTCGTCCCTGATTCCGGTGCTCTGGTCATTTTGGCGCGAGGGCAAAGAATACCAAACTGAAATCGTTAATGTGGTTAATGGAACGGCCGGCGCAGTCTTGCGGCGTCAGACAACCGAATGGCAACAGCGTGCGCCAGTAAGTTGGTGCTCTAATGTACCGATCGGTTGCACCGCGGACGGTGCCCCTCCCAACGATCCACGCTCGGTTGAGACAGTTACAACATTGACCGATGTCACGCCAAATCTCGTCACTAAGCAGTCATCGATCGATCCGAGCACCGGTGCAGTTGGTTTTGACCAATACAACAATCCGACCGATGTGTGGGAATACGACTTTGGCGCCGGTAGTCCCGGCGCGCTTTTGCGCCACACGCATATGGACTACGTTACCGATCCAGGTTATACCGACGCATCGACGGGCGTGTATATCCGTCAACTGCCTGCTCAAGTGATTATTTATGATGGTAATAACAACGCATTGACCAAAACCTCATTTACTTACGATGAGACAAGCTTTCCTTTGCTACCTAACGGCACCATAACCGGCTGGACCGATCCAAACACTACCAGGCGTGGCAATCCCACAACCATCAGCCGTTGGCTTAATACAAACAACACCTGGTTGCCATCTCATACGCAGTTCGATCAGGTCGGTAATGCGCGTAAAATCTGGGATCCGCGCGACACTACGCTCATTAATCCAACGCAAATAGATTATTCCGAGACTTATAAGTTTGCCTTCCCCACGTTGTCTACGAGTGCGGATCCTGACCTGACCCCAGGTGCAAATGGACCAGGTCTACCCCAGATTTCCAGCAGCACGTACGACCTGGCGACCGGGCTGATAATATCCGTGACTGATCCAAACAACGTCACGACACTTTTCGACTATACCGATTCATTGGATCGTCTCAAGCGCGTGATACAAGCCTCGAACACCACCGCGCAAATGCAAACTTCAATCAACTACGATAATGCCGGCCACAAGGTTACACGAACAAGTGACAAGGACGTTTTCAACGATAATGTTCTGAAGGTTGAGAGCCTTTTCGACGGCCTGGGGCGAACAAAGGAAAACCGCAATTACGAAGACAGTACGAATTTTATTGCCGTGCAAATGCAGTATGATGCTGCGGGCCGGGCATATAAATCGTCGAATCCATACCGTCAGGGCGAGACTCCCGTTTGGACCACTCAAGAGTTCGATGCGTTAAGTCGGGAGATCTCCGCTACCACGCCGGACAATGCCTTCGTCACCATTAGCTACAGTGGAAATAGTGTCACCGTTACCGATCAGGCCGGTAAGGTCAAGAAGAGTGTGCAAGATGCAGCGGGCCATACGATTCAGGTAATCGAAAATCCCGGCGGGCTAAATTATGACACCACGTATCTATATGATGCTCTCGACAAACTTATAAGGGTTACACAGGGAAGCCAGCAGCGCTTCTTCATGTTCGACTCATTAAAGCGTTTGATTCGCGCGCGGAATCCGGAACAGGAAATTCTTACCAGCTTGAACCTCTCAGATCCGAATACCGGAAACAGCTCATGGACCACGAGCTATCAGTATGACGTGGCCGGCAACCTGACACAGAAGACCGATCCTCGCGGAGTCATGTCGACCTACGCTTACGATGCACTTAACCGCACCACAGCCATAGACTATTCCGATACTACTCCGGACGTGAAGCGCTTCTACGACGGCGCCACGTACGGTAAAGGACGCTTGTGGTATGCCTACAAAGGGGATGATTCCGGGGCCAACAGTGTAGAGAAGAATCTCATTATCGAATATGACCCATTAGGGAGATCGAAGCAGCAGCAACAGTTGTTTAAGCTGAACAATGTGTGGAAACCCTATTCGATATCACGCACATACAACCTGGCCGGTGAAGTAGTAACGCAAACGTATCCCTCTGCTCATACCGTTTCTTATACTTATGATGGCGCTGGACGAACCATCAATTTCAGCGGTTATCTGGGTGACGGCACCACTCAACGCACCTATGCGACTGGAATTAACTACAGCGTGTGGGGTTCTATTGGACGCGAGCAGTTTGGCACCAACACCGCGCTCTACCACAAGAGTTTTTACAACGTTCGCGGACAGCTATTTGATACGCGGCTGAGCAGCGTAAACGACACCTGGGATTGGAATCGTGGCCGCTTGATTCTCTACTACAGCAGCAATCACGTGTGGGGACAGAGCGGCACTGACAACAATGGAAACGTGCGTTTCGCGGAAACCTGGATTCCGCCGGAAAACGCTACCCTGGACCAGGCCGACACTCTTATCGAAGACAGTTATAACTACGATGGAGCGAACCGGCTCAGCAGTGTTGCTGAACAGCGAATGACTCAGGCCGGAGGCTGGGGATCATGGCAGCAGCAATTCGGTCAACAATACAACTATGACCGATGGGGGAATCGGACCATCCTTGATTCTCCGCAGACGTGGGGTACAGGAATCAACAAGAAGCAATTCGCAGTTGACACTGCGACCAACAGGCTTGGCGTGCCCAACGGACAATCCGGCGCGATGACCTACGACAAAGCCGGCAACCTCACAAATGACACTTACACCGGCGGCGGTCTGCGGGAGTATGACGCTGACAACAAGATGACACGCGCACAGGGTAATGGCCAATGGCAGGAGTACACCTACAACGCGGACGGGAAACGTGTGCGTCGTAAAGTCAACGGTCAGGAAACGTGGCAGATCTACGGCATCGACAACGAGTTGCTCGCTGAATATGCCGCTAACGGTTCAACCAACGCGCCGCAGAAGGAGTACGGCTATCGCAACGGCGAGCTGCTGGTTACCGCGACGATTACGGCTGGTTGGGGTGCTGCGCCTGTGGTGAACGATAATCCACTGGCAGTTGGCACCACTACTGTGCAAGCCCGCCACATAACCGAGTTGCGCGATGCGATCAATGCAGTGCGTTCCCATCTGGGGATGGCGGCTTATTCATGGCAGACTTCGGCGACTACAAACGACCTGATCAATGCAAATCCAATCGTTGAAATGCGGACGGCATTGGATCAGACACTTGGACCACCGGCTAATGGATATAGTGCCGGCCTGGCCCAAACCCAACTGGTCAAGGCTGTTCACATCCAGGAGCTGCGGGATCGGGTGCTGGCCGCCTGGGTCACCGGAACCGCAGTAGACATACGCTGGCTGGTGACAGATCAACTGGGGACTCCGCGAATGGTCGTCGATTTGAATGGCTCGCTGGTTAACATTAACCGACATGACTATTTGCCATTTGGTGAAGAACTAGTCGCGGGTGTGGGTAGCAGGACCACGTCGCAGGGTTACAGTCAAAGCGATGGAGTTAGACAGCATTTCACCGGTTACGAACGTGATACGGAGACATCTCTCGACTATGCTCAAGCGCGGTACTACGCGAGCCTGCAGGGGCGGTTCACTTCGCCTGACGCGCTCTTCGCTAACCAGTCGGCAGGTAATCCGCAAAGTTGGAACCTGTATATTTATGGGAGGAACAACCCGCTGGTATTTATCGATCCGACCGGATTTGGCGATTATTACTACAAGGATGGTACATGGTCGTTCTCGGACGGAATCAATGACGACAAAGTCTATCTTCTAATCGAGACGATAGATGAAAATAAAGTCAGGAATCTAACGCCCCAACTCTTAAACATCTCCCATACGCAATTCAAGATAATTGCAAACATCGTCAGGCAGGAATCTGGAACGGCTGACGCAGAGGAAAATCTGTGGATAGCACATACGGCAAATAACGAAGCGATTGCGAACCGCAGCACGCTCTATAATACGCTCCAGTCAGGATTCTCCAGTGCTCCCGACAAGAGCAGCGGAATACGAACAAGTGATAGTAGTGACCGGGCGAATTCTGCCAGAGCAGGTGTCATTGATGTTGTTTCAGGTGGAGCAGACCCGACGGGAGGGGCGCGGCGTTGGGATGGCACAGACTTTTTAGCCTGGGGTTTGGCCGGGCCTTACGGAAGCCATGCTAAGTTCCGGCAATTTGCCAGCATCGATATACCCAGCGATATATATAGCAAGTACGAAGCTGCACAAACAGCGAAGTGGCATGGTTCGGTCCCCTATAAAGTCAAAGGTGTCAGAGCACGTTACAATCTCCCCGCTGCAGTGTTTACGGATTTCAAAAACTGGGGAGGCCAGCCTTGTAATTTCCACTATGTGACAAACCAAAAAGGCAAGAAGGACAATCTAGTCGCTACTGGCGCAAAAGGAGAAACCATTTTTTGGAAGTTCTAAACGCATCGGTGGAAGATATTATTTCACCGGAGGAAAAATAGTTGAGCAATAAATCTATGAGCGTTCTTGTTTTACTCCTGTTTTTGATGGTGGGCTGTTCAGCCGACAACCCACCTATCAAGACTGTTTCAGCCAATAACTCTTCACCCCTAGCAGAATCTAAGAAAGCTCAAACGACTTCAGTTTGTGATAACTATGTCGTGGAAGAGGACACGGACACTAACTCGGTGAAAGTTGAAAGTGGCGGCCAGGTCTTGCACTCCATAAAACTGCTTAGCGATAGGGAACGGAATGGGTTTGCTTTTGACGGAGTGAAGAAGAATAAAGAAGGCTTTGAGCTGGCAATTGAATACGGCTCCAGGATTTTTTACCACAAAAATTTCATCTTTATATGCAAAGACGACAAGTTTCATCTGAGCAAGATAGAAGTAGATAGTTTCGATCGGCAAGACCCGTATAAATCAAGTAAGCATGAAGTCATCAGCGTACAACCCAACGTGCCGCTCGAGAAGTTCTTGCTCACTGATTTCATGCTCGAGGGTATTGTCCAACCCTGAAAAAAGCACACAGCCAGTATAAAAACCATTCCTGTTGACTGCCTACACGAAGCAAGCCTATACTCCTGTAGCTAATCAACAGGAGACGACATGGCCGACAAGCATGTGGTTCTGCCGGGGACGCTGAACCTATTGATCCTCAAGACGCTCGCCAGCCTCGGCGAGCTGCATGGTTACGGCATTGCCCGGCGTATCGAACAGGTCAGCGGCGATCTGCTCGAGCTTAATCAGGGCACGATTTATCCCGCACTCCTGAAGCTCGAGCAAATGGGCTGGATCCGCACGAGGTGGAGCACGTCGGAAAACAATCGCCGCGCCAAATATTATTCACTTACCCGCGCCGGACAAAAACAGTTGACCGTGGAAGAAGACGCATGGCGCCGCACCTCCACAATCGTGACTCGCTTCCTCACACCGTCGGAGAAATAACCCATGACGAGCTTACGAATCTTTCTCGCGAAACTGCGCGGCCTGTTTTTGAAACAAAGACTTGAACAGGACATGCAGGACGAGATCAACGCGCATCTCGAGATGCAGATTGAGGATCACGTGCGCCTCGGAATGACTCCCGAGGAAGCTCGTTACCTGGCATTGCGAAAATTCGGCGGCGTCGAACAAGTGAAAGAGACTCATCGCGAGAGACGCACTTTCGCGCCAATTGAAACATTACTGCGCGATTTGAAATACGGGCTCCGCATGCTGCGTCGAAGTCCGGGCGTTACGGCGGTGGCAGTCCTCTCTCTGGCGCTCGGCATCGGCGCGAATACCGCTCTGTTCAGCGTTGTGGACGCCGTGTTGTTGAAGACTTTGCCGGTAGAACATCCGGAACGCTTGCTGGTGTTTGAATGGCAGGCCGGACGACAGTACCGGACTAGCGGCATGAGTGGCACCTCGAATGTCGATGGACCACCGGGCACGAGAAGTCTTTCACTCTTCCGCTACGACGTGTTCGAAAAACTTCATCGCGCCCAAGCCGCTTCGCCTGAGAGCCCACTCAGCGATCTATTCGCTTTCGCTCCACTCCCCGAGTTAACAGCGAAGCTCGGCGATCAAGCCGAGATCATCGACGGCCAGGCCGTGTCAGGCAACTACTTCAACGGCCTGCGACTAAACCCGACTCTGGGGCGCGCGATCACTAATGACGACGATCGTCCGGGCGCTGCGCCGGTTGTTGTTCTCAGTTACCAATTATGGCAAGACCGCTTTGGCGCCAATCCAAACGTCATCGGCCAACAATTCAAACTCAACCAGCAATCTCTCACCATCATCGGCGTCACACCGCGCGGATTCAACGGCACGCTGCAGGTTGGTTATCACCCAGCCGTCACCGTTCCGCTGTCGATCGAACCGCTACTGCGAGGCGAGAACAGCAATCTGGCCACGGCGAACTCACCCGGCGTCTGGTGGTTGAATGTGATGGGCCGGCTCAAACCAGGCGCGACCGAAGAACAAGTACGCCAAAGCTTGAATGGCGCTTTTCAAACCGCTGCACTCGAAGCAATGCCGCCGCCGCGCAAAAGCAGCGATCCCGCGCAGCTCGCTCCGAAAGATTATCCGCACCTGCTCTTTGAACCGGGCAATCTCGGAATGATGGACCGGCGCAAGACATATGCTTCGACTATCTACGGACTATTCATCGTAGTCGCGCTCGTGCTCCTTATCGCCTGTGCAAACCTCGCCAACTTGCTGCTCGCACGAGCAACTGTGCGACGGCCGGAGATCAGTGTTCGTGTCGCGATTGGCGCCGGACGCTGGCGATTGCTCCGGCAACTGCTGACTGAAAGCTTGCTGCTCGCCACACTCGGCGGAATAGTCGGAGTGCTCTTTGCTTTCTGGGGCAAGAGTGCGCTAGTTGCGCTCACTGACAGCGAGACGGGTCTCTTACCTAATGGCGTCGAGCTCAGTCTGAACTGGCGCGTGCTCGTGTTTACGCTCGCAGTCTCGTTATTGACGGGCGTGTTGTTTGGTTTCGTGCCGGCGTGGCGCGCTACGACTCTGGATTTGAGTACGACACTGAAGCAAAGCAGCCGCACCACCGGACGCGTGTCCGGTTTGAGTAAAGGGCTGCTGGTGGTCCAGGTAGCATTGTCAGCATTGTTACTGGTGGGCGCGGGATTGTTCATCCGCACGCTCTACAACCTGCAACGAATCAAGCTCGGCTTCAACCCGGAAAATCTTCTGGTCTTCAGGCTGCAGCCGGAGCGAGCGGGTTACAAAGAGGAGCAGTTGTTGCGCTGCTACGAGCAACTCTTTGATCGCCTGGACCATCTGCCGTCGGTGAGTGGCGCAACGTTCGCGCGCGTCGAGCTGGTTGCAAATGAGAATTGGTCTAATAGTTTTCTGCTTCCCGGTGAAACGGTCGACGCGGCGGAGCACGACACCATGCGGCAAATGGTGCGTGAAAATTATTTCGCGACGATGGAAATTCCCTTCCTGCGCGGGCGCGAATTCACGCCGCAGGACAATTCGAAGTCTCCCGCGGTTGCCATCGTCAATCAAACTTTCCAACATGAATACTTTCCCAATGAAGAGGTGCTGGGCAAGCGCATCAGGTTCGACGACGACAGCAAGCGTGAAGTCGAGATTGTCGGCGTCGTAGCTGACACGAAATATGATCGCCAACGCGATCAGAATCAGCCGTTGCTGTACACACCATGGCAGCAGGAAATCGCAAACATCGGCGAGATGCATTTCGCGATGCGCACCTCGAATGATCCCGCTACGCTGGCGGAACAGGTACGCCACGTCGTCCGCGAGCTCGACAGCAATCTTCCGGTCACACAGGTCGGCACCCAATCGGCACGAGCTGAGGCGACGCTGGGCCAGGAGCGGCTCTATGCACGCCTGCTGAGTTTCTTCGGCGTACTCGCACTCATACTCGCGGCCATCGGACTCTTCGGCGTCCTTGCGTATTCAGTCAGTCAACGAACGAAAGAGATCGGCATTCGCATGGCGTTCGGCGCACAAGTAGCTCAAGTCGTCCGGCTCGTAATTTGGCAGGGTATGAAGCTCGTGCTGCTGGGCCTCGTAGTTAGTGCGTCGATCGGTTATGTGTTGAAGCGCCTGCTCGAGCGTGAATATTTTGCACCCGATAGCTGGCAGCAACAGATGGCCCAACAACTCTACGGCGTCAAAATCAGCGATCCTTTAACGTTGATCGCAATCGCAACGCTCCTGCTCCTCGTCGCCCTGCTCTCCTGCTGGCTCCCTGCACGCCGCGCAGCGAAAGTCGATCCCCTCGTCGCCCTCAGATACGAATAAGTCTCTGCGTCCTCTGCGTCTCTGTGGTTAAACTTGATCGAATCACCGCAGAGGCGCAGAGGACGCAGAGGCTACGCAGAGAATGTTTTGCCAATAACCCGTGAACTGAACTACCTTTGTTACCATGAAGGCAGGGTGGACAGTTCACAAGTTTGGCGGCACGAGTCTCGCCGATGCCGATCGTTATCGAGCAGCGTGTAAGATTATCCTTTCGGAAACGTCGGGCAAGCGCGTTGCGGTGGTGGTTTCGGCTATGAGTGGCGTGACTAACGCACTCATTGAATCCGTGAATCTAGCGGCCGCTCGCGATGACTCGTACTTACAGAAACTTCAGGCGCTCGAAAACCGGCACCTCGAAACCATCAACGCGCTAGACCTTCGAAACAGTTCCACTCTCAGCGATACAGTTCACTCCGATTTCAACGCCGTCAAAGAAGTGCTGAGAGGTGTTTGGATCACCAGGCTCGCTTCCGAGCGCATCATTGAATTCGTCTCCGGTCACGGCGAGTTGTGGTCGGCCCAACTCCTGCATGCTTACCTCGAATCTCAAAATCATCGCTCGACTTGGCTGGATGCGCGCAAGACTCTCGTCGTCGAGCCGAACGCCAACACCGTCACGGTCGACTGGCAGACTTCGAAGCAGAAACTGCAGTCACAATCCATCGAGACTGACTTCCTTGTAATCACCGGTTTTATCTGCTCAACACACGACGGAGTCGCCACGACGTTGAAACGAAACGGCAGCGACCTCTCAGCTTCCATCTTCGGCGCACTACTCGGCGCCGAAACAGTCACGATCTGGACAGACGTTGACGGAGTGTTCAGCGCCGATCCGCGAAGAGTTCCGGAGGCTGTCGTCGTACCTGAACTTTCGTACCAGGAGGCGGCCGAGCTCGCGTACTTCGGTGCAAAGGTTATTCATCCCAGCACGATGTCGCCCGCGATCAAACACAACATCACGGTCGAGATCAAAAACACTTTCAAGCCGGATGCGCCGGGCACCAAAATATCCGCGACCTCACCGATGGACATGCCGATCAAAGGGTTTGCGGCCGTCGAAGACGTGGTCCTGATCAATGTGGAAGGCACGGGGATGATCGGCATTCCCGGTGTGGCCCAGAAAGTGTTCGGCGCGCTGCGTGCGGTCGAGGTGTCTGTCGTGATGATCTCACAAGCGAGCTCAGAGCACTCGATCTGCTTCGCCGTTCCGCGTGTCCATGCAGAGCTCGCGAGGAAGACCGTTGAAGAGACGTTCGTTCTCGAGATGCAGCGTGGAGAGATTCAGACAGTGGATCTGACAGAAGGTTGTTGCATCGTGGCGATGGTCGGTGACGGCATGATCGAGCGCCTCGGTATGGCCGGAAAGTTTTTTAGTGCGCTCGGAAAGGCCGGCATCAGCATCAGGGCAATCGCGCAAGGATCGTCGGAACGAAACATCTCCGCTGTCATCGAGCAGGCTGAAGCGACGAGAGCGTTGCGAGCGGTGCATTCCGCGTTCTATCTCTCGAACCAGACGCTTTCGATCGGCGTGATCGGCACCGGTTTGATAGGCGGCACGCTGCTGCGTCAACTACAAACCCGAATTGAAGATCTCAAGCGACATCGCGGCATCGATTTGAGAGTACGCGGGATCATGAATAGTAGTCAGATGATCCTTGCCGATCGTGAGCTCGCGCTCGATCGCTGGCGCGAAGAGTTAACGGAGAGATCGAAAAGCGCTGACCTCGAGAGTTTTATCAATCATGTTAATGCGGACCATCTGCCACATGCCGTGCTGATCGATGCCACTGCCAGTGCTGAATTGACTACGCATTACGAGAGTTGGCTCGCAAAAGGAATCAACATCATCACGCCGAACAAGAAGAGTAACGCGGGGCCGTTAGCTGCGTATCGTAGTCTTCGCGAAACGGCTCGCAGGCATCAACGATACTTTCTCTATGAAACGAATGTCGGCGCGGGGCTGCCGATCATTCAGACGCTGCGTGGTCTGGTCGAGACGGGAGATGAAGTTATCAAGATCGAGGGTGTGTTATCAGGCACACTCTCTTACATTTTCAATTCGCTCCACAGTGACCGTACGTTTTCTGAGATTGTGCGGGAGGCGCACGCGCTGGGTTTGACGGAGCCGGATCCACGCGAGGATTTATCGGGCATGGACGTCGCTCGCAAGCTGATTATTTTGGCGCGTGAGATGGGACTTGAAGTAGAGATGGATTCTGTTCATGTTGAGAGTCTTGCGGATGAAGACGATCAGACGATGGCGGCGATGTTGAGAGCCGCGCGCGAAGCAGGGCAGGTGGTGCGGTATGTTGGGACGATCGATAGTAACGGTGATTTGTCGGCCCAGATGCGCAGGTATCCGGTAGACCATCCGTTCGCGAGTCTGAGTGGGAGCGACAACATCGTGAGTTTTCAAACGGCTCGGTACAACACGCAGCCGATGATTGTGCGAGGACCAGGCGCCGGACCAGAGGTAACGGCAGCAGGCGTCTTTGCGGATCTTCTCCGCCTCGCCTCCTTCCTCGGCGCCCCACATTGAGCTCGCGAAGCGAGCGACAGCATAAAGCCTGCGAAGCAGGCGGCAGCATAAAGCCTGGGGCGCAAGCCCCAGGATCAGATCAGAAAAAGCGAACGAGCCCGCGAAGCGGGCGACAGCGCGTTGATGTTTTGGGCTGTCGCCCGCTTCGCGGGCTCGGGGCCTTATTTTTGAATGCTAACCTGGGGCTTGCGCCCCAGGCTTTATGCTGTCGCCTGCTTCGCAGGCTTTTCAAAGCTCGCTTCGCGGGCTTTGCCTCTCAGAAGGAATACTTCAACTGGTAGCGAATCACGCGGCCGCCGCCGTCCGAGAATTCCGGATGGAGGAACTGTCCCGCCGCCGAGGTAAACACGTTCGCCGGCACCCCAGTACTCCCAGGCGAGAACGGACTCACGCTCGCCGTCCCGTACTGCGGATGATTGAAGACGTTATAAAACTCCGCCCTCAACTCAACAAAACTAGCTTCTCCAACATGAATTCGCTTCAGCAGGTTAAGGTTCCAGTTATTCTGACCCGGCGTCCGCAGCGTGTTGCGCCCGAGATTGCCGCGCCGCCCGGTACCTGCCAGCAATCCGATGTATTGCGCGTTCGCCGGATTGATACACGCACCCGCCGCATCAGGATTCGTGTAGAAGGTCGCGCCAATCGCAACCCCACACGGATTAGCTGCAGCCGTGGCAATCGCCGGCACCGCACGAACTCCTGTTTGACCATTCGGATTGAAGTCCGGTCGATCGAGGTTTCCACCAATCGAGTCGGCATCCTGCCCGTTCACGACCGTGAGCGGCACTCCGGTTTCAAACGTCGTCACACCTGAAAGCTGAAAACCTCCAAGCAGGTGCCCGACAAACCCGCGCTGCTCTCTATAGAACGGAAGCTCGTAAACATACGTCAACGAGAACCGGTGCGTGCGATCGAAGAACGACACGCCACGCTCGGCCGCCTGCCCTCCGAAGATTGACGGGAACGAAGCCTGCTGCGGCAGGTTAGTGTCCGCCACTGTAAAGACCTCGCTCGCATTGTCGATGAGCTTGGACCACGTGTATGCGGTGCTGAGTGAGAAACCGTTTGTAAAGCGGCGCGTCACCAGCAACTGTGCTGAGTGATAAGTCGATGAGCCGCCGTTCGTACGGATCAGACGCGACCCTTGCAGGTTATCGAGCCGGCCCGAAATCAAACAGCCAGTCGTGCCTGGCGTGCAGGTGGTTGAACCCGTGAATCCCGCCGGAGTGATGCGTTGAATACCGGGATTGAACGCATTGGCTACCGCCGGCACGCTGGGATTCAGATCTTCATTCAAGTAGAGCTTGGTTCCCTTCGAGCCGACATACGACACATCGATCAGCAGGTTTGCGGGCAATTCTCGCTGCAGTCCCACAGACCAACGCTGGTAATAAGGATTGACGAGGTTCCCGACGACGAGCGTCTGTGAATCGAGTGGAGATAATGGACGCGGAGTCAGCGGCAACGCACCGGTGACATTTGATATACCTCTCGGCAAGACGGTGCTGACCACGGACGGTACGGCGGTCGCTACGACGTTGGGCGAGGAAGTCGCAGCATTCGAAGCGATGTTGTTGAAAAACGAATCGTAACCAAGCTGGTAACCCATGCGAATGACCATTTGCCGGTTGCCAAAGAGTCGTCCCAGCAGTCCGTTTTCAAACGCGGGTGAATAAGCCAGACCAAACGTCGGCGCAAAATTGTTGTTGTCGTTTGCGACGTCGTTGGGTTGGCTGAATGGACCGGTAAACGTCACCGGATTGACGTTGAATAACCCGGTAAACGCCGCGGTCTGAAGCGTATTGATAGCGTTACCGAAGTTCTCGTAGCGCAAGCCGAGTGTGAGTGTGGTTGAGTCAGAAAGGCGCCAGCGATCCTGCGCGAAATACGCCTGGCGGAAGAGGAACGGATAATACCTCGGGCTACCGAAATCGCGCTGCGTGCCGCCGCCCGAGCCGGCGAAGTTGTCGATGTAGTTACCCAGCGCGGTGAAGCCACCACCCGAGCGGTAAGTCAATAGACCGCGCTCGACGATCGGCGCAAACTGTCGCGACCGCTGCTGTAGTAAATCCAAACCAAAACGGAAGGAATGATTTCCGCGAAGGTAAGTGACGGTGTCCTGAAAGACGTAATTATTTGCCACACGACCCTGCGGCAGGTTCGTGGCGACACCAAATTGGGCGAGGGTCGAGATGTCGAATCGCGGCAACACCAATCCGAGCGGATCTTCCGGATTCAGTGGAAAATCGATGAGGATCCGGTTGTAAGCAAGACGTGCCTCGTTGGTCCAACTGGGTGAGAAAATATGCGTCTCACTGAGCAGCAGATTCTGATAGGTGTTGTTGTTCGCGGTGCCAAAACCCGGAAAGGTGATGCCGCCGCCCAACGGATCTTTCTGATTGTCAAACAGGTAACGCGCTGAGAATTGATCGTTGTCGCCGATCTTGTGATCGATACGCAGTTGCGCCTGACGCTCGCGATACGTTTGCGGAACGAAGAGTGAACCGGTTCCAAACTGAATGTTGCAAGGCGCCGCACAACCGGGACGCGTGCCGATGTCGATGTTCTGGAAAGACGACTCGCCGATAACATTTCTCGTCACATCCAGTAGGAGATCGACTCGAGGATTAACACCAACCGGAAACAAATTTCTTATCTGGTTGCGCCCGGTCTGAGTCAACACAGTTCGCGAAGCCTGTGTTGAAGCACTGCGAAACTGTTCCTGCCACGCGGCGAAAAAGAATGTTCGTTGCCGGCCATCGTAACGCCACATCGAGCCGCCTTCACCGAAGTGCGGGAACAGCAGTGGGCCACCCAGCGTGCCTGCGTAATACTGCTCGGTGCCGCGTGCCGGATGCCCGCGCTCGCGAAGTACGGCCGAGAGAGACTGTGTGTTGGTGAGCGCGTCGTCGCGAGTGACGTCGAAGAGATAAGCGAGGCTGCCGTGAAAAGCATCGGTGCCTGACTTCGTAACCGTATTGACGACAGCGCCGCCTGCGCGACCAAACTCTGCATCATAGTTTGAAGTCTGTACTGAAACTTCCTGCACCGCGTCAGGGTTTGTGATCTGAAATGCCTGGCCGGCGACTGAGATATCGTTATTCTCAGTGCCATCGATCAGGAAGTTGTTCGAGCGCCCGCGCGAGCCATTTACTGAAAACGTGCCAACGCCGAAGCCGAAGCGATTAGTTGAAACTCCGGGGAGCGTCAACGCGAGTGAAACCGGATTGCGACCCGCAACCGGCAGCTCGGTGATCCTGACTTTATCGATATTGCCGCCGCGCACTGGTGCTTCGACCTGGAGTAACTGGCCGGCGTCAGCAGCGACATTAACCGTCTCGATTTGTCCTGCCGGAGCCAATTGCGCCGGAGCATCCGAAGTTTGATTTGCTCGCACTTCAACGCCAGTGCGTACAATTTCGCCGAAGCCGGTGGCGTTGACTTTCACGGAATAAGTTCCGGGATCGACGGCTTCGAAGCGATACAGACCTTCATTGTTGGTGGTGGTAGTGCGATTGAGTTTCGTTGCGGCGCTCGTCAGCGTAACTTGAGCGCCGGCGATCACCGCACCGGTGGGGTCGGTCACTGTTCCGCTAACAGTGCCGCGACTGGTTTGACCGAAAGCCAGTGTTGATAGTGTGAAAACAACGGCTACGATAAGGAGAGCTCGAACAGTCATGAATTCCTCCTAGAAGTGAATTGACCAAGGCTTTACGAGTTTTCGTATGCCGGAACGCGACCTAGTTGATCCGAGCGAGGTAGTTAAATGGTGCCTAATTTGGCCGATGCAAGCACTATTCCGATTTTTGTACGAGGATATGATCGAACCGAGTTTGTTTGTTTGTTCGAGAATGACAAACACGAGAAGAGTGAGTTTAGTGTCGATTCATAATCTTGGACGGAAGTCTCTGTGATCTCGGATTACTCGGTAAAAATTTGGTCGCAGTGAGAACTTCGAATGTTCCAAAATTTCGGACAAGCTTTCTCTGTGCAACCTCTGTGTTCTCTGTATCTCTGTGATCAAAATGGTTCAAGACACCACAGAGACACAGAGAACACAGAGGTTGCACAGAGAGAATCGATTAATCAGCGTCACCGAGAACGCGTGAGTAAACAATCGCTTTCGCAACGCCGAACGTGCCGACCCACAGCACGCCGTTCTCGTTCATATCGAATTGATTACCCAGACCAAAATCAGGAAGGCGCGTCAACACTCTTCCGTCGATCACGTCACCTGTTCGCACTACGAGTTGCAGGTCTTCATCAGACGTGCCGATCCAGATCCCCGTGTTGTTTGTCGTATTCACGCCGCCCACGCCGAGAGTCAATGTCGCGATGAAAGCGATGCGGCCGTCATTCAAAAGTAGATAGTCGCGGAACGTTGCGAATGTTCCGGCTGTGCCCGGCGCATTCGCGCCTCTAAGAGCGAGTGTCGTCGTGTTTTCACCGTTACCACGAAAGATGCCACTCGTGCTCGTGCCGCCGGTCAAGCCCGCGTTGAATGCAACTTCACCGCGGTCACTGAGCTTAGTGTGACCAAAAAAATTTCCGTTGTAGTTGCCGCCCTTCGGAGCAGGTTGTTGCTGGAGCGCGATCGCGATCGCATTCGTTCCATCGCCAACGAACAAACCTGAATGGATCGTGCTGTTAATCAATGAAGCAGCCGCTACAACCTGACCGTGATTGTTGATGGTTGGCTCACCGAAGTCTCCGAATGTTGCGCCGCCGGGCGCGATCTGATTAGTGACAAACACGGGCGTAAGGTCTCCACCGTCGCCACGGAAAATACCGAATCCGCTCGATAGCTCGGAGAAAAACGCCACTTGCCCGCGATTGTTCATGACTGGCGTACCAAGCAACGTGAAGTTTGCGCCGTTTGGTGCGCTGATATCGTCACGAGCGATGGCAACCGTTTGTTTACCATCGTTTCGGAAGATTCCCTGCGTTGCGGTCGAGCCGCTCACATGTGCTACATAAGCGATCGCGCCGTGATCGTTCGTGGCGCGTGCTCCTCCCGCGGGAGTCAGAGTGCCGCCGCCGGGCGCTGCGTCGCCGTCGCGCATGAGTGGAACGATCGATTTTCCATCGCTACTGAAGATCTCTATGCCGTTCGCGTCGAAAACGACTTCGCCGTTCGGCGTGATGAATGGATTAGCCACAGAGTCAAAAACAGGTGCAGATGGATCCGGGCTTGGTCCAAGTGCAACGACAGACGTGGTTTTACCGTCGTCGACGAAGATACCGGTAGCGAAGAGCGGGTCACCGACAACTGCATCGAAGGCGACTTGATGGCTTGCATTCACTTTCGCGTTGGCAAAAGAAGACGGAAGGTAGCTGCCGCCGGTTGGAGCCGCGTCGCCTGTCGCGGCGATGACCGTATGACGCACTTTAACGTTCGCCGCTGATGAAATCTGTGCGAACGGCAGCGACATCGACACTGCCACAGCCAGAACAATCAGGTATAAAAACACTTTCATAATCGTCTCTCCTGTTAATAAAACGAAAACGTTCGTATAACTGTGTACTTACTGAAGGTATCGACGGTTTATTCCGTGACGTTCAATACTTATAAATTTTGTGTTTTTGTGCCTCTTTGTGGCTAAATCAAAAAATGAAGACGATTGGTATTGCTGCGCACAGCGTTGAGGGCGCTGCTCTTTGTTACCTGACTGCATGCCGGGAAGGTGGGATAAAACTCGGTCCACACATGCACCCGCCCATCGTGATGAGCTCGGTGCCGATGGCGCTGAGTTTGCCGGGTTGGGAAACGGATAACCACGAGGCCGTTGCGAAGTATTTATCTCAGGGCGTTGAGATGGTCGCTGACGCTGGCGCTGACTTTTATGTCTGTCCGGATAATACGGCGCACATCGTGCTCGAAAAGATCGCTTCAGATCTGCCGATACCCGGACTGCACATCGCTGAAGTAGTTTGTCGCGAGATCACAGCGCAAGGATGGAAGCGCGTCGGACTACTCGGCACAAGGTGGACCATGACCGGGCCAGTCTACGCGCGTGCGCTCGAACAACGCGGACTCGAACGTATAGTTCCCGATGAGCCAGTAAGAGAACAACTAAATTCAGCGATCTTCGACGAGCTTTGCCAGGCAATCTTCAACGCCGAGACCACTCAGCGTTTCGTTGATGCTATTGAAGATCTCAAAGCTAGAGGCGCTGAATGCGTAATCCTCGGCTGCACCGAGATCCCTTTGATCGTCAACGCAGCAAACTCACCGCTTCCGGTTCTCGATTCAACACGATTGCTGGCGAAATACGCCGTCAATGAGGCGACGAGCGATCGACCTATTGAGATCCAGTCCGGGTGGTTAGCAATTTAGATCTCGTACGCAAATCAAAAGTTTCTCCCCTCTCGAGCCAGTAATACCAATTGTTATCGTGTTTCGTGTTGTCGTAAATCGCAACGCGACCGTTACCAATCACTTGAAAGCGATCACCGGTGACGACAATCGCTGCTTTCTCGTCGATACCGATGCCGAGTAGCTGCGGATGAGTGTCAAGGATCGTCACCAGCTCATTCTGGCGCATCGCTTCGGACAGATGCGGATTGACGGCGACGTTCGTTAGAAACGCGAAACCGCGTTCACTTCCCTTCGCCATCAAAACCGGTTTATTCGGATTGCCCCTGATAGTGTATGAACCCTGGATGATCGCTCCCGCCGAATTACCGCCGATAACTCCGCCACGCCGGAGCACCGCTTCAAGCTCTCGCTGCGTTAGTGTGTCGAGATAAGCTTCTGATAGGCGCCCCGCGTTTCCGCCACTGATCCAAACGCCGTGTGCGCTACGCAGTGGCTTGACGAAGTCTTCCGAGTTGGCGATTTTTCGATTTCTCGTGTGCAGAATCGTGATGTTCTTAATCCCAAACATCTTGCACAGCTCAGCCTTAAACTCAGGCGTATTAGCTGGTAGTTGATCTGAGTTTAGCGCCCAGATGAGACCCGAAGGCATGATCAGGCTTGAGGCTGCGGTCGGAATGTAAACGATGTTGGCGTCAGGTCCACCAGCGACCTTCACGAATTCTTTCAGGCCGGTCTCCAAATCGCCGCCAGTCAATATTAATGTCCCCTTCTCAACGCCGTTGGACGTATGCGCGATTGTTACGGAGAAAGTGAAGAAGAAACTAAGCAGGAGCCCAACGAGTCCGCGAAGGTGAATACGATTGCCTGTCATGATGGCTCATAAAAACATGACGGGCCTCGCAAAAGTTACACAAAGATTTGAACAGATTCTTCTGTGCGGTAGCAAACAATTCTTTAGCGGCTCGTACCGGTTTCGCCGCCACCAAACAACCGTCTGAAGAAGCGCGCGATGATGGCCCAGATAGCGCGAAATGCGAGTGGAGCGGCGGCGACAGGTTTTGGATCTGGCGGGGTTGGTTGGGCGACTGGTTGCGCCGCCGCGGGTTGATCTGAGGGCCCAGGCTCTTCAGCAACTTCTAACTGCTGTCTTACACACGTCGAGAACTGGCGGAACATTTGCCGCGAGACTTCTTCGATCATCCCGCGTCCGAATTGAACGATTTTTCCGACCAGGTCGATGTCGGCACTGACTATAACTTCGCAGCCACCGCCGTCGAGTGGCGAGACCGTGCTCAGCATCGACACCTTCGTCGATCCCGAGCCGCCGACTTCGCGGGCGTCGCCGACCATCCGCACCTGGTGCGTCTCTTCACTTATCTCGGTGAACTTCCCCTGGCCTTTATATGACATCGACAGCGGCCCGACTTTAACTTTGATCGCGCCGAGGAACGTTTGATCCTCCCGTTGCTCTAACAACTCCGCACCCGGAAGACACTGAACCACACGCTTCGGATCGATCAAATAGTTCCAAACGCGCTCAACCGGCGCCTTCACCTCGAAGCGCTCTTCAATCTTAAAAGCCATCATTCACCTCCGCGCCGACAATAACACGTTCCTTATCCACAGATTACACAGATTCTATAAATCAGTCTGTGTAATCTGCGCAATCTGTGGATAGAACACGTTGGTCCATGTTGACGTTAACGCGATGCCCTCGTATGATCGTGCCCTTCCCACAGTTGACACGCTCAGCTTGTACGAAAAATTGATTCCGATGGAGGAAAGGTGACGCCCTATGATACCTCGGAGCTTTGAGTACTTCTCTCCAACCACGCTCGACGAAGCGATCGGCCTGCTGCAAAAGCTTGGACCAGAGGCGAAATTGCTGTCCGGCGGTCAAAGTCTCATACCGATGATGAAGTTGAGACTCGTTTCCCCCGAATACATCGTCGACATCAATCGCATCCCGAACCTCGATTATATTTCTGAAACTGACGGTCACCTGCGAATCGGCGCGCTGACACGCGAACACGAGCTCGAATCGTCAGACGTAGTGAAAACCAGATTCCCGATTCTCAGCGACACCGCCAAAGTGATCGCCGATCCACTCGTGCGCAGCCAGGCGACGGTCTGCGGCAATCTCGCGCACGGCGATCCGGCTAACGATCATCCGGCAACGATGCTGGCCCTCGGCGCGACGGTGGTCGCAACTGGTCCAAAAGGTGCGCGCGAGATCCCGATCGCAGACTTCTTTCCCGGTCTCTTCACTACCGCACTCGAGCCCGAGGAGATTCTCACTGAAATCAGAATCCCTTTTCCACCACCGCGAAGTGGAGGCGCGTATCTGAAGCTCGAAAGAAAAGTCGGCGACTTCGCCACGGCAGGCGTGGCTGTGCAAATCACACTCGACGATGCAGGCGCGTGTAAAAACGCAGGCATCGGACTTACAAACGTCGGCATGACTCCGATCAAAGCGAAACAGGCTGAAGCATTTCTCAAAGGCAAGCAACTCGACGACGCTACGATTCAACAAGCAGCCGAGCTTGCCGCGTCAGAGTCGCAACCGATGGACGACATCCGCGGCTCAGCCGATTACAAACGCGATCTCGTTCGTGTTCTAACGGCACGCGCGCTCACGACCGCCGTGGGCCGCGCGAAGGGAGGAGCTTAATCGATGGCAAAGACGCCAATCAAAGTTACTGTCAACGGCGTGGAACAAAGCAGCGAGATCGAGCCACGTTTACTGCTGGTCCATTACTTACGCGAAACGCTGCGCCTCACCGGAACACACATCGGTTGTGATACGAGTCACTGCGGCGCGTGCACGGTCGTGATGGATGGACGCGCGGTCAAGTCATGCACAGTCTTCGCTGTCCAGGCTGATGGACGCTCGATCACGACTGTCGAAGGTCTCGAACAGGACGGCAAACTTCATCCGCTGCAGGACGGCTTCTTTCAGGAACACGGTCTGCAATGCGGCTACTGCACGCCCGGCATGTTGATGACGGGAATCGTGTTCCTGAAAGAGAACAACAATCCGACTGACGATGAAATCCGTCACGCGATCTCCGGCAACCTGTGCCGCTGCACGGGCTACGTGAATATCGTCAAGGCATATCAATACGCTGCTCAAAAAATGCGCGAGGGAGGTGCAGAAAATGGCGCCAAAAACATCGCCTGAAATCGGTGGCATGGGCCACTCCGTCAAACGCAAAGAAGATCCGCGCTTCCTTCGCGGCCTCGGTAATTACGTCGACGACGTGAACCTGCCCGGCATGCTTTATCTCGACATCGTGCGCAGTCCGTACGCGCACGCGACGATCAAAAACATCGACATCTCGAAAGCCACCGCGATTCCGGGTGTGCTTGCAGTCATCACCGGCAAGGATCTGGAAAAGTACAATCTCCACTGGATGCCGACGTTGATGTCAGACACGCAGATGGTCCTGCCGGTCGACAAAGTGATGTACCAGGCACAGGAAGTTGCGGCGGTACTCGCGACTGATCGTTACATTGCGGCTGATGGCGTCGAAGCGGTTGAGATCGACTACGATCCGCTGCCCGTAGTCGTCGATCCGAAGAAAGCCCTCCTGCCCGATGCGCCCGTTTTGCGCACTGATAAAAAGGACAAGAAAGACAATCACATCTGGCATTGGGAGTGGGGCAATCGCGAAGCCACCGATCAGTTGTTCAATGAAGCTGACGTCACCGTTAAAGAAGACATCTACATTCCGCGTATTCACGTTTCGTCGATCGAGACGTGTGGTTGCGTCGCATCTTTCGACAAAGTCAGAGGCAAGTTAACTGTGTGGATGACGACGCAGGCGCCGCACGCGATTCGCACTGTGTTTGCGCTCGTCGCCGGACACGTTGGTCTTTCGGAAGAGAAGATCCAGGTCATCGCGCCTGATATCGGTGGTGGCTTCGGCGGCAAGGTGCCGGTTTATCCGGGATATGTGATCGCTGTTGCGGCGTCCGTGTTAACGGGCAAGCCGGTGAAGTGGATCGAAGATCGAATGGAGAACCTGCAGGCCGATTCGTTCGCGCGCGACTATCACATCACCGCGGAGCTGGCAGGCAAGAAAGATGGCACGCTGACCGCACTGCGAATCAAGACGCTCGCCGATCATGGTTACACAGACGCGGCTGCGAACCCGTCGAAGTTCCCGGCCGGACTATTTCACGTCTGCACCGGATCGTACGATCTGAAAGCGGCACACGTTGAAGTAGACGGTGTTTACACGAACAAACCGCCGGGCGGCATTGCGTATCGCTGCTCATTCCGCGTCACAGAAGCAGTGCACACGATCGAGCGCATGGCAGATCTGATGGCCCATGAGATCGGAATGGACGCGGCTGAGTTTCGCATGAAGAACTTCATCAAGCCCGAGCAGTTTCCGTATAAGTCTGCACTCGGTTGGGAATATGACAGTGGTGACTACGGCAAGGCGCTACAGCTCGCGATGGACCGTGTCGGCTACAACGAGCTGCGTAAAGAACAGGCTGAGAAACGTGCGCGCGGTGAGCTGATGGGAATCGGGATCAGCAGTTTCACTGAGATCGTCGGCGCTGGTCCATCGAAACATTTCGACATTCTCGGAATCAAGATGTTTGACAGTGCGGAGATTCGTGTGCATCCGACCGGAAAGGTGATCGCGCGGTTCGGCACTAAATCACAGGGCCAGGGCCATGAGACCACGTATGCTCAGGTCATCGCGGAAGAGCTTGGCTTTCCGGTCGATGGTATTGCGGTGGAAGAAGGCGATACTGACACGGCGCCGTATGGACTCGGCACCTATGCGAGTCGCAGCACGCCAGTCGCCGCGGCTGCGTGTGCGATTGCTTGTCGGAAGATCAAAGACAAGGCGCGCAAGATCGCCGCGTACCTGCTCGAAGCGCACGAAGACGATCTCGAATGGGAGCCTGGCAAGTTCTTCGTCAAGGGATCACCCGATCGGGCAAAGACCATTCAGGAGATCTCACTCGCGGCTTACACAAATCATCCGCCCGGAATGGAAGCCGGTCTCGAAGCTGTCAATTATTACGATCCACCGAATCTCACGTATCCGTTCGGTAGTTATATCTGCGTCGTTGATATCGACAAGGGCACGGGTGAGATCAAGATCCGGCGGTTTGTGGCAGTGGATGACTGCGGAAACATCATCAATCCGATGATCGTCGAGGGGCAGATTCATGGCGGCCTGACGATGGGGCTTGGACCAGCGCTTTACGAGGAGATTCAGTACGACGAGAGCGGTAACATCTTGCAGGGCAGCTTTATGAATTACCTTTTGCCGACGGCGGTCGAGACGCCCAACTGGGAAACTGACAAGACAGTTACACCCTCGCCGCATCATCCGCTCGGTGCGAAAGGTGTGGGTGAGTCGGCGACGGTCGGTGCGCCGGCTGCGATCGTTAACGCGGTGGTTGATGCGCTCTGGCATTTGGGTGTGCGGCACATCGATATTCCGATCACGTCGGCGAAGGTGTGGAAGCTGCTGCGCGACGCGGGTGTACGTGGCTAGCAATTGATTTCTCTGTGCAACCCTCTGTGTTCTCTGTGTCTCTGTGGTTAGTTTTTCGCAGCCACAATTCACCACAGAGACACAGAGAACACAGAGGTTGCACAGAGAAGAAAGAACTCTTGAGCATCGAGGATCAATGCAACGATTTGCGTGCGCGGGAAGAGCCTTTCGTTCTTGCCACGGTCGTCGCATATAAGAGTCCGCAGTCGGCGAAGCCTGGATCGAAGGCAATCATCAAAGCGGACGGCTCGATGATCGGATGGATTGGTGGCGGCTGCGTGCAACCGATCGTGCTTCGAGAAGCAAAGCAGGCGCTGCAAACAGGTAGCCCCAAGCTTCTGACGATCAGTCCCGACGAGCCGCGTGATGATTGGAAAGGAGTGCAGTCGTTTCGAATGACTTGTGAAGGCGGCGGTTCACTCGAGATTTACCTCGAACCTTTCTTAGCTAAACCTCAGCTCGTTGTCATCGGCTCTTCTCCAGTTGCTGAGATAGTTGCACAACTCGGCACGCTGCTCGATTTTAAAGTCGTCGCTGATACAGATTTCAATTCGATCAGAGATCAGATTACCGAAGCAAGCTACGTCGTCGTCGCCACGATGGGAAATCGCGATGAGGAAGGGTTGCTGGCCGTGATCGGGACGAGGCCGAAGTATCTTGGTCTCGTTGCAAGTAAGAAGAAGTCGGAAGCACTGTTCGAATACGTTCGCGAGACCGGTGCAAGTGACGAAGATATCGCGGTGATTACGTGTCCGGCTGGTATCGAGATCGGTAGTGAGACGTTGCCGGAGATCGCATTGAGTGTCATGGCAGAGATTGTTCGTGTGCGACGGACAAGTAGTGAACACCAATTGGCAGTTGAGAATGTCGCAACCGATCCGATATGCGGCATGACTGTCGATATCGAAAAGGCGAAATACACGTCGGTTGCTAACGGGCAAACGATTTATTTCTGCTGCCTGCGCTGCAAGGAAACGTTTGATCGTCCACAGATTACACAGATTGGCAGATGAGGAAGTTTATCTCGGGACTAATTTTAGGTGCGGGCGCTTCGCAGCGGTTTGGACCACCAAAACAGCTCGCGCCGTATCGTGGGACGACGATGCTCGGCTGGGTTGTAGACCAGGCGCGACATGCGTCCGGCCTCGATGAAGTTGTTGTTGTTCTCGGACGCGCGGCGGATCAAGTGCGTGAGCAAGTTGATTTCGGCGCGGCGCGCGTCGTCGAGAATCCCGTTTTCGGCGAAGGTTGTTCATCGTCGTATCGCTCCGGAATTGGCGCGCTTAATTCCGAGTCGGCGGCGATCATGATCATTCTCGGCGACCTTCCGGGCGTCACGCCGGAGATAATTGATGAGCTCGCTGAAGCGTGGCGCGAGCAGCAAGCACCAATCGCGCTTTGTTCGTACCAGGGACGCAAAGGCCATCCGATGATCTTCGCACGTTCGATGTTTCCCCACCTCATCGATCTTCACGGTGATAAAGCCGCGTGGAAGCTCGTCGACGCAAATGCAGCCCTCGTCCAGGAAGTTCAATTCGATATTCCCTACCCTGACGACATCAATACGCGCGAAGATTTCGAGCGACTGGTAACAACTTGAGAGAAGAAGTCAAACAAATCCAGCAGATGCTGGAAGAACAGATCTACATCGCCGACGCCGCGATTGCTACCGCGTTGTATTTGTCCACAGTGCTCGGCAAGCCACTGCTGATCGAAGGGCCGGCAGGCGTCGGCAAGACGGAGATTGCCAAGGCACTGGCCAGTGCAATGCAAACGCGGTTGATTCGTCTCCAGTGTTATGAAGGTCTCGACGCGACCACCGCGCTCTACGAATGGAATTACCCGAAACAGTTACTGCATCTGAAACTGGAAGAGTCGTCTTCAGCGTCTGAGACAGAAAAGGAAGCGATGATCTTCAGTGAGGCGTTTCTTTTGAAACGGCCGTTACTGCAGGCGATCACCGAACACGAGCGCGCGCCGGTATTGTTGATTGACGAGATCGATCGCAGTGATGAGGAGTTTGAAGCGTTTCTGCTCGAGGTGCTTTCTGATTATCAGGTGACGATTCCCGAGATCGGATCGATCAAAGCTACTCACCGGCCGTACGTGGTGTTGACTTCGAATCGTTCGCGCGATTTGTCAGACGCGCTCAGGCGGCGTTGTTTGTATCACTGGATTGATTACCCGTCGCTCGAGAAAGAGCTCGAGATCGTGCGCGCGAAGGTTCCGGCCATCAATGCCGACCTTGCGAAGCGTGTGACAGAGGTGATGCAGGCGACGAGGACGATGAGCCTCTCGAAGATTCCCGGCGTTGCGGAGACTTTAGATTGGGCCAACGCACTCGTCGCTTTGAAAGCGCCTGAGTTGAATGAAGAGATCGTCGCCGAGACGCTCGGGTGTTTTTTGAAAGATGAGAGCGACGTTGCCGCGTTTAAAGCGGAGTTGCCACGGATTTGCACGGATGTCTGATTTGGAAGTCGAGAAGCTCATCGTTTTTGGCCGTGAGTTGAGAGCGCACGGCCTCTCAGTGACGCCCGCGGAAGTCGTAACGGCGACGACTGCGTTACAAATCATCGACACGACCGATCGTGAAGAAGTCTTCCTCAGTTTACGCAGTATTCTCACCACCAGCATCGACGACTTTGCGATCTTCGAAGACGTATTCAAGAGATTTTGGAACAGCTCTCACTCGCTCAGCACCAGCACCGCCGTCCGCATTCAAACTCAAGCGCCACGACAGACTTCCAAAGGGCTTGGTTTTTTTCTCGAAAACTGGAGCAACTCGTTTGCCGCGGGTGCTCAACCGGTTAAAGTTCCGGGTGCGAGTGATACGAAGTCAGCGACAGAAAAAGATTTCAGTGAGTTCACGAATGAGGAGCTCGAGGAGGTTTCGCGTCTCGCACGCCGGATGGTCAGGCGTTTGGCGAGAAGGCCGAGTCGACGCTGGCGGCCAGTCAAGCGGGGTCACCGCGTGAATTTGCGACGCTCGTTACGCTTGTCGTTAAAAACCGGCGGCGAGCTAATCGAGCTCGCGTACAAAGAGCGGCGACCAAAACGAACGAAGCTCGTCGTAATCTGTGACGTCTCCGGATCGATGGACATCTACAGCCGGCTGCTGCTGCAATTCATTTACGGATTGCAAAACAGTTTTGCGAAAGTCGAGTCGTTCGTCTTTGCGACTTCCCTCGCGCGCATCACGGGTGATTTGAAAAATAAGACTTACAAACGCGCGCTCGATCGTCTTTCATCCAACGTGCACGGCTGGTCCGGTGGCACGCGCATCGGCGCGAGTCTCGCGATGTTCAACGAGCAGTGGCTACGCCGCATCGACAAACGGACAGTCATTATCATACTGAGCGACGGTTGGGACACAGGCGAACCCGAAAAGCTAGCGGCATCACTTTCGCTCTTGAAGCGACGAGCAGGCCGCATAATCTGGTTGAATCCGTTGCTGGGCAGCGCCGACTACGCGCCCGTAACACGAGGCATGCAGGCCGCATTACCGTTCGTCAACGTATTCGCCCCCGCACACGATCTCGCGAGTCTGCGTGCCCTCGAACCACATTTAGTCCTATGACTTTGTGAAAGAAATTTGACACCGTACAAGGAACAAGTCAGGAAGAGGGGCTTGCCCCCGCTCTTCAATCCAAGCAACGCGGGGGCAAGCCCCTCTTCCTGACTTGTTCTTTTCAACCTGTCCGAATTGATTAATGGAAGAACTGTTCGAAGACATCGAGAGACTGGCACACGCGGAAAAACGTGTGGCGATGGCGACGCTGGTCGCGACCCGTGGCACGAGTCCAAAACGCGAAGGCGCGAAGATGTGGGTGGGTGAGGAAGGACGCATTCTTGGCTCAGTCACGATCGGTGGTTGTGTTGATGCGCGTGTGATTGCCGAATCGGAGCAGGCCCTCTCGTCATTTGAATCGCGACTAGTCGAGATGAAGCTCGGCAACGAAGACGCATGGGAGATCGGCTTCTCGTGCGCCGGCGATCTCGACGTGTTCATCGAGCCAGTAGATCTCACTCGCTCTGATAACGTATTTGAGCTTTATCGAGCCATTCGCAAAACGGTGGATCAAGGTAAGCGTGCAGTACTCGCCACCTCGTTAAAAGACAGCTCACGCAAATTACTAATTATCGAGGGCGGCGAGATCGCCGGATCGTTAGGCACTTCAGTGCTCGATCGCGAAGCTCAAGCCATCGGGCTTGAGCTGATGAAGAAGGGCGTGTCGAGTACGGTTTCACTCGGCCCTGACTCCGCACCTGTCTTTTTCGAGACACATGGACCACCACCAACCTTGATCGTTTTTGGCGCGAGCCATGTCGCTATGCCGCTCGTCAGCCTCGCGCACGATCTGGGACTCAAAACGATCGTGGTCGATGGCCGCCCGCGCTTTGCCACGCGAGAGCGTTTTCCGGATGTCGATGAGTTGCTAATCGGCATTCCTTCCGAGATTGCAGAAACGCTTGCTTACACGTCTTCAACGTTCGTAGTGCTGACCGCGCACGATTACAAGTATGATCTGCCGGTACTAAAGGTTGTTCTGCCTGCCCGACCTGCATACGTTGGACTTTTGGGCAGCAAGCGACGCGGCGCGGCGATCAAGGAATTCCTGGGCGATGGTGGAATGGATCAGTCGCTGTTGGACCAGCTTCACGTACCAACCGGACTGGACATCGGCGCCGGAACTGCCGCAGAGATTGCGCTGAGTATCCTTGCCGAAACCGTCGCGCTGAAATACGCGAAATAAGTGATGCCTGCTCTATACAGTGATATTTTGCTGGACCACTTCCGTCATCCGCGCAACTACGGCAGCCTTGACGCGCCCGACATCAGCAACGAACAGCTCAACCCTCTCTGCGGCGATCGAATCCGGCTCGAATTGAAGTTCGAAGAGTCGCGGGTAAGCGCGGCACGTTTCAAAGGTGACGGCTGCGCCATCAGCACCGCCGCCGCATCCATGCTCACCGAGCTGGTTCTCGGCGAAGACATTGAAGAACTCGCCAATATTTCGGATGCGCGATTGATATCCGCACTCGAAAGCAACATCCAGCCGGCGCGTCTACAATGCGCGTTATTGCCGTTGCACGCCCTCCGCGAGGGTTTGAAAGGTTGGACAGGATTACAGGATTAATCTTATCTTGCGATGGAAAGTCGCAAGTGTCCAAACGCAAGCGCGCCCGGTGACGAGCCACTGAAGACGTAAGGTCGGTGGCCGGTCTCCTTTGCATAATTTGCGACGACTCTTTCAATAGCCTCGCGTGATGTTTGATCGCCCAGCACCGCAACTGTTCCTCCACTGCCACCTCCGGTGATCTTCGCGCCAAACAGCCCTGCCTCTTTTCGTACCAGCTCAACGATCAAATCAGTTCCCGCAGAGTTCAATCCCAGCGCGGTGTAACTGCGATGCGCCTCATACATCAACTCACCGAGCTCGTCATAACCTTCATTTCGCTCCAACAGCTCCACGAACCTTTGCACACGCACGTTCTCATAAATCGGATGGGCCGTTGGCATCCTGATACGCTCCGGCAGTAGAGCTGCATACTCCCTTTCAAATTCATCGGGTGAGATATTTGCGAGATATCCATCCTCAGAAAAATCCGGTTTTAAATCCGCGATAATCTGCGTTCCCATGGAGGCGGCAGCGCGCACCGTTCCATAATCTGCACCGCTGACCGAGTGACGTATGCCGGAATCAATTCCCCAAAGCATCAATTGCGGCGGCAGCGGGATCATTCTTTTGAGCTCGGCCGGTTGGCAAAGCATCAGAAGCAGTCGATCGCGCTCGCCAAACAAAGAAGTCATCTGGTCCATCACACCGCAAGGCGCGCCGACTACGAGGTTCTCGACCTTTTGACAAAGCAGCGCCTTATCACGTCCATCTAATTTGATATCGAAGGCTTCTGTGACCGCCTGCATCACGGCGACTTCCAACGCCGCGGATGAGCTCACGCCTTTTCCAGGTGGCACTCGCGATGAGATCAGGATATTCGCACCGGAATCAAAGCTCACGCCACATTCACGCATCAGCACCAGGAATACGCCGGCAACATATGCGGCCCAATGAATCTCCTTACGCTGAAAAAATTCGCGGGCCGTGTTGTATTCAAATGTTCCAAGACGACCTAATGAAATCGAGACTGTTGATTCTTCGCCATCCAACAACGTGACGATGTGAAGATGACGAGTTGCGCCTAGCTGAACCGCAGCAAACGTAGCTTCTGCAATAGGAAATTCGAGCACGTGTGAACCGGAGTAATCCGCAATTCCGCCCATCAGATCCAGGCGCCCCGGCGCGCGAGTGACGATCAGATCCGATTTCGTATCGAATAGGTCGTGAGCAAAAGTATAGGGATGGTCGTCGAGGTTATTGAGAATATCGACGAAATCTTTTACATCCGGCGATGGGTTTGGGTTGCCGTGAACGATGCGAAACATTCAATCCCTATTAAATAAACTGCGGGTCTTCAACGCTGCTTGCAGAAGCGGTTCAATGTTGGCGCGAATGTGTGAATTTGCGTAACCAACCCAGCTCACGTCTGGCTCGACCGCAAGACGCGCGTTGAGTGGACCACCATCAACGCCGGTAACAATAACTCCCGCCTCACGCGCGATAAGCTCAGTACACAAGTCGTACGGATGACAACACAACAGCCTCGGCAACCCGCGTTCACTCGTGACCGGATCCATGTGCGCTCTCAGATCGGCCGTGAAGCGATCGTGCCCAGCGATTAACTCGTAAAGCTGACCACCCGTGGACGTGTATTGATCTTCGAAGCACTGCGCCTTTCCGGGTTGTGCCGGGCCAAGTGCGCCGCGAACAATCTCATCATCGATAGCAGCGAGGACGTCTCGCACGCCGGGAAAGAATCGAACAACTTGAGAGTAGCTTTGATCGATGTTCTCAGCGCGGTAAGGATGAAGATCAAGAGGACGGTGCTCGCCGGTTAAGCGATTGAAACGTTCCGCGTGAAATCCCTCTCCGCGAACAGCCCAAAGCACGTCAGACAGATGCTGCTTCACGAGCGGTATCTCTGTTTGCACTGCCAGCTCGATGTCGTTCAAGCCCGTGCCTGGACCACGATTCGGAGCGACACCGGTCAGTATCCAACCGCTGCGTTTCTGATACATCAATCCGCGCGTGCCATCGATCGGATCCACGATGACGCGCCAAACAACATCAGACTCTGCGGTGCCGCGTGGAAGAATTCGCTGTCCGTCACTCAAACCCTCCGCAATGAGTAACACGGGCGCGTGCGGCGCCACTTCCCGCTCGAAGAAATCGATCAGAACTTCTTCGCTGATACGATCAATTGCGAAGATCGTGTCACTCACCTCTTCGGCGACGACTTTCGCAAGTTCGCCTGACGTTGCACGCTCACACGCCTCCACGACTTCGGCGCGAATCGTTTCGTGCAAGCGACGCATAGGTTCAATCAGCGTGCGGATGTCTTTCATTTCTGCTTGTAATGAACACTCGCTTGCGCGCGCAGCTCGGCCGCTTTCTCGTCCGGCGAGGTGTCGCTCAGAAAATTACCACCACCAATCTCAGGGCCTGCGAGAAACTTCAACAGATCCGGTTTGCGCAAGGGTGGATGAAACTCGATATGAAAATGGAAACCGCTGTAATCAGCGCCGTCAGTGGGCGCCTGGTGCAACGGCATGACGTAAGGAAAAGACATCTGCCAGAGATTGTCGAAGCGGACCAGCACGTCTTTCAACACGCTCGCGAAGTCGAGAGCCTCACGCACAGAGAGCGTCGCCACACTCGGATGCGTCTTCTTCGGAGCGACAAACACTTCATAAGCGTAGCGCGCGAAGTATGGCACAAACGCGATCGCCGTTTCGTTTTCCGAGACGATCCGCGTACCTGCCTGCTGTTCGGCAACGATGATGTCCTGAAAAAGCACGCGGCCTGTTTGCTCGAGATATTGCTGACCAACTCGCGCTTCGATTTCGATCGTTTTGAAGACAAAGTTCGTCGCATAGATTTGGCAGTGTGGATGTGGATTCGAAACGCCGACGACTTCGCCTTTGTTTTCGAAGATGAGCACATGCTTGATATCGGCGAGGCGCCCGAGCTCGTCGTACTGCTGCTGCCAAACACGTAACAGTTCCTGGATCTCACCAACGCTTAGCTCCGCGAGCGTGAGGTTGTGCCGCGGACTGTAGCAAACAACGCGCGCGACTCCGCGAGCCGGACGACTCTTATAAAGACCAGCGGGCTCTTCGAGCGCACACGGCACCGCGGGCGACACACACGGATGATCGTTATCGAAAACGTATGTCTGCTCGTACTGCGGATTATGTGCACCACTAACGCGCGCGTTTCCGGGGCAGAGATAACAATCCGGCACGTACGCCGGCAACTCCGGCGCGCGCTGCTTCACCGTGCCGCCACTCCACGGCCGATCCTGCCGGTGCGCCGCCACAATCACCCACTCTTCTCGTAGCGGATGCCACCGCTCTTCCCAGGTCATCTCAGACTCCTAACAATTATTAGCCACAAAAAGGCGAGATCGATCGTAGTTGAGTTTAGGTTTCACAGGTCAGTTTAGACAGGATTCACAAGATGATTCAAGATTAACATGTAAATCCTGTGTAATCTTGTCGATCCTGTTTACGACTGACTTTGCAAAAAAGCACTCTGCCGGTCTAAGGTATCGCCATCATGTGTGGGAGGTTTACGCTGAAAACACCCGAGCGGGTAAAGTTCGAACGGCTCGCCAATACTTTCGATCTCGACAACATCATCCCGCGCTACAACATCGCCCCGACTCAAAACGTCCTCGCCGTTCTCGAACGCGATGCGGTCCGTGAGATCACAAACCTGCAATGGGGCCTCATTCCTTTTTGGAGCAAGGAAGCGAAAGGCTTCATCAATGCGCGCGTCGAGTCGATCGATCAAAAGCCGACGTTCAGCGAGTCGTTTCAACGACGTCGCTGCCTCATTCCCGCAGACGGTTTTTACGAATGGGAAAGAGCCGGTAAGAAGATCTCTCAACCCTACTACTTTCAGATGAAGAACGGCGCGCCGTTCGCTTTTGCTGGCGTCTGGGACCGCTGGAAGCAGAACGGCAACACGCTATACTCCTGCGCGATCATCACCACCACCGCGAATGAGCTCTTATCCACCATCCATCACCGGATGCCGGTAATCATGCCGCCCGAAGCACACGATCTCTGGCTGAATGAAGAATCGAGAGCGGCGGACTTGAAAGAGATCCTTGTACCGTTTCCAGCCGCGGAAATGACCAGTCACGCAGTCAGCCGCGACGTTAACGATACAAAAAGCGACGGCGAACAGCTTCTGAACCCAGTCGACCCTACGATCGGCGTCAATCTCAGGTTGTTCTGATACAAAATATTGTGCGGTCGCGGCTTTTGTGCCATCCTTATAGCGGCTTCGCGCCAGCCCTACCCTCATAAATAAATACTTGAAATTCGAGAGGTCAAGATGACAGTACGTAAAACTGTTGGCTGGCTCGTGTTTGCCGCCCTCGCGGTGATCTTCGTTCTACAGATGCCCCGCATTGCGGCTCGTGGCTACATACACCTCGGCTCTTCTTACTTCGCATTGAAAAGGTATGGACAGGCGGAAAAAGCGTACCTCCACGCGAAAGCCCTCGCGGACGACTCATGTGCGGCCTGCGGATTGGGAATGACTTATAGCGCCCTCGGGCGTCAGGACGACGCGGAAAAGGAATTTCAGCGAAGTATGCGTCTCGATCCCAACGATGCTTGTCCCTACGCTCAGTCGGGCACGATGTACTACGATCACGGCAAGTATCCGGAAGCAATCGCCGCCTTCAAACGCGCCGTCGTGTTATTGCCCAGCTATGGGAGCTACATGCTCCTCGGCAATTCGTATGTTTACACGAGAGACTACGAAGCGAGTGTTGAGGCTTACAAAAAAGCGATTCAGATCGATCCGAAGAATGTGCGCGCTTACTACCAGCTCGGTATCGCCTACGACTATCAACAACGATACGACGAGTCGATCAAGGTCTATAACGAGGTACTAAAGATTGATCCCCACCACCAGGGGGCGCGCTATTACTTAGCTGTGGCTTACGCGGCGCAGCACAACAAACGCGCGGCGATCGAGCAGTATGAGATCTTGCGAAAGAACAATGCGGAGTCGGCGGGTGAGCTGCTTGAATCTATTGATTTGGTGGATAAGCGGCAGAAAGGTAAGGAGAAACTCTATTTCGTTCCGTTGGGCAATTTCTCCGCTGCTTCGTTAACCAAACTTGCCAATTCCAGCAAACAGAAAACCGGGATCGAGGTGATTGTCACTCAGCCGGTTCCTTTCGCGCTTACCACGGTTGACAAACGCCGCCAGCAGGTTATCGCTGAAGAAGCGATCAACTTGATGAAAGCGAGATATCCGGAACTTGCGTCGGATCCAAATGCGATTGTGATTGGTTTGACTAACGACGACTTGTTTATTCGCGAGAATGAGGACCAATACGCTTTCTGTTATCGGATGATAGCCCGATTCGCGGTAGTGTCGTCCGCGCGCATGGATCCCACTAACGTCGGGGGCTCGGCTAATGAGCTTCTAACGGAAACTCGCATGCGCAAGATGCTTTTGAAGAATATCGGCATTCTCTACTATCGCATGCCTGTGAATTACGATCCGAAGAGCTTGTTGTATGAGGGCGTTGAGGAAGTCGCAGATATCGATAAGATGGGCGACGACTTCTGAGGAATTGCGGGCGGGGCCAAGCCCCACTTCCTGACTTGTTCTGTTCAAGGCCGCTTAAGGTAGGACACGTCAGAGAAATGAACAAGTCAGGAAGAGGGGCTTGCCCCCGCTCGTTATTCGGCGAAGGCTTTTTGCGCGGCCTCTGTCAGTGCGGCCGTCATCTGTCGATACGGCGCGGCGCCGTGACTGATTCTGGCGACGCCTAGTTGGGCCATCGTCTTTGCCGGCGGAGTATCGGGAAGGACGAGGATGTTTACCGGCAGCGACGAGCGCTCACACAGTTTCTCGATCAGCTCAGGCTCTCTCAGCCCCGGCGCAAACAATCCGCTGGCGCCAGCTTGAGCATAAGCCTCCGCACGTCGCAGAGCTTCCTCCAACTCACTCTCGTTGTGCTGCGCTGGATACGTCTTCAAGAACACATCGGTGCGAGCGTTGATGAAAAACGGAATCGCACTTTCATCAGCCGCCTCGCGAATTGCTTTGACTCGCGCCGATTGATCTTCAATCGTCTGCAACTCCCTGCCACCCATAATTCGATCTTCGAAATTGATTCCAATCGCACCGGCAGCGATCACGTTTCTTATATTTTCTTTCAGCCCTGCAAGATCAGTCGCATAACCAGTCTCAAAATCGAGCGTGACTGGCAGCGCAACACTCTCGACGATCCGCTTGATATTCGTCAGCACCAGCTCCAAAGGAATTGCCTCGCCATCGTCGAACCCATGCGCCGCCGCGACAGACCAACTACCGGTCGCAATCGCTTTCGCGCCGGCTTGTTCCAACGTTCGCGCGCTGCCGGCGTCCCAGATGTTGTACAAGATTACGGGCGTACCTTTTACGTGAAGGCTTTTGAAGCTCTCGGCTTTTTCTTTTTGGTTCATGATTGTGGTTGGGGACGCGTGATTCCGAGTTTACGAAGTCGATGATTGAGCGTGGTGCGATTGACGCCGAGTCGCGCAGCAGCACCGGCTGGACCACCGATCACCCATTTCGACTCGCTCAGCACTCGCAGGATGTGTTCGCGCTCGACTGATTCCAGAGTTATCGATCCATTGACGTGATTGGCAGGTCGCGTCGACTGCTTCAACTCTCCGAGCGGAATCTCGAGGCTCGGCCCGCGCGATAAAATCACACCACGCTCGACAAGATTCTGCAGCTCGCGAATGTTTCCCGGCCAATGATAGTTAACTAGCGCAGCCATCGTCTCCTTCGGCACGCTCTCGATCCGGCGCTTCATCTGCTGCGCAAACTTGTTCGCAAAGAAATGAACAAGGAGCGGGATATCTTCCGGCCGCTCACGCAATGGCGGCACATTGATCGGAAACACGTTTAGCCGGTAATACAGATCGCTGCGAAACTTCTTCTCTGCAACCATCTGCTCGAGATTGGCATTCGTGGCCGCGACTACGCGAACGTCCACTCGCAACGTCCGCGAGCTACCAAGCCGCTCAAACTCGTGCTCCTGCAACACGCGCAGCAGCTTCGACTGCAACTCGGGCGGAATGTCCTCGACTTCATCAAGAAAGATTGTGCCCTGATGTGCGAGCTCAAAGCGTCCGATGCGTCGATCGATTGCTCCGGTAAACGCGCCTTTCTCGTGTCCGAACAATTCGCTTTCGAGAAGTCCGGTGGGAATGGCCGCACAGTTCACTTTCACAAGGGTTCGCTCGCGACGGTCGCTAAGGTTGTGAATGGCGCGCGCGATCAGCTCCTTGCCCGTGCCGGTTTCACCGTAGATCAAGACGGTCGAATCAGTAGTCGCGACTGTCTCGACGTTCTGCAACACACGCTTCAACACCGAGCTCGATCCGATGATCTCTTCGAAGTTGTACTCCGTACGAATCTCTTCCTCGAGGTAGAGCTTCTCCTTCTCGAGCTTGTTCTTCAGCGTTTCTATTTCGGTGTACGCAAGCGCATTCTCGACTGCAATCGCAACCTGTTTCGCGACCTGCTCGAAGAGCTCGGCATCTTCTGCTGAAAACGCATGTTCTCGACGGGCCTTGATTGCGAGCACGCCGAGCACGCGATCGCGAAAGATCAGAGGCGCAGCGCAGCCTGAGGCGAAGTCGGAACAAGCCAGACGCGGATCGTCACTGTTCCGATAATCGATGACGACCGTTTTCCGCGTCGTGAACGCCTCACCAATCGGATTCCCCTCAAACGAAACGATTTTATCGGTGATGCATTTCCCGTCGTGTTCGGGGAAATCAAACGCCGCTACCCGCAATTCATTTTTCGCCTCATCGTAAAGCGTCAGCGCCGCTGCTTCGTGCGGCATCACCGGACTCATCGCAGACGAGATCGCCGAGAGTAACTCGCGCAGATTCAAATTCGAGACGAGCGTGTTGTTGACCTGCAGGAGCAACTGCGAACGATCGCGTTCGCGCGCGATCTGCTCTCGTTGGAATTGTGCTTCGACAGCGACCGCGATCTGTCCGGCGACGAGTTGCGCGAAATCGATATCGAAATCGCGATACGCGCCAGCTTTATTACTCCACAAATTCAGGGTACCGAGTTTTTGATGAACCGTGCTCAGCGGAATGCAGCAGACTGATTTGATTCCCTGGTCCCTGATGATCTGCGCCGCGGGAAATCGGAAGTCGTGATCGAGATCGTCGATGATGACCGGCGTTTGCGTTTTCCAGACGTGACCGTTGATCGAATCGTCAACGGAGACTTCCGTCGACTCTTTACCGACCCACCGGGCCGTCGCGCAGCCTTCCATGATGTACGAGCGCATCACGTCGCGGTGGTCCTCATGCAGCATTACCGCCATGTCGCGAAATGGAAAAAGATTCTCGAGACGACACGCGAGCTCGTGGAACAGCTCTGACAAATCATGATGCGAAGTGATGGCCTTCGAAAGTTCTAACAGGGTGAGGAATTTCTGCGTTTGCTGATCGTCGGCCATGACCTGAACAGCGGGAGAATTCATGAATTGATTGTGCACCAAAATTCGTCGAGCCGCAAAAAGGCACAAAAACCCATCCACAGATTACACAGAGTTATTAAATCGATCTGCGTAATCTGCGCAATCTGTGGATAGATAGTTGCAGGGGTCGCTCACCATCGTGATCAGAATTACGACTCAACAAGAATCATCAGTGACGCGGCTCTTTCTCGAAGGCAAGCTGGCCGGGCCTTGTGTCGACGAATTAGACAAGTGCTGGCAAACGTGCCCGTCAGACGAAGTCGCGCTACTGGTTGATTTAACGAATGTTAGTTTCGTGGATGACCACGGAAAAGAGCTGCTCGCGAGAATGCATAAGAGAGGAATAAAACTCTTTTCGACCAGTCTGATGACGAAGTGTCTGATCGAAGATATTGAAAACACTGTGACCAAAGATGGCGACCACATATCGTCACCTGACCAGTTGTCGTCACACGACATAACCACGGTCCAGTAGTTCAGGAGGAAATCAGGTGAGCCGTTTAAAGGGACTACAGTCAGTTCTAGGAAAACACAAAATACTTACGTTTGCTTTGGCGATCGTTTCAGTCCTCGTAGTCGCAGCGTTGTTGGGTTTCGCGCGCTCGAATAAACCAGCGGCAGCAGCGCCGCGGCCGCTCGAGGTCGAAGTCGTTTCAGTCGAGCAAACGAATGTGCCGATCTACAAAGAATGGATTGGCACCACCGACGGAATGGTCAACGCCGAGATCAAAGCGCAGGTAACTGGTTATCTGCTGCGACAGGACTTCAAAGAGGGCTCGGTTGTTAAGAAAGGTCAGCTCCTGTTTGAGATTGATCCGCGGCCGTTTCAGGCGGCGGTAGATCAGGCGAACGGGCAGGTGGCCCAATTCCAGGGACAGCTCGAGCAGGCAATATCTCAAGTCGCGCAGGCCGAAGCGCAGCTTGCACAGGCGAATAGCCAGTTGTCGCAAGCGCAGGCACAGCTTGCCCAGGCCGAAGCGAACCAGGTCAAGACGCAGCTCGATGTCGATAAGTATCGACCGCTTGCGGAGCAGAAGGCCGTCACGCAACAGGAGTACGACAACGCAACGCAGGCGAATGTCGTGTCGAAAGCGCAGGTTGAGGCAGCGAAAGCAGGCGTTGAGTCAGCGCGCGCGCAACTTGCTCATGCGAAAGCGCAAGTGGGCACTGCGAAGGCCGGCATCTCGACCGCCAAAGGTCAGCTTGAAAACGCTAAAGCAATCGTTAATACAGCCGTACTGAATTTAGGTTTTACAAGAATCACAGCACCGATCGATGGAATCGTTGGCATTGCCACCGCGCAGGTCGGCAACCTCGTTAACACGACGAGTGGTCCATTGACGACTGTATCGACCGTCAATCCGATCAAAGTTTATTTCACGCTGAGCGAACAAGAATATCTGGGTTACAGCAGACAGAATGGGCAGTTGGACCAACTTGAGCTGATACTCGCTGACGGGACGACGTATCCGGAGCAAGGCAAGTTTTATTTCGCCGATCGAGAAGTGGATCCGAAGACAGGTGCGATCCGCATGGCGGGTGTGTTTCCGAATGCAGGGAACCTCTTGCGCCCGGGGCAGTACGGGCGCGTGCGTGCGGTGACGAGTGTGAAAGAAGCGGCTTTGCTCATTCCGCAAAGAGCGGTGACCGAGCTGCAGGGGATTTACCAGGTGGCTGTGGTTGGGCCGAATAATCAGATCAACATTCGGGCGGTAAAGCTCGGGGAGAAGAGTGGAGCGATGTGGGTTGTTGAAGACGGTCTCAAGCCAGGGGAGTCAGTAGTGGCAGAAGGAACGCTGAAAGTCAGACCCGGAATGACCGTCTCGCCGAAGCCATACGTTGCGAAAGCTAGTGGTAGTTAAAAAGGAGTTTTCACGCAAAGACGCAAAGGACGCAAAGGCGCAAAGGCGGGTCAAAGACGCCGGACGCGCCCGAAGCATTTGACCCGCCTTTGCGCCTTTGCGTCCTTTGCGTCTTTGCGTCTTTGCGTGAAAAAGAGTGTGAATAAATGATCTCTAATTTCTTTATCAAACGTCCGATCGTCGCGATTGTGATTGCGATTCTGACTGTGATCACCGGATTGATCGCGATGTCGGGTCTGCCGCTGGCGCTCTTCCCGGAGATACTGCCGCCGCAGATCATCGTCTCCACCAACTACACCGGCGCAGACGCGGTCACGATTGAGCAATCAGTCTCGACACCAATCGAGCAACAGATGAACGGCGTCGACAACATGCTGTACATGCAGTCGATCAACGCGAACGACGGCAGCCAGCAGTTGATGGTCACATTTGGCGTCGATACCGACGTCAACATCGATCAAGTAAACGTTCAGAATCGACTGGCCCAGGCCCAACCGAACCTCCCAACGGATGTAAATCAATTCGGGCTGACGACGCGTAAATCCACGGGCCTGCCGATGCTCGTCTTTTCGCTCTACTCGCCGAATCAAACATACGATTCGCTCTTCCTGGCGAACTACGCAAACATCAACATCAACGATGTGCTCTATCGCGTGCCCGGTGTCGGCGAAGTCAGAGTGTTCGGTTCGAGCGACTACGCGATGCGCATCTGGGTGAAACCTGACGTGCTCGCGAAGCTGGGCCTCGGCGTTCCCGATCTCGTGAACGCAGTCAAACAACAGAGCAACGTGAATCCTTCGGGCCGTGTCGGCGCCGCGCCCGCGCCGGCAGGAATGGAAAAGACTTACACCGTTCGCGCGCAAGGCCGTCTCGAAACCCCTGAAGAATTTGGCCAGGTAATCGTGCGCGCAAACACTGACGGCTCGATTGTGCGTTTGAAAGACGTCGCGCGCATCGAGCTCGGCGCGCTCAATTATCAACAGAGCAATCGCATGAACGGGCAGCCGAGCGTCATCGTCGCCGTCTTCCAACAACCCGGCTCGAACGCACTCGCAACGGCGAACAACCTCAGGAAGACGATGGCTGAGCTGAAGCAGCGCTTCCCCAGCGACCTCGATACGGCAGTCGTGTTCGACACAACACGACCCGTAAGCGAGGGCATGAAGGAAACAGTAACAACGCTGCTCGAAGCGATGGTCCTCGTGATCATCGTCGTGTTCCTCTTCCTGCAAAACTGGCGCGCGACACTCATTCCGGTGATCGCAGTGCCAGTCTCGCTGATCGGAACGTTCGCCGTGTTTCCGCTCCTTGGCTTCTCGATCAACACGCTCTCGCTGTTTGCCTTCGTACTCGCGATCGGACTTGTCGTAGACGACGCGATCATCGTCGTTGAAGCAGTCGAGCATCACATCGAACAAGGTAAATCACCGCGCGATGCAACGATCCAGGCGATGAAGGAAGTCGGTGGACCAGTGATCGCCATCGCGCTGATCCTCTCGTCTGTGTTTTTGCCAGTCGCATTCATGGGCGGAATTCAGGGACGGCTCAACAATCAATTCGCGACGACGATCGCCGTCTCGATGTTGATCTCGGCATTCAACGCGCTGACGCTCTCGCCGGCTCTGGCAGCATTGCTGTTAAAACCCCGAAAAGAATCGAAGGGCGTAGCCGGTCGTTTCTTCGGCGGCTTCAATCGCGTGTTCGACAAAGTGATGCACGGTTATCTCAACTGGAGTCACGCGATACTTCGCAAAGCCATCATCGGCGTCGTGATCATTCTAGGTTTCACGCTTGCCGATGCATACATGGGATACAAGATGCCGACGAGTTTTCTGCCCGAGGAAGATTACGGCTACGCGATGTTGCACGTGCAGCTTCCGCCCGCGGCGTCGCTCGAGCGAACGGACCAGGTGCTCAAGAAAGTCGAGACGATTCTCGCGCACACTGACGGTGTCGAGTATTACACGAGCATTGGCGGCTTCAGTTTGTTGAATCGCATTTCGGCGAGCTACCAGGGCTTCTTCTTCATGAGCTTCAAACCCTGGGACGAACGAACGTCGAAGGAGCAGCAAGCGCAGGCGATCATTCAGAAGATTAACGGCGAGCTGGCGACGCAGATTCCGCAAGGGATGGCGTTTGCTTTTATGCCGCCGTCGATTCCCGGGCTCGGTAGCGCGGGAGGCTTTTCGTTGTGGCTACAGGATCGTAGCGGTGGATCGCCAGAGTTTCTCGATCAGAACGTGAAGACGTTTCTCGCTGCAGCGCGTAAACGCCCTGAGCTTGCCGGAGTGATTACACAATATTCAGCGGACGTACCACAGATTTTTGCGGATGTCGATCGCGACAAGGTGATGAAGCAGGGTGTTGAAGTCGCCGACGTGTATCAAACACTACAAGCGTATCTCGGTGGTCTATATCTCAACCAGTTCAATCGCTTCGGCAGGCAGTGGCGCGTGTTTTTGCAATCGGAAGGTGAAATGCGACGCAGCGAGCAGGACATCGGAAATTACTACGTGCGGAATAAGAATGGTGACATGGTGCCGCTGTCAGCGCTCGTAACGACGCGCAGCATCACCGGACCTGAATATACGAACCGCTTCAATCTCTATCGCAGCGCGCAGATCATCGGCAACACGGCGCCGGGATACAGCTCGAGCCAGGCAATGGCGGCGCTCGAGGAAGTCGCGCGTGAGACGTTGCCGCGTGAGATGGGTTACGACTGGGCCGATCTTTCGTACCAGGAGAAACAGACAACTGGCGCCGCGATGAAGTCACTCGCGCTGTCGGTCATCTTCGTGTTTCTGATTCTCGCGGCGTTGTATGAGAGCTGGTCGCTGCCGTTCTCCGTCTTGCTGACAGTTCCGATCGCCCTCTTCGGCGCGTTCGTCGGATTGTTTTTGCGAGGCTATGACCTCGGCGTTTACTCACAAATCGGTCTCATCGTCGTGATTGGACTCGCAGCGAAGAACGCGATTCTGATCGTTGAGTTTGCCAAGGTTGAGTTTGAAAAAGGACGCGACTTGTTGGAGGCAGCGTTGGAAGGCGCGCGTTTGCGACGACGACCATTGTTGATGACTTCAATGGCATTCATCGCGGGCTCTTTGCCGCTTTGGTTTTCAAGCGGCTCGGGTGCAGAAGCGCGAAAGATATTAGGAACGGTCGTGGTTTCGGGAATGCTCGCCGACACATTGATCGCGAGCTTTTTGATCCCGGTGAGTTTCTACGTGGTCGAGAAAGTATCGATGCGGTTAGGCAAGAAGCACCGCGCAGAAGACGGCACTGCACAACTGCAACCCGCATCAGGAGATTAAGAATGATTCGTCACGTCAGCACAAAGAAACATTCCCACGAAAACAGGCAGAGATCCTGGGGTGCCAACCACAGTATCCGTTTATTTGCCTGCCTCGTGGGCCTGTTTTTCCTACTGGGTACAGTAAATGGTCAACAACGCCCCGCTTCCACAATTCAAACGCCTGCGAACTTTCGCGGCGCCGATCCTGTTTCAGATCAAAACTCGATTGGCGATCTGAAATGGTTTGAGGTCTTCAAGGATCCCGCGTTGCAGGATCTCGTTAAGACCGCGATGGTCCGTAACTACGATCTTCGCGCTGCCGTTACACGCGTCGATGCTGCGCGAGCGAATCTCGGCCTCGCGCGCTCGGAGCAGTTTCCGCAGTTTGCTCTCAGCACAGATGTGACGAGCACGCGCGCGTCTAGAAATGGTCAACTAGCGATTCCAGGCCAGGGTGGACGATCGCGTAGTTTCGGCAGCGTCCTGCTCAATCTGTTGACGTTTGAGCTCGACGTTTGGGGACGAGTGCGCCAGCAAACAAAAGCCGCCCGTGCTGAGCTGCGTGCTTCGGAGGAAGATCGTAAGGCGGTGATGACCACCGTGGTCGGCGATGTAGCGACCGGCTATTTCAGTCTGCTCGAGCTCGATAACGAGCTGGAGATCGCGAAGCGCACGCTCTCGGCGCGCGAAGAGTCTCTCCGTCTGATCCAGTTGCGGCAACAGGGCGGCCTCGCAACGATGGCAGACGTTCGCCAGGCTGAAGAGCTCGTGTACCAGGCGACACAAACTATTCCCGACACTGAGCGCTTGATCCAGCAGACCGAGAATCAAATTAGTTTGTTGCTGGGAAACAATCCGGGCGCGATCTCGCGTGGGCGACCGTTAGCGGAACAGGAAGATCTGCCCGCGATACCGCCTGGTCTGCCGTCGTCACTGCTCGAGCGGCGTCCTGATATACGCGCGGCGGAAGAGAATCTCGTGGCCCAACAAGCACTCGTGTCTGCGGCGAAGAAGGCTTACTTCCCGCGCATCAGTTTGACGGGACTGCTTGGATTTCAGAGCGATCAGCTTTCGAGTTTGTTTACTGGTCCCAGCCGCGCGTGGACGTTTGTGCCGCAGATCACTCAACCACTCTTTACGGGTGGACGACTGAAATCAGACGTGAAGTTCGCGAAGGCACAGCGAGAGCTGGCGGTGATCCAGTACCAGCAAACGATTCAAAATTCATTCAGAGAAGTGTCAGACGCGCTGGTCCAGTATCGAAAAGTTAAAGAGATCCGCGTTCAACAAGCGTTGCTGGTTGAAACTCTCCGCGATCGATCGCGGCTGGCTTATCTGCGATACGAAGGTGGCGTCGATTCGTTGCTAAATGCTCTCGACGCCGATCGCGAGCTATTCAACGCCGAGCTTGATTTAACGCAAACGAAACGTAACGAGCTCTTGTCGCTGGTGCAGCTCTACAAAGCACTCGGCGGTGGCTGGCAGTGATCACAAAGGCACATAACAGATCACAAAAAGCACAAATAAGAGTTTTTCTCTTTATGTGCTTTTTGTGGTTTTTGCGGCTAAAAGAAATCTTCAATAACAAACGTGAGCGCGATAAAGATCAACACGACTCCACCGATCAGATCTGCTCTGAACCGCAACAGATTTACCGCTGTCTTTCCCAACCGCAACCCGACCAGCGCGAATAACGAACTCATCGCACCAATGATGATCACCGACAGCAGTATCGGAAAACCAATCATCCCCAGCGTCGTACCGGCGATGAGATTGTCCAAGCTCAGCGACAGCGGTAACCCGAGCACCATCCATCGATCCGTTTCGCCAGTTTCCGTTCCCGCACAACGCTTCGCGATGTAGATCACGTAAACGCCGTACGCGCACAACAGCAACGGCCCGATATGCTCAACCCATGGACCAATAATTTTGAGCAGCGATTGACCAATCAACAACCCAATCAACGGCGCGACCGCATCGCAAACACCGAACGCAATCACGATCTGAAGCTGTCGCAAACGACTGAGCTTCAACGTACCCAGACCTAGCGACACGCGGAAGCTGTCGAGACTCAACGCAAATCCCAGTAGCAGCAGCGTTATCATATTGCCATCCGCCAGATCTTCCCCGTTGCCGGTTCGGCTGTTAGACCACCATTCTCGATCATCTCAAAACTTCCAAAGTCAAGAACATAAAGCGCGCCATCATTGAGTTGAACGTCGATCGGTCTCAACAATCCATCCTGTACAAACGGGTGCATGGTCCAATCACTCGTATCGACTCGCACGACCGAACGTCCAACCTTTGGCCCCGAAGGCGCAGTCATCGGTACTTCATCACCAAAAAGCGCGACGAAGAGATCTCCCGCCGGCCCAACCGCAAATTTCACCGCCGCAGTATGAGTCGGAAAATTCAGCAAAGCCTTCTCCGGCGGCGGCAACTCATCATGATTCGCGATCAGAAACGATGGCAGGGCGCCACGTTCCGGTTGAAATCGTGTATCCGTGATCGGCACATCGCCAATAAAATCCGGCCAGCCATACCACGCGCCTTTACGCACTTCAAACAACATGTCAGGCACGTTTCCAACCGGACGACTACCACGATCGTCCGCACCTTGATCGACCGCCATTAGCCTCCCGTCAGGAAGAAACCCGAGCCCGTAAGCATTCCGTAAACCCCACGCCACCAGCTCGAGATCACTTCCATCTTCGTTGCAGCGCATGACCGCACTCGTGCAAGGTAACTGCGCCTCGACGCGCTGCCCGCGCTCCGTGCGCACACCAAACGGCGCGAACGCTCCTGTCTCCGTGCGTGCAGTTTCACCGTGAAGCGGATCGCGTGTCTCAACATTCACACCATTCAAAACGAGATCGTAACCCGGCAGATCGTGACCATGCGGCAAGCGACGCAGCCACCCGAGCTCATACGCGTCGAGCCCGATGATGCCCGTATTCGTCAGCGCGCCCTGACTGAAATACAGCTTCTCATCAGGACCGAAGACGACCATGTTCGTGTGGTAGTTACCTGGACCAGGCAGGTTATCAAGGACCACCGAAAGCAGCTTACCGTCGAGGTCGAAACAACTGATGCGCGCGGGATGACCGCCTTCGGAAACATACAAACGCCCGCGATGAAACGTGAGCCCATTCACCGGCGCGCGCAAATTCTCGATCAGTAACTCACGTTCCGCACCAACACGCCAAACACGACCACCCGGCGGCGCGCCGCCAAATGGCAGTCCCGACTCAGCGACGTACATTCCACCAGCATCGTCGAACGCGAGGCTTGTGGGAAACGAAAACCCGCCGGCTATTGCTTCAATTTCATTTTGTGCTTTTTGTGCCTTTTTGTGGCTCATGTTATCGGGGCGCCTGCCGCAAGCCACGCGAGTAGCACGTTTCTCTTGTCTCGCGACATGTCGCGAGTCACAGGCATGTAACGCGGATCCGTGATCGGATAAGTCAACACGACCTCGAAAGCCTGGATGTTCTGCTGGTAGGTTTTTGGATCAGCGAGACCGCCCGGCTTAAAGAGACTGTCCATGAACGGGTAGAGCTTCGCATACTGCAAGAGAAACGGCGCCACACTGGCCCACGTCGGCGGTGCCTGGAACGTGTCAAATACGAGGACACTCAGCGCGCCATTCGAATCAGGCGGAAAACTCGGATCGTTATCCTTCGCCCAATTGAACGAGACGTTGTAGACCTGCCCGTCGATGAACTGTCGTGGATTGCCCGGATCGTACGCATACATTCTGAAAGTCGCACTCCCGTCTGGTCCAGTCGTGACTGAAGGCGGAAACGTGAGCGCCGATGCAGGTGTAGCGACCGGAACCATCGCAGTGGGCACTGGCGGGAGCGGCGGTTGCGGCGAGAACGGTGGCGCTGCGGAAATCGGCGCCGGCTGCAACAAGTTGCCGTTCAACTCGAGCTGGATCTCCTGCCCGCCCGCGGGTTCGCCGAATTGCGTTGCGAAAAGCTGGACGTCAGCAACCTCGCCGGGATTCAGGCGATAGACGATCTGGATGGCGTTGATGTAAGTGCAGTTCGCACCTTCAGCAAGTGGAACTACTGGAGACTGGCTCGGAGATGGTGTCTGCATGATGCCGAGCGGTGTCGAAGCAAGCAGACTGATCTGGTAAGGCGTCGCGTCGAATTCCTGAACACCGGCGTTCGTCTCGTAAGCAGCTTGAGTGTAATTGTACTCGCCAAGGATGCTCGGGCTTCCACTCGCTGGAATGATCGCCGCCTGCAGCACGCCGAGATTTGGCGGCGGTCCCTGCGGTGTAGTTGTGGGAATGCTGTTGCCGAGATCGACGATCACTTTCTGACGGTTCTTATCAACCTTGGCATAGCCAAACGAGAGCGGGCTGTTTGATCCAGCGGGCCGGAGCGCGCGACCGATGACGAAGTTCGGCGGCTCGCCGTCGAAGGCTGGTCCAATCGTGCCGACGATTCTTCCCTGATTGAACTGCGGCGACGTGGCGTCGTCGTTGTAGCCGTCGACGACAAACTTGATCGAGAGCGTGTTCGGGCTGATGTTCTGTAACTTTTGCAGGAGCGGCGATTGGATATAACTCCAGACAACGTTATCGAGCACGGATTGGAAGTAGGCGCTGAACATCGAATCGGGCTTGGGATTGGTGGTCGCGCGCACAAAGATGTCGTTGAAGTTGACTGGTCTAAAATCGCCCTGGAAGTATTCACCGTCAGAGATCGATACCTGCAACTGGAGTCCAAAGATTTGCGAGACCATCTGCTGCTCGGTGTCGAGATCGACGAGCTTCGCCGGAACAGGGTTGTCGGTGCTCTCGACCTTCGCGTTGATGATCGGATCGCCTGAGACCGCGCCGTTTTCATCGAACGCGCTTTTCACCGTGCAGTTGAGAAACTGCCAGAAGTGATTGCCGTTCGGGTTCCATGACGGGAATGGATTAGTCACGGTCGGCTCGAAGTTGCTGGCCGTGTTGTTGACGGTTGAGGGTTTGGCGATAAAAGTTCCAGCGAAGTGCAGGCGGGGAACGTCGAGGTAACTCATGTGATCTCCTTTTGTGCCTCTTTGTGACTAAAGACAACTCCAACCAGCCAGAAGAGGCCGGCGATAAGCAACACGATTCCAAACATCAACGCCGTGTTTTCTAAATTCGCGACCGCGGCGCCGGTCAATGCGTAAAGCAACGCCGGTGGTAGCGAGCCCGCTAGCGAAGCGACGATCAGCGCTCGCCATGTCATCGATGACGCGCCAGCCATGATCGCGACTGTCTCGGCCAGCAGCGGCACCGGACGCGTGACGATGATTGCGAGCGTCCCCCAGCGCGCGAGAATGCTACTGGCGCGCGCGCGTTCAGCAGGTGTCACTGCACGTTCTAAAAGTGCGCCGCCGCGCCGTCCGATCGCAAAACCAAACACCGCCGCACCGACACTCCCGAGCAGCGACAGCATCGTCCCCCACAGCACACCGAATAGCGCGCCATGAGCAACCATCACGATGCTCGACGGAACAGGCAGCAAGACGTCAGCAATCAACAAACCAACACCAATGCAAGCCGCCACAACGCCACCATGTCTCATCCACGGTGTCGGGTCTGACAACAACGGCACCCCCAGCACCTCCACGATCACGAACAAGATCGTGAAGCACGCGATCAACGCCACGACTGTTAATAAGTAACGCTTCATTGGAATAGAACAAGTCAGGAAGAGGGGCTTGCCCCCGCCGCTACTTGGATTAGACAAGCGGGGGCAAGCCCCTCTTCCTGACTTGTTCTATTTTCTGATCAGGCCAAGTTCATCCATAATTTCTAATTCAAAAGGTTCATCAATTCCACAGTCGTTCCGAACACGAAGCCGCGGCCGGGTGCGGGCGAGGTCTGGAAGTGTTCGAAGTACAAACGATTCGTCAGGTTCTCGAGACCGACAGTAAACATGATCCGGTGCTTTTCACCGCGCAACGTGTAACCACCGCGCAGCGACTGCACCACAAATGAGCTCAAGCTGCGGAACGTACCGTACTCAGTCGATATCGCAGCGGAGAGATCGAGTGGATCGGCGCGCTTCACCTGCCCCTGATAACGCAGCTCATATTCGGCAAACCAACGACGATCCAAACTATCGAAGCGAACGCCGTTGATCGTTCGCAAGGGCGTGATGTTCGACAATGGCGCGTCGTCCGCAGAGCCGCTCAACTCGACAGGCGTGTCAGCGCGGTTGTAGAACCGTGACATCAATCTCAACGTGGTCTCATCGGGCGTGAGATTCGTTCCTTTTAGCCAGCCAGTCGAGCCAAACGCAGAAACCACGCCTCGATCAACTCCAAGATTAACTTCGTACTGCGTCTCAACTCCCTGAATGCGCGCGCGTGCAGTGTTGACGCGCTGCACGTAAAGCACGCCGTGAAACGGAAAGAACGGCGAAAGCGGATTGATACCCAGCGCCGGATCAGGCGGAATGAAGATCGGTTCCGCGGCAGCCGACCCGATGAAGTCTTTCAAATCGTTACGGAAATAATTCGCCGACACATTCCACTTCGCGCGCTGCACTTTCACACCGAAGTCAAATTCCCTGCCACGCTCGGGTCGTAACGCAGTGTTCGGAATCACGAGGACACTGAATGTCGGATCGCCAAAGTCTCGCAGTAAATAACGCTCGGTTATTCCCGGCTCGCGATAACTCGTGCCCCAGCGGAAATACGGATTGACGCCATGCGGCAAACGGAACACTGCTCCCGCCGTGCCGGTTACGACAGTACGACTGGTAGAGATCCCCTTGACGCCGTTTACGAGGTCGAGCACACCAGCGGCGCCTGTCGCACTGATTGGACCAGGCGCAGCGAGTAGCGCCGCAAACGATCGATCGAGCAGCGTCGATTCAACGCCGAGGGGAAAGCCTCGCGTCACTTTCGCTTCCGTGCTCCAGTTGTCGACGCGCAATCCACCATTGAGCCGCAACCAACTGAACGCCTCATGCTCGAACAAGTTGAACCAGCCCCAGTTGGTGTAATCAGTGTCAGGATTGCTCGCGCGACTGCTAATCGTTGTGAAAGGTGAAACGAGGTCGGTACGAGAAAACTCATCGGCTGAAGCATCGCGTAAGAAACCGACGCCCGTCGTCACCAGCGTGCCTACGAAAGGAGCAAACGTGGCTTGCACATCGACGCCGTGCGTTGTGATCGAGTTTTTATTTTCAGAGAGATTGACGCCAACAAGTGACGATGGATTGCCGGTAAGTTGCGCCGAGAAGCCCTGCGGCGAGCTCGGATCAGCCACGAGACTCCAACTGCTGCCGAGAACGATCTGCGACGTTAACGTGTCATCAGGAAAAGAATATTTCTGCCGGTAAAAACTCGCAGCCACGCGCGGCAACCAACTTCGGAGCTGACGACCTTCATAACGTAGCCCGTATTTATCGAGACGACGAAAACTGTTGAACTGTTGTCGCGGATCAAACGGCGGCGCGATAAACGCGAAGCCAAGATCTTTGTGCTGACTGTTCAACTGACGATAGCGAATGCTCTGGTTCCCACTCGGAAAAAACCAGACGTCGGCTTGATCGTTGAAGCCGTGTCCCTGGCTGTTCGCCACCTCACCGCCCGCAGGCATACTCCAAACCGCGTAAGTGCGCGCAACGTTGTTCCCCGCTTCGTTACCCATTGCCGTCGCGAGGTTTCCCAGACGAACGACATCGCTGAGCGGGATCTGTTCGTTGCCAATGTGAAAAGCGTTTTCGCGAAACAGTGAACCGCCGAGGCGAGCCGCGAATTTCCAATTACTAAAATTGATTGTTGCCGCTCCGCGCCGGAAGCCGCCGTTGGTATGTAAGTCGCCGTTGAAACGCAGGCTAAGACGAGTGTCGCCACGCTCCTCATCAGGAGTTATTAAGTTGATGACGCCAGCCATCGCGTCGGAGCCGTACAAACTCGATCCGGCGCCACTCAACACTTCGCACGCTTCGAGTTGGACCACGTCGACGATGCTTGGTGAGACGCCCGAAGTCGGATCGCTACGCACGTTGTTGAGTCGCTCGCCGTCGAGAACGATCAGCAGTCTGTTTGACGCGAGCCCGCGCAGTCGTGGACGTTCGAGCGCGGGATTGGCGTTGATACTGATGAGATTTGGCGTGTGTTCGAGAGCTCGCGTGGTTGATGCCGGGCGACGCCGTTCAATGTCGTCTTGATCCGTGACTGTAACCATCTGCGGAGCGTCGGCGGCAATGCGCGCGCTTCCCTTCCCGGCAGTCACGGTGATACTGCTCTCGATAATGCCGGGAGTGAGCGAGAAGTCTTGCGTATAGGATTCGTTACGACGGAGGGTGATACTGCGCGTCGCGACTGCGAATCCACCGCTCTTGATCGAAAGCATGTAAGAGCCAAGCGCGAGCTGGCCCAGCTCATACTTGCCTTCTGAATTCGAAGTCGTTTTGAGAACGGCGCCGCTGCCGATGTTCAGCATCTGCACGTCAGCATCGACGATCGCGCCGCCCGCGGAATCGCGAATCGTGCCGGTAATGGTCGCGCCAGTAGATTGGGCCGCGACAGTAGAGACACTAAGGCCGTAAAGAAGTGCGATGAGGAGAAGCAATAACTTCAAGGTTGATAACCTTCGTCCATCCACTGTTGGAATAGTTGAATTTGTTCGAGCGTCAGCGGATCGAACGGCGGCGGCGGCATACCTCCACCGTTGATGCGGCCGTAGATGACCTGCGCGTTCGCTCTGACCTGATCGTAGCTCGTGAGATCAAACCGCCACATCATCTGGCCCGTGAACTGATTGAAGAGGGGCATGATGTCGTTGTTGAAGGAAACCGCCATCGTCATTTCTCCTGATGATAAGCCTTAGACAGGATTCACAAGATTTTTCATGATTTACATGTTTATCCTGAAAACATCTTGTAAATCCTGTCTAACCTAAACCGTAGATTCTCAGCACGCCGCCGTCTCTACCGAAGACTAGTGCGCCAGCGACGACGTAGTCTTTCCATATCGCGGCGCCTAAACAATAGCCGTAGCCTCCGTTGTAACCATCGGTCTGCATTCCGAGGTCGTCCCACCAGAGCAGCTTGCCGTCACTCACATCAAACGCGTAGATCGCGATCTTGCTCGTCGTACAAAACACCACATCGTTCACGACTGCAGGCGAGCTCAAACCACACTCACCCGCACTCGTGTACATGCCGGCAAA
>Ga0208338_1000040_pt1 | contig 61413 bp, 61 predicted proteins | sample ForSoiNitrogNN91_FD_187858 | JGI IMG/M metagenome (GOLD analysis project Ga0208338, IMG submission 187858) | Forest soil microbial communities from Browns Valley, California, USA, that are Nitrogen fertilized - NN91 (SPAdes) | ecosystem: Environmental > Terrestrial > Soil > Temperate forest ...
GTGGCTAATTAAACTATTCGTTGTTTGTGAGCTTTTTAAGGTGAACTCCGCCGTTGGTCGTCATGGCTCGAACTGTCGCGCCGCCCGAGCCGAGGTTGAGCGCGAGTTGTTTAGTAACTTCGCCCTTCACAGTCACCGGGAATTCGGTATTTACACTGCCGTTGACCGTTCCTGTTTCGACGTGCGCCGAGTAATTCTCCGGCACTGACATGATCACGCCGCCATTCGTCGTGCTGACGTCCATCGACTCGCCGTCCCAGCGATCGCCGGCAAGCTCGATCACGAGACCGCCATTGGTAGTCGAGCCGCGCACTGCTCCACCAACTCGCTTCAAAACCACGCCGCCATTCAACGCGGTAAAGTCGATCTTGCCGCTGACGTCCACGATCGCGATGCCGCCGTTGTGAGTTTCGAGCGAAAGGTCGGCACGACGCGGAACGAAGATTTCATAGCTCACGTCCCAGTTATAATCGCGTTTACTCTCCGGGCCAGTCGCATGAATCTTCGAGCCACTGGTTTCAATGCGTACCTGTTTCCCCAGCGCTTCGGCTTCAGTGGCTGTCGGTGCGCCGGCTTGCACGCGCGCCCGCACCAGAATCTGATTCTGATCCCAACCTTTTACAGCAATGCCTCCGTTTTGTCTGCCGTCGATCGCGATCGCGCCGCCGCTGGGCGCCAGTGTTTGCTCTCTGATTTCGCAATTGCTGACGAGCCTATCGTTGTAATAGTTGTTCTCACGACAAGTCAGCGAGCGATCTTTGTCTCTTTGGGCAAACGCAGCGACGCCAGTGAACGTCACTAACGCAGCAATCAGCACACTTCGGCCTAAAAACCTGTACATAACATCGGTCTCCTTAATGTCTGGGGTTGTGAATGTCGCGCTTTCGCGGCTCTAAACGCTAAACACCACAGGCCCGAGCGATGTGGCAGGTATTTAGTGCTTTCGTAAAACGACGATGCGAGGAATGCACTGCAGATCGGGACGAACTTCAAGTAAAGACCACACAGATTCGTCGATGAGATTCCTGACCTTCTCGCCTTGATCAAATCCGATCTCCATCAGGAAATGACCGCTTGGCTTCAGGAAAGCAGGCGCATCAGTAAGTAATCGACGAATGACGCTCAGCCCGTCTGCACCGGGAGACAAAGCAACGAGTGGCTCATGGTCGCGCACCTCGCGTTGCAATCCTGCCAGCGCCGACTCTGACACGTACGGCGGATTCGAGACGATGAGATCAAACTGATGCTCACGCTGGTCGAGCGCGTCAAAACAATCAGACACGACAAACTCCGCGCGATCTGCTACAGACAGCTTGCCCGCGTTGAACTTCGCGATCTCGAGCGCCGCAACAGACTTGTCCAACGCAACTGCACGAGCACCAGGCCTCTCACATAACAGCGTGATCGCGATACAACCCGATCCCGTTCCCACATCGCAGATAAACGCACCTTCACTCACTTCAAGCGCCGCTTCGACGAGTAATTCTGTTTCCGGCCGCGGGATCAAAACGTCAGGCGTGACGCGAAACTCGCGCCCGTAAAAATCCTGCACACCGGTGATGTACTGCAACGGCTCTCCCGCCGCACGTCGCTCCACAAATTCGCGCAACTGGTTTAAAGAATCATCGTCAAGCGGATCTTCAGCATGACTGATCAGAAATGTACGGTCTTTACCGATCACAAACGAAAGCAGCGAGCTCGCTTCACGACGCGCCTCCGGCACACCACTGTTGTCGAGAACCAGAGACGCCTCTCGCAGCGCTTCAGCAATGGAGTAATTGTTAACCACAGATTCGGAATTAAATCCTGATTCACCCTTTCTACTCAACATAAGAACGAGTCTCGTTCCTCCCGTGACGCAGGAACCCTTGGAGCTGCCAAGCTTCAAGGGTTCTCGCGTAAACGGCCGGAGTTTAACAACGTTTGGCGAGCGAGGTGCCCGTGGGTAAGCTTTCTAAAAGCTGTCTTCTCTTTACTCTCAATTGGCTCGACGCGCAGTTAACCATTCTCTGGGTTCGCCTCGGCGTCGCGACCGAAGGCAATGCTCTCATGGCCCGCATCCTTCAACACGGCAACCTGGCTTTTCTCGGCGCAAAACTCGCCATCGGCGCCTTCGCTGCTTACATTCTCTATCGCTGTGCTCACTTGCCAATCGCTAAACGTGGTCTCAATATCGTGCTCGGCATTTATGTTGTACTGATGCTCGTACACGTTGCGACTGGCTGTGTGGCCCTGGGCTGGCAAACGCCCATCGTCGTCGTTGATTACCTCGGACGCCTTACAAACTAAGATCAATCATCCACCGATTACACAGATTCAATTTTAATCATCTGCGGAATCTGTGTAATCTGTGGATGGAACTCGCCCCCGCCGTCTTACGTTGATACAATCGCTCGCAACGGCGCCCGTTCTGAGAGCATCCTAAAAGCGATGTTAGCCACCTCTTGCCCAATTTTAGAAATTTAGAGAGGCACGACTTTTATGTACAAAGTTTCCGCACGCCAGATCTTATTGATTGCTCTTATCTCAGGGATTTTTGCGGCCGGAGCAGTTGTGATTTTAGACCGCATTAACAATCGCTTTCAGCCGTCGCAGGCTGCGTTCAGCGAAACACCGCCCGCAGGCATCAGCGATCCCGCAACTTCGACTGACGAACAAAACAATATCGAGGTTTACCGCACACTCAGTCCCGGCGTCGTCTTCATTCACTCGACGTCATATGCGCGCGACTTCTTCGGCTTCGTTGAGCCCCAGGAAGGCTCGGGCTCCGGATCGATCCTGGACCAGCAGGGAAACATCCTGACGAACTATCACGTGATCGAAGGCGCGCAGAAACTCTCAGTCAGCATGGGCGGAAAGAAAGATTATGCGGCCGAGGTCGTTGGTGGCGATCCTGACACCGACCTCGCGGTAATTCGCTTGACGGAGAAACCGGCTGGCGGGCTTACTATCGTGCCGATGGGCGATTCAGATCGGCTGGTCGTCGGTCAAAAAGTGCTCGCGATCGGTAATCCGTTCGGTTTGGATCGCACGCTGACAACCGGCGTGATCAGCGGACTGCAGCGACCACTGCGCGCGCGTAACAATCGATTGATCGAAGGCGCGATTCAAACAGACGCGTCGATCAACCCCGGTAACTCCGGTGGACCATTGCTCGACTCGCACGGTCGCATGATCGGAATCAACTCGCAGATCCTTTCGCCGTCGGGTAGCTCAGCCGGTGTCGGGTTTGCAGTGCCGGTGAGTATTGCCAAGCGCGTCGTGCCGCAGTTGTTGCAGAACGGTCGTGTGCGTCGTCCGAAGCTGGGTATCAGCACGCGCGATATTACGTCGCTGCGAAACCAGATTGATTTGCCTGTTGATGATGGTGTGTTGATTTACCAGGTCGCACGCGGCGGTGGCGCAGCGACGGCGGGTTTGCGCGGCGTTCAGCAGACAGAGATGGGCGACGTTGAGCTGGGCGACATCATCGTCGGCATCGACAACGACAAGGTGGCGAATTCAGACGATCTCTTCCGAGTACTCGATAAGCATCAGATCGGTGAAACGGTTCAGGTACAAATCTGGCGCGACGGCAGGCGTATGTCAGTGCCGGTGCGTTTGATGGAATCTCCTGACTCGAGGCGCTGATCGCATGTAAAATGCAGCTCTATGCACCAGACGACCCACTTCTTCAATTTGGGTTATGGCTGGCTCTGTAAACATTGCAGCGCAGAGGCCGCAGAGCGCAAACATCACGGTCAGCATCACGGCACCCAACATCCGCAAGGTCCGGCGCTGGCGAAATGGGTTGACGAAGAACACTGGCGGGGGCTCATATGCCCCCACTGCGGTATCTCGGAAAGACTAGGCTAGCCTTTGCGTCTTTGCGATCTTTGCGCCTTTGCGTGAAATCTTTATTTTGGCGCTTAAGAAGTGTTTTCACGCAAAGACGCAAAGATCGCAAAGACGCAAAGGCGCGCCTAAGATCCGAACTCGCTTTCGTAATCACGCAAGCTTCGAGTAATCACATCCTGCGCTTCGGTGCGGTCGTAAACGTCCACGATCTCGACCTTCTTCTCTGTATCACTCGGAAGCTGTTTGTAACTCAGGAAGTAGTGCTTCAAACGATCGATCAATCCCTGCGGCACGTCGCGGATCTCGGTTATGCGCCCGTAAGCGAGATCCGACTCCAGCACGGCAACGATCTTGTCGTCAGCCTCATTTCCATCGATCATTCGCAATCCACCGATCGGCCGCGCGTGCAGAAAAAAGCTGCCGTGCGTAAACGACTTCTCGGAAAGAACGCAGATGTCCATCGGATCCTTGTCGCCTTCAATCCCCGTGCGGCCGGTGCGCGTCGCACATAGCTCCGCAACCTCGCGACCACAGTATGTTTGCGGTATGAAACCGTATAGTGTTGGCGACATCGATGAGAAACGCTGCGGACGATCGACTCGCAAGTGTCCCGACCACTTATCAAGCTCATACTTCACTGCGTCAGTCGGAACGATCTCGATGTAGGCATTGACGAGTTCGGGCGTGCGCGGCCCGGGCGTTACACCGTGCCATGGATGTGCCTGGAAGAGTTGTTTGTTCATCTCGACACGATGATAAAATGGCGCACGCCCAAACGAAAGCGGTTTAATGGCTGCCACTGCTGAAATCATCACCAAACCGGTTGCGAGCGCGATCTCTTTGCGCTGGATTATCAGTGCGCGCGACGATGCGATCTGGTTTCTCGGATCAGTCGTCTCGAGTTATGTGCTGCTGATTCTGTACGTGAGCGGGATTCTTCCGCTTGTTCCGATGGTCGCAGCCTGGGCCATCCTGATCGACGCGCCACACGTTTTTGGAACGTTCTCGCGTACCTATTTCGATCGCACTGAACGAAAGAATCGCGCGCGGCTGCTCTGGGGCTCGCTACTCTTCTTCGCGATTGGTCCAGCGCTGGTGCTGGCCGGCGCCGGGTTCGTCTTCTTTTTTGTGGCGGCGCTGTGGGCCTACTACCATCTCGTCAAACAGCACTACGGCTTCATGGTGCTTTACAAAAAGAAGAACGGGGATCTCGCGCGTGTTGATAACGTTCTCGATCGCGGGTTGCTGCTGTTTGCGTTCAACTATCCGTTCGTCGAGTTTATCGCGCGCGATCCGGAAGCGATGGTGCGTGTGCCGGCGTTGTTGCGCGGCGGTGTGAATGGTTTTTCGAAGCTGCTGCTCGCGGGCACGATACTGTTCTTTGTAGTTTGGATTTGGCGGCAGGTGCAGCGCGCGATCGCAGGTGAGCCGTTGAATGTGCCGAAGTATCTGTTGTTAGCGGCGGCGATTCCGATGCACTGGATCGTGTTGCTGACACCGATGCCACACAAGCCGATCGCGATCGTGGCGATACTCACGATCTATCACAACTTTCAGTATCACCGGCTGATCTGGTTTCATAATCAGAAATACAAATCGCGGGAAACGTACGGCGCTGCAGAATTAATCAGCCGCAGGGTTATTTACTATATTGCTTTTGGAATTCTTTTCGGCGTGATCTATCAGGGACCGAGACAATTACTGAACAACCTCGGACCGGGTTTAGCGACATACCTCGGCATCTCTTTTCTCTGGGGATATGCGTTTATTCATTACTACCTCGATTCGAAGATCTGGCGCGTGAGAAGAGATCCGTCGGTAGGTAAAGCGTTGAATATTTAAGCCGCGGATAAACACCGATTGCACACACGGATTTATTTTTAGTCGGTTTAGATCCGTGTATGAAATCCGTGTTATCCGTGGCTAAATTAGTCTTCGCCGTGCTCGTCGCCATTGAAATGGAGCACCGTTGATTCCTCGTCCATCACGGTCTCTAAATGCACGGGGCGACCCCAGAGGGTGTAGACGTGTTCGAGGGCTTTGCGGGCGTAGCGCATGTCGAGCTCGGTGCCCTCGTAGTTGTGCTTCATGTAGAGCTCGCGGTTGCCATTGTAGTCTCCATCCTCGACCTGCAAATACGGAAAACCGAAATTCGTCATGTTTGAAACAAGCTGATCGCGCACCCTCTCCCAGCGCTTCTCCGTAATCGTCCACTCCTCTTCCTCAACCAGCTCAAACACAAACAAGTCGAGCTCTTCACATAGCTCCTCGGTCAGATAGTTGCGCAAGAACGAGACGTCATTATCAAGCTCGCGCACTTCGAAGATCTTTTCGCGCCCTTCATTACCGACACGACCAAACTTTTCACGCTCTTCTTTCGACGGCTCGTTCCAACGGCGCTCGATGTCTTCATAGATCTTGAAGCCGAGGTAGTACGGATTGAGCTGCCCCTTCTGCGGCGAGACCACGCCCGAATGAAGATTCGCAAACTCGATGTGGTCGTTGTCGCTGAGATCCAGCTCACGCATGATGCGCGCGTGCCAGATGCTGGCCCAACCTTCATTCATGATCTTCGTTTGCATCTGCGGCACGAAGTACTCCATCTCTTCGTGCACCATCGCGATCGCATCGCGCTGCCACGGGGCGAGTGACGGCGAGTTTTTCATGAGGTAATAGAGCAGATCCTTTTCGGGCAAACGCTCGCGCGGCTTATCATCGTCAGGAATCTCAGGTATTTTCGCGGCCCGCGCGCTCTTGTCGAGCAGCCAGAGATCGTCGTATGGCCCGTCTTTCACGCGATGCTCGGCGCGTCGCTTTTCTTCAGCGATCGAGATCTCGCGTTTAATGAAGAAATACGGATCGATGTGTTCTTCGATCGCCAGCACCGCGTCAAGAAACCGCTCGACTGTCTTGCGGCCGTGCTTGAATTCATACTCCATCATTCGCTGCGCATGCGTCGAGACACTCTCGACCATGCGGCGATTCGTTTTCGAAAAGTAAGAGTTGTTTTTGAAAAAGTCGACGTGACCGAGCACGTGCGCGATCACCATCTTGTTCTGAATCGGACTGTTCGTCTCGAGTAGAAACCCGTAAGCCGGGTTCGTGTTGATGACGACTTCGTAGATCTTCGAGAGTCCGAAGTCATACATCGTCTTCATGCGATGGTACGTCTTGCCAAACGTCCAGTGGGAATAGCGACCCGGCAACGCATACGAGCCAACCTCGTACATCACCGTCGCGGGCACGATCTCAAAGTTCGTCGGATACGGATCGAGACCAAACCCGCGAGCAACCTCCCAGATCTGCTCGACGGCTTTCTCGAGTTCTTTGATCTCTTTATCTTCCATCACGCTGGAATCTCGACATTTCTCTTCCCAAAGAATTGCTTCAGCGCGGGATAAACATCTTCTTTATCGTCGATCCGCACACCAACAAAACGATCCTTATGGTTTAGTCGATCGCTGAAGATCGACAGCAACGCGCCCGACGAACGCCTGTAACTCGACGAGCCTTCCTCACCGATCTCGCCGTATCCAAACAGATTGCACGTCGCGATCAGCTCGTCCGCAAGCCGCACTGCTTCTTCGTTATCTGAGTAGTAGTTGTCGCCGTCAGAAAAATGAAACGGGTAGATGTTCCAATCCGAAGGCCGAAAACGCTGCTTGATAATGTCGAGCGCGAGCTGGTATGCGGAGGAAACAACAGTGCCGCCTGATTCGCCCTGGGTAAAGAACTGCTCCTCCGTCACCTCTTTCGCTTCCGTGTGATGCGAGATGAAAACGATCTCGACGTTGTCGTACTTCGTCCTCAAAAACCGGACCATCCAAAAGTAAAAACTGCGCGCGATGTATTTCTTAAACTCGCCCATCGAACCCGAAACGTCGATCATCGCGATGACGACCGCGTTCGACTCGTAGCGCATCACCTCTTCCCACGTCTTGAATCTCAAATCTTCTTTCTTGATGTCGCCAAAGCGCGCTTTGCCTTCACGCGCGTTGCGACGAATGTTCTCGAGGATCATGCGGCGCTTGTCGAGGTTTGCGATCACACCCGTGCGACGAATCTCATTGAACTGAGTCTTGCGCGACTGCACCGCCTTCTTCGCTTTCTCTTCGAGATACGGCAGATGAAGATCTTCGAAGATCAGTGCAGCAAGCTCGTCGATGTTTACTTCCGCTTCGTAGTAATCCGCGCCGGCGTCCTGCCCCGCCTGGCCCGAGCCCTGACCACTGCCCGGTCGATTCTCACGTCCAATCACGTCGCCGACGCGCGTCTTACCGTCGCCCTGGCCCACGTGTTTGCCTTTTTGATAGTTGAAGCGAAACTTGTATTCGTCGAGCGCTTTGATGGGAACTTTGACGGTGCGCTTGCCGTCGGAAAGAATGATGGCTTCGTTGGAGACGATCGAGCCGAGATTTTTGCGGATGGCTTCCTTTACACGATCCTTGTGGCGCTCCTGATCGATGATGCCCTTGCGTTGTAGCGACCAGTCGTTGCGTTGGATAGACATAAAACCTCCATCCGCGACTACACGGATTTGCCTTTAACAAAATCGTTTACGACATTCGTAAAGGCTTCCGGATATTCCTCGTGCGGGAGGTGCCCGCAATTCAAAAACACGATCAAACGCGAACCGGGAATCTCCGCGTGGAGACGCTCGCCGTCTGCAAGTGGAATCTCGCGATCGTTTTCGCCCCAAAGCAGGAGAGTGGGTTGCTTGATTAGATGCGCGTCTCTCGAGATGCGTTCAGCATCCCAGCGGCGGACAGTGCTGATGATCGCGCGATGCGTGCTCGCCGCGCGCAAAGGCAGATGGCGCGCATCAACCCGTCGCTCGTCCATCACCCACGCGTGTCGATCGTAAACGCGCTTCATCCGACGCCGCAGCAAACGACGCGAGCCAATCAAAAGCGGCGACACAATATCGCCCAATACAGGTGAGCCAAAGAAGCGCATCAACATAAACTCGCGAGGCTGGTTATTGTTCACTGCGCCAACCAGTATCAACTTCTCAACTCGGTCCGGATAATCGAGGGCGCACGTTGCTGCGACTGCGCCGCCGTACGAGCTGCCGACAAAAATCGCGCGCGGGATTCCAAGAGCATCGAGCAAGCGCGTTAACAGTTTCGCCTGTCCCGCGATCGTGTACTCACCATTCTTTGGCTTCGCCGAATAACCATAGCCAAGCAGGTCGACCGCGATCACTCGACAACCTGCGGCGGCGAATGGCAAAAACACTTTGCTCCACACGAGCGTCGATGATGCGAACCCGTGAATCAAGACGAGAGCGGGCCCGTGTCGGTCGCCGGCTTCCTGGCAATGAACGCGAATACCATCGACGTCGATGAAGCACGAATGCTCGGAATGAAAAATGACCTCGCGGCACTTTTGCCAATCAGCATCTCGCGGCCGTGTCAAAAGCTTACCTGCAATAGCTAGCGTCGCCGCACCCGCGATCAAGTAACGTTTCTTCATGCTCATATTTTTAGCCACAGATTACACAGATAACACGGATTATTTTTTAGTTTTAATCCGTGTTAACTGTGTAATCTGTGGCTAAATATCTACCGAGATAACAACGTGCCTACATAGGTCAGTAGCTCATTCGCACAAACCGGACAATACCCGTGCTCCTTCACGAGCCGATCGATGACCTCGTTGATCCTTCGCAACTGATCCGGATCGGGCGTCTTCGTCGATGTCGTGATCTTCACCACGTCCTTCAAGTCAGCGAAGATCTTCTTCTCGATCGCTTCCTTCAAACGCTCGTGCGAGTTGTACTCAAACGCCTTGCCCTTGCGAGCGTGCGACGAGATGCGGATCAGAATCTCCTGCCGGAAAGTGTTCTTCGCGTTTTCCGAGATCCCGATCTGCTCTTCGATCGACCGCATCAACTGCTCGTCCGGTTCCATCTCCTCTTCGGTAATCGGATCCTTGATTCGCTCCTTGTTGCAGAACGCTTCAACGTTGTCGAGATAGTTGTTGCACATCGTGCGCGCCATCTCTTCAAACGAGTAAACAAACGCGCGCTGCACTTCGATTTTCGCGAGCTCGTCGTACTCCTTGCGCGCCTGCGAAATGTGATTCAAATACCGTTCACGTTGCTCGCTGGTAATCCCGGTGTGTTGTTCGAACCCGTCTTTGATCGCTCGCAGCGCATCGATCGGATTGATGCACGTAACACCGTCGCGCACGAGCGCGCTTGAGAGCCGATTGATGATGTAACGAGGCGAGATGCCGTCCATGCCTTCGCGAATCGTCTCTTCCTTGAGCTCGCGCACGTCTTTCGACTTGTAGCCTTCAACGTCCTCGCCGTCGTAAAGCTTCATCTTCTTCACGATGTCGACGTTCTGGCGCTTCGGTTCTTCGAGACGAGTCATCACCGCAAACATCGCCGCGACTCTCAATGTATGCGGCGCGAGGTGAACGTTGCGCAGCGCTTCCGATTGGTGCAAAAGCTTGTCGTAAATCCGCTCTTCCTGCGAGACGCGCAGGTTGTAAGGCACTCTCACGAGGATGATGCGATCCTGCAACGCTTCGGATTTGCGATTGCCGGCGAACGCGATGTACTCGTTCTCGTTCGTGTGTGAAAGGATCACTTCGTCGGCGTAGATCATCGCGAAGCGGCCGGTCTTGATGCTCTGCTCCTGCGAGAGCGTCAGCAGACTATAGAGAAACTTCTCGTCAACCTTCAGCATCTCGACGAACTCCATCAAGCCGCGGTTGGCGATATTCAACTCACCATCGAAACGATAAGCACGCGGATCCGACTCGACACCAACATCCCCGATCGTCGAGAGATCGATCGATCCGGTGAGCTCAGTGATGTCCTGCGACTTCGGATCGCTGGGTGAGAAAGTGCCGATGCCGACGCGCTCTTTTTCCGAGAACCCGACGCGATGCACTTTCACGTCTTCATGACGCCCGCCATAAGTGTGCTCCAACGCATAGCGACACTGCGGACACAGATCACCTTCAATGTAGATGCCGTAATGTTTCTCGACTTCGGCGCGCAGTTGATGCGGGATGAGATGCAGCGGCTCCTCGTGCATCGGACAGTCTTTGATCGCGTAAACGGCGCCGGCCTCGGTCTTGGTCCAATCTTCGAGACCGCGCTTGAGCATGTTGACGATCGTCGACTTGCCTCCGCCCACAGGTCCCATGAGCAGCAGGATGCGCTTGCGCACTTCGAGTCGCTGCGCCGCCGATTTGAAATACTCGACTATCCTGGCGATGGGTTCTTCGATGCCAAACAGCTCGCCGGCAAAGAATTTGTAGGAGAGAACTTCGTGCTGAGTACCTTCGTTATGCCGGTCGATACCCACGGCATGAACCATGTCGTTAATGCGAGCGTGTGAAAGCTGGGCGACGCGTGGATTCTGGGCGACTAGCTCGAAGTAATCACGAAAAGTCCCTTCCCAGCGCAGCGCTTCGTGCTCACGGCGCAGATCTTCCAAACGTTCGCTGATGTTGAATTGTTTTTTGCCATCCTGCTCTTGCATAGCCTTGAAACCTCTTCGGCCTTCGCGCATTGGACAGCGTGTGGGGAGAGGGCCACGCCATTACGTACACCGCAACATTCGTCGGGGAAACTGCGGCTGGTTTGATCTGTGCTTCGTGATACGCCTCACGCGCGCGTAAGCGTGAGCTACGTCCTCGATGCATCAATGCTTCTCAATGATCGATTTCAAACGGAAGTCCGGTGGGAACTGGAAGCGAACTGCACGCGCGCTTCCTTGGGAGTGGAGTATAGCACAGGGGTCAATGATTATTTTGCAAACTCAATTTTCCCCGCCTAATACCACCTGAGGGTGCACACTCCGCGCACTCGCATCGTAGCGACCGATGGCAATCAACTCCTCACCGGCGTCGTATATCCTCACGTTCTCTCCGTCGGCCCAATCCCGTTCAAGCGCTTTGATTTCTCTGCCGTGGTTGGTCCGCCGAACGTCTTCGCCACTTAGATGCAGGGAAGGTAGCCACGAGAGCGCCGTGCCCGGCGGCAGCAGCACCTCTCCGATCGACTCTTCGCCAAAATGGATCTTCAACTCATCGAGTGTGATCGCCTGATCGATCCCAAGGTCCCCGACGCGCGTTCGTCTCAGCTCGGCTAAATGCGCGCCAACGTACAAACGTTTACCGAAATCTTCCGCAAGCGTTCTGACATAAGTACCTGACGAACACGACACACGCGTGTGAAAATCGAAGGTGCCGTCGAGGTTGTCCTTGATGAGCTGACCTTCAGGTCTGATCGCTGCGAACTCGTGGATGCATACGCGAACCGGCTTTCGTTCCACAGTCTCACCGCGACGTGCGAGTTCGTAGAGTTTTTTGCCGTCAATTTTCTTCGCCGAATACATCGGTGGTACCTGGTCTATGTTTCCACGAAGAGTTTGTAACGCTGATTCGATCTCCAGTTCAGTCCAGTGGCGTACTTTGGTTGTTGGACCAGCAACGGGGTTGCCGGTGCGGTCGCCGGTGTCGGTTGAGTATCCGAGACGAATGATGGCTTCGTATTCTTTATCAACTCCGGTCATGAACTGCGAGAGACGAGTCGCCTTGCCGAGCAAGACGACGAGCACGCCGGTGGCAAACGGATCTAACGTGCCGGTGTGGCCGATGCGACGCTCATGAAGGATGCGACGCGTTTGTGCGACCACGTCGTGAGACGTCATACCCGCGGGCTTATCGATTACTAATATACCGTCCATGGCTAAACATTTTAGATCAGCGACCAATCCGCGTTAATCTGTGTTCAATTATCGTGACTGATTTGCGACGTAAAACATTTGAGCGCGCCATAAAATTGCTGACCGTACGGCCTCGGTCTGTCGCCGAGCTGCGCGAGCGTCTGCTTAGACGCAAGGACGCGAACGAAGAAGTGGTCGAAGCCGTTATCGCGCGCCTGCGTGAGTATGGGTATCTCAATGACGAGCGCTTCGCGTTCAGTTATGCGTCTTACAAAGTGAAGCAGAAGCCGGTGGGACGCAGGCGTTTGGAACGCGATCTCAAGTTCAAGAAGGTCGACAGCGGCGTCGCGAATGAAGCGCTCGAGATGGTCTTTTCCGAGACGCCGGAGGAACAGCTTATCGACCAGGCGATTGCGAAACGCCTGCGCATCCGCGGCAAGCCGAAGAACCGCATGGAAGCCAAGAGTTTGTTCGATCATCTGCTGCGGCAAGGATTCGACTTCGAGTTGGTCGGTGAAAAAATCCGCTCATTAACCAAGGATGACACGGATGAGGTAAACTCGAACGAATTATGACTGGTAACGAGATTCGCGAAGCTTTTTTGAGGTATTTTGAGGAGCACGGGCACACGCGTGTGCGCTCGTCGCCGCTCCTGCCTGCCAACGATCCGACGTTGCTCTTCACGAACGCGGGCATGAATCAGTTTAAAGATGTCTTTCTGGGTGCGGAGAAGCGCGAGTATGTGCGCGCCGCGTCGTCGCAGAAGTGTATTCGCGCCGGCGGCAAGCACAATGATCTCGATGAAGTTGGAAAGACCGCGCGGCATCACACGTTCTTCGAGATGCTCGGCAATTTTTCGTTTGGCGATTACTTCAAGGAAGACGCGATCAAGTTTGCCTGGGAGCTGCTGGTTGATGAGCTGAAACTGGATCCGAAGCGGTTGTGGTTCACGGTTTATGAAGGCGACGCGGAAGTCCCGCCTGACGAAGACGCTGAGCGGTTCTGGGAGCAGGTCGGGGCGCCGCGCGAGCGAATCCTGCGCTTTGGTCGCAAAGATAATTTCTGGCAGATGGGTGAGACTGGCCCATGTGGACCATGCAGCGAGGTCCACTACTACATGGGCGACAGTCCGGACGATCCGGAAAACTCGGCAGCGCATGTCAACGGCCCGGGCGACACGATCATGGAGATCTGGAACCTGGTCTTCATGCAGTTTGATCGCAGTGAAGTTGAGGCGGGTAAGTACAAGCTCGATCCATTGCCGAAGCCGTCGGTTGATACGGGCGCCGGACTCGAGCGTCTCGCAGTTGTCTTACAGGGCGTGAAGTCAAATTACGATACGGATCTGATTCGCCCGATCGTGGAATTCACCGCGAAGCTCGCCGATCGCCATTACGAACCGGAAACACAGGAAGGTTTTGCGATGCGCGTCATTGCTGACCACGCGCGCGCGACTGTCTTCGCGATTGCGGACGGAATTTTGCCCGGTAACGAAGGTCGCAATTACGTGCTGCGCAAGATTATGCGACGCGCGATCTACCAGGGCCATCACACGCTGCGATTCGAAGAATCGTTTTTCAATGAGGTTACTGATTTCGTTGTCGACTTCATGAAGGACTCGTATCCGGAGCTCGAGACGCATCGTGAGTTTGTGCAGAAGATGGTGCGGCTGGAGGAAGATCGTTTCCGTTCGACGTTGACGGTTGGGTTGAACAAGCTCGATGAAGTTTTCGCCGTGAGCAAAGGCGCGATGCCGGAGTACAAAACACTCGCGCGACTTTACGACACGTTCGGCACGCCGCGCGATCTGATTCGTGTCGGGTTGGAAGAGCGCGGGTTTGCGATCGATGAAGACGAGTTCAACAGTGCGTTCGACTCGGCGCTTCAGGAGCTTCAGCACACTGGGACGGCGGATAAAGGCGAGACTAAAGCGAAGGCTAATCCGGTTTACGCAAACCTCGCCTCGCGGCTGTCGAGATCGCTGTTCAAGGGATATGAAACGACGAACGTTACTGATGCCACCGTCGTTGCTGTAATCAAAGGCGATGAGGTCGACTCGCTGAGCGAGGGTGAAGAGGGTGAGATTGTGCTCGACCACACACCGTTCTATGCCGAGAGTGGTGGACAGGTCGGAGACGTTGGCGTCATCGTTGGTCCAACAAATGAGCTGGCAACTGTTCTCGATACTTATTCCCCCGCGCAGGGTTTGATCGTGCACAAGATTAAAGTCGAGAAAGGAAGTTTCAAGGTTGGTGATACGATCTCGGCTGACGTCGACGTCGAGAAGCGCGATGCAACGAGACGCAATCACACGGCGACACACCTGATGCACGCGGCGCTGCGCGAGGTTTTGGGAACACACGTGAAGCAGGCCGGATCTGTTGTGGCGCCGACTTATTTGCGTTTCGACTTCACGCATTACCAGCCGCTCACAGCCGCTGAGAAAGAAGAAATTGAGCGCCTCGTCAACTATCACATCCTGCGCAACGAGCCAGTGCAAACGGACGAGATGGCGATTGAGGAGGCGATGCGCTCAGGCGCGATGGCGCTGTTTGGTGAGAAGTACGGCGAGCAGGTGCGCGTGCTTTCGATTAAGGGCGTCGAGGGAATCTTCTCGAGAGAGCTCTGCGGCGGCACACACGTGCGCGCGACTGGCGATATCGGACTGTTCAAGATTACGAGTGATGAATCGATCGCATCCGGCGTGCGACGCATTCGCGCGGTCACGGGCATGGATGCTTACGAGCGGTTCCGTGAAGCTGAAGTGCTGGTGGATGGATTGAGCAGCGGGTTGAGAACGTCGCGCAACGATTTGCCGTTGACGGTGACGCGCTTGCAGGATGAGTTGAGAAAGGCGCGTCGGGAGACGGACGAGTTGAAGTTGAAGATCGCGGGTGGCGCAGCCGGAGCTTCGTCGAATGGTGACGAGTCGCGTGAAGTGGCTGGCGTGAAAGTTCTGGCGCGTGAGGCGAGCGGGCTCGATGCTGCGGCGATGCGACAGCTTTCAGACACGCTCCTCGCGCGGATCAAGTCGGGCGTGGTCGTGCTCGGGCGAAGCAGTGATGGAAAGGTTTCGTTGATTGTGCGGACGTCGGCTGACCTGACCGGGAAGATTCCGGCCGGACAAGTGATCAAAGAGCTCGCGCCAATCATCGGTGGCCGTGGTGGTGGCAAAGCCGACATGGCTGAGGGTGGTGGCAATCAGCCCGAGAACCTGCAGTTAGCACTCGAGAAAAGTTTTGAGGTCGTGGAACGTTTGGTTAGTTAATTGCCGCGGATGAACGCAGATCAGCGTTAACCGCGTTCATCCGCGGCCCAAAATTACATAGTCTTCTGTTTCTCCGTGAGGTTGATGTTCATCTTCTCAAGCGTGATCTTGTTAAGCGTGCCGGTCACCTTGAGCCCTTCCGCCTGCTGATACTTCCGCAGTCCTTCTCGCGTCGCATCATCAAGCTTGCCGAGTTGCTCTCCGCCGTAAAAGCCCCGCTCCTTCAGAATCGCCTGAGCCTGATTGATCTGTTCCTTGGTAGCACGAAAGATTGGGCCGCGTTTGGCGCCCTGCTTCGTCGCTGATTTGGTTGTGGTTGAGGTCTGAGCCTGTACTCCAGCGGTGAAGACACAGAGCAGCAGTAAAGTAAGTGTAAGGATTTTCTTCATGTTGTTCTTCCTTTTTGTGAGGCGCGCAGAAGCGCGCGGGTTTATGGTTTAACCGTGAGGGCTTTCGGTCCGAAAAATCGCCGCTATGATACCGCGTCTGTCAAGTATAGTTGTGTTCAACAAATTTGGCAATGGTTTTACCGCTGTGGTAGGATGCCAGAGTGCGAAGAACGCTCTACATTCTCGCCATCTTTGCCCTCGCAGCCGGACCCGCGGCGGCGCAGTATCAGGTTGATAATTTCGACTTCCCCAACGCAGTCAAGATTCAAACCTCTGCAAAACCAGCAACCAAACGCCTGATACAGCTCACCAGCATGCCGCTAAATCCGTCGCTCGGCGGCTTCACGACCGGCAATTCCGAAGTCGACAACTACATCGTCGAATCCGGCAAGCGCAACTCAGTCGATCCGCTCCTCCTCTACTCGATCATGCATCAGGAATCGAGCTTCAAACCTCGTGCTATGTCCAACAAAGGCGCGCGCGGTCTGATGCAACTCATACCTTCCACCGCGATTCGTTTTGGTGTGACGAATATCTGGGACCCGAAACAGAACATCGAGGGCGGCGCGCGCTACATGCGGTTCCTGCTCAATCTTTTTAACGGCGATGTCCGGCTTGCACTCGCGGGCTACAACGCCGGCGAAGGCGCGGTGATGAAGTATGGTTACCAGGTTCCGCCATACAGCGAGACACGCGAGTACGTGCGACGCATCGGCAATCGCTACAGCCTGATTCGCGACCCCGAAGCGGCCGCACTTGCAAACACCTTATCCAACAAAGAACTCGCCGCGGCACAACAAAAAGATCCGACCCCACTGAACGTCTACGAGCGGAGCGTCTTCATGACGCGACTGCCGGACGGTCGTCTGCAACTCGTCAGCCAGTAAGCCACCGACACAGACTGATCTGATCCTTATCAATCTGCGTATATCTGTGGCATGATTGGCACCATGACCTGTTCCAGTTGCGGAGCATATGTACCCCCAAGCGTCCGTTTCTGTTCAAATTGCGGCGCACCAGCTTCTGACCCGGAAGCAACGCGAATCGCACGCTTGCAAGCACGCTCGCTCGAGACGAGCGGCGATCAGGATCTCGAGCACACAGTCTTCACTGTTCGACCCACGATGATGTTCGTCAAGGCTGGTTATGCGCTGGCAGTCGTGGCGGGTATTGCGCTCGTGTTCCTGCTGGCTTCGCTGAGCGTCCCGGCGTCAATCTCGATTCCAATCGCGCTCGCGCTGCTGCTGATTCCGGCTTACTACCACATACGCCGCAACATGGTTCGCTACACCGTGACCGACTCGAAACTCCAGATCGACACCGGCCTGATCGCTCGCACCACGAAAAACATCCCGCTGAGCAAGGTTCAGGATGTAACTGTCTCAGCCACGATTCCGCAGCGAATGATGGGCTTCGGCGACATCATTATCGACAATGCCAGTGAGCTCGGCGGCTCGATCGTGATGCACAACATCAGCAAGCCGCGTCACTACGCCGACCTTCTTTTGCGCGAACTCAGACGCTGGCATTAAACTTACCGCGTGCTGCCCAACCGCTCCACGGAACATCAAAGCCCCGGCGGTTTCTAAACTTCGAGTTTCTATTTCGGGGCCGCATGATGAGGAGTCGTATTGCGCTTAATATTGTTGTTCGGTCTTTTGGTCGCTTTCGCGAGCTCTGCGTTTGCGGATACTCCTGCTGAACCAAGACCTCTGCCCACTACTATCGGCCACTTCAGGCAGGTCAAAACCAACGCATCACCGTCAACAGAACACGATGAAGGCAGCACTGCAGAGCCACTCGCCTATCAGTTATCCGAGTATGCGGGAAACAAGGGAGATCGAGTGTCAGTGGAGATCGTACGGCTGCGGCACGAAGCGCAGGCGTACCAGGAGCTCAGCCTGGCCGCAGCGATGGCCCGCAGTAATAACTCGAGAGTCGAGATAGTTCCGAACGTCGGCGGCGGTACTGCAGGTTTTGCCACCGGCGACGAGATCGTCTTTTTCAAGGGACAGCACGTCGTGAAGGTTAAGAATCTGAAGGGCAGCCCGGCAAACGTCAATGAAGTTGCCCAGAACCTGAGCGCGGGGCTCGATAAAGGCGAGGGCGATATTCCGGCTGTAATCAAGCATCTGCCTCAGGTTGAAGATACACGAAAGAACGCTGTTTTCCTGAGCAATTTCACCAATCTAGGGTCACTATCGTTTCAACATCCAGTGTTGGAAGCCGTTCAGGGCGGAGGCAATGCTGACGCGGTTCTGGCAACGTACGGCCCGAGTAAGATTCTCCTCGTCGAGTTCAACACGCCTCAGCTCGCAACGGAAAACGACCATCGCATCATCGCTCGCATACAGGAGCTCTGGCGCCTGGGCCAGCCGGCTCCGACTGCGTATCGTCGCGTTGGGAACTATTCCGTGTTCGTCTTTGACGCACCAGACGAGCAAACAGCCAAGCAGTTAATCGGCCAGGTGAAGTACGAGCAGGTGGTGCAGTGGCTGGGCGACAACCCAAACATTCTCAGGGAAGCCCAGAAGCGCTACGTCAACACCACACTCGGTGTCCTCGTCGCTGTTTTGAAAGCATCCGGTTACGCGGCGCTTCTATGTCTGGGCGTGGGCGGTTTGATTGGCGGTCTGCTCTTCAGTTACAGACGCTCACAGCAGAAAGCAGCGACCGCGTATTCAGATGCCGGTGGAATGCTGCGACTCAATCTGGATGAGTTGAGTGCTGAAACGAATCCTTCCCGTCTGCTCCAGGATCGAAACTAAAAAACTTTAGCCGCCGATTTCTGCGGATAAACGCTATCTGCGTTGATCTGCGGAAATCCGCGGCTAAAGATCGAGCCAAAAAAATTGCGGGCTGCTGATTTTCCTGGGAGGCTCCCCCAAGCCCCGTCAAGACGTCAATCAGCAGCTCCGCTATTATTGCTCTTCGACTGCGTCACAAGCACCACTCCGTTCCCCCTTAAGAGTCAAATGCTTGCTTCTAAAATCTGTGAGAGGATGCCTCCCCCAAAGCCTCCACTCACCGCAGTTATCAGAGCCTGACCCGATTTACCCTTATCTACCCTTCTTGTTCTGTTCGTCTCTTTGGCAATGACCGTGCCAACAGGGCGATATGGAGCACTACAAATCGAATGATGGAGCTTTTACTGGGATTTCTTTGTGATCTGATGGTGAGGAGATTGTGCGCGAACGGACAAAAGTGTGGCGGAGTTGTAAAACTATCGGACAACCCCCACTGTACCAGCGGCCGATAATCATTCGGTCTAGGGCAAAGCTTTGACGAAAGTCTCGACTTCAGCCGGCGTGTTGTAGAAATGTGGGGCAATTCGGAGGCGACCAGCACGTGGCGCCGTGACGATTTTCTGCGTGCTGAGATGATGATAGAGCGCCATAGCGGAGAAACCGTCTCGATGACGAATGCAAACGATCTGAGATTTCTCGGCAGGTGCTCGAGAGCTTACGACTTCGTAGCGTTTTGCCCTGAGACGCTCGCATAAGTCGTCCGTAAGCTCTTCGAGGTAGTTCGCCACGTTCTGCACGCCAAAGCGCGTTAGAAGCTCAATACTCGCCTTAAAACCATATAACAGTGCGGCAGGTCCGGTTCCGGTCTCCCAGGCCAGAGCGCCGCGGTTCCAGCCCTGTTCGAAGTTGAAGTAGTCATCAGGGTTCGGAACGCTGATCCAGCCGACGAGCGTGGGTTGAATCCGCGCGCGCGCTCGATCCGAGAGATAGAGGTAACCAACGCCTTCCGGTGATAGTAGCCACTTGTGACCAGCACCTGCCGCCACATCGATAAACTCGGCCTCAACATCGGTCGGAACGACGCCGAGCGCCTGAATTACGTCAACGACAAATAAGGCGTCGTGCTGGCGCGCGATGCGGCCGAGTCGTTCCAGATCCGTGCGAAAGCCGGAGGCGTACTGAACGTGACTGATGGCGACGACGCGTGTGTTGTGGTCAATCAAGCTTGAGAGTTCAGCGAAATCGATGCGGCCGTCGCGCTCTTCACACATCCGCACTTCGACGCCGAAGTTGTCATGCACGCGCAGCCACGGGTAGATGTTCGACGGGAATTCGCGGCTGAAGGTGACGATGTTGTCGCCCTTGCGCCAGCTCAGGCCGTTGGCGACGGTTGAGAGCGCGTCGGAGGTGTTGCGTACGAAGGCGACCTGTTCGGATCGCGCGCCGAGAAGTTTTGCGAGTAGCTCACGCGCCTGCTCTTTCGTCGCGAGCCAGTCGCGGAAGTTGATCGAACCATTTTCGTGGACGTCTCTGAGTTGGGATTCAACTGCCTGGATCGTTGTAATTGGTGGAGGAGAGACGGCTGCGTGGTTGAAGTAGAGCGCACGCTCCGTGATGGGAAATAACGCACGCAGTTCAGGCGTCATACGACCTCACAGTTTTTAGCCACGGATGACACGGATCGGAGCCGCGGATTCAGGGCGCGTAAGGACGGTTGTAGAATTCTTTGTACAACCAACCGAGTACACGTGCTTCTGCGGTGCAGAGCGATTCGATCCAGCAGTTGAGCAGGAATTCTGTGCGGCCGCGTTGGAAAGGGATCTTCTCCGCTTCCGTCACGATCGAGCCGCCGCTTTTCAAGTCTAACTTGTATGCCTCTGCGGTCGTCTCGTTGGCTTTCGACGCCGCATCGAGCGCGCCGAGAAGCTGGCCTAGCCACTCGTGCAGACTGCGCTCGGTCGAGTTGTCGGCGAGCGCCTGAATGATTCCGATCGCGAGTCGATCCTCAGCCCGGTTGAACTGAAAGATCTCTTCACCCTGCGACTGCACGTGTTGCTGTTTCCACTGGAATACCTCTTCGACGGAAGGGTGCCTAATGATCGCGACCCGCTGATCGTAGTTGAGGAACCACTCAATCACATCCGGAACCGAATCAACGTCGACTTGCCCGTATGCGTCTCGTTGCAGTGGCGGACCTTGCAGATCACTCTCGCTTGTCATCTCTTCACTTTCAAATCGAACGAAGCAGAGACCTCGCCGACGATATCGCCACGGCGGTTCTTCACCGGAAAGAACGCATACTTCGCCACTGCGTCAAGCGACTCGTCGCGCAACACTCCCAGTTGTCGCATCGATTCGATCACCACCGGCGCACGCGCGCGCTTGTCGTCGCCGTCTTCGATCTTTAACGCTATGCCCAAGCCTTGCGGCCACTCTTCACTCGGCTCGATACCAGCCGTGTAAACTCCATCTGCCCCCACCTTCGAAACTAAGCGACCAGGCGCCGCGCGCATGAGCTCCGTGTCGAGCCGTTCCGACGTGCCGCCGATCAACTCCGGATACGCGGTCATCACGCGCACGATTCGCTCACAGGCGTCGCGCGTCTTTTTGTCGAAGCTCGCTGGTGGCGAAATCAATCGCGCATACGCGATCGCCATTGCTTTAACAGTGATTCCAAACGCCGGCACCGCGCAGCCGTCGACACCAATAGCCATGTCCGTGACTGCCACACCCGAGAATTGCGACACCACGTCAGCAATCGCCTTCTGCACGGGATTCTCAGGGCTCTCGTAGTTGTCGATCGACGCGCCAAGGTGAACCGCGACGCCGAGCATCCCGGCGTGTTTGCCTGAGCAGTTGTTATGCAGCGCGTTTGGTTGTTCGCCGCGTGCGCGAAGATCGAGAGCAGCCTGCAAGCCGTACGGCTCATGCGCGCCGCAGCGCAATGCTTCTGGACCAAGACCGATCTTGCGCAACATCGATGCAGCCAGCTCGGTGTGAATCGGTTCGCCGTTGTGTGAGCCACACGCGAGCGCGACTTCGCGATCCGTGAAGCCAAAGTGCTCTGCAGCTCCGGTAGTTAAAAGCGGTATTGCCTGGAATGGCTTAGCTGAAGATCTCAGGTAAGTGACGTTCTCGGGTGCGCCGAGCGACGCGATGATGTTTCCCTCTGGATCGACAACGACGATGTGACCACGATGACGAGACTCTGTTATCGAGCCTCGTTTGACTTCAACGAGCGGCTCAGCGAGCGGTATCTGCTGCGACATTTGATCAGCATCTTGCCACAAAGAGACACAAAAACCATCCACAGATTTCACAGATAAATTTTTCTGTGTAATCTGTGGATGGTTTTGTGGTTTTTGTGGCTAAGAAGGAATTACTTCTTGCGGCCGCCGTAGCTGAGTACGGTTAACTTCACGGTGCGTCGTCCGAAGCGCATGGCTTCGCGCGACGTTGGGGTCCAGATATCAATGCGCTTGCCCCGCACGAGGGTGCCTGTGTCTGCGACCAGATACTCACCACTGTAAGTCCCCGCATCGAGCCGCACGCGCGAACCCAAAGGCAAGTGTCTCGGATCGGCAGCAATCAATCCCTTGGCAACAGGTCGTCCACTCGCAGTCCGTCCACGCAGACTGTAAGCAGTGGCGACGTAATTCGCCGGAGGCGCAACGTACACCTCTGTCGCTGCGATCTGTTCTCCTAAACTACCTTTTGGAGAAACGACTGGTTGTTGTGGTTCTTGAGAAGAGAGAGTCTCCGCCGAGAGAGTTGTGGCGGTAAAAGTCAAAGAGAAACTCAGAAGTGCAACAGCAATGATCGCACCTCCGCTGAAGTGATAATTAACTTTCAAATTCGGGTCTCCTGTCCGATGTTGTTACTTACTCTTCAGCGTCCTGCGCGAGTCCGTTCTTTCCTATGACTCGTCCCCTGGCTCTAGGAGTCTGATCTGGTCAGCCGAGGTTGGGGGCTTGCATCCTTGATGCGGTGCGCTGAAGTGTCTGGATTAGATAAAGCGAAAAGCGACGATTACTTCCAGTAATATCCGCGATTCGGGTCGACCCTAACACAGCGTTTAAGGTCTGTTCAACCGTGAGAACTACGTGATTTTTGTGAGAAAAATAACAACGCTGTTGTTAATTAGTGAAATATCAAAAGTTAAGAAAAATCGATACGGTCACATCGACTTAGGTTTGTTTTTGAATTGTAACCCAACAAAATAGCGCTACTTAGAATTGAACAATTCAGGAAGAGGGGCTTGCCCCCCGCTCATCGAATTCCTGGTAACGGCAGGGGCAAGCCCCCTCTTCCTGACTTGTTCTTCTTTCGGTTCTTGACTCTTCTAGAGCTTGAGGAAGTTTTCGACAATCTGGCGCCCTTTAGGATGCTCTTCGTCAAACAGCTCGGGATGGAACTGGACACCGTAAACGCGCCTGCCCTTCTCCTGCATCGCCTGGATCTTGCACGTCTCGTTAGACGCAGTCGCGCGGAAACCATCAGGCAGTTCTTTCACTTCGTCACAGTGGTTGTGCCAGACTGTGATCTCTGACGGTAGTCCTTTGAAGAGACCGTCTCCAGTGTTCTCAATCGGCAGAAAACCGCGCTCACGTTTCGCGCCGTTGTAGCCTTCACCCGGTTCAAGCCGGCCCATCAGTCCGACTTCAGCACCGTGAGCGATTGCGATCTGCTGGTGACCACCACACACACCGAGGATCGGCTGGCTCGCGTGTTTGATGACGTCGAAAACCCCAGCCAGCGACTCAGTGGAATACTGATCCCACGGATGACTCTGACCGCTGAGAATGATGTGCGAAGGACGCAGGCTGCGAACTCTCTCGAGCGAGACATGATGAAAAGGCTCTGTGAGGATCTCGAGGCCGGGGATCAAACGCCCGAGCACCGCGCGAATCTCGCGAGGGCTTGCGCCTTGACCATCCACGGTGTTGTCGACGAGGTAAACGAGCACTACTTCAAACAGTAAAGCTTCCCATTGAAAGCGCCGATGTAAATTCGTCCGCCGAGTATCGCGGGCGTCGCGTTGATATTATCACCGATCTTCAACTCGCTGATCGCCTCGCCATTGTCCGCCGAGATCGCATGAATCCAGCCGGCTTTGTCGCCAAAGATCAAACGACCATCGACGAGCGGCGACGTTCCCCAGATCGCTGCCTTCGCTTTATATTTCCAAACGACTTCGCCTTTGTCGGCCGTCAGGCAATAGAGGTAACCGTTGCTCGAGCCGATATGTACTCTTCCATTCACGACTATCGGGCTGGCCCACATTCCACTCTTTTCTTTCAAGGTTCCCCCAGTCGCCTGGTACTTCCAAAGCAGCTCGCCGTCGCTCTGACGAAAACAATAGACGACACCATTCTCGGCGGCTGTGTAGACTTTGCCTTCGTAAACGGCGGGCGTCGAATCTGAATCGGCGCCGATGCGCGCCTTCCAAATCGTTGTTCCATCGCTCAGGTTGAGACAGTAAAGATCACCTTGCTCGGTGCCGACGTATGCGCGATCGTCGACGACTGAAAAACTACCTTCCATCGATCCCAGCCGCTCGGTTTTGTAGATCAACGAACCATCTTCCAGATTCAGACTGTAGAAGAAACCGTCTTCACCGCCGAAGTACACACGGTTGTTGATGACGGCGGCGGAGCAGTCGACTTCGAATCCGGTTTTGTATTTCCAAATGAGTGTGCCGTCACGTGCGTCGATGCAATAGATGTAATGATCGAGACCGCTGGCGATCAGTCGATCACCGACGATTGTCGGTGTGGCTTTGAGACTGTCTTCAGTTTTGTAACTCCAGATCAGTCGCCCGTCTTTTTTGTCGAGACAATAGAGACGTCCGTCAGCGGAGCCGAAGTAAACGCGCGTTTCGTCGACTGACGGTTGACCTGGCCAGCTCGAGCCGCCCCACGGATCTTTATGCAAGCGGCCGCTGATCCAGTTGGTTTCGAACTCCCAAACGACTTCTAACTTTTTGCCTGACCACGGGCCGGTGCCGTAGAAGTTACGGGAGGCGTTGCCGAGCCACGCGGGCACGGATGTTGGTGGTTTTGGCGGTTCAGGTGGTTTCGCCGCCTCTGTTGGGGTTATGACCTTTCCGCCACACGCGGAGAGTAAAACGAGCGCTAAAATGATGGGGGAGAGTTTTAGCATCTTGTGAATCCTGCAAATCCTGTAATCCTGTTTACAACTGCTGCAACCACTGGCCGCAATAGACTACTTCAGCCGTTCCCGTAATCACAACCTCGCCGTCCGGCCGCCACTTGATCCGGACTTCGCCGCCTTCCATCAACACACGCACGTCGCGATCGGCCTTGTCGTTTACCATCGCGGCAACCGCGCCCGCGCACGAGCACGTTCCGGAAGCCGTCGTCTCACCAACGCCACGCTCCCAAATACGCAGCTCGATAAAGTCTCTCTCAACAGGTCGCACAAACACGACGTTCGTTCGATCAGGAAACTGCGGATGCACCTCGATCGCTTTACCAATCGCGCGCCAGTCGAGAGCGTTGAAGTCGTCGACGAAGATGCAGCAGTTTGGATTACCCATCTGCATCGCAGTTACGGGAAAGCTCTCGCCGTTGACCAGCAATGGATAATTGACGACCCGTTCGAGCGGCGGCGTGATCGACATCGGTATCGACGCGGTGTCGAACTTCGGCTGGCCGAGTTCTGATTCGAACAGAAACTTGCCGAGCGAAGGCTGGCCGCGGAGGAAATAGCGCTTCAATCCGGTGCGCGTGCTGAGTCGCAGCTCTTCCCGAGTCCAAAGCTGTTTGTAGTAAAGATACGCCACCGCACAGCGAGTTCCGTTACCGGAAAGTCCGGCTTCGCTGCCGTCAGGATTGAAGATGCGACAACTGAAATCGGCTTCGTCTGTTTGGGATCTCGCGATGATCGCGATCCCATCGCCGCCAGCGCCGTAATGCCGGTTACAAATGCGACGCGCAAACGCACCGAGATCGCCGGCTTCACGAAGCTCATCCGCCTCGATCACGAGATAGTCGTTTCCGAGGCCGTGGAATTTAGTGAACTGTGGCTGCATTCGCGTTATCGGTGGCTTTGCCTGCGAAGGAGGCGAGCATGACTGCGATCGGATCGATGCACGATGATCGTGGATCGAAATCGCGCGGGTAGTTGTTGACCATGATCGAAAACGCGAGTTTCTCGCCGCCCGCCGTCGTCATATAACCGCCGAGACTTGCGGCCGAGCTGAGCGAGCCCGTCTTAGCGCGCACGTTATTCTCAGCAGGCGTGCCTTTGAAGCGATTGCGCAACGTGCCGTCGATACCGGCAATAGGAAGTGCATCGCGAAATACGGTCGCATACCGGTGCTTGCTCATGAACGTCAATAACTGCACCGATGCTTCAGCCGTGATCATGTCGTTGCGTGAAAGACCCGAGCCATCGTCGAGCACTAGAGCTTCCGGCCTTAGTCCCACGGTCTTCAAAAACGTTTTGACTGCTTCAAGACCGAGCTCTTCCGACGTTTGCGGGAGGTTTGACGTGGTCGACGGCGGTGGTGGCGGTGCGACTTTTCCGAGCGTTCGCAGAATCAATTCAGTATAGAGATTTTGACTCGGCTTCAGCGTCTGCGCTGCGATCACGCTGAACGGTGGCGACTGCAACGTCGCGATCTCGTTTTGAACAGCATTTGACGAGACACTTATTCGCGAAGCGCCTGTGATCGTGACGCCCTTCTGCGCGAGTGACGACCGCAGCATGTAAACAAAGAGCAATCCTGGATGCGAGATGCCGATGCCGCCAGTGTAGCCACGATCTTCGAGTGGAATGCTGCCGGTGATCGTGATCGTGTTCTCACCAAGGCCACGGTGAATCGAGAACTCGCGCTTGCTGCCTTTCGCCGACGTGATGACTTTGTTGACGATCGTGAGTAACGGATCGGGTGGACCAGTCGTAATCAACGCGGGCTGCCCGATTGCCGTACCGGGTTTGATAAAGAGATCCAGTGCGTTGTCGTTGACGGTTAGCGGCGTGATTTCAGCGCCGTAGTACCACGTGAGATCTTCCCAGTTCCAACCCGAGCCATACTTTGGTCCAACGAAATAACTCTCGTCGCCAACGATATCGCCTTCAACGCGCTTGACACCTGCCGCAACGATGCGCGCGGCAAGATCGTCGATTGCTTTCACGTAATCACCGCTGTTGAAACGTGCCGCGATAGACGGATCGCCGCGCCCGTAAATCGTCAAATTCCCGTGCACGACGCCCGCAGCATCAGGACGCGTGCTCGCGTAGACGGAAGTCGAGAAACGATAATCAGGAGACAAACGATCGAGCGCCGCAGCAACCGTGTAGAGCTTCATGTTCGACGCCGGGCGAAGAAGCTTCGCGGCGTTCTCTTCGTACAACACGCGACCGTTGTCGAGCGAAACAACCTTGATCCCAACCATCGCGGACGACAGCTCCGGCTTCGCAAGCACCTCTTTGATCCGAGTTTGTAATTCCGGGAGTGTCTTCGGCTGCTGCGCCACCGCCGCAGAAAAACTGAAAAGTAGTAAGAGATAGGTTGCGAGTGCTCGCCTGTATCTGTGCATATCGTTCTTTTGATCCGTGTATTCCGTGGCTAAAGTCTTTCCATCAACTCCGCAAATCGTTGATCTCCTCGAAGTGACACCAAATTCGGATCATTCTCGAAACACGGCCGGTTCGCATTCCCCAGCGAAATCGATCGCTCGAGCCACTCGAACGCATCACCCTGCAATCCCTCGAGCGCGTAAACCGACCCGATCGAGTAACTGATATCCGCATCGACTTCACCATTGCGCTTCACATCCGGCGTGAGCTGTGCGAGCGCCTCGTCATGCTTGCCCTGCCCACTCAGGAACATCGCCATGAAGGGCCGTATCCCGTGCATGTTCGGATGCTTTTCAATGACGTCTTTCATCAACTCCGCGGCCTCATCAGTCTGGCCCGTGTAGTACAACGCGAGCGCGCGAAACGTTCGTACGAGCGCGTTGTCAGGATCGCCGGAAGTGTTCAGCTCGCGGAACGTGTCGTCGAAATGGCCCATATACATGTGCACAAGCGCACGACTATAACTCGCTACGACATGCGCCGCCGGATCGAGCCGTACGAGACGATCATAGCTGCGTAGCGCACGTCCATACTCGCCATCCAACCGATGCAGCAGCGCCTTGACGAAATGGACCACCGGCTCGTTTGGCGCCTCACGCCGCGTGCGTTCAACTTCCTCACGCGCCTTCTGTTTCTGACCGCGCCAAAGATAAACAAAAACCATCAGCATGCGCGCTTCGCAGATATTCGGATCGATTGCGAGCGCTTTAGTGAACGCGGCTTCAGCGCGCTCGTAATCTTCTGAGCCGCCAAAACCTTTGAAGACGCGATTGACGTAACACGCGCCGAGCCCATCGTGGGCCAGCGCGAAATTTGGATCGAGCTGGATGGCGCGCTCGAAATGCTCGATCGCCGAGTCGCAATCTTCGGCTGCGAGCGTGCGAAAGATGAAGCGCGCGAACAAGTCACGACCGCGCAGGTATTGCTCGTAAGCCGCGGGATTACGAGTCGAGGCTTTGCCGGTTCCGACCTGCTCATGCGGGCTGAGCTCAACACTCAAGCCCTCGACGATCCGCTGCGCAATCGTGTCCTGGAGCACGATGATGTCTGACGCGGCGCTATCGATACGATCGCTCCACAACAACTCGCCTGTCGCAACGTCAATCAGTTGCGCGGTCACGCGAAAGCGATCGCCCGAATGAATAAAGCCGGCAGTGAGAACGGCGCTGACGCCGAGCTCCTGTCCGATCTCGCGCGGATCTCTCTGCTGTCCCTGGTAGCGAGCAATTACTGAAGAAGGCCTGACGACCAAAGAACGCACGCGCGCGAGCTCGGTAATCACCGCGTCGGCGAGCGAGAACTCGTAGAACGCTGCAGCCGGATCGTTGCTCAAGTTTCGGAAACAGAGAATCGCAAGGCTCTTCTTTTCCTGATCCGTGACTGTTGTGAACGGTGTTTCGTGAATGCCTGGCTTGGACGAAGTGACCACGTTTGGCGCTGAAGTCGGCGACTCAGTTCGCGTGATCGACTTTAACCAACGGACCGCGCGCGAGACAGGATTCGCGCCTGTGAGATGACGCGGCGGCTCCGGCGTCACGCTTTGCACAGTTTGATAGCCGCCGGTTGCGCCGGTATCGAGCTGCTGTAGCACCCCGCGCAGCTCGTTGCGAAAGTCTTCCGTGTTCTGGAAGCGATCCTTCGGCTCTTTTTCGAGTGCTTTGTCGATGATCTGTTGCAGTCGCGGCGGTATCGCGCTCGAGCGCAACTCTGCGATCGGTCGCGGCGGATCGTGAAGCACCGCGTGACGCACGTCGATCGTCGTCTTGCCGCGAAACGGCCACGTGCCGGTCAGCATCTCGTAAAGCAACACGCCGAGTGAAAAGATGTCCGCGCGCTTGTCGACGCGATCGCCGCGCGCCTGTTCGGGCGCCGCGTAAGTCGCGGTGCCGTACGGAACGCCGACCTCCGTGAGCTCCGTGCGATGAATGCCGGCGGTTGCGGCTTCAGTGTCGTCGAGCAGCTTGGCGAGTCCGAAGTCGAGCACCTTCACCTGGCCCGTCGAAGTCACCATCACGTTGCCGGATTTGATATCGCGATGGATGATGCCGCGGCTGTGCGCGGCTGCGAGTGCGTCGGCAACCTGCAAGCCGATCAGCAGAGCGGTTTTCAGTTCGAGTGGACGGCCGGCAACAAGCTGTCGCACGTTTTTGCCTTCAACAAACTGCATCGCGATGAAGTGAACGCCGTCGACTTCATCGAGATCGAAAATGGTGCAGATGTTTGGATGGTCCAACGATGAGGCGAGACGCGCTTCGCGTTCGAAACGTTTGAGATTGGATTCTTTCGCGCTGAGCTCCGGAGGTATGACTTTGATCACAACCGCACGACCGAGCTTCGTGTCGGTGGCTTTGTAGACCGCGCCCTGCCCGCCAACACCGAGCTTGTCGGTAATGCGATAGTTTCGAAGCGTCTTACCTACCATCGGTTAAATTAGCCACGAATGAACACGGATTTCACAGATCTGAATCTGCTTTTCTGAACCGTGTTATCCGTGTTTATCTGTGGCAAAAGACTGTATTAGTTCTTCGGCGCTGGCGGTTGCTGTGCCGACTTTTCCAACCACGATCCCGGCGGCGCGATTTGCGAACGAGGCCGCCTCGACCATCGTTGCGCCGCCCGCGAGTGCGCACGCAAGCGCGGCGATGACCGTGTCTCCCGCACCGGTGACATCATAGACCTCACGCGCCGCTGTTTCGACGTAAACAGGTCCGCCGTCGCCTTCGAGCAACATCATCCCACGATTGCCGCGTGTTATTAACACCGCATCACATCCAAGCTTCTCGCGAATTATTTTTGCCGCCGTGTGCGATCCGTCGTCAGAATGATCTTCGCTGTCGCTCATCCGCAGCGCCTCGAGATGATTCGGCGTGACGAGCGTTGCCGGACGATACGCGTTGAAGTTGCGCAGCTTCGGATCGATCAGCACGGGCACTTGCTCGTATGCGACCGGCAAGATCTCACGCAGGATGCGCGGCGTCACGACACCTTTGTCGTAGTCTGAAACTACAAACGCGTCTGCCTGCTTCAGTGCTTCTTTCAAGCACGCGATGATCTGATCTTCGATTTCCGACGTGACCGGAACGCGCGACTCGCGATCGGCGCGTACGACGAGCTGGCTGTGCGCGATGATGCGTGTTTTTGTCGTCGAGCGACGCGAGTTGTCAACGATCAAACAGCCGTCCTGGGATCCGAGCCCGCGCAGCTCAGTTTGCAAACGCTCGCCTGGTCCATCTTTGCCAACCACGCCCACCACCGACCCGCGCGAGCCGAGCGCGACGAGATTCGCCAGCACATTCGCGGCGCCGCCGAGATGCACCGATTCGCGACTCACATCGACGACGGGAACGGGCGCTTCAGGCGAGATGCGCGTGACGTCGCCCCAAACAAACTCGTCGAGCATCACGTCGCCCAGCACAAGGACGTAACGACTCGCAAGTGTCTTCAGGATCTCGGAGGCGCGAGTTTTGGTTAGTTGGGACATGGTCCTGAGTAGGATCTCTCACGCGGCGGCGCAACGGCGCAGCGTTCGTATTCTTCCGTTGCGCCGTTGTGCCGCTGCGTGAGTAATTTTCTTCACGCAAAGATCAGCTTAGCAGCCGGTCAATAGCTGCAATTACCCGCGTCACCGGCACGCGCAGGATACATTCGGGCTGATCGAACTTCTCGCAAAAATAACCGTGGCAAGGCTGGCACGGCATCTCTTCAAAGACGACTTCCGCCGGCGCCGAATTCCAAGGGCGCCAGTGCGCGACGTTTGAAGAGCCGAAGATCACGACAGCAGGTGTGCCCACAGCCGCTGCGATGTGTGCGATGCCGCTATCGTTGCCGACGAACAGTTGCGATTGTGCGGCGAGTGCGGTCACTTCGGGCAGCGAAAGATCGAACGTCGTGATTTTTACGGTAGTTTCTGAGCAGAGTTTTTCAAGTAGTGCTTTTTCGTTTGGAGCTGCAATCGCAACTGGAGCAAAGCCGCGATTCGATAAAAACTCAGCGACACGCGCGAAGTGTTCCGTCGCCCATTGTTTGGTTGCGAATGCGGCCGCGGGATGTATCAGCGCGATCTTTTGATCGCTCAGAGCCGATTCAGCAAGTAGTTTCTGAACGATTGCGCGCGACTCATCCGAGATGCCCAACTGCGTTCGCGGGCGATCCGTCACGGGAACGCCGGTCCAACCAAGCAACGCGAGTTGTTGCTCGACTGAGTGCGTCTTCTGTTGTCCCCAAAGTAACAACGGCGAGGGCGCGTGGTGGTTATGAAGTTGTGCGTACTGATACGACTTAAAACCGACGCGATGACGCGCGCCCGTGGCCCGAGTCAAAAACGTCGCGGTAGTTCCACCGTGCAGGTTGTAAACGACATCGTAATTCGCCGCCCGCAGCTCACGGGCCACACGCGCCCGTGTCATAAATCCACCGCGTTCCAACACGATCACCTTATCAACGTGCGGATGATTGTTCAGCAGCGGCGCGACCCAATCCTCGACCAGAATGTCTACTTCTACGTTCGGAAGAAAACGCTTCAAGGCGAAGACCGAAGGCGTGGACAAAACCGTGTCGCCAATCGATCGCAATCTGACCAGCAACACCTTGCGCACCGCTGACCAGTCCCAGCGCGCCGGCGCTAACGGCTGCGGCTCGAATCCGTAGTTTGCCTGTGTTTCGATGACGCGTAGCTGTGGAGAGAGCTCAACGATGTCGCGCAGGCTTTTCATCGCATCACTCTTCGATGATGGCCTCGTCAATTAACATTACCGGGATATCGTCGCGGATGGGGTAGACGCGTTTACACTCGACGCACTTCAGCGCGCTTCCATCCGGCTTGAGCTCGACCTTCGCCTTACAAGCCGGACATGCGAGTATTTCCAAGAGTTCCTGACTGACTGCCATGAGCTAACCTTTCGCGCGGGAATGCACAAAGCTTACCACAAAGGCCAAATATGACCGATAGGACTTATATGACCTATACTTCGCAGCATGTCGTTGGAATTCGCACTGCAATACGCCTGTCCCCTTCGCGCCAACTATTCCGAGCGCCACCTGCGCGAGTGGGGACGGCTCAGCAGCTTGCACGCGAAGCTCACCACCGGCGACGCCAGCGCACCTTCGATCGATAAACTGGAATGGGTTGAAAAGGCGAGCCCGGAAATCGAGCGCATGCAGGAGGCGACGACCGTCTGCGCGCACTGCCCGGCGTGTCTGCCGCTCGATACCGCGGGCGACGGTGAATCCGTCGGCTGTCTCGGGCGGATCAACTACCCGGTCGAAGCGCAGTTTGAGAAGTTTCTCGCCGATCGCGTGCAGCTCTTTCTCGACACACTCGATCCCGAAGATCAGCCGCGACTGCTGCGGATCCTCGTCGATCCGGAGTCGCCGTTTGATGGTGAAGCGACGAAGGAGTTGCGGCGTGTTGTTACGGAAGACGGTTTGCGGTTTTTCGAGTTGCGCGTGCCGATCGTTCTCACGCGCGAGGCCGCACGATTGACGACCGACAACATTTTCGATCTACTCGCCGGCTTTCGATCGGAAGACAGCGACACAACCACCTACACTCGCGAGCTCCCGTACGAAGCCGCTGCCGACTACTACGACTTTCTCGACCTCGTTTTGCGTAGCGAGCTGAGCCAGTTGGAAGTCGCACGGCTCACGTCGCGCAGTCGAAACTACAACCAGTTTCTACGGCTGCTCACCGCCATCGAAAAAGCCGAAGCACTCAATACGCGTGTTTTGATTGATTGAGTTTTTACTGGTTGCGCTCGTCCAGCATGCGGAGCGTGTCGAGGATGAGGTTTGTGTTGCTGACTGCCTGTATGCGAACGGGAAACTGTTCCGCTGTCTTTTGAAATTCGAACGTGCCGCTCGTGATCTCAACCACTTTCTGAAATGCCGGGTCGCCGATGCTGTTACCGCACGCTGCGTCGACGATTCGTCCATCGTTGAACTTCACTTCGCCCTCGTGCTTTTCACCGCTCAACGTCAGCACGCCATTTAGTCGCGCGTTTTCGATGACCTGAATCGCGTCGAAGACGCTGATCGTGCTGAGGTCGCCGGCGAGCGTGAAGTGGCGGCGCTCAAAATTCGCTTCGGGCGCGGGTACGGGTTTCAGATCGGGCCGCCGGGCGCGGCGAATCGCTTCAAGTCCACCTGCAATGTTTATCCGACCATCGAGCTGTTTGGCTTCAAGCAGGCGATCGTGCGCGGTGTCGAAGTCTTCGCGCTCGATGTAGATACTCGCGAGGGCGAGACACTGGCGCGCGGCTTCTTCGTTTTGCTTGTAACTGGCGCAGATTTCCCGCAGACGCTCGCGCAGTTTGAGGGACCGGCCGGACATCTCGAGGGCCGTTCGGAGGCGTTTTATGGCGCGTTCCGGGGCCTGGTACTTCATGAAGAGCTCGGCGTCGAGCAAAGCTGCTTCGATCTCGCTGACGTGCTCAGTTTGTGAGTCAGTGACCGGCATCAAGCGGAGTTTACCATAAGCGATTTGCGGCCTGGCGACACGAAATGGTGCCCCGGATGGTCCTTTTCGGCATCTAAATCCGCGTTACACGTGGGGAGATTCGCTTGGCATGCAACCTGCGGTAACCACGAATCGTACCTCCCCCAGTAGAAAGGATTGGAACTACAATGAACCGGTGGATGAAAAGAAGAATCGAACGCTCACGGGCTCGGTGCCGTAGCCACAGATAACACGGATTTTATTACGGATTCCGGGTTTTCTTTTTGAGGTTGTCAAAGATCAATCGTTTGAACTCAGGCTTCTCGCCGAAATTCAGCAATAGACCTACCTCAATCTCTGTAGCTCTTAAGTAGTTTAAAAGTTGCGCGTGGTGCGATAAGTCGAGCATGCGTGCTGCCTTTAGCTCGAGCAGCACGCAGTCTTCGACCAGCAGGTCAGCTTCAAAGTGACCAATCCGCTCTCCTCGGAACCACACGGGGATGGCCACTCGACTACAGACCTTCAGCCCTTTTGTTGTTAGAGCCATCAGCAACGCCCGGTGATACACAGACTCTAGAAACCCATGCCCTAATTCATTGTAAACGTCATAGAACACCCTGAGTATCTGATCCGTGATCAATCCGTGCTTTAGATCAGTGTTCATCTGTGGCTCAAAGTTAGGCCGATTCTGATCTGCCGGGGTCTCATCGTCCTCGTTGGCACTGGCGACTGGATGAACTCGGAGCCGAAACTAAACACGGTCTTGTTCAAGACATTATCGAATTCAACCGACGGCCTCACCACCACACGCCCAAGATGTATCTCGCGCGTCACATTCAGATCGAACACAAACAATCCCGGCCCGCGACCAGCGTTCCGTGGCAGATTCCCAATTTGCCCGATCGGTGGCAAATCACCCGAAGCGTTCGGTCGATCATTTGAGACATCATCGAGATTGCGATCCACACCGCCGATCGAGATGTTGAATGGCGCACCAGAAGCGACACGCCAGATCGGTGACAACTGGAACACGCGAACATCGAACGTTCCGGAAAAGACAAAACGATGCCGCCGGTCGAGCAAGCTGCGCGCTCGTTCCGCACGAAAGTCTCCGGGCACGAGCGCGTCCGAAGTATTGACTATGCCATCGTCGATCAGACTCGAGAGCGTGTAACCGCCACGAAACGCGACTCCCGACCCGAATCGCTTTCGCAACTCGACGGTCATCCCACGATAGAAACTATTTCCAGCGGAGATGAGTTGTTCGAGCTCGCCGCGCGTTGGATCCGGACGCAACGAGTTGATTGCAGCAAGCGCAGCGTCAAGCATCGTCGTCGACGATCGGCTGTTGAGATTCATCACCGAAACCGGAACCCCAAATTCGATCAAGCGATTTACTGTGTTTGAATCTGAGCTGCCGGAAACAAATCTGACAAGCTCCCCCGCGGTTGACGCGCTATACAGCGGACGCGTCGCCGTCGCTGGATTAATGAAGTTCGCGAAGTCACGTGACGCAAGAAACTCGGTGAAGTTTCTATAGCCTGCCGGAAGAATCGGCGCGTTCGCGTTGAACTCGCGCCAGAGATGTATACCGCGCGTGAAGGTGAAGTTTGCTTCGACGGAATAACCGCGACCCAGATCGCGCTCGACACCGGCGTTGATCTGATAACTTTCCGGAATTCGCAACTGCGGATCGAGGCGGCGAGAAAAATCAGTGTTCTTCACACCGAATTCACGCACCAACGGCGAATCAACAGTCAATGTTTGCGGAAACCGAAGATTCGCGGCGATGAACGCACGTCGCTGAGCAGCAGTCATCAACTTTCCCGTCGACGGATCGCGAAGCTGGTTCGTGTCGAAGAACAGTTGCTGCTGGCCCAGCGTGAAATCATCGATCGTGCGCAGCAGCGGACGATTGAAAAAGATTCCACCACCCGCGCGGATCACGAGCTTGCCTGAATCGAACGGGCTAAATGCAACGGAAAGACGCGGGCCGAAGTTGTTCGCATCACGCAGAATCGTCTCGTACTCGTAACGCAATCCATAACTCAACAAAAGCTGCGGCAGGATCTGCCAGTCATCGTGCACAAACAGGCCCGTGTAGAAATTCTTCTGCGTTGATGAGCTCTGGAAGTTCTGACGAAAGCGACTCGGAACACCGGCCAGAAAATCACCGGCGCTCGCGAAGTTAAATGTGCCGCTGAGATCCGCAAGATCGATAAACGTCGAGCGCACGTGATGAAAGTCAGCCCCGAACTTTAGCGAGTGATCTCCGTTAATGAACGAAAGTACTTCTTGCACCTGCGCGCGCTCTTCACGACGATCGCTTCCGCCTGACGTTGACGAGCCTGCGACTAAAGTTCCGGTGCGCCGCTCCGGATCATCAGACGAGAGTGGATCGTTGAGCGTGATCAGAACAACAGGCGAATTGCCGCCGCGTGCTTCGAACGCCGGTGCAAGACGTGAATATTGAAACCGCGCCTGGTTAACGAGTCGTTCTGAGAAGACGAAGGTGTCGGAATACGAGATCGCGTCGGAGTTACGCCGGCGACCCTGTAGCGCCTCAGCGAGACGATTGCCGCCGCCAAACCCACGTAAGTTGATCAGTCGTCCAGATTGATAAACCATCGCCGCGTTGTGCATCGGACCAAACTGATGATCGACGCGCGCCGTGATGCTCGTGTTCTTCAGCGGCGTGCGGATTGACGAGATGAAGGGCGCAACCTCAGCAGCGAGCGTCGGATCTTCTGCATCTTCGAGACGTGCACGACTGAGTTGAGTTGGCGAAGGCAGCACAAACAAATGACTCTGCTTTACCGGCACGAGCGTGTCGATCAGAGCACTGTCCAACACCTTGTTCAGCTCGTAAGAAACAAAGAACACCGTCGACTTTACGACTGGTCCACCAAGGGTGAAACCACCAGTGTGGTCCTGCAGTGGCAAGCGCGGCAAACCAAGCGAATTGTTTCTGAAGGTATTCGCATTCAGCGCCTCGTCACGAAAGTAATAGAACGCGCGGCCTTGAAAGCTGTTCGAGCCGCTGCGCGTGCGTAGATTGACGCGCCCGCCCGATGCGCGCCCGTACTCCGCCGAAAACTGATTTGTAATCACCTGCACTTCCGCCACCGCTTCGAGCGACGGTTGAAAGCGTTCACGCGCCGCCCGATCGTCGTTGTTGTCGAGACCGTCAATGGTCAGGTTGTTCGAGTAAGCCGGTGCGCCTGCAAGCGAGAACGTGCCGGCCTCTTCAGGCGTGTTTGCATAATTGACGTTGCGATCTTCTGCGAGGTCGCGCGTCGACAGTGGCTCTTCGGTAACGCCGGGCAACGTGAAGAGCAGATCGAGAACTGAACGACTCGCGATTGGTAACGACTCAGTCTCGCGAGACGTGAGTGTCGCACCGGTGATCGTGCGTTTGGTATCGACGATTGGAGTCGCGGCAGCACTGATCACGACCGGTTCAACGACCAGATCCGAAGGCAGTAATGTCGCATCGAGCTCGACACTTTGTCCTGAGACTGTCGTGATGTTTGTTAATTCCTGAGAAGCGAATCCTGGAAATGAAACACGCAAAACGTAGATCCCAGGTTCGAGTTGAATCAGGCGATAGCGTCCATCGGCATCAGTCGTTGTCGTGCGCTTGAGACGTGTCTTGACAAGCGTCGCCTGAACTTCAGCGCCCGGAACAACCGCTCCGTTCTGGTCCATTACGCGGCCCGCGATCGTGACTGTATCCAGATCCTGTGCGTTGACGTTGAAAGTGAATAGAAAAATAGTGAGAAGTGTGAGACGTGAGGTCATCATTTGTAACTCCTGAACAGTGAGGTTTGTTAAAGCGGGAGTGACTTTAACACGGATTTACGCGGATTGAATACGGATTTGATTATTGACGTGTCGAACGGCGTCGCAAGGCCGCGGCGCGTGTCATGGGCACGAGCGCGTCGCTTCCCTCGGGCGCCGTTTCGAAATTCGTGAGCTCTTCGGCGTGCGACTGCAAGTACTGGAAGAACCGCTCAAACTCGTGCTGCATCGCATCCATCTTCTCGCGCATGTTGAGTATGATCTCGACGCCCGCGAGATTCACGCCGAGGTCGCGCGTCAAAGAAAGAATCAACTCCAGTCGCTCGAGATCGGGATCGGTATAGAGCCGCGTGTTTCCTTCCGAGCGCGACGGCTTCAAGAGCCCCTCACGCTCGTAGAGCCGGAGCGTTTGCGGATGAATCCCATACTGCTCCGCCACCGCGCTGATCGTGTATGTTCTCGGCTTCCTGCTCACTCCAACCCCATCTCCACGCGCGGGTTCGTCGTGTTCAACTTCGAATACTCCCGTAGCAAATTCTTCGTCTCTTCCGAAATCACTTTCGGCAAAGTCACCTGCACTTCAACAAACTGGTGGCCCTTCGCACCCGGATTTCGCAGCGACGGCGCACCTTTATCACGCAGTCGAAACTTCTGCCCCGACTGCGTCCCCGGCGGTATGCGCAACTGCGATTTACCGTCAACAGTCGGCACTTCAATCTTCGCACCGAGCGCTGCTTCCGGAACTGTAATCGGCACCGTCACATAAATGTTGTCGCCCTTGCGCGTGAAATACTTGTGTGGACCAACATTCGTGATGATGTGCAGATCGCCCGGAGGCGCGCCGAGTCGACCGCCCTCACCTTTTCCGGGAATTCGCACACGCGATCCAGTCTCAACACCAGCGGGAATGCGAACCTTCACCGTCTCAGTTTTGGGCGTCACGCCTTTGCCATGACACACCGAGCACGGTGCACGCCGTCGTCCAGTGCCACCGCAATCCGGACATTCCTGCGCAAACCGCAAACGACCGCCCGCTCGTTGTACCTGGCCCGAGCCTTTACACGTCGCGCAAACAACGACTGGCCCACCCGTGTCGCCCGCACCGTTACAACGCGTACACTGCTCGGAACGATTGACCGTGATGTTTGTCGTCAACCCCTTGATCGCTTCTTCAAACGAGAGGCTCAGAGGCATCTCGATGTCCGCGCCTCTTTGCGGCTGCGGTCGTGGCGGCTCCTGTTCTTTCGCAGCGCCGCCACCGAATAGGTCGGCAAAGATGTCGCGAAAACTACTGCCGCCGCCGCCCGATGACGTCGAACCGCTGCCCCAGTCAAACCCTGTGAAGTCGAAGCCCGGCGCTGTGCGACCGCCGCCGCCTGTTGGACCACCAGCGCCGCGCGCCGCTGCGTCCGCAAGGTTTTCAGAGTACTGCCCAAAACGATCGTACACCTGTCGCTTCTTCGGATCGGAGAGCACGTCGTGCGCTTCCGACATTGCTTTGAAACGTTCCTCGGCAGCTTTGTCACCCGGATTTACGTCAGGGTGATACTTGCGCGCCAAACGCCGGTAAGCCTTCTTGATCTCTTCGGGCTTGGCGTCGCGCTTGATGCCGAGAACTTCGTAATAGTCTTGCTTAGCTGCCATTTAGTTATTGAAGAAAAGGCGGAGCGAGCACTTCTTCTCCGCCTCTTTTATCCACAGATTACGCAGAGTGTTTGTGACATCTGTGTAATCTGTGGATGATTGGTAATGCCCTTACTTGTTGTCTTCTACGTCTACGTACTCAGCGTCGATAACATTGTCTTCACCTCCCGAGCCCGAGCCCGAAGACGATGACGCGCCTGCCGCCGATGCCTGATCGTCGGTCGCTTGCGCACCCGGCGACGGAGCACTCTGATAAAGCGCCTCGGCCAGTTTATGCGAAGCGCTTTGCAGCTTGTTGAAAGCATCGTTCAGCTTCTCAACGCCACCTTCAGCCAACGCCGTCTTCGCTTCAGCAATCGCCACTTCAACGTCAGAAGCAACTGCTCCGACCTTCTCGCGGTTCTCGCTGAGCGTCTTCTCCATCTGGTAGACGAGTCCATCGAGGCGATTGCGCGCTTCGATCTCCTCGCGCTTGCGAACGTCATCAGCAGAGTGCGACTCGGCATCCTTCATCATCTTGTCGATTTCGTCCTTCGACAGACCCGATGAAGCCGTGATCGTGATCTTCTGCTCGCGACCTGTGCCCATGTCTTTCGCTGACACGTTCACGATGCCGTTTGCGTCGATGTCAAAAGTCACTTCCACTTGCGGCATGCCACGCGGTGCCGGTGGAATACCGACGAGGTGAAACTTGCCCAACGTGCGATTGTCCGAAGCCATCGGTCGCTCGCCCTGGAGCACGTGTACTTCGACTGACGTCTGGTTGTCAGAAGCAGTCGAGAAGATCTCCGACTTCCGCGTTGGGATCGTCGTGTTTCTCTCAATCAGCTTCGTGAACACTCCGCCGAGCGTCTCGATGCCGAGGCTCAGTGGCGTAACGTCGAGCAGAAGGATGTCCGTCTTCTCGCCGGAAAGAACGCCCGCCTGAACGGCAGCGCCAATCGCGACGACTTCGTCAGGGTTCACGCTCTTGTTTGGCTCCTTGCCAAACATTTCCTTCACGATCTCCTGGACCTTCGGAATACGCGTGGAACCACCAACCAGCACCACCTCGTCGATCTTCTTCGCGTCGACGCCGGCGTCTTTGAGTGCTGTTTCAACCGGGCCTCGTAGTCTCGTGAGAATCGGATCAACTAGCTGCTCGAAGCGCGCCCGCGTCAATTTCATCGCGAGGTGCTTCGGACCAGACTGATCTGCCGTAACGAAGGGCAGGTTGATCTCGGTTTCCATCGTGCTCGAGAGCTCGATCTTCGCCTTCTCCGCAGCTTCCTTCAAACGCTGCAATGCCATCTTGTCGCCCGAAAGATCGATACCTTGATCTTTCTTGAACTCTTCGATGATCCACTCAATGAGTCGCTCATCGATATCGTCGCCGCCGAGGTGCGTGTCACCATTGGTCGACTTCACTTCGACAACGCCTTCTCCGACTTCGAGAACTGAGATGTCGAACGTGCCGCCGCCGAAGTCGAACACTGCGATGGTCTCGTCTTTCTTCTTATCGAGACCGTACGCGAGCGCCGCCGCAGTCGGCTCGTTCACGATACGCATCACTTCCAGGCCGGCAATCCTGCCTGCATCCTTCGTCGCCTGGCGCTGCGCGTCGTTGAAGTAAGCCGGAACGGTGATAACGGCCTTGTCAACTTTCTGGCCGAGATAGTCTTCCGCCGACTGCTTCATCTTCTGAAGAATGATTGCCGAGATCTCCGGTGGGCTCCACTCCTTGCCACCAGCAGCGATACGCACGTCGCCGCCGCTGCCGGCGCCCTGAACTTTATAGGGGACCTGCTTAATCTCTTCACTAACTTCGTTATAGCGACGTCCCATAAATCGCTTAATCGAATAGACAGTATTTTCCGGATTGGTTACCGCCTGCCTTTTAGCAACCTGACCAACAAGGCGACTTCCATCCTTGGTGAAAGCCACGACCGATGGCGTGGTGCGACCACCTTCGGAATTAGTGATTACGGTTGGCTCGCCCCCTTCCATCACCGCCACGACCGAGTTGGTTGTTCCTAGGTCAATTCCAATAATCTTGCTCATCTTTTAGTCTCCAAAAACCTTCCTTGAGTAAAACATTCCAGACTCGCTGTTCATGGAAAAATTGGAAGCGATTGCCGCGGGCCTGAACGGTTTGAGATCCCCAGCAACGACACTTACCCTTGAACGCTCGGACAATATAAAGCTTGAGTGCGTCCTTGTCAACTTTATTTGAGTGTGTCTACTTCGGAGCGGCGGTCCTCGTTGACGAGTTTGGAGACGAAAAAGACGTAGTGAGCACCGGAGAGGACCGAGAAGGCGAAAACTGTGATGTAGATGGTTGGGAGGTACCAGCCGGAGCCGTAGGGGACGCTGGCGGCGAAGATGATCGCGGCGATGGCGAAGATTTGGACGCTCGTGTTGATTTTGCCGAGCATTGAGGGGCGGAATCCGCGGAAACCGGTGACGATATTGATTGCCGCCGCGCCAACCAGAATAAAGACGTCGCGACTTATAACAGCGACTGTTACCCAAAATGGAACCGGAAGATGCGACGGCAGCGGTTGCGGAAAGACTGAGCGCATCGACAAGACGACGAACGAGGTGACGAGCATCAGCTTGTCGGCAATCGGGTCGAGAATCGTGCCGAGCTGGGATTTCTGGTTGAAGCGACGCGCGAGGAGGCCATCCAACCCATCAGTCACGCCAGCGAAAACAAAGATGGCGAGGGCGAGTATGAAACGTTGATAGAAAAGCAGCGAGACGAATACCGGAATCAAAACCATCCGGAAAACGGTCAGAAGATTCGGGACGGTGATTATCCGGGAGGACATTCAAGCAGAGCAGCCACAAAAAGGTGCACAAAGTAAGTTGCTCAGCTACTGCGGAGCTCGAGCAACGAAATTTCAGGAGGGCAGCCATAGCGGATCGGCAACACGACTGTTCCCAATCCTCGATTAACGTAAATCTGCGTGTTCCCAAGTCGACCGAGACCCTTCAGCATGCGTTTGCGTGCGCCGCGCGGTGTGCTTCGGTCACCTCGGATCGCGACCTGGCCACCGTGCGTATGCCCGCTGAGCACGAGGTCAACTGACGCTCGCGCTGCACGGCGCAAAAGAATCGGATTGTGTGCGAGCAGGAGCTTCATCTCGTCGTCGCGAGAACCTGCGAGCGCGAGAGAGATATCTTCTAGCCCGACCATCGTGTCGTCCACTCCGGCGAGCCAGAATGCCGCACCATCCTTCTCGAAACGCATACCCTCGTTGATCAGGACCGTGATTCCCTCGGCGCGGAAAAGGTCTGTCAGCAAAGGCGCGTCGACCCAGTGATCATGGTTTCCGAGAACAGCGTAAACACCATATTTCGCCTGCAAACGACCCATCATCTCGGCGCAGGGCGCAGCATAATGTCGCTCCTTCGAGATGTAATCGCCTGTCAGCGCGATGATGTCGGGCTGGAGCCGGTTTGCAGCTTCGACCGCGCGCTCGATCTGTTCAGGACTGGAAAACGGTCCGTGATGAATGTCCGAGAGCTGCACGACGCGAAAACCATCGAAAGCTTTCGGCAAACGGTTTAACTGGATGCGCTCGTGCTCGATGCTGAGCATGTAGGGCTCAGTCAGCGCGGCTCGGGCGACGTGCGTCAGGCTGACAGCAAGGGACTTCAGCGGCGTTTCGGGTCGCTTCGGGTTGCCATAAGGCGCGACACGTCTACGCTGGGTCCATCTGATGGGAGTCGCCATATTTTTTAGCTTGGGTGGCGCTACCTGCCGGGTTGGCGCCTCGTAAGTGGGGCGCATTATAGATACCTCACTCTCCTGGCGCAACCCTTAGCGCCTGTACGAAAGGTGCTCTCAATCTCACGGGATATGCCATAATCGATCCAAAGTTACCGAAATTCTAATGAAACGAGTCGCCTTCGCGTTTTTGACGGCCCTCATTGTCGGGCTGTTTTTTATTTTCGCCAGCCGTCCTGTAATGGCGGTTGGAGAAGGCGCAACTGGCACCGAGTCACATGGTTTGGATCCCGCGGTTCTGATCGGCGTTGCCATCATGCTGGTATTGGCAAAAGCCGGCGGCGAGATCTTTGAGCGCGCGGGGCAATCTGCGGTTTTGGGTGAGCTATGCGCGGGTATCGTGCTCGGAAATCTAGTCATCTTCGGTTTCAACTGGGCGGAGCCACTGAAAACGAATGAGACAATCGCGGCACTTGCTGAGCTAGGCGTGATCATTCTGCTGTTTGAAGTGGGACTCGAGTCAGACCTGAAGGAGATGGTCGAGGTTGGCCCGTCGTCTTTGCTGGTGGCTGTGCTCGGTGTGATTGCGCCGTTCTTTCTCGGTTGGGCAGTCTCGGCTTATTTCATACCCGGCGAAGCTCGTTTAGCGCACATCTTCATCGGCGCGACGCTTTGTGCGACGAGCGTCGGTATCACGGCGCGCGTCTTTAAAGATCTCGGCAAACTGGCGACGCGTGAGGCGCGGATCATTCTCGGCGCAGCAGTGATCGATGACGTGCTCGGGTTGCTGATACTCGCTGTAGTCGCCGGTGCGATCAAAGCTGCTGGACTTGGCGGGGCACTGTCGTTCTTCGATGTGGGACTGATCGCGCTGAAGTCACTCGTATTTCTGATCGGAGCGATCGTGATCGGGCACTTGTTGATGCCGCGAATGCTTCATGTTGCGGGTCGACTCGAAACACGAGGCGTGCTGCTGACTCTCGCAATTTCATGTTGCCTGTTTTTGGCGTGGGCGGCGGCGAAAGTCGGTCTCGCGCCAATCGTCGGGGCGTTTGCGGCAGGACTGATTCTTGACGAAGTGCATTACAAACATGGCCGGCAGCCGGAACGCGATCTCAACGACTTGTTGCAGCCGGTGAGCACGGTGCTGGTCCCGATCTTTTTCGTGTTGATGGGACTGAAAGTTGATCTGCGACTATTCACGCGCGTCGACATTCTCGGACTCGCGTTCGCGCTGACTGTCGCAGCAATCGTTGGGAAACAGATTTGCGCACTAGGAGTCCTTGAGCGCGGCGTTAATCGTCTGGCAGTCGGGCTGGGAATGATCCCGCGCGGTGAGGTTGGTCTGATATTCGCCGGCATCGGTGCGACGTTGATGTTGCCGACGGCGAGTGGAGCGAGTGAGCCGGTGATTAGCTCGGCGATTTTCGGTGCAGTTGTTATCATGGTCATCATCACGACATTGATAACACCGATCACTTTGAAGTGGTCTCTGGGAAGAAAACGAGCGCGCAAACGGGAGGGTTGAAATGGCTAAAAAGGACCAGCACAAGGCTGGTATTCCGTCAAAACCACGCGGACAACAGACTGGTTTCGCCGGTAATCCGGATCAGAATCGCGAGGAAATGAAGAAGACGCCCGCGCTGCGTGGTCGTCGCAAGAGTGACAACAAGATGTTTGGCGACGCTTCCTCGCAGCAGGGCGGCGACGCGGTGACTCCGAGCACGAATTCACCGTCGACGCCCGGGATGAAGCAATGAGTTAGGCCACGGATTTCACGGATAAACACGGATTTTTTCTTATCAGTGCAATCCGTGTAATCCGTGGCTAATTAATGCCAACCAAATAGCGGGGATTCGTGTCTGTATCATCGATGGCTGACAGTGATACGGAGCTAATCAAACGGGCTCAGGCACAGGACCTGGATGCTTTCTGTGCGCTGGCTGAGCGGTACGCGCGCCGCATCCATCTGCTCGCCTCGCATTACTGCCAGAACACGCAAGATGCGGAAGATCTCTCGCAAGAGGTCTGGCTGAAAGCCTACCAGGCCGTGCAAACGTTTCGCTTCGATTCGTCTTTCTACACCTGGTTGCGACGCATCACTATCAATACTTTTCTCAACCACCGACGGTCTAACTTTTTCCGGTGGCGCGGACAATCAACAGTTGTGCAACTGTTGTCAATCGATTTAGACGACTCGGGGGAGCTGGTCGGATCGAGTTCCGCGTCACCGGAAAATATTTATAACAAACTGCTTTTCGAAAACGTGGTTAATGCCCTCGCTGACCTAACGCCTTCGCAGCGGCTCGCGTTTCTGCTGCGCCACTACGAAGGAATGTCCTACGACGAGATCGCAAACGCAATGAACTGTTCAACCGGCACTGCGAAGAAAGGCGTTTGGCGCGCAATTGCAAAACTGCGCGCCCGGCTTTCGCCGGATTCACACGAGCCCGAGCCCTTGATCGACCTTGCTAGCGAATATTGATTGGAGTTCTGGAATGCATAACTGCACGGAAACAAAAGAGCGTTTGATAGAGCTCGTGTTGGATGGTAGATCGGCGGAGACGTCAGAGCTGAACGCGTGCGCCGAGTGTCGCGCGGAGTTTGATGCGCTCAATATGACGCTGCGCATGACGTCGAGATTAAGCGAGACCGCCGCGCCTGCTGAAAGTTACTGGAGTGGTTATCACGTGCGACTCCGCGAGAAGCTCGCGACCGCTCCCAACCCTTCTCACGCAGAGAAACAGAGACGCAAAGAAAAACTCGGGCCTCTCTTTGAGACTATGCGACTCTGCGTGAGAACACAGATTCGCATTCCGTTGCCGCTCGCACTCGCTGTGATCATTGCCTGCCTCGCCTTAGGTGTATTCGCATTCCGCCGTGCTGAACAACCAGTCGCCCAACCTCCGCTCGTTGTACAAGTGCCGGTCCAGGTTCCGGTGGTCCAGGAAAAAGTCGTTACGCGCGTCGTTTACCGCGACCGCCGCTCGTCATCAAGAAATTCGCGACGCGCGATCAACGACGACGCGCAAACTGAAAGCACGTTTGCGAAATCACGAACATCCTCAACCGGTGAGATTCCAGCAAGTCTCAACGGCTTCAAACCAACAGACGAGATCAAACTCACCGTTATCAAAGGAGGATCTCCGTATGAGAAATAAGCTCTGGATCCTTTTGCTCCTCATTCACTGTTTAGGCGTCGCGGCAGCGGCGCAAAATCCGGCGAAGCGCCAGCTCGTGATGCAGGTTTCCAACGGCGGCTTTGTCGCATTTAGAAGCGAAACACCGGGAGCAAAGAGCATGCCCGACAGCAATTCGCTCGCGGCGCTGCTTTACTCGCAGGCGTTCGCCGGAAACAATCGCATCATTCATCGCGTGCTGACAGACGCGCAGAACAACGTCGTCTTCGGTTACGACCTATGGATCAACTCGGATCCGATCAGTAAGAAATTCAGCCTCGCTGTTTTGCCTGCTGATGAAGCGTTTCGTCGCACGTTTTTGAAAGACTACACGCCAACGCGAACTAGCGCTTCATTTGCCACGTTTCCGAAATCAACATCGCCGCAAATGTTGGATGACGGCGACGCCGTTTCGCTCGATCTGCTCGTCAATAGTGAATCGGGCGTGAGAATTGTTGACGTTGTCAGCGTTACTTTCGATCGCGCCACACTGCGCGAAGGTTCTCTCGAATCGGCGCCGAAAGACTTCACGCTCGACGCAGTGGCGCTCTCGATGAAGAACTACAGCCTGACGATCAGCGGCAATCTCGTCGGCAAAAGTAAATCGAACATCGGCGCTGAGGGCGCGCTGCTGTGGTTCTACGTGCCCGAGCGTGGTCGCTTTATTTTTTCACTCGTGCCGCGCGAGGGTTACAACTTCGCGAAGGTCGCAGTGCTCGATGGAAACCGGATCGAGTTTACCGTGGATGGCGAACGTTACGAGTGGCTTTCAAGTGCTTCCATTCTGCCGAATGGCGGCACATGGAACCTTTGGGTGTTGCGCGACACTGACTACACGCCGATGTTTGGCGCCACGCTCATACCTCCTCGCTCGACGCAGAAAAGTCCAAACGTCTTTGAGAAGATCGAGGGCGCGTTGGTCGATCGTGGCGCAGAAGTCTTTTTTAATCTGCCCCGGCGGACGGGCTCGAGCAAAAGCACGACCACCGCACCGCAACGTGTGATGGTTGGAAGCGCTGACTCGATGGAAAACCTGCTTCCCAAAGGTGCTCCCTAAAATTATCCACTAGTCTTCCCCACAAATCTCTAAAGGAGTCATTAGAATGAAACGAGCTGTTTTCGTTGTTGTCGTGATCTGTCTACTTCAACTGCAAGCATTGGCCCAATCGGAGGAGCTTCCGAAGTTTGAGGTTGCGGGTGAGTTCACCACGCTCGAGCGTGAAGGGTTTTTCCAGCGCAGAACAGAACCCGGGTTCGGCGGGCGCTTCACATACAATCTCAACAAGACGTTCGCGGTGGAAGGCGCCGGCTACTTCTTTCCGAAGGAATGTTTTCAGTGCCGCAACGCGGGAAATATCACGGAAGGCTTAGCGGGTGTGAAAGTCGGGAAGCGATTTGAAAAGTGGGGCGTCTTCGCGAAGGCGCGGCCGGGCGTTGTTAGCTTCAGCGAGGGCACGTTTGACTCAGTTCCGCCTGTCGTACCTTTTCCGTCGTTCCCGATCTTGTTCGAGTTCAACCGCTTAACGACATTCGCGATGGACGTTGGCGGCGTAGTTGAGTTTTATCCTTCAAAACGGATCGTGACCCGCTTCGATTTCGGCGACACGATCATGCATTTCAACCGTCGCAATCTGAACACTGTGCTGTTCGATCCAGTGACGACAATATCCACGCCAGTGACAATCCCGATACCCGCACGCACGTCACATAACTTTCAATTCATAACGAGCGTCGGCTTCCGGTTCTGAACAGAGTTTAGCCACAGATTACACAGATTTTAAATCCGATTTTTTATCCGTGTAATCTGTGGCTAAGTTTTACTCGACGATCCAGGTGTCGCCGCTATTGATCAACTTCTCGAGACTGCCCGGTCCGGACTTCGCCACAGACGCCTCGATCTGGTCGACCATCATGTCTTCGTAAGTCGGCCGATCGATCGCGCGGAAGATACCGACGGGCTGCGGAAACTCAGGCTGCTCCATGCGCGCCAGCATGAACGCCACCGACGGATCGTTCAGGTGAATATCATGCACCAGCAGATCGTTCTCAGTGATGCCGTTCTCACCAATCGTCACGACTTCCGGCAACGCGCCGTTCATGCGAATACCCTTCTCACGGTTCTTTCCAAAGACCATTGGCTTGCCGTGTTCGAGATACAGCACGCGATCCGAGCGCACGGTGCGTTCAGCGAAGTAATCGAACGCGTGATCGTTGAAGATGTTGCAGTTCTGATAGACCTCGATAAACGAGATGCCCTTGTGCTTCGCCGCCGCTTCAACAATCGCGCCGAGGTGTTTGACATCGATATCGATCGAGCGCGCCACGAAGGTCGACTCGCTCGCGATCGCGAGTGAAAGCGGATTGATCGGATAGTCGATCGTGCCTGCAGGTGTCGACTTCGTCTTCTTACCAAACTCGGAAGTCGGACTGTACTGCCCTTTCGTCAAACCGTAGATGCGGTTGTTGAAGAGGATGTAATTCAGATCGAGGTTGCGACGAATCGCGTGAATGAAGTGATTGCCGCCGATCGAGAGGGCATCGCCGTCGCCCGTGATCACCCAAACACTGAGATCGGGATTGGCGCACTTAATTCCGGTCGCAATCGCGGGCGCGCGTCCGTGGATACTATGAAAGCCGTACGTGTTCATGTAGTACGGAAACCGTGACGAGCAACCGATACCCGACACAAACACCATCTTCTCGCGCGGAATGCCGAGCTCCGGCATCACCTTCTGCACGTTGTTGAGAATGGCGTAATCACCACATCCCGGACACCAGCGCACTTCCTGGTCGGAAATAAAATCGGCCTTCTTCAACTGTCCCGGTGGCGGCGCAACCCGCCCTGACACCGACGACCCGCTATCGCTTTCAGCCGAAACCGACGTTTCCGCGAACGACTTGTTCCCATTCCCACTACTCTGTGTACTCATATTTCTCCTGAATTAATTCACTCTTCTTACAGCTTCTTCGAGTTCGAGATACTTTGCTCGCACGTACGGGTCGATCTTGAGCGCGAAGTCTGCGCCGAGTTTTCGGATCTTGATCAACTCCTGAACGTCTGCCAGATCCTTCAAACGATCTGGTGCAGAAATTCCTGACGCCAGCTTCAACTCAATCAATTTTTCGAGAGTTACGAATCTGATCCCGTCGATTTCGGTCGAAGCCTCTGCCGGCTCCGGCATGCTGACCGGCTTGGGTTTTCCGTCACCCGGATACTCTCCGGTCGTCATCACTTCAATGCTGACATTGTCCGTGGTCGATCGCAGCCGTTTTCTAGCGCCAGGAAACGCGGGCGTGTATCCGAGTCCAATGAGCTCTTCGTGAAACTTCTGAAGACCTTCGGTTGTCATCACCAGATCGATGTCTTCAGTGAACCGCGGATAACCGTGCGCCAACAAAGCTACCGCACCGATAACCATGTAATCGATGCCGCGCTCTTCGAGATCACTGGAAAGGCGCGCGAGAGTTTTATTGAGCGTACCTTCACCCATAAAGTAGCGACGAGCTTCCTCATACACATCTATGACAGATGTCTTCGGCTGCAACATCACAAATACTCTTCGACCTTCCTGACGATCTCCCTGATCTGGAATGGGCGGCCTTTCACTTTCGAGAAGGGGACCGCGTCGACCAAAAACTTCGCGCGAATCATTGTGCAGAGTTGGCCCAGGTTCATCTCCGGGACGATTACGGTTTCGAAGCCTGATAAGACTTCGCCCAGATTTCGCGGGAAGGGGTTCAGATGGCGCAGGTGCGCTGATGAAACACTCTTGCCTTCGCGCTGCATCTTCTCAACTGCCGACGAGATTGAGCCGTACGTTGAGCCCCAGCCGAGCACGAGGACTTTTCCGGTCGGCGCACCCATTACTTCCACAAGTGGAATTGACGCGGCGGCGCGATCGACTTTTTCCTGGCGCAGCTTCACCATGAAATGATGGTTTTCGGGATCGTAGTTGACGTTGCCGGTGATGTGCTGTTTCTCGATACCACCGACACGATGCTCGAGCCCCGGCGTTCCCGGCAGCGCATATGGCCGCGCGAGCGTTTCCGGATCGCGCGCGTAAGGCATGAACGTCGCCGGATTGTTGGCGAAGCTGACGTCAATCTTCGGCAGGTCGTCGATCGGCGGAATCGCCCACGGCTCCGCGCCGTTCGCGAGATAACCGTCAGACAGGTAAAACACCGGCGACATGTACTTGAACGCGAGGCGCACCGCTTCGATCGCCATGTGGAAACAGTCACCCGGCGTCGCCGGAGCCACGACAATCGCCGGACACTCGCCGTTTCGTCCCCAAACAGACTGGAACAAATCCGCCTGCTCAGTTTTTGTCGGCAAGCCGGTTGATGGTCCACCACGCTGAACGTTGATAATCACGAGCGGCAGCTCAGTCATCACGGCGAGACCGATTGCTTCCTGTTTCAAAGCCACGCCTGGTCCGGACGTTCCCGTCAACCCGATCTGACCCGCGAAACTCGCGCCGATCGCAGCGCAAACAGCCGCAATCTCGTCTTCCGCCTGAAACGTCTTCACGCCGAAAGACTTGTGACGCGACAGCTCGTGCAAAATGTCAGACGCAGGCGTGATCGGATACGAACCATAAAACAGCGGGCGACCTGAGATCTGCGACGCCGCAATGAATCCGATCGCAGTAGCTTCGTTGCCGGTGATCTTCCGGTACTTGCCCGGAGCGATCTGCGCCTTCTTGACGGTATAGTGCGTCGTGAAGACTTCAGTCGTGTCAGCGAAGTTGTAACCAGTCTTCAGCGCGATCTCGTTGGCTTTCGCGAGCTCCGGACTCTTCGCAAACTTGCTGTGAATCCAGTTCAGCGTGTTGTCCATCGGGCGGTCGTAAAGCCAGTAAAGCACGCCCAGCGCGAAGAAATTTTTCGATCGATCGATCTCCTTGCGCGAGAGCTCGACGTTGCCTTTGAGGGCGTTCATGTTGAGCGTCGAGATCGGCAGCTTGTGCACGCGATAGCCAGCGAGCGAGCCGTCTTCCAACGGGTTCGCCGCGTAGCTGGCGTATCTCAAATTCTCTGCCGTGAAGCCGTCGGTATTCACGATCAGCGTGCCGCCGTCTTCGAGGTCAGGCAGGTTCACTTTCAGCGCCGCGGGATTCATCGCCACGAGGACGTTCGGCTGATCGCCCGGAGTCTTGATGTCCTGGCTCGAGAAGTTCAACTGAAATCCGCTGACGCCCGGCAAGCTGCCGGCAGGAGCGCGAATCTCTGCGGGGAAGTCAGGCAAGGTCGAGATGTCATTGCCGACCACTGCCGACGTGTTTGTGAACTGCGTGCCGGTTAACTGCATGCCGTCGCCAGAGTCACCGGCGAAGCGGATGGTTACAGTCTCGACTTCTTCCAGATTTTTCTCAGTCTGCGGAACAGGAGGTTCTATAACAGTGCTCATCTAATTGTCTTTAAGGCCTTTCGGGAAAATGATGGTCGCCGGGAACAGTATAGGACATCTATCCGCAGATTACACAGATAGCGCCGATGTTTATGTTGCCTGAGTAGTTTGTGCAATCTGTGGATAAGGCGACATGGCAGCGAGCTTCTCGATGATTCCCGGAAGAACGTGCAGTGTCGTGTCGATGTCGGCGTCGGTGTTGTAGCGGCCGAGGGAGAAGCGAATTGAGCCCTGGGCGGCGGTGAATGGGACGTTCATCGCGCGCAGCGTTGGCGATGATTCGTGCGTGGTTGAATGGCAAGCGGAGCCGGTCGAAACGCAGATACCTGCCTGGTCCAGGTGCATGAGAATGTTTTGGCCGTCGACGTATTCGAACGAGATGTTCGACGTGTTTGGCAAGCGTTTTGAGCGATCAGCCGCGCCGTTGAGACGCGCGTTCGGGATCTTTGCGAGGATCTCGTCTTCGAGACGATTACGCAGGCGTTCGATAAGTTCGTGATTGGCGTCGTCAACTGCGAGCTGGCACGCGGCGCCAAGACCGACGATGTTTGGAACGGCGGACGTGCCGGCACGCCGTCCCTGCTCCTGCGCACCGCCGAGAATGAACGAGGGCAACGACAATCCTTTGCGGATATAGAGCGCGCCGATGCCTTGCGGCGCGTGAAGTTTGTGACCCGATAGCGCGAAGAGATCTACGTTGGTGCTCTTCAAATCAATCGCGGTCTTCCCGACTGCCTGCACGCCATCGACGTGAAACACCGCTTCGGATTTCTCGCGCACAATGCGTCCGATGTCTTCCATCGGAAACAACACGCCGGTCTCGTTGTTTGCAAGCATGATCGAGACGAGGGCCGTGTCAGCATGTAAAGCGGAGCGCAACTCATCGAGATCCAACTCGCCGTTGTTATCAACGCCCAGCCACGTCACTTCATAACCTTCCTGCTCGAGCAGACGACAAACGTTGCGCACCGCTTCGTGTTCGACTTGCGTCGTAACGATGTGTTTCTTGTTTGGTTGTGTTGCGAGCACGCCGCGGATGGCCCAATTATCAGATTCCGATCCACACGACGTGAACACGATTTCGCTCGTCTCAGCAGCGCCGATTAAACGCGCGACTTGTTCGCGCGAGTAGTCGACTGCGCGTTTCATCTCGCGGCCCAGCGCGTGCGCCGATGAGGGATTGCCGAAAAATTCGCTCAGGTAAGGCTGCATCGCGTTGAGTACTTCCGGCGCGACGCGCGTCGTGGCGTTGTTATCGAGGTAAATCATTGGTTGCAAGAATCTCCTGAATTAATTGGTGACATGAGCCGCAGCCACCGCCCGCGTTGCAGGCTCTCGTGACTTCGGCGACGGTCGTCAGGCCGCGGGAATTGATCTCGCGCTCGATAGTGCGCTCCGAGACGAAGAAGCAGGTACAGATTAGCGCCTCGTCGCCCGCCCAGTCATCACGCGCAGCGTTACTATACTCGCGGATCGCGTCCAATAGCGCATCGCGTGCGAGCGCGGCGCAGTTTGAATCTGCAACGTCGAGCCTCGCTGCCTCGGCTGTCGTCAGTCCCGTAACTTGCTCGGTTAACATCGACGCCGCCGCGATCAAAACGTGGCAACCAGCGGCCCGAAACCTCGCCTGCGACACGCGTTGCTCTTCGCCCACTTGGATCGAGAACCGCACATGCGCCCCGCACGATAACGAAGCCGCACGTCCAGTGAAGCTCGGCTCCGAAGCATCGCCAACGTTTCGTGGGTTGAAAAAATGATCCGCTGCTTCTCTGTGCAACCTCTGTGTCCTCTGTGTCTCTGTGGTGTAACCCATTTAACCACAGAGACACCGAGGACACAGAGGTTGCACAGAGAATGGCAATCGGCTACGCTTTTTCGCTTATGACTCAACTAAATGAACAACTCATACTCGACGGCTTAAGACAAATCAAAGATCCGGATTTGCACAAAGATATCGTGACGCTCGGTTTTATCCGCGACCTGAAGATCGACGGCGGCAACGTCTCGTTTCGCATTGTCCTAACTACGCCAGCCTGCCCGGTGAAAGCAGAAATGGAAAGCGCCGCAAAGGAGATCGTGAGCTCGCTGCCCGGCGTAACCTCGGTCGCCGTGACGATGGACGCGGAAGTCCCGAAAGGACGCGGCCTCGGCGAGAAACTCGTCATCGAAGGCGTGCGCAACATCATCGCCGTCTCGTCAGGCAAAGGCGGCGTCGGCAAATCGACTGTGGCCGTGAACCTGGCCGTTTCACTCGCTCTCGACGGCGCGCGCGTCGGAATCATGGACGCCGACGTCTATGGTCCAAACGTTCCGATCATGCTTGGCGCCAGCGACGCTCGACCGGAAGTCGACGTGAACAAACTCATTCCGATCGAAGCGTTCGGCGTGAAATTCATGTCGATGGCGCTGCTCCAGCCTGGCGACAAACCGATGATCGTGCGTGGTCCGATCTTGCACGGTCTCGTGAAGCAGTTTTTGTCAGACGTGAAGTGGGGTGAGCTTGACTACCTGATCGTCGACATGCCACCGGGAACTGGCGACGTGCAGTTATCACTCGCTCAATTAGTTCCGGTGCAAGGAGCAGTATTAGTTACAACTCCGCAGAACGTCGCAGTGGCAGACGTACGCCGCGCGCTGCGAATGTTTGAGACCGTCGCGATCCCAGTCCTCGGCATCGTCGAAAACATGAGCTACTTCATCGCGCCCGACACCGGCACACGTTACAACATCTTCGGTGAAGGCGGCGGCCTGGAACTCGCGACCAGGTATAGTGTGCCGTTCCTCGGCTCGATTCCGCTGGGAATCGAAGTGCGCGAAGGCGGCGACAAGGGCGTGCCCGTGGTCGTCAGCAAACCCGATTCACCGCAGGCGCAGGCGTTCCGAAAGGTGACGGAAGAAGTGGCGCGACAGGTGTCGATCGAAGCCATGAAACCTGAGCTTGTCGTTTTGGGCAAAGGGCAATAAGATACGGCTAGAGTTTAAGCTTTAATTTTTTAATTGAGAGGTTAGTAAAGATGTCAGCAACTACAGCGCCTACCGTGGCACTCAATGTCACCGAATCGGCAGCAACCGAGATCAGGAAGTTCATGGCCAGCGAAGACGGCCTACCCGAGACCTCAGGGCTCCGCGTGAGAGTTGTACCCGGAGGGTGCTCTGGTTTTCAGTACAGCTTGAACATTGAAGAGCAATCCCGCGAAGGTGATTTCATCCTCGACGGGAAGGGCGTGCGAATGTTCGTCGATATGTTCAGCGCGCAGTATCTGAACGGCGTCGAGATTGATTACGTGAGCGGCGTCATGGGCTCCGGCTTCACCTTCAAGAATCCGAATGCCACCGGCAGTTGCGGGTGCGGTACCTCGTTTACCGCCTAAGCCTGCCGCGAGTAATTTTTCGACAGGAGTCGGGAGCGATCCCGCCTCCTGTTTGTGTTTAAAGACAAACCTTAGACAGGATTTACAAGATTTTTCATGATTTACATGACTGATCTTGGTTATCCTGAAAAATCTTGTAAATCCTGTCTAAAACTTAGGAGCAACGTTATCAATGCCGAAAATTGAAGCTGAGACTGCCAACGGTCTCGTCGAAACTGAACCACCTGCCGGGAAAAAACTCGTACTCGCCCTTGAAGACGCGGGCGTCGACATACTTCACCGCTGCGGCGGCAACGCGCGTTGCACCACTTGTCGCGTTGAGATCCTCGAAGGCGAGCCGGGTGAAATGGGCGAGCTCGAACAAAACCGCCTCGCCATGGAAGCGGAGCTCGAGCCCAACGTCCGTCTGTCATGCCAGATTCGTGTCAACAGCGATTTGAAAGTTCGTGTAATCAACCAGGCAAGCGTGCGCGGCATGGATGCGGGGCCACGTCCGCTTGACGAGTGATTGCGCGGCAGGTTGGTCTAGGTGTAATCTTCGGCCGTAATTCCAGGCTTTCAACACGGAGGACGTATGCTAATTGAGTCAACTGCTCATCTCCCCATCAGTCTGGCTATGTTCCAAGAAGTTTTCCATTCGCCTGACGGGGCTTCAATCGGTCGAATGATTCTGCGCTGGTCCCACTTCGTAGCGGGTATTACCTGGATCGGTCTCCTTTACTTCTTCAATCTGGTGAACGTGCCGTTCCAAAAAGGGATCGACGCGGACACAAAGAAAAAGGTTAATCCGGATCTGCTCGGACGTGCGCTCTGGTACTTCCGTTGGGGCGCGCTTATCACGGTGCTGGCCGGTTTGACTTATTACGCGATGTACATCCTCGCAGTGGACGTGCGCAACGCGAATACGCTCGGGCGCGGTGAGCATGTTGGCGTCCTGTATGTGCTGCTCTTTTGGCTCGGATATCCGCTCGTCCTCTTCGCGATTGAGTTTCTGATCATTAAGAAGGTTCCAGGAGTGATCAAAGACGGTCGCGTGTTTGCGGTTGTCTTCTTTGTACTCGTGGCAATCTTTACGTATGGAGTCGTCAGGTTTTTCGCGTCAGCGATGACTGTCGGAGGCGAGAGCTTCGCGAGTAACAAAGCTTATTCGATCGGTATCGGCGGAATGTACGGCATCGTGATGTTGTTGAATGTTTGGGGCATCATCTGGCCCAACAACAAACGCATCCTTGCTGCGACTGCAGGTACCGGTCCGGCCGCGCCGCCCGAGCTCGCGCGACAGGCGTTCATCGCTTCGCGCACGAACACATGGCTGTCACTGCCGATGCTGTTCTTTATGGCCACATCGCACGGCGACTGGATCATCTTCGGTAGATAACACCTTTTTATCCACAGATTGCGCAGATTTTTTCATGAAGTCTGCGTAATCTGTGGACTGCCATACAAACTCACCAGCCTCACAACGTATTCGCCACACCTCCGCGCGATATTCTCCAACATCGACACAATTAAATAGGAGGTATCCATGAGCACAACAGGCTCTTATCAGCCGCGGCAGTTTAATCTCAGCGGCCTTAAAGGTATTTCAGATCAAACGCTGGAAATGCACTTCAAACTCTACGAAGGCTACGTCAAAGAAACCAACAACCTGACACAGCGAATCACCGAATTCATCAAAGACGGAAACGTGGACCAGGAAGAGATGCCGGCTTACTCCGAGCTCACGCGCCGGCTTGGGTTCGAGTACAACGGCATGGTCCTGCACGAGTATTACTTCGACAATCTTCAGATGGGTGGCGGCACTGGCGATCCATCGAAGACGTCTGAGTTTTTGAAAGCTGCTGAAGCGACGTTTGGCAGTTACGACATTTGGAAAGCTGATTTTGTTGGGATTGGAAAGATGCGCGGTGTTGGTTGGGCCATCTGCAACCAGAATCCTGCTAACGGAAGAATTTCAAACCACTGGATCACGTTGCACGAGACGGGGAACGTCGCGGGGTTTAATCCAATCCTCGTGATGGACGTTTGGGAGCACGCGTTCCTGCTCGACTACAAACCGGCCGAGCGACCGAAATACATCGAAGCATTCTTCTCGAACATCAACTGGAACATGGTTGAGGATCGCTTGAAAAAGATCACGGGCGTGCAGACGGCAAGAGCATAATTTAGCCACGGATTTACACGGATGCACACGGATTGATCTGTGTTCATCCGTGTAATCTGTGGCAAATTCATTTTTGTGGTAGGGGTGGCTTGCTGAGGGTGCAATCCACCGTTAACGCCCGCAGGAAATCCAACAGCGCTTCACGTTGATCGGGAAGCGGGTGACGCGGTTGGAGGTTCTTCTTGTCCAGATGCTCATTCGGTTTTCCACCAGCCAGCATAATATCTACCGCTTCTTCCAGCCTCTTCGCGCTACCGTCATGAAAGTACGGCGCTGAGTTCGCGATGTCTCGCAACGTCGGTGTCTTGAACGCGCCCGTGTCCTCGGGCCTCTTCGTCACGTTGTACCGTCCCGGATCGGGATTCTCCTGGTCCGTGCCGATGCCGATGTTGTGAAACTGCTGGTCAGTAAACAAGATTCCATCGTGGCAGTTGTTGCACTTAATCCCCTGAAAGATGTTCCAGCCGCGCACTGCAGATTCGCTCATCGCACTCTGATCGCCTGCGCGCCAGCGATCGAAGGCCGTGTTCCCGCCGATGATCGTTCGCTCAAACGCAGCGATCGCTTTCATCATGTTCTCCGCCGTCGCGTCGCTCTGAAACACTTTCTGAAACTGCGATCTGTAGTCCTGCAACGCATTTATCTTCGCGACGAATTCTCCGGTCCTTTCACCAACGCCCATGTTGCCGCCTTTCCACGCCGCCATGGCCTGGTTCTCCAGCGAATCGCTGCGGCCGTCCCAGTAAAACTGCGTGTGATAGCCGATGTTCCAGAGCGTCGGGCTGTTGCGCGTCAGCGGCTTGTTTTCAGCGCCGATCGCTTTCGGTAAACCGTCAGTTAGACCATGCTCGCAGACGTGACACGAGTAACACGATCGCGAGCCGTCGATGCTCAGTCGCTCGTCGAAGAACAACTGTTTGCCGAGCGCCACCTTCTCGGGTGTCATGGGATTGTCGGCGGGAATCGGCATCGCTTCATAACCCGCAAGGCCAGCGGGAAGCGGCTGAGTCTTTGGCGAGATTGATGTAGATGAAGACGTGCCGGAAATCGGTTCCGTGTTCTTTCCGCAACCGATGAGTGCAATGACGAAGCCGATCACGAGAAGACTAATTTTCCTGTTGATCATAAAATGCTACTTACATTGGTTTTGATTAAATGTCTAGACGGTTTCTCATTATCACATTCATAGCGTTGGTGTCAGTTGCGTGTTCGGGCGATAGTGACAACGCGCATACGACAGCGACGACAATCGTTCCTCCACCGCCGCGACAGGTGTTGCGTGTCGAGAAGCGGGCCGCAAGTCAGGTCGTGGCAGAACCCGACGATCCGAAGTTGAAAGTCGATCCGAAGAAGCCGCTGCTGATCTTTAATCTTCCGAATGGCAAGACGTTTCGTGAAGGTGAGCCGGTGGTACTCGACTTCTCGCTCGCGAACGCGAAGTTGAAAGGTGATGGGGGTGAGTATCGCGTGCGTTACATCGTCGACGATGAGGAGATGCAGTGGATCGACGCTCACCAGCAGCTCGTGTTGACTGGCTGGACACCAGGTAAACACACGATTCGCGTCGAGCTTATTGGACCTGACGGTTGGCCGTATCGCAACGGCGATTACAATGTGGTGACGCGCGAGTTGACGGTGGTGAAGTGAAGAAACAAGCATTCAACGAGTTGATTGAAGAGGCTGCGGGTTGCACGCTGTGTCCGGCGATGTGTGGCCGGAGCGCGGTATTGAGCGAGCTTAACGGATCGCCGGAAGCTCGAATTATGTTCATTGGTGAAGCTCCCGGACGAAAGGGCGCCGATCGCACACGCGTTCCGTTTTCAGGCGATCAGTCGGGCGCGAATCTCGATCGTTTTCTGGACTCGATCAACCTGACGCGGAAAGAGATCTTCATCACGAGTGCGGCGCTGTGTAATCCACGCTCCGAGTCAGGCGCAAACCGGAAGCCGACGCAAAAGGAGTTGTCGAATTGTTCGAGTTTTTTGCGAAAAACGATCGAGTTCATCGATCCTCGCGTGATCGTGACGTTGGGTTCAGTTGCGCTCGAAGCACTAAAGCGCATTCAATATCACGAGTTGAGTTTGAAGACGTCGGCTGCGCAAGTACACACGTGGAACGAGCGTGTGCTCGTGCCGATTTATCATCCGAGTCCGCAGGTGCTGGCGTCGCATCGACGTGAAGCGGAGCAGTTACGAGATTATCTAGTGGTGAAGAAGGCGATTGATGACTGAATATGAAGCAGTTCGTGATGGCGGGGCGGGGCTGATCGATTTATCGGCGGCGCGTGGGCGCATTCGTGTAAGTGGATCTGAGGCGACGATGTTTCTCAACGGGCTCATCACGAATGATGTGAAGAACCTCGCGCAGAACCGTTGGATGCCGGCGGTGTTTCCGACTGTGCAGGGACGGTTGATCGGTGTCGTGCGTGTGATACGCGGCAACGAGCCGGAGTTTCTGATCGATACGGAAACTGCGTCGCACGATGCTGTGTTGAAGACGGTCTCGCGGTTCACGCTGGCGGGTGATTTTAAGGTCGCGGATGTGACGAGTGAGACGGGATTGTTGACGATCCAGGGCCAAGGCGCCGCGGAGATACTTGCGAAGCAATTCGAGCAAGTCGATCTGCCGGAAAATGGTGTTGTCCAGACTAACGGGGTCACGATCATTCGCGCGAGTCATACTGGTGAAGAGGGGTTTGACCTCATTGTCGACGCCAGGCGTAAAGCTGAGCTTCAACAGTCTCTTGAAGCAGCCGGGGCACAACCAATTGGTGAGGATACTTTCGAGATCCTGCGCGTCGAGGCCGGAATCGCACGCTTCGGACAGGACATGGACGAAACTAACGTCGTCCCCGAGACAAATCTCGACGATGCGGTGAGCTTCACGAAAGGCTGCTACGTTGGTCAGGAAATCATCGTGCGTATCAAGCACCGCGGGCACCCTGCGAAGAAATTGACCAGCATGCGTTTTGAGACTGACCAGCAGATTGAGCCGGGCGCAGTGATTCGATCCACGGAGAATCAGGAGATCGGGCGCGTGACTTCAGCGGTGATTTCGCCCAGACAGGGAAGCATCGGACTCGGTTATGTTCGTTATGAATACCTCGCTGATGGAACACGCGTCATCGTTGGTGATGGAATCGAGGCAATTGTAGGAACGAATGGCTGAGGATCTTGATTTTCAACAGGCGCGCCTCGCGTACTCGATCATCGAGCGCTTGATCGAGCACAATCGCGTGGTGAGTGACTTGATCGCGATGATGGCCCAGGTGCTCGATGAAGACACGACGAAGGCGCTCACGCAAACGCCGACGTGGACTGCGTATCTCGATAGCCGTCGAGCGTTGGAAAAAACGAGAGCGGATGTGGAAACGTTCGCGGAGATACTCAAGGGACTTGATGCGGAGGAACAAGCTTAGACAGGATTTACATGTCAATCATGAAAAGTCTTGTAAATCCTGTCAACGGATCATCATTATCACCTGGCGCTCACGGCCACCGTCGAATTCGCAAAGAAAGATTCCCTGCCAGCGACCGAGTAGTAACTTTCCATCTTGAAATGGGATCGTGACTGAAGAGCCCGTGAGGCTGGCTTTGATGTGCGCGTCGGAGTTTTCCTCGCCGTGACGAAAGCCCATCCCGTGTTGAGGAATCAACGTGCGGAGCGCGTGAAGCATGTCGCGCGGCACGTCAGGATCGGCGTTCTCATTAATCGTCAGGCCAGCCGTCGTGTGTTGCACGTAAAGCACAACCACACCTTCACCCCCGCCTGATTCAGTAAGCTTTTCCTGGACGAGGTCAGTAAACTCAACCAGCTCTTCGCGGTTGCGCGACCTGACCTTCAAGACATTCATTTCTTCAACAACGCCCAACCAGTCGGCAGCACTGCTGCACCCAACGCGATCTTGATCACATCACCCAAAAGAAACGGCAACACAGCAAGCTTGAAAGCCGCGACTGGCGATGTGTTCGTGAGAATCGCAAACCACGCCCAGCCACCGAGAAAGATGATGGCTGATCCAATCGCCATCGCCGCCACCGCAGTCTCGTAGCGCTTGTCCCAACCATGCTCAGCAAACGCGCCCACGATGAACGCGGCCGCCGGAAACGCGACGAGATACCCCGCGGTTGGACCAAGGAACCGCACGAGCCCCGCGCCGCC